>Ga0182749_1000129_pt1 | contig 90115 bp, 75 predicted proteins | sample eDN3rd37CKraftMG_FD_128875 | JGI IMG/M metagenome (GOLD analysis project Ga0182749, IMG submission 128875) | Enriched Miracle-Growth compost microbial communities from Emeryville, California, USA - eDNA 3rd pass 37_C Kraft MG (version 2) (version 2) ...
CAGCTGCGGCACTTCCAGCGTCCATCCCCTAATCGATAGGCGCGCGAGCTCGCGCACCGTGGGCATCGTTTCATGATCGGACCAGTCTAAAGTTGGTCCGGTTTGCTTAGGAATTACCCAAAAGAAAAGGCCGCGCTCGGGGCGCGGCCTTTTGTCTTCTTCGTCATTCCGGCGGAAGCCGGAACGCGTTTTTCTCTCTTGCGGTCGATACATCCGACTTGGCGGGACGCGCAGGCCTTACGCGAGACCCGCCTGCTTCATGACCTCGGTCGCGAAATCCTCGCCCACCGGCTTCTCGATGCCTTCGCCGACCGCGAGCCGATGCATGGCCAGCACTTCGGCGCCTTCCTTCTTCAGCACGTTGCCGACCGTCTCGTTGGTGTCGAGCACGTACGGCTGACCGGTCAGCGTGTTCTCGTTGATGATCTTGGCGACCTTGCCGCTGATGATCTTCTCGAGAATCTCGGCCGGCTTGGACTTCTCCTTGTCCGACATCTTGGCCAGCTCGATCTCCTTCTCCTTGGCCACGAACTCGGCCGGCACGTGCTGCGCGGAAATGTACGGCGGATTCATCGCGGCGACGTGCATCGCGATACCGCGCGCGAGCTCGGCCGAGCCGCCCTTGACCTCGACGAGCACGCCGATGCGCCCGCCGTGCACGTAGGCTCCGACGTTGTTCGAGCTCTCGATGCGCACCATGCGGCGCACCTGGATGTTCTCGCCGATCTTGGCGATCAGGGTCTGGCGCGCTTCCTCGACGGTGCTGCCGCTCGCGAGCTTCGCGTTCTTCAGCGCATCGATGTCGCCGGCGTTGGCGGCGAGCGCGGCCTTCGCGACCTCGTTCGCGAACGCGACGAAGCTCTCGTCCTTGGCGACGAAGTCGGTTTCGCTGTTGACTTCGACGAGCGCGGCCTTGCCGCCGTCCTGCGCGAGGACGACGCGGCCTTCGGCGGCGACGCGGCTCGCCTTCTTGTCGGCCTTGGCGAGGCCCTGCTTGCGCAGCCACTCGATGGCGGCTTCGATGTCGCCGTTGTTCTGCGTGAGCGCCTTCTTGCACTCCATCATGCCGGCGCCGGAGCGCTCGCGCAGTTCCTTGACCAATTGTGCGGTGATTTCCATGGTGATCCTCGATGGTTGCGGCGCGCGGCGGCGCCGCATCGTGATTCGGACTGCTGGATGGGGAACCGGCAAGGGCCCCATCTGCCTCGGCGGGCCCCGGATCGGGTCCGGGACGGGGTCTTCATCCCGCGCGGCGGGAGAAGGAGGGCGGCAGGACGCGTTCCGTCATGCCGCCCGCTCGTGACGAGGCGCCTTATTCGGCGGCTTCGGATTCGGGCTCGGACGGTTCCTCGGCGCGCTCGGCCTTGCCGCCTTTCGGCGCGGCGCTGCGGCGGGCCGCCGGGCGCTTGGCCGGGGTCTTGCGCGGCGCAGGCTTGCGTCGGTTGTCGCGATCCCGCTCGGCGGATTCCTTGACGACCGGATTGCCCTGCGCGTCGAGCTCGACGAACTCGTCCTTTTCGCTGACCGCAACCTGCGGCGCGGCAGCCTTGCCTTCGAGCACGGCGTCGGCGGCGGCGCGCACGTAGAGCTGCACGGCGCGGATCGCATCGTCGTTGCCGGGGATCGCGTAATCGACCAGCGCGGGATCGTAGTTCGTGTCGACCACCGCGACGACCGGAATGCCGAGCTTCTTGGCTTCCAGGACCGCGATGTTCTCGTGGCCGATGTCGATGACGAAGAGCGCATCCGGCAGGCGGTTCATGTCCTTGATGCCGCCGATCGACTTCTCCAGCTTCTCGCGCTCGCGCGCGAGGCGCAGCACTTCGTGCTTGACGAGCTTCTCGTAGGTGCCGTCGGTCGCCATCGCCTCGAGCTCCTTGAGCCGCGCGATGGAGCCCTTCACGGTGCGGAAGTTCGTCAGCATGCCGCCCAGCCAGCGGGCCGCGACGTACGGCATGCCGCAGCGGGCGGCCTCTTCCTTGATGGCGTCACGCGCCGAGCGCTTGGTGCCGACGAAGAGGATCGTGCCGCGCTTCTGCGCCAGGCCGGAGATGAAGTTCATCGCATCGTTGAAGAGCGGCAGCGTCTTCTCGAGATTGATGATGTGGATCTTGCCGCGCGCGCCGAAGATGTACGGCGCCATGCGCGGGTTCCAGTAGCGGGTCTGGTGGCCGAAGTGCACGCCGGCTTCCAGCATCTGGCGCATCGTGACCTGAGGCATGGTTTGCTTGACTCCAATGACGTGGGCGCGGCGCGTCCACGCGGAGCGCGCAAAGCCCGGGGTTCAACCTCCACGCACCCCCGCGTGCGACTCCTTGCGGAGCACCCCGAACGCGGTGACGATGCGTGTGCGGATTCGGCGGAATGCCGTGGCGGCCTTGCGGATTGCCCGCGGGACCGCATTTTCTGTTTGCCGGCGGGAGCTTACGAAGCCGTCTGGCGAAACCGTAGAATTGTACTCCGTGCCGCAGCCGCGGGACAAGCCACCGCGCCAGCGCCGTCCATTTCAGCCGAGAAGACATGGCCATTACCGTCAAGAGCCCGCAGCAGATCGAAAAAATGCGCGTCGCCGGGCGCCTCGCCGCCGAGGTGCTCGAGCTGATGCGCGAGCACGTCAAGCCCGGCGTCACCACCGAGGACCTCGACCGCATCGCCTACGAGCACATCGTCCGCGTGCAGAAGGCGATCCCGGCCAACGTCGGCTACAAGGGCTTCCCGAAGACGCTCTGCACCTCGGTCAACCATGTGATCTGCCACGGCATTCCGAGCCCGACCAAGGTGCTCAAGGACGGGGACATCGTCAACGTCGACGTCACCGTCATCAAGGACGGCTGGCACGGCGACACCAGCCGCATGTACTTCGTCGGCCAGCCGCCGGTGCTGGCCCGGCGCCTCGTCGAGACGACCTACGAGGCGATGATGCGCGGCATCGCCGAGGTGCGCCCTGGCGCGACGCTCGGCGACATCGGCCACGCGATCCAGAAGCACGTCGAAGCCGCTGGCTATTCGGTGGTCCGCGAGTACTGCGGGCACGGCATCGGGCAGGTCTATCACGAAGACCCGCAAGTGCTGCACTACGGGCAGCCGGGCTCCGGCTTGAAGCTCCAGAAGGGGATGACCTTCACCATCGAGCCGATGGTCAACGCCGGCAAGCCGCACACGCGCCTCCTGCCCGACGGCTGGACGGTGGTGACCAAGGATCATTCGCTGTCGGCGCAGTGGGAGCACACGATCGCCGTCACCGACGACGGCTACGAGATCCTGACCCCCTGGCCCGAAGCGGCCTGAGGAAGAGCCCGGAATGGCGCGCGTGGACGCCGCTCCGCGCATCCCCGAAGCGCCGCGCCTGCCGCCGGCGATGCCGCGCAGCGGCGTCTCCGCCGAAGCGCGGCTCGCCTTGCGCCAGGTGCTCGGCGACAACGAGCGCGCGCTCGCGGACGCATTCCGCCACGGAGCCGACCCGCGCGCGCTGATCCGCGTGCGCGCGCAGGCGGTCGAGCATGTCGTCGTGCACGTCTGGCGCGCCTGCGTCGGCGATCCGGCCGACGCCGCGCTGTTCGCCGTCGGCGGTTTCGGGCGTGGCGTGTTGTTTCCGCACTCGGATGTCGATCTGCTGGTGCTGATCGAACCGGGCGCGCTGGCGCGGCACGCGCGCATGTTCGAAGCGTTCTTCGCCTGCCTCTGGGATCTCGGCCTCAGGCCCGGCCACGCCGTGCGCGAGTTCGCCGATTGCCGCGTGCGTGCTGCCGCGGACATCACGATCTTCACGAGCCTGCTCGATGCGCGGCAGCTCGCCGGCGCGGACGCGCTCGCGGACGCCCTCGGAGCGCTCGTCGACGAGCCCGATCTCTGGCCGCCGGCGGCCTATCTCGCCGCCAAGCGCGCCGAGCAGGCCGACCGCTTCGCGCGCTTCAACGACACGGCCTACAACCTGGAGCCGAACCTGAAGGAAGGGCCGGGCGGGCTGCGCACGCTTGATCTGCTGCGGTGGCTCGGCCGCCGCATCACGCGCGCCGGCGACTTCGACGCGATGGTCGCGCAGGGGCTGATCGATCCGACCGAGCGCGCCGCGCTCGACCGCTCCGAGGCGACGCTGCGCCGCTACCGCTACGCGCTGCACCTCGCCGCTGGCCGTGCCGAGGAGCGGCTGCTGTTCGACTACCAGCGCACGCTCGCGGCCGAGCTCGGCTTCGAGGACGAGCACGAGAAGAATCTAGCCGTCGAGCAGTTCATGCAGGGCTACTACCGCGCGGCGACGGTCGTCGAGCGGCTTGGCGTGCAGGTCACCGAGCGTTTCATGGAGCTGCTCGATCCACCCGCCGACCCGCCGCGCGAGCTGGATCGCGATTTCGTGGCGGTCGGCCCGCGCCTCGAGCCGCGCTCGGCGACGCTGTTCGAGCGGCGCCCGCGCGCGATGGTCGACGCGTTCGCGCTGCTGCTCGATCATCCGGAGCTGCGCGGCCTATCGGCGGAAGCGATGCGTCGCCTGCAGCGCGCTCTGGCGCGTCACGGCAGCGAATTCGCCGAAGACAAGTACGTGCTGGCCGCGTTTCTTGCGCTGCTGCGCCGCGGCGCTCCGTCCGTGACGGCGCTCGCCGCGATGAACCGCCACGGCGTGCTCGCCGCGCTTCTGCCGACCTTCCGCCGCGTCGTCGGCCGCATGCAGTACGACCTGTTCCACGTCTACACCGTGGACGAGCACACTCTGCGCGTGCTGCGCAACCTCGCGCGCTTCGCGGATCCGTCCGCGCGCGAGGCGTTTCCGATCGCCTGCGACATCTGGGCGTCGCTGGAAAAACCCGAGCTGCTGCTGCTGGCAGCATTGTTCCACGACATCGCCAAGGGCCGCGGCGGCGATCATTCCGTGCTCGGCGAGGAAGAAGCGCGCGCGTTCTGCACTAGATTGGGCCTCGACGAGCGCGACGTCGATCTCATCGCCTGGCTCGTGCGCTGGCATCTCGTCATGAGCGTCACCGCGCAGCGCCAGGACATCACCGACCCGGACGTCGTGCACCGCTTCGCGGTGCAGGTCGGCGACGTCGAGCGGCTCGATCATCTCTATCTCCTGACGATCGCCGACATCGCCGGCACGAATCCCAAGCTGTGGAACGCGTGGAAGGATCAGCTCCTCGCCGATCTCTACGTCACGACGCGCTACGCATTGCGCGCGGGCCTCGACCGGCCGCCGCACGCGGCCGCGCGCGTGGCCGCCTGCCGCGAGGAAGCGCTGAAGCGGCTCAAGCGCGAGGACGTCGATGCGGTGCGCGTGGAGCGGGCCTGGTCGGCGTTTCCCGAAGCGAGCTTCCTGCGTCACACGCCCGAGCAGATCGTGCGGCAGACGCGGGCGATCCTCGCGCGCGGCGGTTCCGGTGCGCCCGTCGTTGTCGTCGACGCGGCGTCCGCGCGCGGCGGCAGCGAAGTGTTCGTGCACACGAAGGACCGTGACGGCCTGTTCGCCGCGATCACGGCGACGCTCGACCGAGAAGGCGTCTCGGTCGCCGAGGCGCGCATTCTGTCCGCGCAAGGCATGGCGTTCGATACGTTCGTCGTCCTCGACGCTGACAGCGAGGCGCCGCTGAACCCTGCACGCGCGGCCGGGCTCGAGACGGCGCTCGCCGAGGTGTTGGCCGAGGAAACCGCGAATCCGCGTCTCGTGCGCCGCAACCTGCCGCGCCGGCTGCGCCACTTCCGCCGCGCGCCGCGCGTGGAGCTAGCCGCCGCCGCCGGCGCGACGCAGCTCGCGCTGGTCTGCAGCGATCAGCCGGGCCTGCTCGCCCGTGTCGCGGAGACGCTGCGCGACGCGCGCGTGCGCGTCCACGACGCGCGCATCGCAACCTTCGGCGAGCGCGTCGAGGATTTCTTCGTGATCACCGACGAGCACGACCTCCCGCTGTCGGACGAGGCACAGCACGCGCTACGGACGGCGCTGGAAGAGCGGTTCGCGGTCGAAAAGCCGGCGGCGGTCTAGGCCTTCGCCGTCCCCGCGAAAGCGGAGCCAGCGCCTGACTCTGCGGGTAAGATCTGGCGCTCGGTTCCCGCTTTCGAGAGAACGACGGGATGAAGATGCAGGAGCTCGAACGACTCATCGACGACGCATGGGAGCGTCGCGCCGGTCTTGCGAAGCGGGAGATCGACGAAACGCTGAAGCCGGCGATCGACCGCGTGCTTGATGCGCTCGAATCCGGCACGCTGCGCGTCGCCCAGCCCGACGGCGCCGGCGGCTGGCGCACGCATCAGTGGCTCAAGAAGGCCGTGCTCTTGTATTTTCGCGTCAGCGCGAACCGCGTCGTCGATGGCGGCCCCATGCAGGCGTTCGACAAGGTGCCGCTGCGCTTCGCGGCGGCGAACGAGGCGGATTTCCGCACGGTCGGTGCCCGCGTCGTGCCGGGCGCGCTCGTGCGCCGCGGCGCGCACGTCGCGAAGGACGCGGTACTGATGCCGAGCTACGTCAACATCGGCGCGTTCGTCGGCGCGGGCACGATGGTCGACACCTGGGCGACGGTCGGCTCCTGCGCGCAGATCGGCGCGAACGTGCACCTTTCCGGTGGTGTCGGCATCGGCGGCGTGCTCGAGCCGCTGCAGGCGAACCCGACCATCATCGAGGACGGCTGCTTCATCGGCGCGCGCTCGGAAGTCGTCGAGGGCGTCATCGTCGAGCGCGGCAGCGTCATCGGCATGGGCGTCTTCCTCGGCCAGTCGACGCGCATCTACGACCGTGCCACCGGCGAAATCAGTTATGGACGCGTGCCGGCCGGCAGCGTCGTCGTCGCGGGCTCGCTGCCAGCCACGGACGGCAGCCATTCGCTCTACGCGGCCGTCATCGTCAAGCGCGTCGATGAGAAGACGCGTGCGAAGACCAGCATCAACGAACTGCTCAGGGCCTGAGCGAAGGAGCGCAACGTGGGCGTCACGCTATACGGCCTCAACACGTGCGACACGTGCAGGAAGGCGCGCAACTGGCTTGCGCGGCACGGCATCGAGCACGACTTCGTCGATTACCGCGAGCATCCGATCCCGCCCGCGAAGCTCAGGGAGTACGCCGACGCGCTCGGCGGGTGGGAGGAGCTCGTCAACCGGAGCTCGATGACGTGGCGCAATTTACCCGAAGCGCGCAAGACGCCGGGCAGCGATCCCGAGTGGACGCTCCTGATCCGCGAGCATCCGGCGCTCGTGCGGCGCCCGCTCGTCGTGACGGCCGACGGCGACGTGTCGGTCGGATTCACGAACGGCGCGTTCGAGAAGCTGTTCGCGTGAGATGGGTTGCGGCCCCCTCTTTCGTCGTCCCGGCGAAAGCGCGGACCCGGCGCCTTTTCTCCTTGTCGCGAAATGCCCTGGATCGCCGCCTTCGCGGGAACGCCGGAGTTTGACCATGTCCCCCGTCGTCGAGCTGACCTCCGACCTCATCCGCCGCGCGTCGATCACGCCCGACGATGCCGGCTGCCAGCCACTGATCGCGGCGCGGCTCGCGCGCGCCGGCTTCGCGATCGAGCACCTGCGCTACGGCGCAGTCGACAATCTCTGGGCCGTGCATGGAAACGGCGAGCCGGTGCTGATGTTCCTCGGCCACACCGACGTCGTGCCGCCCGGCCCTGCCGAGGCGTGGACGAGCCCTCCGTTCGAGCCCACCATCCGCGACGGGCGCCTGTATGGCCGCGGCGCGGCCGACATGAAATCCGGCGTGGCGGCGATGACGCTCGCGCTCGAGGAACTCGTGCGTGCGCGGCCGTCGCACCGCGGCACGCTGACGCTGCTGCTGACGAGCGACGAGGAGGGTGTGGCCCGGGACGGCGTGCGGCGCGTCGCCGAGGAATTCCGCCGTCGCGGCCAGCGCATCGACGGCTGCATCGTCGGCGAACCGTCCTCGCGCGAGCGGCTCGGCGATCTGATCCGAGTCGGTCGGCGCGGATCGCTGACGGGGCGGCTGCGCGTGCGTGGCGTGCAGGGTCACGTCGCCTATCCCGATCGCGCGAAGAATCCGATTCATGTGTTCGCGCCGGCTCTCGCGGAGCTTGCGGCGATGCGGTGGGACGAAGGCGACGACGCGTTCCCGCCGACGTCGTTCCAGATCTCGAATCTGGCCGCGGGCACCGGCGCCGACAACGTGATTCCCAGCGTGCTCGATGCCGTCTTCAACTTCCGCTATGGCATGGCGAGCACGGCCGACGCGTTGCGCGAGCGCGTCGAAGCGGTGCTGAAGAAGCACGGTGCCGAATTCGCGATCGAGTGGTGGCTTTCGGGTGAGCCGTTCCTGACGCGCGGGGGCCGGCTCCGCGCCGCGGTGACGGACGCGATCGCCGAATGCTGCGGCGCGCCGCCCGAGGCAAGCACCGGCGGCGGCACATCCGACGGGCGCTTCATCGCGCCGCTCGGCGCCGAAGTCGTCGAGCTGGGTCCGGTCAACGCGAGCATCCACAAGGTCGACGAGTGCGTCGCGCTCGACGATCTCGAGCGCCTGCCGGCACTGTACGCTGCCATCGCGGCACGCTATCTCGGCGCCTGAAGCCGACGTCCGCGGCCGCGCGGCGCGCCTATGCTAGCCTTCGCGCTCTGCGGCGCAGCGGGGTGTGCTCGCCGCATCCTGACCGTGCGAGGGGAATCGAGTGCGCCGCTGGGTCAACGCCGCTGCCGTCGGTCTGCTGCTGGTCGCGCCGGCAGCCGCTGCGGGCGTGATCGATCGCGCCGAGGCAACGCGGCCCACGGCCGAGCGCACCTGGCTCGTCTGGGGCGGCGAGACGAGCTTCCGCTTCAATCCGGACGAATTGCAGCGCCTTGACCTCGGCGTCGAGCGCGTGGACGGCGCTTCTGCACGCACCGTCGGCGTGCCGGGCATCCGCTACGAAGCCGTCACTTTCCCGGCGCTCACCGCGAGCGAGCTCGAGATCCGTCACGAAGGCCGCGTCATATCCGGCATCGGCGGCGGCTCGCTGCGTCACGAAGGCGGCTTCGTGCTCGGCCACGGCGCCGAGCACTTCGATCTGCGCGGCTTTTCGATCCGAGCGAGCGCAGGCTCACGGCTCGGCCTCGACATCGTCGACGGCAACGGCGTCACCTGGCTGACAGCCGATCATGCGCACTACGGATTCGAGGACGAGGCCTCGAGCGTGTTCTCGATGCGCCACATGAACCTGCGGCTGTCCGCGCATTTCGCTCACGCGCTCGGCCATCCGGAGTGGGAGGGCCGGCCCGTCGGCCTGCTCGCCTTCCGCGCGCATGCGTTCGCCGGCGATGCCGCGGAGCCCGCAGTCCCGTGCAACGCGCCTTGGCCGGACCCGCCGTCGGCCCCGGCCGGCATCGAGCTCATCGACAGCACGTCGTCGGGTTTCAGCGACGACGTCTACGTGCTGCGCTGCCAGGGCTGCACGACGGGCAGCACGAACGGCCGGCTCGTGGTCGCGCAGGATTCCAGCCTTCGCAATGCCGGCAATACAGGCATCGCGTGGTACGGCAAGTTCGACGGCATCTTCCCGCCGTACGGCAACGACCAGCATCCCTACCTGATCTGGAACCTGTATCGCGTCGATGCGGACGGCGCCCTGAAACAGATCGGCGTTTCCGGCGTCAAGCACGCGTTCTACGCCGTCAACTTCAACTGCGGCTGCGACGGCGGGCACGTGCTGTATCCGACCTGCGCGGACACCTATTCCAGCGGCAGCAACGACAGCAGCAGCGATATCGGGCCCCGCAGCGAGATCTTGCCGCACACGGGCCAGTGGGGGCGCTGCGGATCCGTCTACGATGCGAACTGCGACGGCGTCCAGGATGCAGGCGGCGGCGCACACGATCTCTACGAATTCCGCATGAACGTGATCGAGAGCGATCTGCAGCCGCCGCTTTCGACGGGCGCGTCGTACTACCTCGAATACTGGTACGTCGCGCGCGACGACGACGCGATCTACAACTCGATGGGCTACCGCCAGGTCACGTTCCAGAAAAACGGCGCGAACTGGATGATCGACCAGGTGCCGTCGACGACGCTGCAGCCCGGGCCGGTCGTGAATACATGGGTGACGCCCGGCGCCTCGGCGAACGCCGCGAATGCGGAGATGTCCTCGCCTCTCGGCCGGGCCCGCGTCGCCGTCCGCATCACCGATCTCGGCAACGGTCAGTGGCGCTACCGTTACGTCGTCATGAATTTCGACTACTCGCACGCCGAGATCGATCCCGCGCACCCGTCCGAGCCGAACCTGCACGTTACGGCGAACCACGGCTTCAAGACCTTCCGCGTGCCGGTGCCGGCGAGCGTTCCGGTCGGCTCGCTCGGCTTCCGCGATGCGGATCTCGACGCGGGCAACGACTGGACCGCGACACGCGCCGACGGTTTCGTGACCTGGACCGCGCCCGCGGGACAGAACACGCTCGACTGGGGCACGCTGTACGGCTTCGAGCTCGTGGCCGGCGCAGGGCCCGCCGACGGTGACGTCGAGCTCGTCGGCGTCGCGACCTCGACCGAGCCCGAGCTCGTGTACGCCACTGCGTTGCGCGTGCCTCAGGGCGGCGGCAACGAGTACATTTTCAGCAACGGATTCGATTGAGCCTCTTGTTCATGCGCACATCTTCATCGTATTTCCGCCGTCTGCTCGCAGCGTTCCTGATCTCGGCTCTCGCCGCGTCCGTCGCGAAGGCGCAGCTTTCAGACTCGCACTGGGCCGGCATCGCGCAGCAGCTCGCGCCGTCGGGCACGACGATCGACTTCACGCCACACGGCACGCAGCCGGGGCTGATCTACGACATCAGGCCGCCCGAGCCGGAGTGCACGACCTGTCATGCTGTCAACAGCGGCGATCCGGATACCGCGTTCCAGTTCCGGCCGTTCACGACCTGGTCCGGCAGCATGATGGCGAACGCGACGCGCGATCCCCTGTTCTTCGCCGCGCTCGACATTGCCAACCACGACGTGCCCGGCGTGGGCGATTACTGCCTGCGCTGCCATACGCCACGCGGCTGGCTGATGGGTCACGTCGTGAAGCCGGGCTTCGGACCGCCGAACGATCCGGAAAAGGGCGCGGCAGCCTGCCTGCTCGATGGCAGCTACGACGCGCCGGATGACATGAACAGCGAGTACGGCGGCGTCACCTGCCATTTCTGTCATCGACTGATGCCCACCGGCCCGAACGGCGAGCCCGGCTACACCGACAACGGCAACGCGTGGGTCGACGACGCAAGCTGCGCAAACACCGGCAGCGGACCGCCTTGCCGGCGCGGACCGTACGCCTACGACGACGGCACGTCCGAGCCGCCGCACGAGTGGGACTACTCCGCCTATCACACGCAGAGCGAGATCTGCGGTCTCTGCCACAACGTCAGCACCCCCGACACCGACGCGGGCCCGCTGAAGACGCTGAAGCTCGACGACGGCACCGACACCGGCCATCCGTTCCCGATCGAGCGTACGTTCGCCGAATGGCAGCAGAGCCAGTATGCAGAGGCGCCGCAGACGACGTGCCAGACTTGCCACATGCCGTCCAGCGAGGATCCGGAAGCGACGGCGTGCGTGGCGCGCATCAACAACCGCACCGGCAACCTGCCGGTGCATGCCTTCGTTGGCGGCAACACCTGGGTGCCCGGCATCATCAAGGGCGAATTCGGCGCGGGACTGGATTCGAGCGGCATGAACCGCACGGCATCGCTCGAGCAGACGATCGCCTGGGCGCGAGACCTGCTCGGCACCGCCGCCAGCGTCGAGACGACGATCGAGAACTACACGCCGCCGACAGCGACCGAGGCGGGATCGATGTCGCTTGCGGTGAAGGTGACGAACCTCACCGGCCACAAGCTGCCGACCGGTTACGCCGAAGGACGGCGCATGTGGATCAACCTGCAGGTCCGCGACGCGAACGGCACGCTCGTGTTCGAGAGCGGCGCCTACGATCCCGTCACCGCCGAACTTTCTCGCGATCCGCAACTGCGGATCTACGAGACGCTGCAAGGCATCTGGAACCATCTCGGCACCGGCACCTGCGACGTCGAAGACGCCGAGGGCGATCCGATGTTCCACTTCGCGCTCAACGACTGCATTGCGCGTGACAGCCGCATTCCGCCGCTCGGCTTCAAGCCGGCGACTGCAAGCGACCCGAACGGCTACGACCTGCGTCCGGTCGGCCTCACCTATCCAGAAACCTCGCCCGGCTCGGGCGTGCTGGTCAATTACGACGTCGCGCCGTATGTGCTGCCCGTGCCGCCGGGAACGGTGGGACCGCTGACGGCGACGGCGCGGCTCTACTACCAGACGGCGAGCAGCGATTACATCCGGTTCCTGCGCGACGAGGCGGTCGAGAACGGCTTCCCGGCGGAGAACGATCTCTGCGCCGGCGGGACTTCGGATCGTCCGTTCACGGTCGGGCCGCAGTCGAAGTCGCGCGGCCAGTACATCTACGATCTCTGGGCCGGCGATCGCATTTTCGGCGCCGGTTTCGATGATGCGGAACCGCTGCCGCCGCTCGGCTACGGCAAGTCGCCGCCAGAGCTCGTGCAGTTCGGAACCGCGACGACGTCACGCTGAACACCTGCCTGCGGGCCGGTACATGCCGGCCCGCGGCCGCGCATCGTGCGTTTCGCGCCCTTTACATTTATTTACGACGCGCGCTTTCATCCTGGCCTACGCCAGTGTTCGTAGGGCGCGTCAGAGCTGGCTCAGGAGCGAGCCGGCTCAGCCGCGAACGCGCATTTCCATGTTGCGTCGCATGAATCCGGCTGTCCCACCCGTGATAGATTCCGCGGGTTAGTCCATCGGAACGTAGTGGCACCGTTCCACTTCATGGGGGTGAAGCATGATCGTTCGGGTAGGTACGCTCGCGCTTGCGTGTGCGTTCTCGTTCGCGAGCGCGCTGCCGGCGCAGGCGGGAGTGATCGACCGCGCGCAGAAATCGGAAGCGGCGGGGCAGCAGACATGGTCGGCATGGGGCGGCGACATCGGCTTCCGCTGGAATCGCGGGCTCCTCGGCAACATCGGCGTCAGCATCGAAGCGCCGATATCGCAAATCGACAAGAACGTTCGCGGCCATGAATGGTTCAACGTGCGCGAGACCGGCGGGCTCTCGTTCACGGTGCGCAACGGTTCGATGCAGCAATTCACGGGCGGCTCGCTGCAGATGCGCGGCGGCTACGTGCTGCGCCTGCCGGACGGAAGCACCATCGATCTTCGCGATCTCTCGCTGCGCATCCGCAAGAGCGATCCGAGGATCCTCGACGCGGTCAGCGGCGACGGCAAGTCTTGGTTCTACACCGATCGTGTGATGTTCGAGCTGGCGGACAACAATCGCACCCTCGCGATCCGTGCCGCGGACTTGCGTATTGCCCCCGCTCTCGCCGACCGCATCGGCCGGCCCGACGCCGCGCACTGGGAAGTCGCCGACCTCATGCTCAACACGCGCATCAATATCGAAGGCGAGGACGTCGTCGAAGGCGGCGAGTGCGACCCGTATCCGTGGCCGGGGGCCGCCGTGCCGGGCGTGCCCGGCGAGGTGTACAAGGCCGATCTCTTCATGCAGGCGATCCAGTTCGATCCGGTCGGATGCCAGGGTTGCGACGGGCCCGGCGGCAACGACGGCATCGCGAGCCTGGCGCCGAGCTCTACCCTGAAGAACAACGTCAACAACGGCTCGGCGCAGGCGACGATCGCCGGTGATCCGCTCGGCACCAGCTCGGCGCTCTATGCGGGCTATATCGCCTGGTGGACGAAGTTCACGGGCAGCCCGCCGGACTACAACCCGCCGTACAAGAACGACCAGCACCCGTTCCTGATCTGGAATCTCTATCGCTTCAACGCGGACGGAAGCTTCGAGCAGATCGGGCGTTCCGGCGTCAAGCACGCGTTCGTCAGCGTCAACGTCGGCTGCCTGGACAGCTGCAGTCACATGGGCGGCCACGCGCTCGGTCGCGGCTGCGGGGACACCTACGGCGTCGGCAACAACGACAGCCCGTGGGACATGGGCCCGCGCTCGGAAATCGTGCCGGCGCTCGGCATCTGGGGCCGCTGCGGCTCGATCTTCGATCCGGACTGCACGGGCAACTACGCCGTGTCGAACGGCAACAACGACGACTGGACGCAGCGCCTCAAGGTGCACGAGTCGCAGATCGACCCGGCCGCGAATCCGGGTGCCACGTATCTCATGGACTCGTGGTACATCGCGCGCGAGGACATCAACATCTACAACTCGATGGCGACTGTCACCGGCACGCCGCACTACAGCGGCAGCGTGTGGTCGTTCAGCGGGCAATCGAATTTCCGCCTCGGCGCCGCGATCGACCGCTGGGTCGATCCGGCGAATCCCGGCACCAACGCGATGAACACCGAGCTCGCCGTGAACGAAGGCCACGCGAAGATTGCCGTGAAGGTCACCGATCTCGGTGACGGCAGCTTCCGCTACGACTATGCGGTCATGAACTTCGATTTCGCGCGCGCCGTGATCCAGGGGCAGGGCGCAGGACACGGCCCCGATCCGCGCGTCGTGAGCAACATGGGCTTCGACAGCTTCGCCGTTCCGGCGGGCGGCACGGTCGGCGCAACGACGTTCAGCAACGGCTCGCTCGACGCGGCCGGCATGTGGACCGCCAGCACCGACGGCGGTGTCGTCACATGGACCGCGCCCGAGGGCGCCACGCTCGACTGGGGCACCATGTATTCGTTCTCGATCACGTCCACGTCGGCCCCGGTCGAAGGCACTGCGACGCTGCACGTCGCGCAGAGCGGCACGCCGGAGGCCTACGACGTCGCCACGCTGGTGCCGGCACCGCAAGAGCCGGATGACAGGCTCTTCGCCGACGGCTTCGAACCTGCACCGTGACCGCAGCAGGCCGCGCGGCGACGCCGCGCGGCCGCCGGGCCTGCACGCGCCGGTTTCCTTAAGTTCACTTCGATCGGGGTACTTGATGATGAAGCTTCATGCACTCGCTTTTTGCGTTGCGGTGGCGCTCGTTCCGGCGGCCCATGCGGGCGTCGTCGACAGAGCACGCGCTCCCGCAGCCGATGCGTCGACGCAAACCTGGTCCGCCTGGGGCGGCCAGATCGGCCTGCGCTGGAATCACGACCTTCTGGGCAATCTCGGCGTCACCGTCGGCAACACGCCGACCGGCAAGCTCGCCAAGCAGGATTTCCGCCGGCACGAGTGGTTCGAGCTGCGCCAGAGCGCGGGCCTTCAGTTCACCGTGTCCAATGCGTCGCTGCGCGAATTCCTCGGCGGCTCGGTGCAAATGCGTGGCGGTTTCGTGCTGGAGCTGCGCGACGGCAGCCGCATCGACCTGCGCGACCTGACGCTGCGTGCGCGCAGCGACGGCAGCAACATCCTCGACCTCGTCAGCAGCGACGGCAAGGTCTGGCTCTACAGCGACAGCCTGATGTTCCGGCTCGCGGACAACGACCGCGGCCTCGAAGTGAAGTCCGCGAACATCCGCATGACGCAGGCTCTGGCCAACCGCATCGGCGCACCCGAGGCGGCGGGCTGGAACCTCGGCGACATCGCGATGCTGACGGAGATCTTCGTGCAGGGCGCGGATCTCGCGCCCGATCGCGTCTGCACTCCGTACCCGTGGCCGAACGTCGCGGTGCCGAGCGTGCCCGGCGAAGTCTACAAGGCTGATCTCTTCATGCAGGCGACGCACTACGATCCGGTCGGCTGCCAGAACTGCGACGGCCCCGGCGGCAACGACGGCATCGCGAGCGTCGCGCCGAGCTCGACGCTGAAGAACAACGTCAATGACGGCACGGCGCAGGCGACGATCCCCGGCGATCCGCTCGGCACCAGCTCGAACCTCTACACCGCGAACGTCGCCTGGCACGACATGTTCAGCGGCAACAACGAGCCGTACGGCAACGACCAGCACCCGTTCCTGATCTGGAACATGTACCGCTTCAACGCCGACGGCAGCATCGAGCAGATCGGCCGCTCCGGCGTCAAGCACGCGTTCCTGACCATCAACTCAGGCTGCCTCGACAGCTGCAACAACTTCAATTCGCTCGGCCGCGGCTGCGGCGACACCTACGGCGTAGGCAACAACGACAGCCCGAGCGACATGGGCCCGCGCTCGGAGATCGTGCCGGCGACGGGCATCTGGGGCCGCTGCGGCTCGATCTGGGATCCCAACTGCACGGGCTCGCAGCACGGCAACGGCAACAACTCCTGGACGCAGCGCCTGAAGACGCACGAGTCGCAGATCGATCCCGCCGCGAACCCTGGCGCGACCTACATGATGGAATCGTGGTATGTCGCCCGCGACGACACCAATATCTACAACTCGATGGCGACGATTACCGGCACGCCGCATTGGGGCAGCGGCGCGTGGTCGCTGACCGGCCAATCGAACTTCAGGCTCGGCCCTGCCATCGACCGCTGGGTCGACCCGACTTCGCCGCCGCCGAACTCGAAGAACGTCGAGCTGTCGGCACCCGAGGGTCACGCCAAGGTGGCCGTGAAGGCGACCGATCTGGGTAACGGCACGTGGCGCTACGACTATGCCGTCGAGAACCTCGACTTCGCGCGTGCGATCACGGCGCCGCCCGAGAACGGCCCCGATCCCCGCGTGCTCAGCAACAAGGGCTTCGACAGCTTCAGCGTGCCGATTCCGGCCGGGGCGACCGTCGTGGCGACCTCGTTCCGCGACGGCGACCTCGAAGCGGGCAACAACTGGCGGACTCTGACGAGCACGAACGCGATCACCTGGCTCGCAAGCGGACCCGCTATTTCAGTCACAGCGCGGCGGCTGCCGACGCTCGACTGGGGTTCGATGTACACGTTCTCGGTGACGGTCAACCGCGCACCCGCGAACGGCAACGGCACGCTGCACGTCGCCAATCCGGGCTCGCCGTCGCAGTACACGGTCGCGACGCTGGTGCCTGGCACCTGACAAGCGCAGCGCGCCGCCTCGGCTGCGCGTGATCGCAAAACCCGCGCGTTCGCTGGAACGCGCGGGTTTTTTGTTGTTTCGACGAGGCGCCGTGCGATCTCAGCGCGGCTCGAATCGCAGGGTGTGCTGCACCGGTCCGGGCAGGAACGGCGTCGGCGTGCCCGCCGCCCAGTCCGCATGGCCCGCACCGTAGTAGGGCGACAGCGGATGCCCGCTCTGGCCGCCCGCCAGCATGAAATAACCGTGCTCCTCGTCGCCGGGCGCGACGGCGAAACGCTCCGACGCGCCGAAGGTCGGCGACTGCACGCGCGGCATGTCGCGATCGCCGGGCAGTTGATCCGGCGGCATGTCGAGCCAGCGCGCAATGAACGCCGGCAGCACGCGCGATACGGGATGCGCGATGCGCATCGTGTTGCGCTCGCCCCAGGTGCGCGCCGCGATGCCGCCGTCCTGCCGATCGAGATTCGCCGCAACGCGATCGGCGCACGCGACGAGGAATTCATCCCAGTCCGCGTAACCCGGCGCGAGAAGGTGCGGGGGCCGCTCGCGCAGGAGCTGCCATATCGCATGCTCGGCCTGCGGCAGCTTGGGCATCGCGAAATCGGGAAACTGCTCGCGCACCTTGGCCGCGAACGCGTCGAGCACCGCGTCGACGACTTCGCCGCGCCAGTCCTTCACCACGCGATACGCGACGGACTCGATCGACGCGCGGCCGCTCCAGTCGCTTAGCACAACCGTCAGTGCCTCGCGTTCTTGCGTCTTCGGCGCGCGATGGAGCTCGAGTTCGAGCAGGTCCTTCCAGCGCTCGAGAAACAGCGCGCGATCGTCGAGCTGGATCGCGAGCATATCCGCGGGCGCGAAGTGGTCGCGCGCGCGCAGATCGTCGCGGATCTGACGCGCGCGCGCGCCGATGTCGTAGCCGGCGTCGCCGAGCCGCGCGAGCCACGGATCCTCGGTGATGCGCTGGTTCGCGGTCCAGAGGCGCTGCCACGGCGGGTTCGCGATCAGCGGATACTCGCGCGCGTCGAGCCAGCCATTCCAGCCCGTGCCCTCGCGCGTCCAGTCGGCCGGCAGGCGCGGATCGTAATCGCCGACGCGGCGGACCAGGCGCCCCGCGATCGTCCACGCGATGTTGCCGTTCCGGTCGCCGACCAGGAAATTCTGCGGCGGCACGCCGGATGCCTGCGCGATGGCCACCGCTTCGTCGGTCGTCTCGGCCAGCTCTAGCTTCAGCAGCTCGAAATTGAACGCTCCCGGCTGCTGGGCCGACCACGCGAGCGCGAGCGGCGTGCCGTCGACATCCTTGCCGATGATGGGTCCCCATTCCGTTTCCTCGATCTCGAGCTTGTCGTCCGCGGCGCCGCGCACGCGGACGATTTCCTCATGCCGTGCCAGCGGCGTGCTGCCGTGCGGGGTGAGATAGCGGCTGTCGTCGGCGGGATCGCGCTCCACGCGCACCCAGTCGGCCGTGTCGGCATAGCTGTTTGTGAATCCCCACGCGATCTCGCGATTGCTGCCGGCAACGATCGCCGGCGTGCCCGGCAGGCTTGCGCCGGTCACGTCTACGGTGAGGCCGGCGCGGCGCGGATTCGGATAGATCAAGCGCGCCCGGAACCAGAGGCCGGGTACTCGCAGATCGAGGTGCATGTCGTTCGCGATCAGCGCGGCGCCGTCCGCGAGCGCGCCTGCGACGGCGAAGCTGTTGCTGCCGGGCACATTCGAATCGGAGTGCTCGTCCGGCTTCAGCAGCGCGGGATCGATCGTGCGCAGGTCGAGATCCGCAACGCTCGGCGTCGCCGGCCAGTCCAGCGGCGGACCCGCGATCGGCGCATCCCAGCTCCCACCAGGGGCCGAGAGGAAGCGCCAGGCCGATTCCGGCAGCGCGGCGCGCAACTCCGAGAACGCAAGCTCGCGCTTATTTTCCGCGTCGTTCAGCGTGAACGACATGGCGGCGACGACGAGCGGCGTGTCCTCGTCGCGCCACGGCGCAGGGGACGTCCGCGTCAGGAGATACGGAAAGGGCCGCACGGCAAGCGCGTTGAGCCCCGCATTGATGCCGTCGCGGTACGCGGCGAGCTGGTCGCGCTCGTCGGGTGACAGCAAGGGCAGCACCGCCTGCGCTCGCGCCCGCATGCGATGCGCCCGAGCCGTGCGGTCCGCCGGCAGAGCCGCTGGGCCGAACAGCTCGGCCAGCTCGCCCGCCGCGCGCCGGCGCAGGAGATCCATTTCGAAGAAACGTTCCTGCGCGTGGACGTAGCCGAGCGCCCAGGTGAGATCACGGCGGTTCTGCGCGCGCAGCGTGACCGTGCCCAGCGCATCGCGTTCGACCACGACGGCTGCCGACAGCGCTGGCGCCGTCAGCCGGCCGTCATACAGCGGCAGGCTGCCGCGCAGGGCCAGCCACCCCATCGTCACGGCGATGATGATCGTCGCGAGGACGATGCCGGCGACACGCAGCAATGCCCGGCGCACGCGAAGGTTCCGCGGAGAGGACGCGCGATCTTGCCGCAGCGTCATCGCGAGCACCACGGATAGAGATGAACGTAGGCCATGATCATGGCTGAGGTTGTTATGTTGCCATTCATACGCGAACGCTATACCCAAATTGCGTAATCGTATTCCTGTATTTTTTTGCTAGCTTGGCTAAACTCCGCGAGCCAGTGTGCTCGTGTTGTAGGTTGTAGAAGTGGATGGGAGTCCGCGCAACCGGTCCTTGATCCACGCATCGATCTCGGCAACGCGCTCGTGCGTGGCATCAATTGGCCGAAAGGGAGGCCGTCCCGACGTCGGGACGGACACGTGATCGGTGGTTTCCCCTGGCACCGGTTCGTTCTCCACTCGGCTGACCATCAAGGACCCTTGTCATGAAATCGATACTTTTCGCAGTCGGTGTTCTGGCCGCCTCGTCGGCCTCAGCAATGGGAAGCTCCTGGTCGCAGACGGAGCGCATACTCGTTCCGGGCGCTGGTCGCACGGCGTCGGTCTCCGCACCCACCGGCGGTCTGCAGACGTTCGGCGACGAAGCCTCGTTCGAGGCCGCCGTGGGTGATCCCGGTGCGCTTTCTTCTGAAAGTTTCGACGGCGGCGCGACGCCGCCTGGCGTGGTCAACACCTGCAACGAACCGGTCAACAGCTCGTCGAACGATCCCTGTTTCGCTCCCGGCGATCTCATCGACGGATTCAGCGTGACGTCGACCTCGGGTACCGGCATCGTCATTCTCGGGCCGCAGTTTCTCGGCCCTGTGCAGGACAGCGCGGTCATCGGTGCGAACAGCTTTGCCGATGCGACGATCGTGACCTTCGATCCGCCGGTGACGGCGATCTCCGCCGACTACTACGGCGGCTCTGATGCCAACGCGGTGACCGTCGAAGCTTTCGACGAAGGCGGCGGCTCACTTGGCGCGGGCAATGCGCAGCCGTCTGCAGTCGATACGCCGCAGTTCCTCGGCCTCATCAGCGACACGCCGATCGCCAGCATCGTGATCACCGCCGCGAATGACGACGGTGAGTTGTTCGACAACCTGCGCTTCGGCGATGTCAGCACCGGTCCGGACGACACCATCTTCGCCGACGGCTTCGACACTGTCGTGACCGTCGATCCGCCGACGGTCAGCAAGGCCTTCAATCCGGCCACCGTCATCACCGGCTCCAACAGCATGCTGACGATCACGCTGAGCAACACGAACGCCGTCCCGGCGACGTTGAGCGCGGATCTCGTCGACATGTTCCCGACCGGCCTTGTCGTCGCGACGCCGGCCGATGCCGCAACCGACTGCACCGACGGCACGGCGACGGCCACTGACGGCGGCGACTCGGTCACGCTTGCGAGCGGCGCGCAGATTCCGGCGGGCGGCTCGTGCACGGTCACCGTTTCCGTCACTTCGGCGGCCGACGGCACGTACACCAACACCATCCCGGCGGGTGGCCTGCAGACCGATCTCGGCAACAGCCCCGCCGACGCAAGTGCCGACGTGACCTTCACCACGGGCGGCACCTGCGATCCGGCGCAGCTGATCGAGGATCCGAGCTTCGAGGCGAGCATCACCGGCGCGGGCCCGTGGAGCACCACTTCGAGCAATTTCGGCACCGTGTTCTGCGACGAAGCGAGTTGCGGCAATGGCGGCGGCACCGCGGCGCCGCACACGGGTACCGTGTGGGCGTGGTTCGGGGGCGCGGCCGGCGCTGCCGAGATCGGCACGGCCACTCAAAGCGTCACGATCCCGGCCGGTGACTCGCGCTTCCTGAACTTCTGGCTGTGGATCAGCTCGGTCGGACCCGGCGGCGGCTCGTTCCTGAACGTCAACATCGATGGCAATACGGTTCAGACGTTTGCCGAACCCAGCGATGCCGAAGCGGGTTATACGCAGCGCAGCATCGACGTCAGCAGCTTCGCGGACGGTGGCACGCACGAGATCGAGTTCTACTACGAGATCGCGTCCAACGGCCTGAACTCGAACTTCATCCTCGACGACGTGACGCTCGACTGCACGCCGGCCAGGCCCACGTTCCCGCTGCCGGCGAATCGCGAGCCGGTCGGACCGGTGACGCGGATTCGCTGATAACAACGTTCTTGAGTTACGACTTCGAGGCCTCCCCGTCCGGGAGGCCTCTTTATTTTGGAGAGTCGGCGGCTGGGTGCCGGTTGGGCGAGCGATTCGCCAGCCGCCTCCGGAAGCAGAGGCGAGAGCGCGGAGCGCCGCGACTCCACGGCGCCCCGACGTGCGAAGAAAAGGCAGGACGATTTCAGGCCGCGCGATCGCGCTGCACGCCGAGCGCGTCGATCAGCGCAGCCAGTGCATTGACGGTTTCGGCGCGCGCAGAGGCGAGCCCGAGTCGGGTCTCCTCGGCGATGCCTTCGTAGTCGAGGCCGAACTCGACGCGCAGGATCACGAGCTCCCGCTGGCGCCTGGGCAGCGCCGAGAGCGCGCTTTCCCACCGGTGGAGCTGGTCGCGGCCGATCAGTTGCTCGACGCGCGAGGAGGGCATCGGCGACTCGGCATGCCCACGCAGCGAACGCTCGGAGAGGAGCTTCGCGCGCAGGCGGACGAGAAAGCTCTCCCGTTCGTGCTGCGATCCCGCTTCGGGGCCGGCGCTCCGGCTCAACGTGTCGTGAACCCACTCGGCCGCGTCCAATGCGGCTCGTGTGCCTGCGGGCAGGCGTTCCTGTGCCCACCGCCGCAGCAGCGCCAGGTAGCGGCTGCGACGTGCCCTGTCGAGTGTTTCACGCCGTGGCAGCGGCCCGACTTCATGACGGTCGTTGCGCCGCGGATCACGGTTCATCACGGTGGCAAGCATCACCGCTCCTCCCTCCTCCCGGCGGCAAAGATGCCGCGCGGGGACGGCGCGGTCCAATGAAAGCTCCTCACCGCGCGATGCGCCGGCGTTATCGTGATGCATACCGGTGATCGCGCAATAACTTCAGGTTATAGTGCAAGGCGTCGCTAGGGGACGCGAATGACGGCCCGGCTGCCTTCCGCGCAGATTGAATCGTTCATGGTGCTCGCGCGCGAGCTCAATTTCTCGCGGGCCGCGGAGCTTCTGCACATCACGCAGCCGGCGCTGACCAAGCGCATTCAGAATCTCGAGGAAATGCTGGGACAGGCGCTGTTCCTGCGCCTGCGTGGCGGCCTCGAACTGACCGAATCCGGGCGCATCCTGCAACGCTACGGCGCGAGCATCGAGCTTCAGGAGCAGGAAGTCCTCGACAGCCTGGTCGGCGACAAGCACGCGGCGGGCGGCATCGCCGGCTTCTTCCGCATCGCGGCGTTCTCGTCAGCGCTGCGCTCGGTGATCGTGCCCGCGCTGGGCGTACTGCTGCGCGAGCATCCGCGCCTGACCTGCCAGACGATCAAGGCCGAGGCGCACGAGCTGCATGACATGCTGATCGACGGCAAGGTCGATTTCTGCGTGTCGCTGTCGGAGTGCGAGCGCATGGGCATCGAGAACCGCCAGATCGGCGTCGAGCGCAACATCCTGATCGAATCGACGCGTTTCGACGTCCGTCCGGACTGCTACATCGACCACGAGCCGCGCGACAACTTCACCGAGCGCTTCTTCCTCAGCCAGACCGGCTCGACGGTACCGAGAATGCAGCGCGCGTATTTCGACGACATCTACGGTCTGATCGACGCGGTGTCGCAGGGCATCGGCCGCGCCGTCGTGCCCGTGCACCTGGTGCGGCCCGAGCACGAAGTGCGCGCCGTCGCCGGTTACCGCCCGTTCGAGGTGCCGGTGCTGCTGCAGTACCACAAGCAGTCGTACTACACGAAGCTGCAGCGTGCGGTGATCGACACGCTGTCCCGTGAATGTCCGCCGCTCCTCAACGCGAACCGCATGCAGGGCAAGGGCGGGGTGGCCGTCGCCGACGACGCGCTGATCGCGGCGAACCGCCGCCGCATGCGGGCGGCGGGACGCGACGACGCTGGCTGACGCGGCCGGCGGCGCGCCGTCGTCGTTTCGCTACTGCGCGTGCGAGGTCATCGATTCCTTCGCGACGCGCCAGCTGCCCCTTTCCTTCTGCAGCGTCGCAGTGCTGGTCGCACGATTGCCGTCGCCGTCCTTGCCGGAGAGCTCCAGCGTCGCCGAGTCGCCCTTGCTGTAGCCCTTCGTGATCTTCGGATCGCGCAGCGCGCTTGCCTGAATGAAGGCGAACATCATCTTGAAATCGGGATCGTTGCGGTGCGCGAGCAGCTCGGCCGAGCGCTCGCGCGTCATCGTCTTCGCGAGCGCATCCAGATCGCCCTTCTCGAGCGCCGCGAGATACGCGCGGTATGCCTTGCCGGGCTCGCCGCCGTCGGCGGGCAGCGCCGTGCCGAGATCCGCCGGGCCGGCGATGTCGAGCGCGAACTTGAGATCGTAGAAGCGGCCCTGCTGCTTCTCGCTTTCGTCGTTGCTGCGGAACGAGCCTTCGATGCGCTTCGCGTCGTTGCGCGCTAGATCGAGCGTGTACCAGCCCATGCCGCTCTGCGATCCGCTGTAGCCCGGCGCGTTGATGTTGACGTTCTGCAGCGAGCCGTCGCTCTGCAGATTGAGCTCGACGCGCGTCGCGTCTGCCTGGCGCAGCTGATCACCAACCGCTTCGCCGCGATCGGCCGCCGCGTTCGCGGCCGCGGCGTCGATCGGCTTGTCTGCGAACACGACGGTCGTGATCTCCCTGGTTTTGTCGAACGGGTCCGGGCCGCGGAACGCGTACGCGCTGACCAGCGCGATCGGCTTGCCATCCTGGTACAAGGTGCCCGATCCGTCCGCGAGCGCGAGGCCCGGAGCCAGGACCAGGGCGAGCTGCCAACAACGCAACGAGCGTTTCATCGATGGATTCCCCCTCTCGTTCGAGACGCTTCGATCGGCGCGGCGCAACGCGCAGACCTTCCATCACCTCCAAACACGCTCCGGGACCGTGAACGAACGGTCCGCCGTGCCGGCGTGTCCGGGGGTGCAGCACAACACTAAGGAAAGCGCCCGCCGCCAGCCAATGAAAAAAGGGCATCGCGGGATCGGCTCCGCTTATCGCGATCAACCGGCGGAATCGGACGATGCCTTCCGGGAATCCGGTTACGCGGCCGCGGGTGCCGGCGGACTGTGGATTCGCCATGAAGTCACTTTTCATGCGACCGCAACAAGACCCGCGCGGACGTCGGAAGTCAGGCTGCAGGTGTCCGCATTTCACGACATCCGAAGCCGCCGAAACCGCGATTTCATGCGGTTTCGCGCTTTCCGCGATCATCGGCTTTCGACATCGGCGAACGAATGAAGCCGCCGCCGCGCTCCTCTGCGCTGCCGCTCGGCGCCTGAAAGGCGCCGCGACGCTCGCCGGTCACGTCGCGTCGTGACATACGCTCGAGGGCGAGTCGGCAGGACGCGACGGCCGGGGGGCCGCGACATCGGGGATTCCAGCTCGAGACGGAGACATGTTATGCGCTTGCACGTTTGGAAAGCATGGCCGGCGCTGTTGCTGCTGGCCGGTTCGACTGCGTGGGCCGCGAACCACACGGTCATGGTGGGCGGAACCTACACCGTAGGGCCCTACGAATATCCGCTGATGAGTTTCACGCCGCGCGACCTCACGGTGAACGTCGGCGACACGATCACGTTCGTCAACTCGGGCGGCATTCACAACGTCGCTGCCGACGACGGCTCGTTCCGCTGCGCGCAAGGCTGCGACGGCCAGGGCGGCAACGGCGCGCCGAGCGGGGCGAACTGGTCCGCGACGATCACGGCGACGGAGGCGGGCGTCATCCCCTACCACTGCGAAGTCCACGGCACGGCGGGCATGACCGGAACGATCACGGTCAACGGTGCGGCCGGCGGCAACGTACCGATCACACCGGGCTTCACCGGCGCGTGGTACGACCCGGCGCAAAGCGGCCACGGCATCTTCATCGAAGTGCTCGACGGCAACCAGATTCTCGCCTGGTGGTTCACCTTCAATCCCGAAGGCACACAGCAGGCGTGGTTCGGCAACGTCGGCGCGATCAACGGCTCGACGGCGACGATCGCCGCGGTGCAGACGCAGGGCGGCCAGTGGATTCCGAACTTCAACCCGGCCAACGTGACGCAGCCGGTGTGGGGCACATTGACGTTCACGTTCACCGACTGCAATCACGGCCGCGTGGATTTCGCGTCGGACGTGCCCGGCTACGGATCGGGCCACATGGATCTGACGCGGCTCACGCAGCCGGCGGGCCTCTCGTGCCCGTGACGCGCATCGAGTGAACCGCATCGACCGCCGCATCGGCGATCCGGCACAATAGCGGGCGCGCCGGCGAGAACGCCGGCGCGCCCCTTTTGCGTGCGCGCAGAGCGCGCTCGCGCCGGACGCTGCGATGAACCTGCAATCGAATTACGAACAGATCCCGCTCAAGGAATACGCCGAGCGCGCCTACCTCGATTACTCGATGTATGTCGTGCTCGATCGCGCGCTGCCGTTCATCGGCGACGGCCTCAAGCCCGTGCAGCGCCGCATCGTCTACGCGATGAGCGAGCTCGGTCTCGCCCCGACGGCCAAGCACAGGAAGTCCGCGCTCACCGTCGGAGAAGTGCTCGGCAAGTACCACCCCCACGGCGACAGCGCGTGCTACGAGGCGCTGGTGCTGATGGCGCAGCCGTTTTCGTATCGCTATCCGCTGATCAACGGCCAGGGCAATTTCGGCTCGACCGAGGATCCGAAATCGTTCGCGGCGATGCGCTACACCGAATCGAAGCTGACGCCGATCGCCGAGCTCCTGCTCGTCGAGCTCGACCAGGGCACCGTCGACTTCACGCCGAACTACGACGGCACGCAGCGCGAGCCGTCCTGGCTGCCGGCGCGCGTGCCGCACATCCTGCTCAACGGCGCCACCGGCATCGCGGTCGGCATGGCGACTGACATCCCGCCCCACAACCTGCGCGAGATCGCCGCCGCGTGCATCCATCTGCTGGACGAGCCCTCGGCGAGCATCGCCGAGCTCTGCGAGCATGTCCAAGGCCCCGACTTTCCGACCTCGGCCGAGATCATCACGCCGAGGGACGAGATCGCCGCGATGTACGGGACGGGCACCGGCTCGATCCGCTGCCGCGCCGTCTACACGAAGGAGGGCGGCAACGTCGTCGTCACCGCGCTGCCGCACCAGGTGTCGCCGTCGAAGGTGCTCCAGCAGATCGATGCGCTCGCGAAGGCGAAGAAGCTGCCGATGCTGGAGGACTACCGCGACGAGTCCGACCACGAGAACCCGGTGCGCCTCGTGCTGTTCCCGCGATCGAACCGCATCGACATCGACGAGATGATGCGGCACCTCTTCGCGACGACTGATCTGGAGAAGACCTACCGCGTCAATCTCAACATGATCGGCCTGGACGGCAAGCCGCAGGTCAAGAACCTCAAGCAGATCCTGGCCGAGTGGCTGCGCTTCCGCCAGGACACCGTGACGCGGCGCCTCCAGCACCGGCTCGCGAAAGTAGAGCGTCGCCTGCACCTGCTCGAAGGCCTGCGCATCGCGTATCTGAATCTCGACGCGGTCATCCGCCTGATCCGCACCGAGGACGAGCCGAAGCCGGCGCTGATGAAGCGCTTCAAGCTCAGCGAGGAACAGGCGGACTACATACTCGAGACGCGCCTGCGCCAGCTCGCGCGGCTCGAGGAGATGAAGATCAACGCCGAGCGCGACGAGCTCGAGGAAGAGCGCGCGCGCATCGAGGTCACGCTGAAATCGAAGTCGCGCCTGAAGACGCTGATCAAGGAGGAGCTGCGCGAGGACGCGAAGAAGCACGGCGACGCGCGCCGCTCGCCGCTGGTCGCGCGCGAGGCGGCGCAGGCGCTCGACGAGACGCAGCTCGTCGCCAGCGAGCCGATCACCGTCGTGCTCTCGGCGAAAGGCTGGGTGCGCGCGGCAAAAGGGCACGACGTCGACGCGGCCGAGCTCGGCTATCGCGAAGGCGATCGCTACCTCGCGTCGGCGCAGGGGCGCACGACGCAGCAGGCCGCGTTCATCGATTCGACCGGTCGCGTCTACTCGACGCCCGCGCACACGCTGCCGTCCGCACGCGGCAACGGCGAGCCCCTGACCGGACGCTTCACACCGCCGGCCGGCGCACGCTTCGACGCGGTCGCCATCGCCGATCCCGCGACCAAGCTCGTCATCGCATCGGACCGCGGGTACGGCTTCGTCACGCGCTTCGAGGCGCTGCTCGCGAACAAGAAGGCGGGCAAGCAGCTCATCAGCGTCGAGAAGGACGCGCGCGTGCTGGCGCCCGCGCTGGTCGGCGATTCCGCGCGTGATCGCATCGTCGTCGCGACGACCGCAGGGCATCTTCTGATGTTCTCCGTCGCCGATCTGCCCGAGCTCGACAAGGGCAAAGGCAACAAGCTGATCGAGATTCCGAAGGCGAAGCTCGCGGCCGGCGAGCGCGTCGCCGGCATCGCGGTGGTCCGCGAGGGAGAGGGCGCGGTCAGGATCTACGCGGGCGCTCGCAAGCTGACGCTCAAATGGGCCGACCTCGTTGAGTACGGCGGCAGCCGCGCGGCACGCGGCGGCTCGCTGCCGCGCGGGCTGCAGCGCGTCGAGCGCATCGAGACGGCCGAGTAGCGATTTTTTTTCGGCGAGTGCGACGCCTGCTCGCGGCGACGGGGAACGCTCCCGCAGCGTCGCACGAGTGGCACCGGCGGCGCGCGCCGGATTGGCGCTTATGGACTCTCTAACGGCGCGGCATCGTACGTCGCGCCGCGGTTCCGCGGTCCGACCGGAGAGTCCTCGATGAAGAAGCTTCCTGCCGCCGTACTCGCCGCCTCGTTCGCGCTGATCGGGCCGGCCTGCGCCGCAACTTCCGACGAGCAGGCGCTGATCGACCTGGAAAACCGCCTGAGCGCCGCGATGCGGAGCGGCGACGTCGATTTCGTGGCGAAGACCGAGGACGAGACCTATACGCTGACGAATTCGCACGCCGTCGTCTCGCATCGCGCCGACGAGCTCGAGGAAGTGCGCCGGCGTGATCCGGCCTACGATGTATTCGACACGCACGACATGCAGGCGCGCGTCTACGGCGATGCCGCCGTCGTCATCGGCATCGTCTCGCTGAAAGGCAAGTCCGGCGGCAAGCCGTTCGATGCCGACATGCGCTTCACCGACACGTTCGTCCGGCGCGACGGCGAATGGAAGCTCGTCGCGGCGCACGTGACCCGCATCGAGAAATAGCGCAGGCGCTGCTCGCGGCGCGTCGTCAGCGCGGTGCGCGATATCCGCCGCGCACGCCGCGTGGCGACATCACGAGCTGCCAGAGCTGATCGCGCCGCGCGCGGAACACTGCCGCCGACGCGGACAGATAAAAGCGCCACATGCGCCGGAAGCGCTCGCCGTAGCGCGCTTCGAGCGTCGGCCAGGCACGGTCGAAGTTCGCGCGCCAGGCCATCAGCGTGCGGTCGTAGTCGGCGCCGAAGTTGTGCCAGTCCTCGGTGACGAGGATGCCTTCGCTCGCGTTCGCGATCTGCTCGGCGGAAGGGATCATCGAGTTCGGGAAGATGTACTTCGCGATCCAGGGATCGGTGTGGTTCGATGACACGTTCGAGCCGATGCAGTGCAGGACGAACAGTCCGTCCTCGGCGGTGCAGCGGCGCGCCACCTCGAAGTACGTGCGGTAGTTCTTCACGCCGACATGCTCGAACATGCCGATCGAGAACACGCGATCGAAGGTCTCGTCGAGCGTGCGGTAATCGGCGAGGCGGATCTCGACGGGCAGGCCGCGACAGAGCTCGCGCGCGTAGTCCGCCTGCTCCTGCGACACCGTCACACCGACGCCGGACACGCCGTAGCGCTCCGCGGCGAGCTTCAGCGCCTCGCCCCAGCCGCAGCCGATGTCGAGCACGCGCATGCCGGGCTCGAGGCCGAGCTTCCTGAAGATCAGCTCGAGCTTCGCCTCCTGCGCCTCGTCGAGATCGCGCGCGTCCTTCCAGTAGCCGCAGCTGTAGACGAGCCGCTTGCCGAGCATCGCCTGGAACAGATCGTTGCCGAGATCGTAGTGCCGCTCGCCGACCTCGTAGGCGCGCCGGCCGCGCTGCAGGTTGAGCAGGCGCGACTTGACGTAGAGCCAGGCATCATCGAGGCCGCCGACACGCTCGTCGAGGCGCGTGTCGAGCAGTCGGAACAGAAAGCCGTCGAGATCGTCGGTATCCCACCAGCCGTCCATGTACGCTTCGCCGAGGCCCAGCGAGCCGTGCGCGAGCACGCGCGTGTAGAGGTGCGGATCGTGCACACGGATATCGGTCGGCGCATCGCCGCCGATCCTGACGCCGGCGAGGTTGAGCAGCTCCTCCACGCGCGCGTGCGCGCGATTGCGTGTCGTCGGCAGCCCCTGGATGAGCATGCACGAAGGATAGCGCGTCCGGATGAACGTGCCCAATGCGGCGTTTGCGCGCCGCCACGGTCGCCACCGCTCACGCGCGCAGCACGAGTCGCACGAGGCCGATGCCGGCGAGTGTCAGCAGCAGCGAGCCGAGGACGTGCGAGACGATCACGGCAGCCGCCCAGCCATACTGGTGGCGCAGGAAGAGCAGCACGGTCTCACCCGAAAACGTCGAGAACGTCGTGAGGCCGCCGAGAAAGCCGGTCACGATGGCAAGCCGCCACGCCAGCGACAGCGTCTCGTAGTGCTCGAATACGCCGAGCGCGACGCCCATGATGAGCCCGCCGACCAGATTCGCGGCGAGCGTACCCAGCGGCAGCGAGGGAACGACCGGATTCAGCGCGATCGCGAGCAGCCAGCGCACGACGGCGCCCGCAAATGCACCTGTGCCGACGGCGAAAAACGAAGTGAGATTCATGACGCTCCCGGGTCTCCAGGCAGGCCCGGTGCATCAGGGACGAATCGCGGCGCGCGGCAGATCGCCGACGACACCCCGCGTCCCCGGCGCGCCGGGAACACGTAGGCATCATCAGCCCTGCGGCGGTTCGAGGAGAATGCCATCTCCTGTATTGCGCGGGTATGCTAGCGCACCCGCGAATGCGCGCCAATCGCGGCGCGCGACGAGAACACACGCCCTCCGCACGATGAATCCCGCCGTTTCACCGCGCCGGCGCCGGCTGGCACCGCTGCTTGCCGCGCTCGCGATGTTCGGGCCGTTCTCGATCGACACGATCTTCCCGGCATTCCCGGCCATCGCGCGCGAGCTCGGCGCGAGCCCGCTCGCGATGCAGCAGACGATCAGCGTGTACATGATCGCCTACGCGATGATGTCGCTGTTCCACGGGCCGCTCTCGGATTCGCTCGGCCGCCGACGCGTGATCCTCGCCGGCGTCGCGGTGTTCGTGCTGGCATCGATCGGCTGCGCGCTGGCCGGCTCGATCGGCTCGCTGCTCGCCTTCCGCGCGCTGCAGGGCATTTCGGCCGGTGCCGGCCTCATCGTCGGCCGCGCGATCATCCGCGATTGCTTCGAAGGCGTCGAGGCGCAGCGGCTGATGGCGACCGTGTCGATGATTTTCGGCATCGCACCGGCGATCGCGCCGATCGTCGGCGGCTGGGTCGTCGCCGCGGCGCGATGGCCGATGATCTTCTGGCTGCTTGCGGCTTTCGCCGCGGCGCTGTGGCTCGCGTGCCTCGCCTGGCTTCCGGAAACGCATCCGCGCGAGCGCCGCGTGCCGCTGTCGCTCGACGAGCTCGCGACGACGTATCGGCGCATCGGCGGCGACCGCGCCTTTCTGCCGCTCGCGCTGGCGGGCACTTTGAACTTCAACGCGCTGTTTCTCTACATCGCGTCGGCGCCGGTGTTCGTGCTCGACCTTCTCAGGCTCGATACGCAGCACTTTGCCTGGCTGTTCATACCGGCGATCAGCGGCCTGATGACCGGCTCGTTCCTGTCAGGCCGTCTCGCCGGTCGCCTCAGCGCCGCGGAAACCGTTCGCCTCGGCTATTCGATCATGCTGGGTGCCTCGGTGCTGAATCTCGCGATGGCCTGGCTCCTCCCGCAGCCGCGCGTGCCGTGGTCCGTGCTGCCGATCGGGCTGCACGCCATCGGCATCGGCATCAATTTTCCGACGCTGACGCTGCTCCTGCTCGACCGTTTCCCGCAGCATCGCGGCGCGGTCTCCTCGGTGCAGGCGTTCGTCAGCCTCGTGCTCAGCGCGCTCGTCGCCGGTGCGATATCGCCGCTGCTGTCGAACAGCGCGATCAGCCTCGCCGCCGGCGCGGCCGTCTCCACGCTGATCGGCTTCGCCAGCTGGCGTTTCTACCGGGCGCTAGAGCGTTGCGAAGCGGCGCCGGCCTGAGCTTCGGAACGTTTCGACGACCCGGCACCGCATCGTTCATCGTGCAGCATGCCGGCTCTTGCTTGAGTGCGACTGTACGGCACCCCTGAGCCCATGATGACCGGTATCTCCACATCGAAAGATCATCGAGCGCGCGCGCCGCGGCGCGCCGGCGGTCCTGCAAGGAATACCGCAACGCCGCGCGCGAGCCGCAAACGGACCGCGCTGCGCTGGCTGCTGATCGCGGCTTCAGTCTCGGCGGCACTGACGCTTGCCAGCGGCGTCGTGATCGGCCTGCGCTCCGGAGCATGGCACGCCCTGCCGCAGTTGCTCGATCAGGCCCGCGAGTGGCGGACGTCGCCGCTGGCCTCGCTCGTGATGCTGCTCTGCTTCGTCGCCGGCGGGCTGATCGTGTTTCCGGTGAATCTGCTGATCGCCGCCGCGGTCGTCGTGTTCGGCCCGGGGCTCGGCGCTGCGCTCGCGCTCGCGGGCTCGGTCGCCAGCGCCGCGGTGCTGCACCAGATCGGCCGCTCGTTTCCGGAGCACGTTTGGACGCGCATCGCCGGCCGCCACGCCGAGCACCTGCGCGAGCGCGTCGTGCGGCACGGCGTGCTCGCCGTCGCCATCGTGCGCATCGTGCCCATCGCGCCCTACAGCATCGTGAGCCTCGCCGCGGGCGCTGCCGAGATCGCACGCGTTCCGTATCTCGCCGGCACGGCGCTCGGCATGGCGCCGGGCATCGCGCTCTACGCGCTGTTCGCCGATCGCGCCCGCGAGGTCATAGCCGATCCGCGCCCGCTGAGCTGGGCCATGCTGTTCTTCGCGATTGTCCTGATCGTCGTCGTCACGCTGCTGCTGCGGCACCTGCGCCAGCGCGTCCGGGCACGCGAGGGCGCCGCATGAGGCGCCTGCGCATCGCCACCTATAACATCCACAGTGGCGTCGGCATCGACCGGCGCTTCCGGCCGCAGCGCATCGCCGACGTCATCGGCGAGCTCGACGCCGACATCGTCTCACTGCAGGAAGTCCTGTCGCCGGTGCGCGGCTTCGACGTGCACGCGCATCTCGAGCAGGCGACGGGCCTCAACTTCGCGGCGATGATGACGGTGCAGCTCGCCGGGGGCACGTTCGGCAATGCGCTGCTCTCGCGCTGGCCGATCCTGGGCGTCGCGGCGCACGACCTCTCGGTGGAGGCGCGCGAGGCACGCGGCGCGCTCGATGCCGCGATCGAGTGCAGCGTCTGCAAGCTGCGCGTGATCGCGATCCATCTCGGCCTCGGGCGCGCGGAACGCGCCGCGCAGCTCGCGCGGCTGCTGGCGATGGTGAAGGACGCGCCCGAAACGCCGACCGTGCTGGCCGGGGACCTCAACATCACGCGCGCCCGCGCACGCGAGCTCCGCGCGTACGCAGAGCATTTCGGCAAGGCCGATGCGCTCGCGACCTTTCCGTCCATCGCACCGGTGCTGCCGCTGGACCGGGTCTTCGCGCTGCACGGCGCGGAAATCGTCGACGTCGCCGTGCACCGCAGCCGCACGGCGCGCATCGCTTCGGATCATCTGCCGCTCGTCGCGACGGTCGAGCTGCCGGACTGAAGCTGTAGGCGCTTTTCCAGCTCGCGTGCGACCGAGGCGACGAACGCGTCGTCGCGCATGCTGAGGAAATGCGAGCGCACCGAGTTCGAAAAACGCCGGCCGAGCTCGCGCGTGCGCTCGTCGGGCGCGCCGAGCGCGACGCGGTGCACCGACAGCTCGCGCACATACGGCTCGAAGACGAGCGTGAGCAAACCGTGGTACGGGCCGGCGGGATCGAACAGCTCGATCGCGCCGTCGTACCACGAGAGGCGATAGCGATGCTGCGCACGCACCTGCAGCTGGTACTGCAGGACGAGCCGCTCGATCATCTCCCGATCGACGTCGGGAATCGCGGCACCTATCTTGGCGAAGAACGCCTCGAAATACCGCTCCGGCGCCAGCGGCTCCAGATCCTCGGGATTCAGCGCGAGCGGCAGCCCTGTGTTGAGCTCCATCAGTGCTGACACCTGCAGGAGGTGCTTACGGCTCGCCATGAGCTCGCGGCGCAGTGCGTCGAGCTCGTCGCGCGTGAACGCAAAATCGTTCGTGGACACCGATTGCACGGCCTTGCCGCCGAAGACGCGCCGGTAGAGCGCACGCACGAAGCGCAGCACACGCGCGAGTTCGGGACGCCCGAAGCGCGCTTCGAAGGCGAAGTGGCCGAAGCGGCGCTTGTCGCTGCTGTCGATCGCGAGCGGATCGATCAGCGCCAGCAGGGCAACCTCTTCACCCGCCTCGCGCAGCCGGCGTGCGATCTCGTAGCCGAACGCGCCGGCCGACGAGTACGCGACGATGTGATACGGCCCGGCAGGCTGACGCTCGCGGATCGCGTCCAGGTAGATCGCGGCCCATTCGCGGAACGGTTGTGTCGGATTGCGCTGGCCCCAGAGGAATGGATCGCGGACGCCGATGATCTCGCGCGTCGTCGACAACGCTTTCACCAGTTTTTCGTAAGCGCCGAGCGTGCCGCCGGCCGATGAAATCAGGAAGACCGGCTCGGCAGCCGCGTCGCTGCCTTTCCCGAGCGTGACGAGCGCGGAGGTCTGCGACGACGAGACATCCGCACGCCCGGCGCGCACCTCGTCGATGAATCGCGCGAGACCGGCCAGCGTCGGATGGCGGTAGATCGCCTGATCCGGAAGCTGCCGGCGATCGAGCGCGAACGCCTTGTAGAGCGCCGACATCACCGCGAACGTCTTGAGCGACGTGCCGCCGACTTCGAAGAAGTTGGAATCGGCATCGAATTCGGCGTGCCCGAGCGCGGCACTCCATGCTTTCGCGACCTCGCGTTCGGTGTCCGAGCCGACATGCAGGGATGCCGGGCTCGCCGCGGCAAGCTGTGCCGACCAGATTTCGAGCAGCCTGCGCCGGTCGATCTTGCCGCTCGGCGTCAGCGGCAGCGCATGGAGCGCGATCACGCGCGAGGGCACCATGTAGTCGGGCAGGTGCTCGCGGAGCGTGCGGAACACATCCCGCGTCCCGACATCCGCGGGCGACACGAAGCCGATCAGCATCGCATCGCCGCCCTGACCGTTGGTGATGACGGCGGCACCGCGGCTGACGCCGGGCGCGCGCGTCATCGCGTTCTCGACTTCCTGCAAGTCGACGCGGAAGCCGCGGATCTTGACCGTCTGGTCGATGCGACCGAGATAGCGCAGCGCGCCGCCCGCATCGCACCGCACGCGATCGTTTGTGCGGTAGGCGCGCTCGCCGTTCGGGAGCGTCGCGAATGCGTCATCCGTCAGCGCGGGGTCGCCGAAATAGCCGGCGAAGAGCGCCGTGCCGGCGATGTAGAGCATGCCGTCGGCACCGCTCGCGACGGGCTGCAGCGCGTCGTCGAGCACGTACGGGCGCACGTCGGTCGCAATGGGAAGGCCCAATGCCAGCTCGCCGCCTTGCGCGACGCTGGCGCGGATGTCGCACACCAGCGTCGAGCTCGCCTCGGTGCTGCCGTAGATCGAATAGATGCGCGTCGGTTCCGGGAACGCGGCGGCCGTGCGCGCGGCGAGGCCGGGGTGCACATACTCGCCCATCAGCACCAGCACGCGGATCGTCGTCGGTGCCGAGAATCCCGGCATATCCAGCGAGGCCTGCAGCACCGAGGGCACGATGAGAAGGCGCGAGATGCGCCGGCGCCGGATCGTTTCCCAGAACGTTCCCAGCGACTTCGCTTCGTGGTCCGACACGATGAGGACGGGCACACCGCGCAGCAGCGGCTCGAACAGCTCGTAAACCGCGTGCGTCGTCGTCATGTGCGCTTTCTGGCAGCAGGCCTCGCCGGGTTCGTAGGGATGCGTCTCCCACGTCCAGCGCAGCCGGTGGAAGAACGAGCGGTGGCTGCGCACGATGAGCTTCGGCTTGCCCGTCGAGCCCGACGAGCAGAGCACGTAGGCGGCACGATCCGGATCGCGCCGTTCCGGCGCGGGAAGCGGCGCCGGTACATCGCCGTCACGGCGGACGTCGACCAGGCCGGCGTGCAGCTGCGGCTGTTGTCGGCTGTCGTGGTCGACGAGCACGGCATCGAGTTTCGCGTGGGTGAGAATGTCGCGCAGGCGCTCGGCCGGATACGACGGCGGTAGCGGCACGGCGGCGGCGTTCGCCTTGAAGGCGCCGAGCACGCCGGCGACGTAGCGGCGTGAGCGCTCCATGTGCACACCGACGTATGCGCCGTCGGGCGTGCCGCTCGACCGGATCAGGGCGGCGATGCGGTTTGCCGCGGCGTCGAGCTCGGCGAACGTGGTCTCGCCTTCGTCGTCGATGAGCGCAACCGCATCCGGCGTGCGGGCGGCCTGCTGCTCGAACAGCGTATCGAGTCGATCGGAACCGTCCCGTCCGTTCATGACGCGCAAAGCCCCCTTCGATGCGTGCCGTGTCAGCACTCGATGACGTTGACCGCGAGGCCCCCGCGCGAAGTTTCCTTGTACTTGTCCTTCATGTCGCGCCCGGTGTCGCGCATGGTCTTGATGACCTTGTCGAGCGAGACGCGATGCTTGCCATCGCTCTTCATCGCCATGCGCTGCGCGTTGATCGCCTTGACGGCGCCCATCGCGTTACGCTCGATGCACGGGATCTGCACGAGGCCTCCGATTGGATCGCAGGTGAGGCCGAGATTGTGCTCCATGCCGATCTCGGCCGCGTTCTCGACCTGATAGATGCTGCCGCCCAGCGCGGCGGCGAGCCCGCCGGCCGCCATCGAACACGCGACGCCGACCTCGCCCTGGCAGCCGACCTCGGCGCCGGAGATCGATGCGTTTTCCTTGTAGAGGATGCCGATCGCGCCGGCGGTGAGCAGGAAATCGACGATGCCGTCCTCGTTCGCCTTCGGGCAGAAGCGCTCGTAGTAGTGCATGACGGCCGGCACGATGCCGGCGGCTCCGTTCGTCGGCGCGGTGACGACGCGGCCGCCGGCGGCATTTTCCTCGTTGACGGCGAGTGCGTAGAGATTCACCCAGTCGAGAATCGTCAGCGGATCGCGCAGCGAGGCCTCGGGCCGATCGCGCAATTCCGAATACATCTCCGGCGCGCGGCGCTTCACGTGCAGCCCGCCAGGAAGCGTGCCGCTTTCGCGGATGCCGCGCGCAACGCAGGCCTGCATCGCGCGCCAGATCGTCAGCAGCCCTTCGCGGACTTCGGCTTCGCTGCGCCAGGACTTTTCGTTCTCCAGCATGATGCCGGCGATCGACTTGCCGCTGTCCGCGCAATGCTTCAGGAGCGCTTCGCCGGACGTGAACGGGTAGGGAAGGGGCGTGGTGTCGGCAACGATGCGATTCTCGGCCGCTTCGTCCTGGTTGACGACGAAGCCGCCGCCGACGGAGTAGTAATCGCGCGTCGCGAGCAGCTCGTCGTTCGCGCCATAGGCCGAGAATCGCATGCCGTTCGAGTGATACGGCAGCTTCTGGCGCTTGTTGAAGACGAGGTCGACCTTCTCGTCGAAGGCGATTTCACGACGGCCGAGCAGGCGGATCTTTTTTTCGCCGCGGATGCGCCGGAGGCGCGCCGGAATCGAATCGGGATCGATGCGGTCCGGCCATTCGCCTTCGAAGCCGCACAGGACGGCCTTGTCGGTGCCGTGTCCGCGGCCGGTCAGCGCGAGGGACCCGAACAGCTCGCAGCGGACGCGCTGTACGCGATCGAGAATACCGGGCTCGGCGAGCCAGCGCTCGCAGAAGCGGGCCGCGGCGCGCATCGGCCCGACGGTGTGCGAGGACGAAGGCCCGATGCCGATCTTGAAAAGGTCGAAGACGCTGACGGCCATGAACGGGAGATGGGGGCGGAAAGGACGCTATTCTACGCGCCCGCCTCCGCCGCCCGACCATGCGCCTCGTTCTTTACCAGCGCGACGACTGCAAACTCTGCGACCTGGCGCTGGCCGTGCTCGCCGCGGCTCGCGCGCCCGAATTCCAGAGCGTCTGGATCGATGGCGATGACGCTCTCGAAGCGCGCTACGGCGAGCGCGTGCCGGTTCTGCGCGATGGCGACAGCGGCCGCGAGCTTGCCTGGCCGTTCGACCGCGAGGCGATCAGCGCGTTCCTCGCGGCCGCGCGCTGAGCCTCAGGGCTGCTCGAAGCCGTTGTCGAAGATCGTGTCGATGACGATGCGGCCCGCCGCGAAGCTGCTGTTGTCGCTCGGTGCCGTCACGATGCCGCCGAACACGAGGTAACCGTCCTGAATGCGTGCGCGGACGGCGCCGTCGGTCAGGCTGCTGCCGCCAAGGTTCGGTGAAATGATCGACTTGCCACCGAAGCCGAACGTGTCGTCCAGCGTGCCGTCGGTATTGAGGCGGACCAGCGCGATGTCGCTGTCGTTATCGCTGATCGTGACGAGCCCCGCCAGCACGAGCTTGCCGTCGGGTTGCAGCGCTGCGCCGTACGATATGTCGTGGTTGGTGCTGCCGAAATCGAACGGGATCGTGACTTTTCCGCCATTGCCGAAGGTCGGATCCGGGGTTCCATCCGGCTGCAGCTTGACGGCGGCGAAGTCGTAGCCGTTGTCTGTCGAAGCCCCGGTCACGAAGATCGATCCGTCGGGCGCGATGATGAGCTCGAGAGCTTCGTCGTCCAGGTCGCCGCCCTGATCGAACGCCACGGTCACGCGCCCGTCGCCGCCGAAATTCGGATCGAGCGCGCCGTTGGGCGTCAGGCGGGCGATCGCGAAATCGAAATCTGATCCGGGCGTCTTCTTCGCGGTGCCGGCGACGACGATGTTCCCCTCCGCGTCGATCGCGACGCTGGAGGCGATGTCGTCCGCGTCCGTCGGATTGAGGTCGAAGGCGACCGTCGCGCGGCCGTCGCCGGAGAAGCCCGTGTCGCGCGTGCCGTCGACATTGAGACGCGTGATCGCGAAATCGGAATTGTCGGTGTCGACGTCGGCGACTCCGACCACGATCAGCTTGCCGTTCGGGAGCTGCACCGCATCCAGCGCCCGGTCGGAGTTCATGCCACCGAGATCGAAGTTGACGTAGGCCTTGCCGTCGCCGCTGAACGTAGTGTCGAGCGTGCCGTCGACGTTGAGCCGCACCAGCTTGAAGTCCGAGTCGTCGCCGAAGACGTCGGTGTCCGCTCCTTCGCCGACGAGAACGATTTTGTTGTCGCTCTGCACGATCGTGTTGAGCGCCCCGTCGTAGGCGGCGCCGCTTCCGACGGCGATGGTGGTCCAGCCGTCGAAGCTGAAGCTCGCGTCGGGCAGGCCGTCACGCGTGAGGCGCGCGGCGGCGAAGTCGGTTCCGCTCACGGCGTCTTCGAAGGTGCCGCCCAGAATCACGCGGCTGTTCGAATCGATGGCGAGGCCGTACGCGGTCGCGGCCGCGCCGAAATCGATGACGGTGAGGCCGTCGGTACCGAACGAGCGGTCGAGATCGCCGTCGTGGGCGGAAGCCGCCGTCGCGACGAAGGCCAGCGCGACGGTCGTCGCCTGCAGGATGCGCAAAGCCATGTTGTCCCCCTCCCAGAGATGCGGGCGGGAGTCTAGACGCAATCGACGCGCGCGGTGTGACGCCGGCGTCAACGGTTCCGTGAAGCCGGGCACGAAAGTCCCGGCGGCCGCCGCCGGCTCGGAAAAATTTCAAATGTTCCGGAGCGGCGTCGAGGAGCGCAGCCCTGAGCCCGCGACGCCGCCTCCGCACGACGGCCTTCGGTGTCGGCGACGCGCGGCTACAGCAGCGACTTCGCGTGATCGAACACCGCGCTGCAGGCCTTCCGCTTCAGCTCGCTCTCGAGGCTGCCGCCGAAATCGTCGAAGTTCGTGGTCTTGCCGTCGCCGCCGATCAGCTTGCCCTGCACGCCGGCTGCGTAGCCGCTGTCCTTTTCGGCGTTTTCCGCGCCGCCGAGCTTGGTGACGAGGTTGTCCTTCACCGACGACACGGCTTCGCCTTCCAGGAAGTTGTTGGCCATGCAGTACTGGATGATGCCCGCCGCGTTGCCGACACTGCCGGATGCGAGGGCGCCGGGATCGAGCCCGCCAGCGACGTCCTTCAGCGCGCCGAGGTTCTGTGCGGCCGCGCTCGCGGCGAAAGCCAGCGCGAAACCTGCAGCAAGCGATGCGATCGATGTCCGAGGGTTCATGTCACGCTCCTTCCGGGTGCGAGAGGGACACCCATCTTCGCGCGATTCCGGCATTGCTGCACCGGTGCGAGCCGTGCAATGTGACTTCGTGCTCACTGCCGGCTGATCGCCTCCGGAGGCTCGACGCCTTCCTCCAGAGGTGGAATCTCGCCGTGCGCGGCATCGACGGCCGGCGTGCGCCAGCCGGCGGCAACGCCCCAGAAGTAGAAGGCGACGCCGATGACGGCGACCAGCGCCAGGTCCCAGCCGAACGGAATGTAGTCGTGTCCGCCGAACTGGGCACTGCCGCAGTACGAGACCAGCGCGATCGTCGGCAGGTAGGCGATGAGCCACCAGGCGCCGGTGAGCTGGCGGGCGAAGTCGTGCCAGTCGTTCTTCGCCTGATAGTAAAAGTAAACCGGCAATGCCACGATCACCAGCAGGATGATCTCGCCGGTCAGCGGCCACTTCGCCCAGTACAGGAGCTCGGCCGAGAAGACGAACGCGAGTATCGCGATCAGCGACAGGCCCGGCAGGCGGAACGGCCGGTGCAGCTCCGGTGCCGTGCGGCGCAGGCTGACGACGCTGACCGGTCCCGTCAGGTACGAAATGATCGTCGCGACCGAGATCACTGCCGCGAGCGTCGCCCAGCCGCGGAAGAAAAACAGGAAGAGATACGCGACGATGAGGTTGAACCACATCGCCGGGCGCGGGACGCCGTAGACCGGGTGCACGCGGCCGAGCACCGGCGGCAGCGTGCCGTTGCGTTCCATGCCGTAGATCATGCGTGCGGTGGTCGCGGTGTAGGTGATGCCGGTGCCGCTCGGACTGACGAACGCATCGGCATAGAGCAGCAGCGCCAGCCAGTTGAGGTTCACCGCGAGTGCGAGCTGCGCGAACGGCGAGGAATAGGAGAGCGCGGCCCAGCCGTTCTCGGCGATCAGGGCCGGGTCGACGGCGCCGAGGAAACCGACCTGCAGCAGCAGGTAGACGATCGTCGCGAGCCCGATCGAACCCAGCACGCCGAACGGCACGCTGCGCCCGGGATTGCGCGCTTCGCCGGCGAGATTGACCGGGCTCTGGAAGCCGTTGAAGCTGAACACGATGCCGCTGATCGCGACCGCAGTGAGCACCGCGGGCAGGCTGACCGCGTGCGTGCCGCCGTGCGCGCCGACCGAAAAGTTGGCGGGGTTGAACTCGGTCACGATCAGCGCGATCGCAGTCGCCGCGGGCACGACGAGCTTGAACAGCGTGATGTAGGTATTGGTCTTCGCGAAGAGCTTCACGCTCCAGAAATTGACCAGGAAATAGATGATCACGAGCACGGCCGCGATCGAGAGTCCCGGCACTGTCAGCTCGCCGTGCCCGTCCGGCATGTGCACGTACAGGCCCTGCGCCCAGGCCCAGGGCCACGACGCCATGTACTGCACCGACGCCTCCGCCTCGACCGGCACCACCGAGACGATCGCGATCCAGTTCGACCACGCAGCGATGAAGCCGACCAGCGAGCCGTGCGAGTAGTGGCCGTAGCGGACCATGCCGCCTGATTCGGGAAACATCGCGCCGAGCTCGGAATAGGTCAGCGCGATCGCGGTGATGATCAGCGCGCCGATCAGCCACGCCCAGATCGCGCCGGGCCCCGCGAGCTGCGCCGCGTGCCAGGCACCGAACAGCCAGCCCGAGCCGATGATCGATCCGAGCCCCGTCAGCATCAGGGCGAAAGCGCCGACCTCGCGGCGGATGGCGTGATGTTGGGACATGCAGGCTCCTCTTGCGGGCGACGGAACGTCCGCGTTCTGGTCTGTGGGCCGAAGCGGTGGCGCGGATGTTCGCAGGTTCAGGCCGCGGCGTCAGTCCCCGGCCGCCCTTCCACGCTGCCGCGAAAGCATTTTTTCGCCTCAGGCGCTCGCGGACGAAGCACGCAACCGCTTCAGGATCTCCGTGCGCGCCTCGCGGAGGATCGAATCGCGGTCGAGGCTCTCGACGATCTCCGCGACGACGCGCTTCGGGCCTTTCTCGCCCCAGGACTTGCCGGCGACGAGATAGCGCTCGGCGGCGCGCCCGACCAGCTCGGTCGCGTACCACGCGAGCGCGCCCTGGGCGCCGGCCGTCACGACGGTCGAAAGCCCGGCACTGACGCCTTTCAGCGCCGATGCTACGAGATGCACGCCCCAGATCGCGCCCATCAGCGCGGCGAGCTGGGCGGAAATCACGCCGATCAACGAGCCCGCCTCGCTTCGGGTCAGCGGCAGGCCGTACACGCGGCCAAGCTGCATGACGAGCGCCGCGTCGAGTGCCGCCGCGGCGAGGAGGTCGGCCACGGGCACTGGATTCAGCGCGACGGCGACGCCCTTCGCGATGCAATACTGCCGGATGACTTTCGCCGCGAGATCGCGCCGCGCCTCGGCGATGCGCCGGCTCACCTGATCGGTGAGGCGCCCGGCGAACAGGCTGGCGTTGAGCGCGGCGAGCGTCTTGCCTTCGCGCTCGATGATCGCGGACAGGCGATCCCGCAGCGCGGCGATGTCGGGCGCGCGCTCGCGCAGCTCGGCGTGCTCGACACCGTCTGCATCGATGCGGACGCGCTTTTCCGGTGCCGGCTGCGCGCTCACCGTGATGACGTCATCGGCGAGCACGCTCCCCCGCGCGTGCTCGCGCAGACGCTCGAGCAGGCGCTCGCGCTCGTCATCGCCGTAGCGGTCGGCCTTGTTCAGCGCGAGCAGGAGCGGCCGCTCGGTGCGCGCGAGCAGGCGCAGTGCGTCGAGCTCGCGCTGCGTCATGTCACCGTCGACGACGAACACGACGAGGTCGCTGATCCCCGCGACTTCGAATGCGAGCTTCTCGCGCGCCTCGCCGTCCAGCTCCTCGATGCCGGGCGTGTCGATCAGGTGCACGCCGCTGCCGGCGACCTCCTGCCAGGCGCGCCCCGCGGCGACGCGCGTCGTGCCGTGCAGCACCCCGACCGTGAACGCATCCGTGCCGAGCAGCGCGTTCGCGAGAGCCGACTTGCCGACGCTGACGCGCCCGAACACCGCGATGTGCAACTCGCCGCGCTCGAGCCTCCCCAGCATCGCCTCGAGCCGCGCGAATTCATCGGCGAGATGCGTGCGGATCGCCGGCGGGATCGCCGGATCCTCGAGCAGGGCGCGCAGGCTTTGCGCAGCCTGCACGCTGTGAGCGTCGCCGCGCGCCGGCGACGCGGCAGCCGACTCGGCGGGCGCCTCGCGCCGAGCGAAGCGTTCGCGCAGGCGTTGCCACCACGGGAGGAAGGTGGGCATGTGGACTTGCAATAAGGGAACAGGGAATAGGGAATAGTAAGAGCAAGTCTTCTACGATTCCCTGTTCCCCGTTCCCATTCCCCACCTCAACGCGCCGTCAGCACCAGGTGGCCGTGCACCGGGACCTCCGGTCCGATGTCGGCCCAGTCGTCGCTGGTGCCGAGACCGAAGTCGGCGCGCTTTAGCGTCGTGTCGACATCGAGCGTGGCGGTGTCGCCGCTCTCGACGAACTTCACCTCGAGGCTGACCGGTCTGGTCTGGCCGCGGATCGTGAGCTGGCCTTTCGCCTCGACGCTGCCATCGGCGCCCTTCGCGAAGGATTCGGTGACGAAATGCGCTTCCGGCGTCTTGGCGGTGTCGAAGAAATCCGCGGTTGCGAGCGTTTCGTCGCGCTCGCTGCTGCCGGTGTCGACGCTGGAAAGGTGGACGGTGACGTCGAATTTCGACTTGGAGAGATCACCCGCATCGTACGCGATCGTCGCGTCGAACTTGCGGAAGCGGCCGTCGAACGATTCGCCCTGGTAAGTGCCCTTGAAGGTCAGCGTGCTCTTGGCGGCGTCGACCTGCCAGTCGCGCGCGACGGCCGCGACGGGCGAGAGCAGGAAAGCGAGCATCAGCAGGCGGAGCATGGTCCGGTTCTCCTCAGGAAACGACACGGGACGCGCGGCGCCCCGGCAGCATGCGCACGAGCACCTCGTCGCGGTTGAAGAAATGATGCACCAGCGCGACGGCGGCGTGCCCCGCCGCGACGGCGGCGAGTATCCAGAACAGGATCTCATGCGCCTCCTCGGTGGCGCTCTTCAGCGTCTCGTCCGGCCCGCCGGTCAGGCTCGGCACCCTGAACAGGCCGAACCAGTACAAGGGGCGCAGGCTGCTCGCCGAATCGAACAGCCAGCCGGAGAGTGGAACCGCGAAGAGCAGCAGGTAAAGCAGCGCGTGGCCAAGCCGCGCGGCGACGGATTGCCAGCGCGGCATGCCGGGCGGATCGTCGGGGCGACGATCGAACAACCGCCAGCCGAGGCGCAGGATCGCCAGCACGAAGATCGTGAGGCCGAGCGATTTGTGGAACGTGTACACCGGAATCACGTTCGGCCGCTTCGGCAGCTCGACCATGACGAGGCCGACCGTCGCCTGCACGAGAATCAGCAGCACGATCGTCCAGTGGAAGAACTTCGCCAGGCTGCCCCAGTGCGACGCGTCGCTCCTAATCGGCATCGGGCTTTTTCTCCACGGCGTTCTTCGCGGCGTCGCGATCGCGGATGCCTTCGATCTCGATGATCAGCTCGACGGTGTCGCCGACGACGTCCTGGTAACGCTTCATGCCGAAGTCGCCGCGGCTCAGCTTCGCGCGCGCGGAGAAGCCGGCCTTCTGCTTGAACGTGTACGGATCGTTACCGACGCGGTTGAGCTTGAAGTCGACGTCGATCGGCCGGGTCACGCCGTGCAGCGTCAGGTCGCCGTGGATGACGCCGGCGGCACCATCCTCCGTCTCGGTGACCTTCCGGCTGACGAAGCGTGCGGTCGGCCAGCGCCCGACGTCGAAGAACTGTCCCGACTTGATCGTGTCGTTCCACTTGCCGTCGCCCATGTCGACCGAGGCGAGATCGATTTCGACATCGACGCGCGCGTCGGCGAGATCGTCCGGATCGAACTGGAACCAGCCGCCCTTGACGTGCAGGCGTCCGAGCGGGTTCGACAGCCGCTCGTGGCTCACCGAAAACCAGACCTGCGAGTGCACGGGATCGAAGCGATATGTCTCAGCATCCGCCGCCGCTTCGAGCGGAAGCGCACCGAGCAGGAGCGCACCGAAGAGTATCGAGCCCGCCGCGGCGACGGGTCGTGACCGGATGTTCATGCCGCGAGCTTGGCAAAAACGCGCGCCCGCCGCCAGCGACGCGCGCTGAACGGTGTGTTCCCTGAGTGTTTTACCCGTCCGCGCGCTGGGTGTCGCCGCGCGCGGCTTCGAGCGCCAGCCGCGCGACGCGCTCCAGCCGTTCGCCGGCCGGCTCGGCGAGCAGCACGCGCACGCGCGTCTCGATGTCCGCCGCGTCGAGCGCGGCGCGCTCGCTCAAGGTGGCGGCGAGCGCGCGGCCCACGCTGTCGAACACGAGGCCGTAAGCCACCGCGTGCAACATGCCGCCGCCGAGCGTGCCGAGACCCGGAAACGCCTTCAGCGCATTGCCCGCGATCGCGAGCACGATGGCGGTCGTGTTGCGCACGGTGAGCCCCAGCCGCGACAGCAAGGCCTCGACGTCCAGCTCGCGCACGGGTACGCCGTGGATGCGCGCGAGCTCGCGCACGAGCGCGGTGCCGAGCGCACCCTGGATCAGGATATCGCTGCCCGGCGCGACCGCGGCGAGCGCACCGACGATCGCGCGACGCGTGTATCTGGCGATCGTTTCCGCCGCTTCGCGCGCGGCGGCTTCGCGTGCGAGCGCATCGCTGCGGCGCCCGACTTCGGCGAGCACCGCCGCTTCGCGCGCGGACTCGAGTCCCGCCGCGCCGGGCGCCGTGAGCGCCGAAAGCGCATCAAGCAGCGGCGCGATCTCCGGCGCGCGCTCGCGCTCGACGCGTTCGCGCCGGCCGTCGGCCAGCGTGCGCTCGAAGCGTTCGCGCCCGCCGGCGCTGACGGCGACCACGGCGCCTGCGCGTCCGCCGTAGCGCTCACGGAGCCTATGCAGCAGCGCCTCGATTTCGTCGCTGCCGTATTGATCCGCCTTGTTGAGCGCGAGCACGAGCGGTTTGCCGAAGCCGAGCAGCCAGCCGAGCTCGGCGTCCTGCGCGCGCGTGAGGTCGGACGCGCAGACATACACGACCGCGTGCGCGCGCAACGCCTCGTCGCGCGCGATCTGCTCGCGCACGCGCCCCTCGACCTCGCCGCTGCCCGGCACGTCGGCCAGCACCAGCTCGCGCCCGTCCGGCAGCCTGCCGCGATGGTGCGCGACCTCGCGCGTGGTGCCGCCGCGCACGTCGACATCGGGCGCGGCTTCTGGCGCGAGCGCCCGCACCAGGCTCGACTTGCCAGTGGAGATTTCGCCGAACAGCGCGACATGGATTTCGCCGCTGGCGCGGCGGCGATCGAGCTCGATCAGCTCCGCCTCCAGCGCGGCCGTCTCGGCCTTGCGTGCGCGCAGTGCGTCGATGCGTGCCTCGACGTCGGCGCGCGACACCGGCGGTGCCGTCGCCACGGCTGCGCGCCGCGACGGTCGCGCCAGACGCCAGAGCAACCAGCCGAGCCCCGCCACCAATGCGGCGCCGAGCGCGATCAGCGGAACGCGCAGCCACACCGACAACGCGGAGACGCGCTCGTAGAGCTCGAGCGCGCTGTTCAACAGCGCGATGACGAGCGCGAGGGCCAGCACGCCGCCGATCGCGATCGCGGCGACGATGAGGAGGCGGAGCGGAACGCGCGGCTTCGTCATGGCGTCGATTCTATCCAGCCGGAGCGCCGGGTCCGGATCTCGCGTGCGTTTCTCCGGCATGACGCACGTCGCGGTTCGCGGGGGCTGCACCGGGCGCGTGCGCGTGGCAGTATCGACGGCGGGAGGGGGTATGCAGCGCTTCTTGCCACTCGTGCTCATGCTGCTGGCCGTCGCGGCGGGTGCGGCGCCGCCGCCGGCGCCCCCGCAGTTCGTCACGACATCCGTCGCGGACGGCCTGCCGTCGAGCACCGTCTACAAGCTCGCGCAGGACCGCGACGGCTTCATCTGGCTGGGAACGCAGGACGGCCTCGCGCGCTACGACGGCGTCTCGTTCCGCGTGTTTCGCAACGATCCGAAGGAGCCGCGCTCGATCGGCGGCAACAACGTCACCGCGCTGCTCATCGACAGCAAGGGACGCGTCTGGTGCGGCGGCGAAGGCTCGGGCCTCAATCTGCTCGAACCGGACGGCGAGCATTTCCGCCACTGGCGCCACGTGCCGAACGATCTCTCGACGCTAGGCAACGACGACGTCTGGGCGATCGCCGAGGACACGGGCGGCTCGATCTGGGTCGGCACGTACCTCGGCGGCCTCAACGAGCTGCTGCCCGACGGCCGCTTCATGCACGTCGATCACGACGCCGAGAATCCGGACAGCCTGCGATCGAGCACGATCGTGAGCCTCTCCGCCGATCGTTCGGGACGGCTCTGGATCGGCACCGACGCCGGCCTCGATGTCCGCGCCGCCGATGGTCGCATCACCCACGTCGATCTGCCGCCGCTCGATCGGCGCAAGGGCCCGTCGCACATCTGGGCGGTGGTGCCGGACAAGGACGGCAGCTTCCTGGTCGGCACGCGCAAGGGCCTGTTCCGCGTCGGCGCCGACCTGCGCTATCTCGGCGAGCTTGCCGAATCGATGCCGCCGCTCTCCATCGTCAGCATGGCGCGCGGTGCGCCGGACGAGCTCTGGATCGGCACGCTGAGCGGGCTCGTCCAGCTCGAAGGCGCCCAGGCGCGCCGCTACGCCGGCGAGGAATCGGTGCCGGGTTCGCTGCCCGAAGTGCGCGTCCACGACATCCTTCGCGACAGCGAAGGCGGCACGTGGTTCGCGCTGGAAGGTTCGGGCCTGGCGCACCTGCCGCCGCACTGGCACGACTTCGCCGCGTTTCGCCATCTGCCGGGCAATCCCGCAAGCCTCAGCTTCCCGCGCGTGCGCGCGATCGGCCTCGACGAGACCGGCGCGGCCTGGGTCGCCACCGGCAACGGCGCGCTCGACCGCATCGATCCGGTGACCGGCGCGATCGATCGGCATCTTTCCGGCACGCCGGGATCGACGAGCTATCTCACGGCCGTGCTGCCCGAGCGGAACGGGCGCATCTGGCTGGGCGATCGCAACGGGCTCGTGCTGCACGCGCTCGACGGCAGCGGATCGTTCGAACTGCCGGTCGATCTCATGCGCGACGACGCGCTGCCGCCGCCGGGATTCGTCACCAGTCTGGTGCGCGCAAAGGACGGCAATGTCTGGGCGGTGTCGCTCGGCGGCGGCGTTTCGCTGCTGGCTCCGCCGGGCCCGGCGGCGCCGCGCGTGCTGCGCCGTTTCACGCCGACCGAGAAGACGCTCGGCGACGCCGACATCGCCGCGCTCGCGCTCGACGCGCAGGGCCGGCCCTGGATCGCGACCGCCAGCGGCATCGAGCGCCTGGGCGAGAAGCAAACCGCCTTCGAGCCGATCGCCGGCATTCCGCACGAGCGCATCCACGCTCTCGCGTTCGACGCCGACGGCGAGTTGTGGCTGCACCGCGTCGGCGCGCTGGAACGCTATCGCATCGACGGCATGACCGCGCTGCGTTCGCTGCGCTTCGAAGCGGCCGACGGCTGGCCGGCGATGGTCGCGAGCGCGCTCGCCGTGGCGACCGACGGCTCGATCTGGGTGACCTCATCGCGCGGGCTCTGGCGCGTCGATCCGAAGACGCGCGCGATCCGCCACTTCGACGCGAGCGACGGATTGCCGAGCGCGGAATTCCGCGTCGGTGCGCTCGCGCGCGGTGCGGACGGCACGCTCTACGCCGGTACCGAGGACGGCGTGGTCGCCTTCGATCCCGCGCACCTGCATTCCGACACGCCGCCGCCGCCGCTCAGGCTGGTCGGGCTCAGCGTGCGGCGCGGCGGGCGCGTCGTGGCGCTCGATCCCGAGACGCCCATCGAGCTGCAGCACGGCGACCTCGATTTCACGGTGGAAGTGCGTGCGCTGTCCTACGCGAATCCTTCGTCGAACCGCTACCGCTTCCAGCTCGTCGGCTTCGACCCCGAGTGGATCGACAGCGAACGCGGCGAGCGTTCGTATTCGCAGCTGCCCGCGGGCAGGTACACCCTGCAGGTGCGCGCCGCGAACGCGGACGGCGCCTGGAGCGCGCTCGGCCCGATCGCGGTGACCGTGGCGCCCCCGATCTGGGCGCGCACGGGTGCGTTCGTCGCGTATGCGCTGGCGCTGCTCGGCGCGGGCTTCGCGATCCTGGCCGGTTATCGCCTGCGCGTGAGGCGCCGGCACGCGCTCGCGCTCGCCGACGAGCGGCGGCGCAATGCCGAGCAGCTTGCGGAGGCCAAGTCGAATTTTCTCGCCACGATGGGCCACGAGATCCGCACGCCGATGACCGGCGTGCTCGGCATGAGCGAGCTTCTGCTGGCGACGCCGCTCGACGAGCGCCAGCGCGGCTATGCGAAGGCGATCCACCAGTCCGGCGAGCTTCTGCTGCGCCTGGTCAACGACAGCCTCGACATCGCGCGCATCGAGGCGGGCAAGCTCGCGCTCGACGACCGCGAGCTGGACCCCGCCGCGCTCGTGCGCGAGGTCGCGGCGCTCCAGCAGCCGCTGGCGCAGCGCAAGGGCCTCGCGATCACCGTCGATATCGCGCCGGGCGCGCCTGATCTGGTCTGGGGCGACGCGCTCCGCATCAAACAGATCCTACTGAATCTCGTCAACAACGCGATCAAGTTCACCGAGCAGGGCGGCATCACGCTTGCGCTGTCGCGCATCGGCGGCGATCACCTGCGCTTTCGCGTCAGCGACACCGGCCCCGGCATGAGCGAGGACGTGTGCGCGCGACTGTTCAACCGCTTCGAGCAGGCCGAGGGCGTGACGCGGCGGCACGGCGGCTCGGGCCTCGGCCTTGCGATCAGCCGCGAGCTCGCGGTCCTGATGGGCGGCCGCATTGCCGTGTCGAGCACGCCCGGCGTGGGCACCACCTTCGATGTCGACCTGCCGCTGTACGAGGCGCCGCAGCCGGAAACCGCGAGGCCGGCAATGCGCGCACCTTCGAGCGCGCTGGACGTGCTGCTTGTCGAAGACGATCCGACCGTTGCGCAGGTGCTGTGCGGCCTCCTCGCAGGGATCGGGCACCGCGCCGTGCACGTCGCCAACGGGCTCGCCGCGCTGGTCGAGTTGCGCAACGCGCGCTTCGATCTCGCGCTGCTCGATCTCGACCTGCCCGGCGTCGACGGGTTGCAGCTCGCGCGCATGATACGCGCCGGCGAATCGAGCGCCTCGATTCCGCTCGTCGCCGTCACGGCGCGCTCGATCGGCAACGAGGAAACGCAGATCCGCGCCGCCGGCATGGACGGCCTGCTGCGCAAGCCGGTAACCGCCGCGCTGCTCGAAGCCGCGATCGCCGCCGCGCTTGCCTCGCGGGAGCGGGCGGCCTAGGCGCGCCGATGGATCTCCTCGTCCGCCTGCGTCAGCTCGTCTGGATCGCGCTTGTCATCGGCGTCGTCGCGCTGATCGACTGGGATTTCGTCGTCGCCGTCGCTGCGCTGATCGCGATCGCCGCGGTCGCGATCGAGACGCGTGCGCCGTGGCGCTCGCTCGGCCTCGCGCGCCCGCGCTCGATTGCGCGCACGATCGCGTTCGGCATTCTTGCCGGAGTCGTGCTGCTCCTGTTCACGAAGCTGCTGCTGACGCCTTTCGTCGAGAAACTGACCGGCATCCCGCGCGATCTCTCCGTGTTCGATCCGCTGCGCGGTGACGTCGCGCGATATCTCGCGATATTGCCGCGAATCTGGATAGGCGCCGCAATCTGCGAGGAGATCGTGTTCCGCGCGTTCCTGATCGGGCGCATCGAAGCCGCATTCGACAACGCCTCGCGTTTCGTGACCGCCGCGGCGGTGCTGCTGTCAGCGGTCGTGTTCGGCGCGGCGCACGCGTACCAGGGCCCGACCGGAATTCTGATCACGGGTCTGCTCGGCCTCCTGTTCGCGATCGTCTACGTCGCGGCGGGGCGCAATCTCTGGTTCAACATCGTCGTGCACGGCACGTACGACACGCTGAGTCTCGCGTTCGTGCTGGTGAGCCTGGATCGCACCTTCGCCGAGTTCGGGCACCGGCTGTTCTCGTGATGTCGCGCAGCTAGGCCGGGCGCCGGCTCATCTCATGCACGGCATCGACGAGCACGGCGACGTGGCCGGGATCGATGTCCGGCGTGATTCCGTGGCCGAGGTTGAACACGTGTCCGGGGTGCGGGCCGAAATCGTCGAGCACCGACTTCGCTTCGCGGCGGATCGCTTCGGGCGATGCCACAAGTACGGCGGGATCGAGATTGCCCTGGATCGCGACGCGCCCGCCGACGCGCGCGCGCGCCTCGCCGATCGGGATCGTCCAGTCGACGCCGAGCGCCGCGCAGCCGGTGTCGGCCAGTGCTTCGAGGTGCGCGTTGGCGCCTTTGGAGAACAGGATGACCGGCAGCTCGCACGCCACCGGATCGGCTTTGAGCAACGCAACCACGTCAGCGAGGGCGCGCAGCGAGAAGTCGCGGAACTGCGCCGGGCCGAGCAGGCCGCCCCAGGTGTCGAACACCATCAGCGCCTGCGCGCCGGCAGCGGCCTGGCCGGCGAGATACGCTGCGACGGAGCGTGCGAGCACGTCGAGGAGACGCTGCATCAGCGGGGCATCGTTCCATGCGAGCGCTTTCGCGCGCGCAAAGCTCGCCGAGCCTTCGCCTTCGATCATGTAGCAGGCCAGCGTCCACGGGCTTCCGGCAAAGCCGATCAGCGGTGCGCGGCCGCTTAGCTCGCGGCGGATCAGCCGCACCGCATCCATGACGTAGCGAAGATCCGTCTCCGCATCCGGCACGCCGAGCTTTTCGATATCGGCCGCGCTGCGCAGCGGGTGCGCGAGCTTCGGTCCCTCGCCTTCGACGAAATGAAGACCGAGCCCCATCGCGTCCGGTATCGTCAGGATGTCCGAAAACAGGATGGCCGCATCGAGAGGAAAGCGCGCGAGCGGCTGCAAGGTGACTTCGCAGGCGAGCTCCGGCGTCTTCGCGAGTGCGAGAAAGCTGCCGGCACGCTCGCGTGTTGCGCGGTATTCGGGCAGGTAGCGTCCCGCCTGGCGCATGATCCAGATCGGCGTCATGTCGACGGGCTGGCGGCGCAGGGCGCGCAGGAAGCGGTGATCGCGGGTGTCGTTGGTCGGCATTCTGATTCCTTGATCGCTCCGCTCGTTCCTGCGTTTTTCTGCTTCGCGAGAGAGCAGGGTGCGGATTCTCCCGGCGCGGCGCTTCGATCCGTTTCCGGCGCGAGGCGACCCTACGTATCGCGCACCGCCTCGCTACGGAGGACAGGCTACCCGCCGGGGCCGTCGAAGCCCTGGCTGAACATCACGCGGAACCCGCGCTTGATCTGCGCGTCGCGTGCGTGCTCGAACGCGCTCAGCGCCGCGTCGCGCTCGAGGAATACTTCCCGTTTGCTGCTCGAACGTCCGCCCTGCTGGCCCCACTCGCGGAACAGCGTCCAGCCGCCGAGCAGATCCTGCTGCAGCACGATCTCGTAGTAGCGCGGCGCTTCCGATCCTTCGGCGCGGGACTGCATGAAGAGGCGCATAGCCGGACGATTTTACCCGAGTACGGTGGTCGGACCGTGCTCGTGCCGCGCCGCCGTACACCGCGGCGTCAGGTCGCGAACACGCTCCGGACGAGCGTCTCGGCGATGTCCGGCACGATCTCGGCGTGGCCGATGCCGCGCCAGAGCACGAGCCGCAGCTTGCCACCCAGGTTCTTCTTGTCGAGCCGCATGTGCTGGAGCAGTGCCTCGGCGCCGAGGCCGGGCGGCAAGGCTGTCGGCAGGCCGAAGCGCTTCAGCAGCGCGGCGAGTCGAACGGTGTCGGCGGCGGGCGCGCGCCCCAGTGAAGCCGCGAGCGAAGCGGCGAGCACCATGCCGATCGCGACCGCTTCGCCGTGCAGCACCGTGCCATAGCCCGAGGCGGCCTCGATCGCATGGCCGAAGCTGTGCCCGAAGTTGAGCAGCGCGCGCTCGCCGTGCTCGCGCTCGTCGCGTGCGACGACGGCGGCCTTGTGGCGGCAGCTCGTCGCTATCGCTTCGGCCAGCGCGGCGGAATTGCACGCGGCGAGCGCATCGGCATTCGCCTCGAGCCAGGCGAAGAAGCCGGCGTCGCCGATCGCGCCGTACTTGACGACTTCGGCAAGACCCGCCGCGTATTCGCGCTGCGGCAGCGTCGACAACGTCGATGTATCGACGATGACCGCGCACGGCTGATGGAAAGCGCCGACGAGATTCTTGCCGGCTTCGAGGTTCACGCCGGTCTTGCCGCCGACCGAGGAATCGACCATGGCGAGCAGCGTGGTCGGCATCTGCAGGAAATCGATGCCGCGCATCCAGGTGGCTGCGGCGAAGCCGGCGAGATCGCCGACCACGCCGCCGCCGAGCGCGATCACGGTCGCGTCGCGGCTCGCGCCGATCGCGGCGAGCGCGTCGAACGCGCGTCCGGCGCTGTGCAGCGTCTTCGAAGCCTCGCCGGGCGGGAGGACCAGCACGTCGTAGGTCAGCGACGACAACCCCGCGAGGACGCGCTTCATGTAGAGCGGCGCGACGTGCTCGTCGGTGACCACGAGCGCGTGCCGGCCGCGCAGCGCGCCGCGCCAGGTATCGGGATCGTCGAGCAAGCCTGCCGCAATCCGGATCGGATAGCGACGTTCGCCGAGGGCGACTTCGATCTCGACGAGGCTCATGCCGCGGCGCCGGTGTTGCCGCGCTGCCAGCGCGTTTCGAGCAGCGCGACGATCTGGCGCGCCGTGTGCGCGCTGTTGCCGGTGCCGTGCGAGGCGATGCGAAGGTCGGCGAGCTCGGCGTAGATCGGATTCCGCTCGCGCGCGAGCTGCTCGAGACGTGCACGGCGATCCGGCGCGTTCAGCAGGGGCCGCTGGCGGTCGCGGGCGAGCCGAGCGAGCTGCGCGTCGATCGCGGCATCCAGCCAGATCACGAAGCCGCGTCCGGCCAGCGCGCGCCGGTTTGCTTCCGCCAGCACCGCGCCGCCACCGGTCGAGAGCACGATGCCGCTGCACGCCGCGAGCTCCGCCAGAGCCGCTGTTTCGCGCTTGCGGAAGCCGGCTTCGCCTTCGAGATCGAACACGAGGCTCACGGCGGCCCCCGTGCGCAACTCGATTTCGTGATCGAGATCGTGAAACGGCATGCCCAGAAGCTCGGCCACATGCCGCCCGACCGTGGTCTTGCCGGCACCCATCGGGCCTATGAAGAAGAGGTTGGGCGCCGGATTCATTTCGTGGCCGGGATGGGGGATTCGGGTTCGGTCGGAAGGAGTGTAGCCTTAGCCGCGTATCGCTACCGCTGCTTTCCGAATCCCAATCCCGAATCCCCAATCCCGGCTTCCTCCGTGTTCCGCTTCATCGTCCTTTTTCTGATCTACCTCGCGGTCCTGTTCACGCTGGAGCTGCTCCAGCCGGTGGACCGCTACGTGATCCTGCCGTTCACGGCGGCGATCGCGAAGATCAGCGTCGGCATCGTGGGCCTGTTCGACGCGCACGCGATCGCCTACGGCAAGATCCTGCAGAGCACGGGCAACGGCTTCGCGATCTCGATCGAGCGCGGCTGCAACGGGGTCGAGGCGGTGATCATCCTGGTCTCGGCCATGCTGGCGTTCCCGGCGCCATGGAAGCATCGGCTGGTCGGCATCGGGCTGGGCTTTCTCGCGATCCAGGCGCTGAACCTCGTGCGCATCATCAGCCTGTTCTATCTCGGCCAGTGGAACCGGGTGTGGTTCGACTGGTTCCACCTGTATCTCTGGCAGGCGCTGATCGTGCTCGACGCACTGGTCGCGTTCCTCGTCTGGCTGCGCTATCTGCCCCGACAGGGCGCGTCGGCGCCGGCTGCCGCGGCCGCCTGAGCGGCTCCGGCATGGGAAAAGGCCGAAAAAACCGCAGCCGAAGCACCGATGGCGCTTCCTCGCCGCTTTGCTATAGTGGCTGCGGACTCGAACGCGGAGGATTTCGCAATGACGGTCGCCAAGGTAATCGAACTCAGCAGTTCGTCCAGCAAGGGCATCGAAGACGCGGTCCAGCAGGGTCTCAACAAGGTCTCCAAGACGGTCAAGAACATCAAGAGCGCGTGGGTCAACGAGATCCGGGCGATCACGGGCGAAGACGGCAGCGTGATCGAGTGGCGCGTGAACATGCGGATCAATTTCATCGTCGAATGAGAGTGCCGCCCGCCGGGTGGGCGCCCCGGCGGACGGCAGCAAAGGCCGCGCCGTGAAGAAACTCGGTGTCGTGGTCGGGCTGCTGGAGGACGACGCGGACCAGTCCGCGATGGTCCAGCACTGGCTGGAGGAAGCAGGCTACACGGTGCGCGCGTTCCACACCGCCGCCGAATTCCGCAGGCGCCAGGGCGCGGAGGTCATCGATCTGCTGATCCTGGACTGGATGCTGCCCGATACGGCCGGCGTCGACGTTCTGCGCGGCATTCGCTCCTCGGCGGACGGCCGCCTGCCCGTGATTTTCCTCACCGCGCGCGGAACCGAGGACGACATCGAGCACGCGCTCGAAAGCGGCGGCGACGACTACGTCGTGAAGCCGGCGAAAAAGCGCGAGCTGCTCGCGCGCGTGAACGCTCTGCTGCGTCGGCACGGCGGCAGCGATGCCGGCGAGGGCACGCTCGATCTGCCGCCTTACCGCATCGACACTCAGCGGCGCCGCATCAGCATCGATGGCCGCGAGATCGAGCTGACGCAGCGCGAGTTCGATCTTGCCCATTTCCTGTTCCGGCGCCAGGGCCGCATCGTCGGCCGCGAGGCGCTGCTGCAGAATGTCTGGAATCTGACTTCGGCGGTGTCGACGCGCACGGTCGACACGCATGTGAGCCGGCTGCGCACGAAGCTCGACCTCAACGGCGGCCATGGCTGGCGGCTGGCCGCGATCTACCAGCACGGATACCGGCTGGAACAGGTCTGAAACGTGCATCTGCGGCGGTGCGGCGCATCGCCGGAAACGGGAGGGGGCGTGGGCAAGCGAACGGGACCTACGCAACGCAGAACCGCCGGGCTTCGCGCGCGTGCGCCGAGCGCCGGCCGCATCGCCGCGCCGGCGCAGCGCAGGAGCAGGGCCATGGCAGACAGCAAGAAGCCCGCCGCCGACGGCGGCGCGGACCGCAACGTCGACCAGATCCGCGACATCCTGTTCGGCGGACAGATGCGCGACTACGAGCGCCGCTTCCAGGAGTTCGACCGTCGTCTCGAAGCCGAGCTCTCGCGCCTGCGCGACGCGCAGGAGAAGCGCCTCGCGCAGATCGACAAGCGCATCGACGATCAGCTCGACAAGCTCGCCAAGCTGCTGCGCCAGGAGATCCAGGACCGCAACCGCTCGATCGACGACCTCGAATCGCGCCTGCAGCAGGCCGCGCGCACGGCACGCAGCGAAGTCGCGGCTTCTCTCGAAGCCCACGCTCAGGAGCTGGCCGCGACCGACGAGCGGCTGCGCGGCGTGCTCGCGGATGTCGGCAAGGCCGCTCACGCCCGCGCCAGTGAAGCCGAAGCCGCGATGGCCCGCCTCGCGGCCGAGCTGCGCAAAGAGAAGATCGGACGCGATGACCTCGCCGCGCTGCTGGCCGATTTCGCACTCAGGCTCAGGGGCGAGCTCGACCCGGCTGCCGAGTAGCGGAGAGCGGCCATCGCCACCGTGCCGAACCCGGTGCAGTCCGCGGAAGCCGCAACCGGCGACCGCGCCGAACCGGCGCCGTCCTCGACCGCAGCGGCGGCCAGCGATCTCGAACGGCTGCGGGCCCTTCTGCTCGGCGACGAGCGCCGGACGCTGGACGCGCTGGACGCTCGCGTCGATGCGCTCGATCGCAATCAGAGCGAGCTTGCCTCGCGTCTACCCGCCGCGATCGAGGGAGCGCAGCAAGGCGAGGGTGCCGCGCGCATGGCGCGTGCGCTCGCGGCGCCGCTCACGCACACGCTCGGCGCGGCGGTGCGCAGCAACCGGCAGATCATCGTCGACGCGCTCTTTCCGGTCATCGGGCCTGCGATCCGCAAGGCGATCGCGGAGGCCCTGCGCAATCTCGTCGCCGACGTCAACCGCGCGGTGGAGTCGAGCTTCACTCCGCGCGGCCTGCGCTGGCGCATCCAGGCGTGGCGGAGCGGCGTGTCCTACGCCGAAATCGTGCTCAAGCACACGCTCAAATACCGCATCGATCATGTGTTCCTGATCGAACGTGAGTCCGGCCTGGTGCTCGACCGCGAATCCGCGCCGCACCTACCCGATCTCGACGCCGACGCGATCGCCGGCATGCTGACCGCGATCGGCGAGTTCGTGCGCGATTCGGTCGGAAGCGAGGGCGGCGGCACGCTCGACGCCGCGCGCGTCGGTGAGCACCTGCTCTGGGTGGTGCAGGGGCCGCGCGCGAATCTCGCCTGCTTCATCCACGGCGTACCGCCGCCGAAGCTGCGCGCCCTGCTCGAGGAGCGGCTCGAAGCGATCCACGCGCGCCTTGCCGCGGGCGAAACCGGCACCGACGCCGCATGGCGCAGCACACTGCGGCCGGACGCGCTGGTGCGGGATTTCGAAATGGCCGAGCCTGCGCAGGCGGCGCGGCCGTCGCGCCTGCCCTTGCTGCTGATCGCCCTTGCTGTGCTGGCGCTGCTGGCCTGGGGCATCGCGCGGCGCGAGCGCAACAACGCGTGGATCGAGAACCTGCGCGCCCGACTCTCGACGCATCCCGGCTTCGTGCTGACCGGAATCGATGCGAGCCGCAACGGCGTCACGATCCACGGCCTGCTCGATCCCGACGCCGACCCGCCCGAGCCGCTGCTCGAAGGCGATCCCTTTGCGCGACCGGTGCGACTCGACGCGACCGGCTATGTGTCGACCGACGACGACGTGCTCGCGCGGCGAGCGCGACGACTACTGCAAGCGCCGGAAAGCGTGACCGTCACGGTCAGGAGCGGCACGCTCGTCCTCGGTGGTCACGCGGGCGCGGCATGGATCGACGCGGCACGCGAGCGGGCCGCATGGGTTCCGGGCGTGCGCGCCGTCGAGCTCGGCATCGCGCGTGACGATGCGGCCGCCGGCGCGCGGGACGCGTTGCGCCGCATCGCCGCCGCCATGCCGGGTCGGCGCGTCGCCTTCGTGCGCGAGACCGAGCCCGCGCCCGAATCGGCTGCCGTGCTCGATGCGATCATCGCGGATGCGCTGCGCGCGCAGGCGCTCGGCGCCAGTGCCGGCGTGCCGGTGGCCTGGATCGCCGTCGGCACGAACGACGATCCCGGCAGCAGCGTGACGAACGCTCGCCTGCGCGCCGATCGTGCGCGCTGGCTGGCCGATGCGCTGCGTGCGCGCGGCCTCGCAAACGTCGAGGCGGTGAGCGACGATCCGGCGGCCGCCGACGTGCGCGAGCGCGGCGCCTTCCTCCGCTTCGCCGGTGCGGACCCGTGACCGCGATCGCGCACAAGCTCTGCATGCTCGGCGACTTCGGCGTCGGCAAGACGAGTCTCGTCTCGCGATTCGTGCACAGCACGTTTTCCGAGAAATACCTGACCACGGTTGGCGTCAAGGTCGACAGCCGGGAAATCGCGCTGCCTGGCCGCGCCGCGTGCAAGCTCGTGCTCTGGGACATCGCCGGGAGGAGCCATCTCGATGCGCTCAACATGACCTATCTGCGCGGCGCCTCCGCGCTGCTGCTGGTCGCGGACGGCACGCGCGAGCGCAGCCTCAATACCGCGCTAGAGCTCCTGATGCAGTCGCGCTCGCTGTTGCCGGCCGCGGAAGTCGTGCTGGCCGTGAACAAGCTCGATCTCGTCGAGCAGTGGGAGATCGCGCCTGCGGTGTTGGCGGAGCTGCGTCGCACGCTGCCGGTGCACGAGACGAGCGCGCGCTCCGGCGAAGGGGTGGAAGCGGCGTTCGCCGACATTGCGGGGAGGCTCGCGGCGTGAGCGCGCTGGATTTCGACGCGATTCCCGAGCGCGTGGAGAGCTACCTGCGCGGACTGTTCTGGCAGCGCGTGCATCCGCTTCTGCTGTGCTTCGACTCGGAATGGCGGCTGCGCGACATCCGCGGCGACGCCGCGCATTACGGCATCGACGGCGAGGCACCGGGACGAAGCGTGCAGCTTCTGCGTGATCTCTTCATCGGCCTGCCTTCGTCCGAGCCGCAGGACGTCCCGTTCGTCGAGCTTCCCAACGGGCACAGCGCGCACCTGCACCTGATTCCGGATGGCGCGGCCTTTCACGTGCTGCTCCTCGATGCCGAGACCGAGCGTGAGCGGCGGCGCGCGCAGCAGCAGCTCGGCCATGAGGAGGCGCTGGCGAGCCAGGCCAAGTCGAAGGCGATCGGTCAGCTCAAGCACATCCGCAGCGAGCTCGAGCGCCAGCGCGTGCGCCTGGAGGAAGCGCACGCGCTGAAGAATGCGCTCATCGCAACGCTGAGCCACGAGTTCCGCACGCCACTGACTTCGATCTTCGGCTATCTGCAGCTGGTCGACCGCCGCGTCGGAGACGAGCCGGAGCTGCGCGAGGCGCTGCACGCGGTGCGGCGCAACGCGACCTACCTCTTCACGCTGGCGGAGAACCTGCTCGAATACGGCCGGGGCGACGGCGCCGCGCCGCTGCTGAATCCGACGCCGGTCGATCTCGCCGCGCTGCTGCGCGATCTCGAGGCGATGTTCCGGCCCCTTGCCGAGGAGAAGGGGCTCGGTTTCGACGTGGCGCTGAAGATCGAGGATCCGTCCGAGCCTCTCTTCGACGAAATCCGACTGCGGCAGATCCTGGTGAATCTCGTCTCGAACGCGGTGCGCTACACGCGGCGCGGCGAGGTCACGGTGGAGCTCGTCTGGCGCGCGGGCAAGCTCGCCGCCGAAGTCACCGACACCGGCATCGGCATCGCGGCCGCCCATCGCGACGCGGTGTTCACGCCGTTCAACCGCGGCGGACACGCCGGCAGCAAGGGCGCGGGGCTCGGGCTCAGCATCGTCAAGCGCATGGTCGAGCAGATGCGCGGCTCGCTCGCGTTCGACTCGGAAATCGGCCGCGGCAGCTCGTTCCGCGTAACGCTGCCGCGCGCGCAGGAGCGTCCGGCGGCTCACGCGGACGCGATCGCGCCGCGCTTCTGGCTGCAGGAACGCACCATCCTGGTCGCCGACGACGATGCGGACATTGCGCATCTGCTCGAAGCCCTGCTCGATGATCTCGGCTTCAGCGTGCGCGTCGTCGCCGACGCGCAGAGCGCCGTGCTCGAAGCCATGGCGCGCCGGCCGGACGTGCTGCTGATCGACGTCGAGCTTTCCGGCCTCTCCGGCAACGCAGCCGTTTACAAGCTGCGCTCGCGCGGCTACAAGGGCTGCATCGTCACGCTGTCGGCGACGGCGACGGCGGACGCGCGCGAGGCCGCGCTGCGAGCCGGCGCGGATCACTATCTGACCAAGCCGCTCAACGTCGAGCAGTTCGTGCACGTGATGCAGCAGGCGGCCAGCGCCGGCTGGAACGGAGGAGACGATGCCCCTGACGCGTAAGATGGTGACGACGACCAACGAGCTGCCCGGCTGGCGCGTGATCGATCATCTCGGCGTCGTGCGCGGCATCACCGTGCGCTCGCGTAGCGTGATCGGCAATCTCGGTGCCGCCCTGCAGACGCTGGTCGGCGGCAACATCACGCTGTTCACCGAGCTCTGCGAGCGGGCGCGCGAGGAAGCCTTCGATCTGATGCTGAGGCACGCCGCCGAGGTCGGCGCGAACGCGGTGCTCGGCGTGCGCTACGACGCGAACGAGGTGGCGCAGGGCGTGACCGAAGTGCTGGCCTACGGAACGGCCGTCGTGGTCGAGCCCGTGCGCTGAGCGCGGACCCGCGGCTTCACGACGACGCGTGTCACACGACGCGCGTCGTCCAGCACGAGCCGGATGTCGGCGAGCGCCGGCAGCGTACGCAGCGCGTGGCGGCTCAGCCGCTCGTAGTGCATCAGGAAACGCCGCAGAGTGGATGGTGACATGGCGCGCGGTGCGCGGCGCCGGCGCAGTGCGCGTTCCGCTTCGCCCCGCCAGTGCTCGACGATTGCGAAGTCCGGTGCCTCGAGCAGGACCAGCGCGTCGAGCTTTCGCCACAAGCGCGCGTACTCGCGGGACAGGCGCGTGTTGACCCACGTGCGCCAGCGCCCATCCGCGTCTTCGCGGCGTTCGAGATCGTTGACGGGGCGTTGCAGCGCGCTTGCGCTTTGCGGCGGCACGCCTACGCACCAGCCTTCCAGCAGGATCAGTCGTGGCGGCTTGCCGATGCGGCGCCAGCGCGAGCGCGGGAGACGCGTGTCGCGGCCCTTGTCGAACACGGGTACGTGTGCCGGGTGCCGCGCTGTCGCCCGCGCGAGCGCGCGCAGCGTGGTGTCGAACAGGGCGAGATCGTGCGTGCCAGGCACGCCGCGCGTCGCGAGCAGCGGGTGTACTTCGCGGGCGAGCGCCGCGCGTTCGCGGCGGCCGAGATAGAAATCGTCGAGCGCGAGTGTTTCGGCCGCGATGCCGCGCTCCGCCGCGGCGGCCGCGAGTTGCTGCGCGAGCGTGCTCTTGCCGCTGCCCTGCAAGCCCGAGAGTCCGGCGAGCATCGCGCCGCGCGCGGGCAGGTGCGAATGCAACGCCTGGAGAACGGCGTCGACGACGGCGCGGTCGTAGCCGCGCCGCGTGCTAGCATCGCGTCGCATGAACACGAGCGCTCCGCGAAAAGATTCCGCGCCACTGTATCAGGAGGCACTGGCGACGTTCAGCGGCCTCTTCGACGAGGCGCGCGCGAGCGGCGACATCGAACCGACCGCGATGACGCTGGCGAGCGTCGGCGCGGACGGTCGCGTGTCCGCGCGCATCGTGCTGCTGAAAGGCGTCGGACCGGACGGGTTTCGATTCTTCACCAACTACGAGAGCCTCAAGGGCGCCCAGCTCGAAGCGCATCCGCAGGTGGCGCTGTGTTTTCACTGGAAGCTCGTGCGCGAGCAGGTGCAGGTGCGCGTCGAAGGAGAAGCGTCGCCGCTGTCGGCGGCCGAATCCGACGCGTACTTCGCGACGCGTCCCCGTGCGAGCCAGATCGGCGCATGGGCGTCACTGCAGTCGTGTGCCTTGCCCGATCGCGCCGCATTCGAGCAGCGCATCGCCGAGTTCGAGCGGCGCTTCGAAGGCGCCGACGTGCCGCGGCCGCCGCACTGGGGCGGCTATCTCGTGCGGCCGGACCGCATCGAGTTCTGGTATGGCGCGAAGTACCGGCTGCACGAGCGCGTGATCTACGTGCGCAGCGGCGACAACTGGACCAAGGGATTGCTGTATCCGTAAGCGGAGCGGTGAGTGCCGGACGAGACCGTCGCACGGCACACCGTTCGTTCTTCTCCAGGAAGTCCTGCCTTCATGCCCGGCCCTGCACGCATCGTCTGTCTCACGGAGGAGCCCACGGAAGTCCTCTACGCGCTCGGCGAGGAGCACCGCATCGTCGGCATTTCCGGGTTCACGGTGAGGCCGCCGCGTGCGCGCAGGGAGAAGCCGAAGGTTTCGGCGTTCACGAGCGCGAAGATCGACGCGATCCTTGCCCTCGAGCCGGACTTCGTCATCGGCTTTTCGGACATCCAGGCCGACATAGCGCGCGATCTGGTGCGCGCCGGCGTCGAGGTGTGGATCGCGAACCATCGCAGCGTCGACGGCATTCTCGACTACATCCGCCGGCTCGGCGCGCTCGTGGGCGCGTCCGCCGCCGCGGAGGCGTATGCGCAGCGCGCCGAGGCGCACATCGCCGAAGTCGAGCACGCGGCGGCGAAGCTGGCGCGGCGCCCGCGCGTGTATTTCGAAGAGTGGGACGATCCCCTGATCACCGGCATCCGCTGGGTCGCGGAGCTGATCCGCATCGCCGGCGGCGACGACATCTTTCCGGAGCGCGCCGCGATGCCGCCCGCACGCGACCGCATCCTCGCCGATCCGGCCGAGGTCGTGCGGCGTGCGCCCGACATCGTGCTGGGTTCTTGGTGCGGCAAGAAGTTCCGGCCGGACCAGGTCGCGGCGCGGCAGGGCTGGGGAGCGGTGCCGGCCGTGCGCGACGGCGAGCTGCACGAGATCAAGTCGCCCATCATTCTCCAGCCGGGGCCGGCGGCGCTGTTCGACGGACTCGATGCGGTGCACCGGATCATCGCTGCGTGGGCGGAACGGCACGCGAACCAGTGACGGCTGCTGGCGTCGACGGCAGCGCCGCAGAAACGGTCAGTCGGCGAAATCCTGGTTGAACTTCAGCAGATACGGCGACGTCTCGCCTTCCGGAGTGATCGAGATGCTGAAGCGGATCGTGTCCGGTGCGCTGACCGGAAACTCGCTGATGTAGTACACCGCGCCTTCCTCGACGATCTCACGGAATCTGAGCTCGGTGCTCGCGCCTGCGAGCGGTCGCGCGTTGCCGCTCACGGCCGCGCGGATCGGCGCGGACGTGTTGCCGGCAGCGGCGCGCTGTACGGCGATATTGACGAGACCGCGCCCGCGCGAGCGGTCGATGCGGTAGCTCTTCGCCACCGCCGGCAGCAGGCGATCGGTCGGCAGCGCGCTGTAGTGAACGCGGTACGGGCCGAAGTCCTCGGAATAGTCCGGGCGCGCCGCGGATGCCGCGGCGGCGAGTGCGAGCGCGAGCAGCAGCGCGGCGGTGCGCGGCCGATGCGTCACAGGCGATGCGGCTTGCCTTCGCATGCGGTCAGCCTTGCGCCAGGCGCATGCCGGCATCGAGCAGCGGCCGCGCGATCAGCACGCGTGCGAGCATGATGGCAAGCCACGCGACCATCGGCGAGAAGTCGAGGCCGCCGATGTCGGGCAGCAGGCGGCGGAACGGCTTCAGGACGGGTTCGGTGAGCTGTATGACGAGCGGCACCAGCGGGTGATAGCTGTCGGCGCCGATGAAACTGATCACGACGCGGGCGAGGATGAGCACGATATAAAGCAGCAGCACGAAATCCAGCAGATCGGCGAACGCGAGCACCGCAAGACCGAGCAGGCCGAGCGTCTGCCCGACCGTCGCGGCCAGCAGTACGAGCTTGAGCGCCGTCACGAGCCAGGCCAGCACCACGCCGGCGACATCGAGGTTGCGCCAGGACGGAACGACACGGCGCAGCGGCATCAGCACCGGATTGGTCGCCTTGTAGAGGAATTGGCAGATCGGGTTGTAGAAATTGGCGCGCACCCATTGCAGCAGCACGCGCAGCACGATCAGCAGGATCAGCGCGCCGAAGACGAACTGGATGAGGATCTGTCCGGCGTTGGCGAAATAGCCCATCGTGATTCCTGGTTCAGCTGCCGCGCGCCGAGAGCTCTTTGCCGCGCGCGGTGGCGGCTTCGACCGCGCGGGCGACGAGCTGACGGAACCCGCCCGCATCGAACGCTGCCAGCGCAGCCGCGGTCGTGCCTCCGGGCGAGGTCACGCGCTCGCGCAGCCGCGCCGGCGCCTCGCCGCTTTCGGCGAGCATGCGGCCCGCGCCGAGGCCGGTCTGGCTGGCCAGCATGCGCGCGGTTTCGCGCGGCAGTCCCTGCGCCACCGCTGCATCCTCGAGCGCCTCGACGAGCAGGAAGAAGTACGCAGGCCCCGAGCCGGAGAGCGCGGTGACGGTGTCCATCAGCTCCTCGCGATCGATCCAGGCCGTTCGGCCGGCAGTCGCGAGCATTGCCTCGGCCCGCGCGCGCTCGTCGGCGCCCGCAAGCGCGTTCGCGACGAGGCCGGTCGCGCCGGCGCCGATCAAGGCCGGCGTGTTCGGCATGGCGCGCACGATCGGCAGATCCCGGCCGAGCCATTCACGCAGCTGGCCGAGGCGGATGCCGGCCGCGATCGACACGATCAGCGGCCGCGCAACTCCCAGCACGGCGCCGAGCTCGGCGCAGACATCGCGCATCACCTGCGGCTTGACGGCGAGCACGAGGGTGTCCGCGCCCGCCGCCGCATCGGCATTGCGCGCGTGCGTCGAGACGCCGAAATCGCGCGCAAGCGCAGCGCGGAGCGTTTCCTCCGGTTCGGCCACCGCGATCGAGCGCGCATCGGCGCCGCCGCGGATCAGCGCGCCGACGAGGCTGCGGGCCATGTTGCCGCCGCCGATGAAGGCGATGGAGCCGGGATTCGTGGTTGGGGAGTCGAGATTGGAGGCCATCGGGTTGCGGCGTGCCGTTGCGGCGCAAGCATAGCAGCGGCTCCGGAAAGGCCGAACCCGCTTGCGCCGGTTATCGCGAATCCCGAACCGCGGATTCGGCATCCGGGCTTCGCGCGCCGAACAGAGCCGTGCCGATCCGCACCATCGTCGCGCCTTCGGCGATCGCGAGCTCGAAATCGTCGGACATGCCCATGGACAGCGTGTCGATGCCGGCGTCGTGCGACGCCAGCGTGTCGAACAGCTCGCGCATGCGGGCGAACGCGGCGCGGCGGCGGTCCATATCCGGCAGGGGCGCCGGAATCGCCATCAAGCCGCGCAGGCGCAGCGCCGGCTGCGCGCGCACCTGGTCGGCGAGGGCCGCGATGGCGTCGGGCGTGCAGCCCGCCTTGCTCATCTCGTCATCGATGTTCACCTGAATCAGCACGTTGAGCGGCGGGCTGCCGGGCGGCCTCGCGCGCGCGAGCCGCTCGATCAGCTTGGCGCGGTCCAGCGTCTGCAGCCAGTCGAAGTGGCGGGCGACCTCACGGCACTTGTTCGACTGCAGCGGCCCGATCGCGTGCCATTCGAGATCGAGGCCGGCGAGCGCGGCCTGCTTGGCCAGCGCCTCCTGCACGTAGTTCTCGCCGAATGCCTTCTGGCCGAGAGCCGCGAGCGCGGCGAGCGCCTCGGCCGGCTTGGTCTTGCCGACCGCGACGAGGCGCGCCGGCCGGGCGTGGCCCGCCGCCACGCTGGCCGCGGCGATGCGTTTCAGCACGGAACTGTAGGCTGATTCGCAGGAATTCATGCAAGGCGCCTGATCGGGCATGATTTTTGCGAGCTATACTCGAAGTCAGGGTAGCGGGCTGCCCGCGTCGCCGGGCGGCGCGGATTCCAGGGGACCACCGTAATGGATATTGCCGAACTGCTGGCCTTTTCGGTCAAGAACAAGGCGTCGGACCTTCATCTCTCGGCCGGCCTGCCGCCGATGATCCGTGTCGACGGCGACGTGCGCCGCATCAACATCCCGGCGCTGGATCACAAGCAGATCCACTCGCTGATCTACGACATCATGTCGGACAAGCAGCGGCGCGACTACGAGGAATTCCTCGAGGTCGACTTCTCCTTCGAGATTCCCTCGCTTGCGCGTTTCCGCGTCAACGCGTTCAACCAGAACCGCGGCGCGGGTGCGGTGTTCCGCACGATTCCGTCCGAGGTGCTGACTCTGGAGGATCTCGGCGCGCCGCGCATCTTCAAGGAGCTGATCTCGCAGCCGCAAGGGTTGATCCTCGTGACGGGCCCGACGGGTTCGGGCAAGTCGACCACGCTGGCCGCGATGATCGACCACGTCAACAAGAATGAGTACGCGCACATCCTGACGATCGAGGACCCGATCGAGTTCGTCCACACCTCGCAGAAATGCCTCATCAACCAGCGCGAAGTGCACCGCGACACGCACGGCTTCAACGAGGCGCTCCGCTCGGCGCTGCGCGAGGACCCGGACTACGTGCTGGTCGGCGAGATGCGCGACATCGAGACCATCCGCCTCGCGCTGACCGCGGCGGAAACGGGCCACCTCGTGTTCGCGACGCTGCACACCTCGTCCGCCGCGAAGACGATCGACCGCATCATCGACGTGTTCCCCGCCGGCGAGAAGCCGATGGTGCGCTCGATGCTGTCGGAGTCGCTGCGCGCGGTGATCTCGCAGTCGCTGCTGAAGAAGGTAGGCGGCGGCCGCATCGCGGCGCACGAGATCATGGTGGGCATTCCCGCGATCCGCAACCTGATCCGCGAGGACAAGGTGGCGCAGATGTATTCGGCGATCCAGACCGGCAGCCAGTACGGCATGCAGACGCTGGATCAGTGCCTGCAGGATCTGGTCAAGCGCGGCCTGGTGACGCGCCAGCAGGCGATCGGGTACGCGAAGAACAAGGAAATATTCAAGTAAGGCCGGGACTGGAGATTGGGGATTGGGAAAAGCCGCAGCGAAGCATATTGGGAGCGGGTCTGAAGGATCGGGCGGAGTGAGCGCGGGGCGCTTTCCGAATCCCGAATCCGCAATCCCGAATCCCGGAGATCAACCATGAGCAGCAGCGTCGACTTCACCTCTTTTCTCAAGTTGATGACGCACAAGAAGGCGTCGGACCTCTTCATCACGGCCGGCGTGCCGCCTTCGATGAAGGTGCACGGGCGCATCACGCCGATCACGCAGAATGCCCTGACGCCGCAGCAGTCGCGCGACATGGTGCTCAACGTGATGACGCCCTCGCAGCGCGAGGAGTTCGAGAAGACGCACGAGTGCCAGTTCGCGATCAGCGTGACGGGCGTCGGCCGCTTCCGCGTCTCCTGCTTCTACCAGCGCAACTGCGTCGGCATGGTGCTGCGCCGCATCGAGACGCGCATCCCGACGATCGAGGAGCTGAACCTGCCGCCGATCATCAAGTCGCTGGCGATGACCAAGCGCGGCATCATCATGTTCGTCGGCGCGACCGGCACCGGCAAGTCGACCTCGCTGGCCGCGATGATCGGCTACCGCAACCAGAACTCGACCGGCCACATCATCACGATCGAGGACCCGATCGAATACGTGCACAAGCACGAGGGCTGCATCATCACGCAGCGCGAGCTCGGCATCGACACTGACAGCTGGGAGAACGCGCTCAAGAACACGCTGCGCCAGGCACCCGACGTCATCATGATCGGCGAGGTGCGCACGCGCGAGACGATGGAACACGCGATCAACTTCTCCGAGACCGGCCACCTCTGCCTCTGCACGCTGCACGCGAACAACGCGAATCAGGCGATGGACCGCATCATCCACTTTTTCCCGGAGGATCGCCGCGAGCAGCTGTTCATGGACCTGTCCTTGAACCTCAAGGGCGTGGTCGCGCAGCAGCTGATCCCGACGCCGGACGGCAAGGCGCGCCGCGTCGCGATGGAAGTCATGCTCGGCACGCCGCTGGTGCAGGACTACATCCGCCAGGGCGAGATCCACAAGCTGAAGGACGTCATGAAGGAATCGACGAACCTCGGCATGCGCACCTTCGACCAGAGCCTGTTCGAGCTGTACCAGGCCGGCGAGATCAGCTACGAGGACGCGCTGCGCCACGCCGACTCGGCCAACGAGGTGCGCCTCAGAATCAAGCTCGCGCAGGGCGGCGATGCGCACACGCTGTCGCAGGGGCTCGACGGCGTGGAGCTGGTGGAGAGCTGACGAAGCCGGGATTTGGGATTGGAGATTCGGGATGCGGACGGCCGCTCGGCGGCCGTCTGCACTTTTGCGCCGCGTGTAGCGCAAAATGGCTCGATGTCTCGTTCTCCGCGAATCCCGCTTCCCGGATCCCGAATGCCGGCCCTCGAGCACCTCCGCCGCGTCTGGCAGACGCTGGGCCGCGACGATCCGCTGTGGGCGGTGCTTTCGCACCCCGACAAGCAGGGGCGGCGCTGGAATCCCGAGGATTTCCTCGCCACCGGCCGCGCCGAGATCGATGCGCACATGGCAGGGCTCGCCGCGTCTCGCCTTCCGGCGGAGCGCGGGCTCGCGCTCGATTTCGGCTGCGGCGCTGGACGGTTGAGCCGCGCGCTCGCCGCGTATTTCGAGCACGTCGTCGGCGTCGACGTCTCCTCCAGCATGCTTGAGGCCGCGCGCGCGCTGAATCGCGACGTGACGAACATCGAATTCCGCGAGAACGCGTCACCTCGCCTCGAGGGTATCGCCGACGAGAGCGTCGATCTCGTCTATTCCAACATGACGCTGCAGCACATCCCCGCGGATCTCGCGGCGGGTTACGTCGACGAATTCTTCCGCGTACTCGCGCCGGGCGGCGTGGCCGTGTTCCAGTTCGTCGCCGGTGCGGACGAAAGCCTGCGCGGCCGCGTTTTCTCGCGCGTGCCGAACCGCTGGCTCAATCCGTTGCGCCGGGTCGCGTGGCGGCGGAGCGCGGTGTTCGAGATGCACGCGCTTGACGAGAGCGAGTTGAAGGAGCGTCTCGCGCGCCGTCCGCGCCTGGAATTGCTTGCCGCCACCGACGACAGCTCGGCAGGCCCGGGCTGGCATGGAAGGCGCTGGTACGTCGTCAATCGGGACGAGATTCCGGTAGAGATCGCGCTGCCCGGCTACCGCATCTACGCGCACGCGAGCGACACGCACATCGGCGGACGCCTCATCGAGGGCCAGCCCCATGATGCCGGCGTCGAAGCGGCGCTGCGGGCGCAGCTCCGGCCGGGCGCGACCGTGCTCGACATCGGCGCGAACATCGGCATATTCACGGCGCTCGCCGCCAGCATCGTGGGCGATGCGGGCCGCGTCATCGCCGTCGAGCCGATCCCGCGCAACATCACGCTCATCGAGCGGGCCTGCCGCCGCAGCGGGTTTCACCAGGTCGAGGTAATTCGCGCGGCGGCGTCGGATCGCAGTGGCGAGATCGAGCTCCGCACGCATGCGAGCACGTCGAACAGCGCGACGCCGGCGGCGGCGGGCGTGCGTCTGTCCGCGGAGGGCGCTTCGAACCTGCGCGTACCCGCCGTCGTGCTCGACGATGTCCTCGGCGGCCTCGGCCGGCTCGATCTCGTCAAGATCGACGTCGCGGGTATGGAACCGCGCGCACTGCGCGGCCTCCGGCGCACGATCGAACGTTTGAGGCCGATGCTGATCACCGAGTTTCATCCATGGGCGATCGAGCGCGCCTCGGGCGACGCGCCTTTCGAGTTCCTCGAATGGCTCTCCGCCTGGTATCACCCGATGACGGTGCTGCACGGCGACGGCAGCACCGAGGATTGCGTCGATGCCGCCGGCGTGATGCGTGCCTGGCGATCCGCCAACACGGCCGCCGGCGCGGACGGGCGCCTGCACCTCGATCTGCTGCTGACGCCGCGTGGCTGATGCTAGCGGGGCGCGGCCGAGCGCGTCGGCTCAGGCGCCGAGGAGCTCTGCGAGCACGGCCATGCGCACGAAGATGCCGTTCGCGACCTGCTCCAGGATGACCGAACGTGGCCCGTCGGCAATGTCGTCGGCGATTTCGACGCCGCGGTTCATAGGCCCCGGATGCATGACGATCGCGTCGGCTCTCGCCCTGGCGAGGCGCTGGGCGGTGAGACCATACGCTTCGAAATAGTCGGCCTCGCCCATGCCGAGCGCGCTCTGCATGCGCTCCTTCTGAAGCCGCAGCATGATGACCACGTCGCAGCCTTCCAGTGCGTCCTCGAAGCGCTGGACGATACGGCAGTCGGGGAATTCCGCGGCATCCGGCAGCAGCGTGGTCGGCCCGCACAGGCGGATCTCGCCCGCGCCGAGCTGGCGGAGGCCGTCGATGTCTGAACGCGCGACGCGGGAATGGCGCACGTCGCCGCAGATCGTCACATTGAGACCCTTTATGTCGCCCTTGTGGTCCCGGATGGTCAGAAGGTCGAGCAGGCCCTGCGTCGGATGCGCGTGGTTGCCGTCGCCGGCGTTGACCACCACGGCGCGGCGCGCGTGCGCGGCGAAGCGGGCGGGCGTGCCGTTTTCCTTGTGGCGCACGACGAATGCGTCGGCGTCCATGGCTTCGAGCGTCGCCAGCGTGTCCTCCAGGCTCTCGCCCTTGCTGGTCGAGGAGCTCGCGATGTCGAAGTTGACCACGGTCGCGCCGAGCCGGCGCGCGGCGAGCTCGAAGCTGGTGCGCGTGCGCGTCGATGCCTCGAAGAAGAGGTTCATGACGGTCCGGCCTGCGAGCGGTGACGGCAGCGTTCCGGCGCGCCACGCTTCGCGCAGCGAGGCGGCGCGGTCGAGCAGCGCGACGATGCGCTCGCGCCCGAGCCCTCGCAGGGTCAGCAGGTGGCGGAGGCGCCCTTCGCCGATTTGCCTGTCCGCGTGCATGTCGTCCCCGTTCATGCGTGTTCCGCGAGCCAGTTTTCGAGAATGACCTCGGCAGCGATCGCGTCGATCGCTGCCGCGTGCTTGCGCCTCGCCGTGCCGGCCGCGCGTTGCGCTGCGAACCGGCGCGAGGCTTCGATCGAAGTGAGGCGCTCGTCGGCGAGCTCGACGGGAACCCCGTAGCGCTGTTCCAGCGCGCGCGCGAACTCGCGTGCGGCGCGGCTCATCGGCTGCTCGTCTCCCTCCATGCCGAGCGGCAGTCCGACCACGAGGCAGGCCGGCCGCCATTCGCCGATCAGCGCATCGACGCGCCGCCAGTCCGGCTCGGCGCCATTGTTCACCGTCGTCAAAGCGCGCGAGCCGCTGAGGCGGTTGCCGACCGCGACGCCGATGAGGCGGGTGCCGTAATCGAAGCCGAGCACGCTGGCCGCGGGGTTGTGCGCCAGCGCCTCAGGCGTGTCCGGCATAGCTCGCGAGCTGGATCAGGTTCACGCCGACGATGTGCGCTGCGGCTTCCCAGCGCTCCTCGAGCGGCGTGGAGAACAGAACCTCCTCCGACGCGGGCGCGGTCAGCCAGGCGTTGTCGCGCAGCTCCTGCTCGAGCTGGCCGGGGCTCCAGCCGGAATAACCGAGCGTCACGATCGCGTGGAGCGGGCCTTCGCCGGCCGCCATCGCGACCAGGATGTCGCGCGACGTCGTCACGCTGAGCCGGTCGGAAATGCGGAACGAGGATTCCCACTCGCCCTGCGGCGAGTGCAGCACGAAGCCGCGCTCGGGCTGCATCGGCCCGCCGATCAGCACCGGCGCGTCGATGACTTCGGCGATGTCCGAGCTCATGTTCATCTGCGCCAGCACGTCGCCGAGCCGGTACTCGGACAGGCGATTGATCAGCAGCCCCATCGCGCCGTCCTCGCCGTGCTGGCACAGAAACGTCACGCCGCGCGCGAAATTCGGATCGCGCAGGGTCGGCATCGCAATCAACAGCTGGTTGGTCAGCGGGCTCGACTCGGCCATGACGTCATTGTACGTGAGCGCCATGTCGAAACGTTATGCGTTGGACGGTGAAAGGACGGTAACCGAAGCCGGCGAGCGGCGGTACGTGCAATGCCCGTCTGCCGGCAGGCGTCCACCGCCCAAATGTCCCCTTCAGCGATTGCGCAGGATGTCCCCTGGAAGGAACTGCCAGGTCCGGCTTATGTAGAGTTCGTCGACCTTTTCCTTGTCCTGGGGCAGCGGCGGGAACGGCTCGGCGAGGTGGACGATGCGGATCGCGGCGTCGTCGAGCACCTTGTGTCCGCTGGACTGGATGACGTCCACGCTCTTGACGCGGCCGTCGCGCGTCAGCCCGACCGTGAGCACGAGCTGGCCGTGGAGCTGGCGCCGGCGCGCCTCGTCGGGGTAGTTGAGATTGCCTATGCGCTCGATACGCGCGACCCAGGCGCGCATGTAGGCCGCGAACGCATACTCCTCGGTGTTCGCGCTGATGTACTTGCGCTTCGGCCGCTTCGCGTACTGCTCCGATTCGCGCTGGATTTCCTGCGCGAGCTTGGCCATTTCCATCTTGCGCTGCTCGATCTCGCGTTCGGCGGCCACGGGGCGCGTCGGCACATCGGGCTGCGCGGTGTCGGTGCGGACGCTGAAGTCGGACTGCCTGCGCGTAAGCACCTCGGCGTCGGTCGGCGCTGCCGGCCGGGGCGCGCCGTTTTCGAGCTGCATCGGAGCGATGCCGGCGATCGCCTTGGGAATCGGCCCGGACAGCGGCTGCGAGGGACGGCGCGCGGTCTCGGCGGTGCCGCCGCCCGCATTCGCGGCCTGCGCGAGGAAATCGGCCCTGGCCGCCTTCTCCTGGTTGGCCGACTGCACGAGTATCACGTCCAGCGAAGGCAGACGCGGCGCCGGTTTCTCGAACTCGAAAGTGAGGCCGAGCGCGAACACGCCGTGTGCGATCAGCGAGAACAGCAGAGTCACGCCGAGACGATCGGCGCTGCCGGTGCCGGGGGCGGCCATCAGAGCATCGCTATGTCAGTCTGGCTTCGATCACGTCGAACAACTGCCCGGCGATGTTAAGCCCGAACGCCTTGTCGAGCTCGCGGATGCACGTCGGAGATGTGACATTGATCTCGGTCAGATACGCGCCGATGACGTCCAGACCGACGAACAGCATGCCGCGGCGCTTCAGCTCCGGCCCAACTTCGGCCGCGATCCAGCGATCGCGCTCGGACAGCGGCACGCCGACGCCCTTGCCGCCGCGAGCCAGATTGCCGCGGAAATCGTCGCCCTGCGGCACGCGGGCCAGCGCGTAGGGCACCGGCTCGCCGTCGATCATCAGGATGCGCTTGTCGCCCTCGACGATCTCCGGGATGTACCGCTGCGCCGCACAGAGCTGCCGCCCGTTCCTGGTCAGTGTCTCAATGATGACGTTGAGGTTCGGATCGCCCATCCGGCTGCGGAAGATCGAGTAGCCGCCCATGCCGTCCAGCGGCTTCAGAACGACATCGCCGTGCTCGGCGGCGAAGCGGCGGATCTCGGCGGCATCGCGCGCGATCAGCGTGGGCGGAATGCACTGCGGGAAGTGCAGCGAAAAGAGCTTCTCGTTCGCGTCCCGCAGGCCCTGCGGGCGGTTCACGACCAGCGCGCCGCGCATCTCGGCGAGCTCCAGGACCATCGTGTCGTACAGAAACTGGTCGTCGAAGGGGGGATCCTTGCGCGCCAGGATCACGTCGATCGAAGCCAGCTCGCGCCAGGCCGGCTTGCCCAGCGTGAACCAGCTCTGCTCGTCGTCGCGGACCTGGAGCGGGGCGAGCCTCGCCCAGGGCTCGCCGCCGCGGATCGCGAGGCCGCTCTGCACCGTATAGAAGAGCTCGTACCCGCGCCGCCCGGCTTCGAGCAGCATGGCGAGCGTCGAATCCTTTTCGGGATGGATCGACGCAATCGGGTCCATCAGCACGGCCAATGTGCGGCTCATCGCGACTCCGGAGGGACGGCAGGCCGCGACCGTCGTCGCAGCATGGCGGGTGTTCCTATACTACACTCGGCGCTGGGTGGGGCTTCGCATCCGGGCGCGGGACGAGCGTCGGTTCTCGTGATATTTCGAGAGCTTACGAGCACAACTTGACGCTTCGCTAAGTTTTGATTAAGAAGGCCGAATCACGCAGATTGCGCCTGTTTCGCACCGCCGGAAGCGCACCGGCGACGGCTGCACTTGCCGTGGTCGCGGCATGCTTTTCGCATGCCGGAAATCCGTTTCAGCAGGCGGTAGGGGGTCCGAGTGGATGACACGAAACAAGGCAGCCTGACCGGCGTCAAGGTCATGGTCATCGACGACTCCAAGACCATCCGTCGCACCGCCGAGACGCTGCTGCGCAAGGAGGGCTGCGAAGTCGTCACCGCCACCGACGGATTCGAGGCGCTCGCGAAGATCTCGGACGAGCAGCCGCAGATCATCTTCGTCGACATCATGATGCCGCGCCTCGACGGTTATCAGACGTGCGCGCTGATCAAGAACAACCAGATGTTCAAGGGCACGCCGGTCATCATGCTGTCGTCGAAGGACGGCCTGTTCGACAAGGCGCGGGGGCGCATCGTCGGCTCCGAGCAGTATCTGACGAAGCCGTTCACGCGAGAGGAGCTGCTCGGCGCGATACGACGCCACGTCCAGTAAGAGACATGTCAGGAAACGAAGGGCGCCATTCGATCTACAGGGGATGAAATGGCACACATCTGCATCATCGACGATTCACCGACCGACGTGCACGCGCTGAGCACGATGCTCGCCAAGGGCGGCCATCGCGTGTCGAGCGCGCCGAGCGCCGAGCAGGGCATCGCGCTGGTCAAGCGCGAGAAGCCCGATCTCGTGATCATGGACGTGATCATGCCGGGCATCAACGGTTTCCAGGCCACGCGCGATCTCTCGCGCGACGCGCAGACCGCGTCGATCCCGATCCTCATCATCACCACCAAGTCGATGGAGGCCGATCGGGTCTGGGGCCTGCGCCAGGGCGCGAAGGACTTCATGACCAAGCCCGTCCGCGAGAAGGACCTCCTCGCGCGCATCAACGATCTCCTGCCCGGCTGACATGGTCCTCGCCGCCGACCACGCCATCGCGACTCCGTTCGAGGTCCTCGCCGACTACGAACGGCGCAGTCTCGCGCACGTGGCCGGCCTGCCCGAGCAGATCGAGGCGCCGGGGCTCTGGCGCGGCATCGGCTTTCGTGTCGGCTCGCGCCATTTCGTCAGCGTCATCGCCGAGGTCAACGAAATCCTGACGCCGCCGCTTCTGACCCAGGTGCCGGGCACGCGCTCATGGCTGCTCGGCGTCGCCAACGTGCGCGGCAATCTCGTGCCGATCATCGACCTGCGCGACTTCGTCGAGGGCGAGCGCAGCGTGCCGACCGAGTCGAGCCGCGTGCTGATCGTACGCCAGCACGGCGGCAGCGTCGGCCTGCTGATCGACGAGGTGCTGGGTCAGCGCAGCTTCTCCGAGGAGCAGCGCGCCGAAGCGGTCGGCGAGGCCGATCCGCGCTACCAGCGCTTCGTCGGCGAGAACCTCCAGCTCGGCGACGTGCTGTGGGGGCTCTTCAGCATGGCGGCGCTGGTGCGCGCGGCCGAATTCCAGCAGGGATCGGCATGAAAGTTGCCTTCAATCTTTCCAGAACGGATGGAATCGCGGCGACGCGAAAGGGGCGGACGAAACCTCTGCGGCATGAGATGCCGACGCGCGCGACCCGGAACGACCCGACGCGGCAGCCGCGGCGCGGGTCTGTCGGCGTTGGCGTGCGGGCCGGCGGGCGGCCGGCCTTTGTGACGAATCAAAGAAGGGGTGGAGCATGAGCACGACTTCGGGCGCACTGGGCAGAGAGCGGAGCGGCGGCGCGAACACCGTGCTGTTCGTACTGCTCGGACTGCTCTTCCTGTTCGCGATCGTCGATTTCGGTTACCTCTACTACAAGACGCGCCAGGACAACCAGGCGAAGTCCTACACGACGCAGATACAGGTGCTCTCGCAGGCGCTCGCAAAGTACGCGGCCGAAGCCGCCGGCGGCAACGACCTCGCGTTCAAGGAGCTCGCCAGCACGCGCAACAACATCGACACCTACGTGCGCAATCTCACCAAGGGCGACAAGGCCACCGGTATGGCCGGCTACGACAGCGAGCCGACTGTCAAGACCGAGCTCGACCTGCTGAACAAGGGTTGGGCGGCGCTGCAGACGAACGCGACCAAGATCCTCGGCAACGAGGAGGCGGTGCTCAACGCCGGCACAAGCGCGAAGGATTTCAGCGAGAAGCTCTCCGAGCTCAACTCGCGCATGAACGAAGTGGTCAACATCCTGACGGAGAGGAACGCCAGCGCTTCGCAGGTCTACATCTCCTCGCGTCAGATGCAGCTCGCCGACCGCATGGGCGGCCGCGTCACCAAGATTCTCGCTGGCGGCGCCGACGCTGCGGCATCCGCGGACGGTTTCGCGCGCGATGCGCGCCTGTACGGCACGGTCGTAGCGGGCCTCCTCAACGGCGCGCCCGAGCTCAACATCAAGGCGCTCGACAACGCCAACGCGAAGCAGATCCTCGGCGACATCTCGCAGAAATGGGGCGACCTCGCCGGGCCGATCCAGCAGATCCAGGACGCGTCGGCGACGTTGCAGGAGGTCAAGGAAGCGGCGGACAACATCTTCACCGACAGCCAGGGTGTGCTGCTGCACGCGGGCAACGTCGCGCAGCGCATCGACGAGCTGCCGACCAAGCGCCTGTTCCCGAACCCGTGGTGGGGCGCGATCGCCGCGGGCGCCGCGTTGGTGCTGCTGCTGTTCCTCGGCGTCAACCTCATCCGCGACCAGCAGCGCCGTTATCAGATCTCGGCGGAGCTGAACCAGCGCAACCAGGAAGCGATTCTGCGCCTCCTCGACGAAATGGGATCGCTCGCGGAAGGCGACCTCACCGTAAAGGCGACCGTCACCGAGGACATCACGGGCGCGATCGCCGACTCGGTCAACTTCGCGGTCGAGGCGCTCCGCTCGCTGGTGACGACCATCAACGAAACCGCCGTGCAGGTCTCGGCCGCCGCGCAGGAAACGCAGGCGACCGCGATGCACCTCGCCGAAGCGGCCGAGCATCAGGCGCAGCAGATCACCTCGGCTTCGGCCGCGATCAACGAGATGGCGACCTCAATCGACCACGTGTCGAAGAACTCGGCCGAGTCGGCGGAAGTCGCGCAGCGCTCGGTGCAGATCGCCGCGAACGGCGCCGCGATCGTGCGGCAGACGATCCAGGGCATGGATTCGATCCGCGACCAGATCCAGGAGACGTCCAAGCGCATCAAGCGCCTCGGCGAGTCCTCGCAGGAAATCGGCTCGATCGTCGAGCTCATCAACGACATCGCCGAGCAGACGAATATTCTCGCGCTGAACGCCGCGATCCAGGCCGCGTCGGCCGGCGAGGCGGGCCGCGGCTTCGCGGTGGTCGCCGACGAGGTCCAGCGCCTCGCCGAGCGCGCGTCCGGCGCGACGAAGCGTATCGAGACGCTGGTGCAGACGATTCAGTCGGACACGAACGAGGCGGTCAGCTCGATGGAGCAGACCACATCGGAAGTGGTGTCCGGCGCACGCCTCGCGGAGGACGCGGGCCTCGCCCTCGGCGAGATCGAAAAGGTCTCTAACGACCTCGCCGAGCTGATTCAGAACATCTCGTCGGCAGCGCGCCAGCAGTCCGCTGCCGCGACCAACATCTCGGCCACGATGAACGTGATTCAGGAGATCACGACGCAGACGTCGGTCGGCGCGAGCCAGACCGCCGAGTCGATCGGCAACCTCGCGCAGCTCGCGTCCGATCTGCGCAGGTCGGTGGCGGACTTCAAGCTGCCGGGCTGACCGCCGGGCGCTGCGACGGAATGCCGGCGGCCTGACGCCGGAGCGAGGGTGGCATGAAACTCCAAGACAACAGCGACTTCACCGCTCTCAACTGGGTCAAGCACGAGCTCGACGCGACTCTGAAGCAGGCGCGCGACGCGCTCGAAGGCTACGTCGAAAATCCGTCGGATGTCGCGCTGATGCGCGAAAGCGCCGTGCACCTGCACCAGGTGCAAGGCACGCTGCGCATGGTCGAGCTGTACGGCGCGGCCATGGTCGTGGAGGAAATGGAGCGCGTCGCCAAGGCGCTGCTCGAGGACACGGTCAAGCAGCGCGAGGAAGCCTATTCCGTACTGATGCGCGGCATGGTGCAACTGCCCGATTACCTCGAGCGCGTGCAGAGCGGGCACAAGGACATTCCGATCGTCCTCCTGCCGCTGCTCAACGACCTGCGCGCGTGCCGCGGCGACAATCTCCTCTCCGAGTCGGCGCTGTTCTCGCCCGATCTGTCGGCAGACCTCCCGCCGGCCGCAGCCGGCGCGCCGTCGCCGCTCACGCAGGCGGAAATCCACGCGCAGGCATTGCGCCTTCGCCTCGCGTTCCAGGCGGCGCTGCTGAAATGGTTCCGCGACGAGAGCGCCACCGAGCATCTCGATCGCCTGGCTAACGTGCTCGACCGGCTGCGCGCGCTTTCGTACGGGGTCGAGCCGCGACGGCTCTGGTGGGTGGCCGGCGGCGTGATCGAGGCGGTGCGGGAGGGCGGGCTCGACGCGAGTGTCGCCGTCAAGCTTCTGTTCGGCGGCGTCGACCGCGAGATCAAGCGCTTCGCGGAAAACGGAGAGACGGCGTTCGCGGCCGCTCCTCCGCGCGATCTCGTCAAGAACCTCCTTTATTACATCGCGCACTCGACCGGGGCCGGACCGCGCGCCAGCGACGTGCGCAGCACCTACCGGCTCGACACGCTGCTGCCGACACAGAAGGAGCTGCAGCACGCGCAGGGCTCGATGACGGGGCACAACCGCAACCTGCTGGACACGGTTTCCGCCGCGATCAAGGAGGACCTGCTGCGCGTAAAGGAATCGCTCGACATCTTCCTGCGTGCCGGCGATGCGAACCCGGCCGACCTCGCCAGCCAGGCCGAGGTGCTCGATCGCGTCGGCGACACGCTGGGCATGCTTGGCCTCGGCATGCCGCGCAAGGTCGTCTCCGAGCAGCGCACCGTCATCGAGGAAATGGCCGACCACCGCCGCCCGATCGACGAGGGCGCGCTGCTCGACGTCGCGGGTGCGCTGCTCTACGTCGAAGCCTCGCTAGACGACCACATCGAGCGCCTCGGCGCCGGCGGCGAAACGGAAGAAATGACCGAGGGCGAGCTCGAGCTGCCCAAGGCGGAAGTGCGCAAGATCCTCGATGCGCTGATGCGCGAGGCTGCGGTCAACATCCAGCAGGCCAAGCACGACATCATCGCCTTCATCGAATCGCCGTGGGAGCACGCGCGCGTCGAGCAGATTCCGCGCCTGCTCGAGGAGATTTCCGGCGCGCTGCGCATGCTCGGCCTCGTCGACGCCGCGCAGCTCATGACCGGCATCGTGCGCTTCGTCGAAACCGAGCTGCTGCAGCATCGTCGCGTGCCGACCGCCGAGCAGATGGACCAGCTCGCCGATGCACTCGCCGCGATCGAGTACTACCTCGAAGCGACGCGCGAGCAGCGCGGCAACCGCGAAAAGATCCTCGACGTCACGCGTCAGAGCCTGGCGGCGCTCGGCTACTGGCCGGTGCCGTCCGGCGGCGGCGGTTCCGCTGTCATCACGCCGACCCCGGCGCCCGTGACCGGCGCGACGCCGCCGCCCGCGCCGGCCGGCATCGACACCTCCGCGCTCGAAGCGGCCGCGGCGCTCGCCTACGGCGGCGGCGCGGCCACGCCCGAGATGCCGTCCGCGACGCGTCCGCGCGATCTGCAATCGCTCGCCGTGCCCGCAGAGGAATTTCCGAGCTGGGGCGATCATCTGCCGAGCGGGCGCAGCGACGGCTTGCGTGAAGACGATTCCGCGCTCGCGTCGTCCGACGCGAGCGGCGAGGGCATCGAGCTGCCGGGCATCGATCTCGGCATCGACATCTCCGAAAGCGAATGGAGCGGCGAGCCGGCCGAATCGGCTGCGGCGAACGATGCGTCCACGATCGACGTGCCGAGCGCGGTCGAGATCGCGCCTGGCGATGGCATCGGCGATCTCATCATCGGCGAGGCGGCATCTCCGGAGCCGTTCGCGCATGATCTCGCCGGCCTTCGCCTCGCCGAAACGGACGGGATCGAGCCCGGCTGGACCGAGATCGAGGAAGAGATCGAAGAGGAAGTGCCGGTCGAATCCGCGCACGACGCAGGTTTCCAGAGCGCTTCCACCGAGGACATCGACGACGAGATCCGCGAGGTCTTCGTCGATGAAGTCCAGGAAGAAATCGAGAACATGCAGCGGAACCTTCCGCTCTGGAAGGCGGACGTCGAGAACCTGGACACGCTGAAGCCGCTGCGGCGCTCGTTCCACACGCTGAAGGGCTCGGGGCGTCTGGTCGGCGCGCTGACGCTCGGCGAATTCAGCTGGAAAGTCGAGAACATGCTGAACCGCGTGCTCGACCGCACGATCGCGCCGGGCAGCGCGGTGGTCGAGCTCGTCGAACACGCGGTCGCCGCACTGCCCGAGCTGCTCGCCGCGCTGCGCGGCGGGCCGGCGCCGGCCGCCAACATTCACGGCATCATGCACACCGCCGACCGCATCGCGGCAGGCGAAGATGCGCGCGTGCCCGCGCGCGCCGCGACGCGCAAGGTGCGCCGCGTCGTGCGGCGCCGCGTGCCGGTGGCCCCGGCCGAAGCACCGGTGGCGCCGCCGCAGGACCTCGACATCGAAAGCGCATTCGCCGCCGCGCCGCCGGACGTGCAGGCGGGCCCCGCGCCGAACATCGATCCGGTGCTGTTCGACATTCTGAAGAGCGAAGTCGCCGCGCATCTCGGCGTGATGGGCGACTATCTCGACCGTTCCGCGCAGGCGCCGCTCGTCGCCAGCGAAACGCTGCTGCGCGCCGTGCACACGCTGAACGGCGCGATCGCGATGGTCGACATTCCGGCGCTGGGCCACGTGCTCGCGCCGCTGGAAGGCTATATCAAGCGTCTGCGCGGCATCAGCGCCGCGCCCGACGCGGAGGGCATGCGCGCGATCGAAGACACGATCGCGCTGGCCCGCGATGTCGTCGCACGCCTCGACATGGGCATCGGCGAGCTGCCCGACTCCTCGGACCTCGTGCGCCGGGTGTGCGCGTTGCGCGACGCGCTGCCGGAGCCGCCGACGTCTCTGCACCTCTATTCCGGCACCGAAGAGTCCATGGCCGACCTCGAGCCGGAGATCGAGCTCCACACCACGGAACCGGTGCTTTCCGCCGTCGACGACGACGCGTCGGCGCATCACGGCACGCCCGCCGTTGCGGAAGAAGACCTCACCAGCGCGTTCGTGCGGAGCTTCGACGCTGAATCGGTAGGCGATACCGTCGTGGAGGAAACGGGCACGTTCGCCGAAGTGCCGTCCGTCCTCGCGGAAGACCACGCCGACGACGCCGCACTCGCGAGCGCGTTCATCGACGCTTCGCTCGCGGGTGCGCTCGAGGAAGCCGAGGCCGGCGCGGGGGATGCGCCGATCGAAATCACGCCGGACGAGGTTCCCGCCGTCGCTTTCGAGCCCGAAAACGAAGTCGAGTCCGCTCCGGGCGAATTTGCCGCGGAGGCGTTCGATGTCACCGCGGGACATGCGCAGGACGAGCCGGCGGCGATCGCCGAGCCCGCCGCCGAGCCGGCCGCCTCCACGCAGGATCTGGAACGCAGCGAGCCGGCGAAAGCGCCCGCGAGCCTGTTCGGTGCCGAAGCGCCGCCGATCGCGGACGACCCGCAGCCCGACGGCGCGCTCGAGCTGCCGGACATGGACGACGACCTGCTCGGCATCTTCGTGCAGGAAGGGCACGACATCCTCGATCATTCCGACTCGCTGATGGCGCGACTGCGCGAAGCGCCCGGCGATCGCGACCTCGTCGTCGGGCTGCAGCGCGACCTGCACACGCTCAAGGGCGGCGCGCGCATGGCCGGCCTTGCACCGATCGGCGATCTGAGCCACGCGATGGAATCGTTGATCGACGCGATCAGCGAAGGCCGCCGTCCGCTGGATCGCGTCGCCGTCGAATCGCTCGAACGCGGCTTCGACCGCCTGCACGCCCTCGTGCAGCGCGTCGCCCAGCGCCAGGCGATCGCAATGCCGCTGAACGCGATCGCGCGCTTCGAGGGGCTCGTCGCGGGTGAACTGCCCGACGCCGCGGCCGCATCGCTGCCCGAGATCCAGGACAGCGCCGACGCGGCAGCATCGCCGCCCGCCGCGCCCGCGCCGGCGGAAGCCGCGCAGGCCCGCCGCCCGGCGCCGCGCCACCTGCCGACGTTCGAGGAGGAAGACCAGCCGCGCGCGCCGCAGGAAATGATCCGTGTGCGCTCGGAGCTGCTCGATTCGCTGGTGAACTATGCCGGTGAAGTGTCGATCTACCGCTCGCGCCTCGAGCAGCAGATCTCGACGTTCCGCTTCAACCTCATCGAGTTCGAGCAGACCGTCTCGCGCCTGCGCGAGCAGCTGCGCAAGCTCGAGATCGAGACCGAAGCGCAGATCATCGCGCGCTACCAGCGCGAGCATCACGAGCCGGGACAGACAGCGTTCGATCCGCTCGAGCTCGACCGCTTCTCGCAGCTGCAGCAGCTCTCGCGCGCGCTTGGCGAATCCGTTTCGGACCTGGTCTCGATCCAGGGCCTGCTCGACGATCTGACGCGTCAGTCCGAAACGCTGCTGCTGCAGCAGTCGCGCGTCAGCTCGGATCTCCAGGAAGGCCTCATGCGCACGCGCATGGTGCCGTTCGATTCGCTGGTGCCAAACCTGCGCCGCACGCTGCGCCAGGCCGCGCAGGAGCTCGGCAAGCGCGCGCAGCTCCGCGTCGACGGCGCGCAGGGCGAAATGGACCGCAATCTGCTCGAGCGCATGAAAGCGCCATTCGAGCACATGCTGCGCAATGCGCTCGCGCACGGCATCGAAACACCGGAAGAGCGCCTCGCTGCCGGCAAGCCGGCCGAGGGCACGGTCAACATCGCGGTCAGCCGCGAGGCGACCGAAGTCGTGCTGCGCGTTTCCGACGACGGCCGCGGCATGGACCGCGAGGCAATTCGCAGGAAGGCGATCGAGCGCGGCCTGCTCAAGCCCGATGCCGAGCTGTCGGATCGCGATCTCTACGGCTTCGTGCTCGAAACCGGCTTCTCCACCGCCGAGCAGGTCACGCAGCTCGCCGGGCGCGGCGTCGGCATGGACGTCGTCCACAACGAGATCAAGCAGCTCGGCGGCTCGCTCGTCATCGATTCGGAGCAGGGCAAGGGCGCGACGTTCACGATCCGCCTGCCATTCACGCTGGCGGTGACGCAGGCGATTCTGGTCAAGCTCGGCGACAGCACCTACGCGATTCCCATGTCGTCGGTGCAGGGCGTGGTGCGTATCGCGCGCGACGATCTCGATCGTCGCCTCGCCTCGGGCAATCCGAAGTACAGCTATGCGGGCGAGGAATTCAACATCTACGAGCTGTCGCAGCTGCTCGGCGTGCCGCCCGGGCGCGCGCTGGACGAGACGCAGCTGCCGCTGCTGATGACGCGCACGGGCGACCAGCGCGCGGCCGTGCGCATCGACGCGGTGGTCGGCTCGCGCGAAATCGTCGTCAAGTCGGTCGGCCCGCAGATCAGCTCGGTGCCCGGCATCTTCGGCGCGACGATCATGGGCGACGGCTCGGTGGTCATGATTCTCGATCTCGCGCCGCTGGTGCGCCGTGTCGCCGCCCTTCGTGCGCGCGTCGAGGCCGGTGCTGCGGCCGAGCTGCCGGTGTACACGCCGCCGGCGGCGCAGCAGGAGTCGCGCCGACATCCGCTGGTCATGGTGGTCGACGATTCGATCACGATGCGCAAGGTCACGACGCGCGTGCTCGAGCGCGCCGAGCTCGACGTCATCACCGCGAAGGACGGCCTCGACGCGGTCGAGAAGCTTCAGGAGAAGGTGCCCGACCTGATGCTGCTCGACATCGAGATGCCGCGCATGGACGGCTACGAGCTCGCCACGTACATGCGCAACGATCCGCGCCTCAAGGAGGTGCCGATCATCATGGTCACCTCGCGCACCGGCGAGAAGCACCGCCAGCGCGCGCTCGAAATCGGCGTGGAGCGCTATCTCGGCAAGCCTTACCAGGAAGCCGACCTGCTGCGCCACGTGCAGGACATGCTGAGACTGGATCGTGCCTAATACGAACGTCGCCGTCGCGCTCTTGTACGAGCAGCAGGAGCTCGGACGCCACCTGCGCGATGCGCTGACGTCGCTCGGCACGCCGATCGTCTACGAGGCCGAGCCCGCGAAGCTCGATCTCGCGGCGCTCGAGAGCTCCGGCGCGCGCGTCGTCGTGGTAAATCTCGATCCCGCGGTGGAGTCGCAGCTCGACGACGTCTACAGCCTGCTCGACGACGACCGCTACAGCGTCGTCTTCAATGACGCGCAGGTTTCGAGCGAGCTTTCGGGCTGGGACCAGGCACGCTGGGCGCGGCATCTCGCCGCGAAGATTCTCGGCGACGCCGACATCGATCCGCCGCGCCCCGAGGGCTCGGAGGCGGTTCCGGTGCCGGCGCCGGGTGCAGTGGCCGAGAGCGCGCCGTCCATCGAGGAGCCGGACGACGACGAGATCGGGATCATCGAGGAACCCGAAGCCGCTGCACCGCGCCCTGCACTCGAGGAATTCCAGGAAGAATCCGCCGCCGAAACCCGGAGCTCCGATCCGCTCGGTCTGCTCGATTCGCGCTACGACGCGCTGAACAAGCCGGCGACGGCGGAATTTCCGTCGCCGCCTCCGCCACCGGCCGACGCGTTCGATTTCTCGACGCTGGAAGCGCTGACGGCTGCGCCGTCGCCGCCGCCCGCGATCGAGACGGAGCCCGCCATCGGCGATGAATCGATCATGGCGGTTCCGAGCGCGGAACGCATCGACGCGCCCGTGCCCGCGGTGGACGATGCCGGCCCGGACGCCCTCGGCGAGCTCACCATCGAAATGTCTTCGACGGACGCGGGGGGGAGCGCTGCGGATTCCGGCTTCGATCTCGACGCGCTCGATGCATTGTTCGACGAGAAACCCGCGCAGGTTCCGGAGCGCACGATCGAGGTCGGTGATCTCGATTTCGGCGCGATCGAAGAGAGCGTCACCATCGAGGCGAATACGAGTGTGGACGACGGCGCGCCCGATTTTCCGTCGTTGAGCGACATCGCATTCGAAGACACTCCCGCGCCAGCCGTGCCGTCGCCGCAGACCGGATCGTCGGTGTCATCGCTGAAGCTCGCGGCGGCCGCGGACTGGTCGCTGGAGGACATGCTCGAAGGCGAAGCGCCCGAGCCGCCGCCGACCGGCCCCGCGGACTTCGGCGTCGAAAAGGTCAGCGCGGCCGAATATCTCGCGCCCGACACCGAGAACGCCGCGCCTCCGCCCATCCCCGAAGGCGAATTCTCGTTCGAGCTGATGCCGATGGAGGAAGCCGTCGCGCCGCAGCCGGTCGAGCGCGAGGCGCATGAGGCCTGGCTCGATCCCGACAAGGTCGTCGTCGCGAAGATCCGTCGCGTCTGGGTGCTCGGCGCATCGATCGGCGGGCCGGAGGCGGTGCGCGAGTTTCTGGGCGAGCTGCCGCGCGATTATCCGGCCCTGTTCCTGCTCGCGCAGCACATGGGAGCCGAATTCGTCGACCTGATGGCGCAGCAGCTCGCGAAGTCCACGCCGCTGACCGTGCGCACGCCGGCACACGGCGAGCGCGTGGGCCACGGCGAAATCGTCATCGTGCCGACGACGCATCGCCTGCAGGTGGAGCTCGACGGCACCGTCGTGCTCGAGCGCAGCAGCAGCGACGCCGCGTACAGCCCGTCCATCGACCAGGTGCTGCGCGACGCCGCCGACCGCTACGGCGCCAATGCAAGCGCGATCATCTTCTCCGGCATGACGACGGACGCCATCGAGGGCAGCAAGTATCTCGCCCAGAAGGGCGGCACGATCTATGCGCAGCATCCCGACACGTGCGTCGTGAGCTCGATGATCGACGGCGTGGTCGAGGCCGGCATCGTCAAGTTTCTCGGCGCGCCGAAGGAACTGGCCGACGTCGTGCTCGCCGAGGCCAGCAAGAACAAGCGCTGAGCGGCGCGCGACGTATCCGGACGGAACGACGATTGGGGACCCATATGCAGGACCTGCCACGCGAAATCCGCGGCGTCATGATCCCGGTCACCGGCGGCCGCGTGCTGCTGCCGAACGCGACCGTCGCGGAAGTCATCACCTATGCACAGCCCGAGCCCGTGGCCGGCGCGCCGAAATGGCTGCTCGGGCGCTTGTCCTGGCGCGGCTGGCGCCTGCCGCTGTTCTCGTTCCCGATGCTGACCGGCCAGGCCGCCGAAGAGACCTACACGAACGCGCGCGTCGCCGTCCTGAAGGCACTCGGCGGCAACGCGAAGATGCCGTTCGTCGCGCTGCTCGCGCAGGGCTTTCCGCGGCTCACCACAATCACGCCGGATACACTGATCCCGACCGGCGACGAAAACGCGCATCCGGTCGGCATCCGCGCCGAGGTGCTGGTGCGCGACGACCGTGCCGTGATTCCCGATCTCGGGCTCATCGAGAACATGGTGGCCGAGGCCGTCGCTGCATAAGCTGATTTTTTTTCTCAGGCCGGCGCATCTCGCAACGACGGTGCGACGCGAGCGCAGCGCGACGCCTTTGACCGCAGGTTGCGACGATCGTCGCAAGGCGACGGCCCGCTTCCAGCCAAGCCGGGACGCCGCCCGCATGGTGTAGTCGGCAGCGGCGCGTCGATCAATCGCCGACGATACGCAAGCCGAAGTACAGCGACGCAGTGTCGACATATTGTGCGCTGCCCGCGGTGTTGAGGCGCAACGTCATCGGGCGACGGAAGAAATCGCGCGCCTGCGCTTCGCTGAGGCCGTACAGGCGGACAAGCGTGTCCTTGCTGATCAGGCCGGCAACGCAGACTGCCGAGTCGCGCGTGCGCTCCGTAATGTGCGTCGCGGGTGGCAGCGGCACTTCCAAGACTTCCGAGGAAGTCATGGCGGTCAGTAGCTTTCCGTCGAACGGGAGGCCCGTATTCGGATCGATCAGCGAAGGATCGTCGAGCACGGGATTCTCGATCGTCACGGACGGCGCGTAGTTGAGCCATGCGACGACCGGCGATGCGCTGTCGTTGCCGTAGCCGATGGTCAGGAACGGCGAGAACCAGTAGCACAGCAGCGAATGAGCCGAGCGCGCGGGCAGCGTGATGTGGCCGAGATCGGAGAAATCGAAGCTGGTCACGCCGGGCGCCGGTGCAAGCGTCTGACAGGCGAACGGGTTGCCGGTGCAGTCGTCGAGCAGGTCGACTTCGCCGTCCATGAGGCCGAGCCAGCGCATGTTGCGTCCGAACGAGTCTGCATCGCCGACGTCGCCCGGTGCCGGGGCGGCGATGGTCGCGCCGGCCGCGGGCTTCGGCGCCGGCGCGGGGCGCGCGACGACCGTGTCGGCAGAGCGTCCGGGATCGTCGATGTCCATCGGCGGCGCAGCGAAGGCGATGTCGATGGCTGCCGCGCCGGCGAGCGCAAGGATCGCGGTGAGACGGATGTTCGCGTTCATGATCGTGCCTCCTCCCGTTGAGTGCCGTTCACCGTACACGCGGGCATCGCGTGAAACCGGGCGCGGTTGTCACTTCGGGGGAGGAAGAGTCCCCATTTCTTGCGCTCCGGAGACTGGCGCTGTGCGGCGTAGTCAGGACGCGCAAAGGCGAGAGGCGCTTCGCTGCTTCTGCGGCTTAATCCCGGGCTAACACTTTTTCATCGGCTGTTTTTACAAATCTCCGAGGATGGCCTGCATCGCCGCGAGCACGGCGAGCCCGGCCGTCTCCGTGCGGAGGATGCGCGGGCCGAGGCGCAGCCCCTCGAAGCCCGCTGCGCGCAGCGTTGCGAGATCGTGATCCGACAAGCCGCCTTCAGGTCCGACCACAAGCGTCGTGAGCGTGCTCGCGGGCAAGTCGCGCAACGCGCGATTGCCCGCCGGATCGAGCGCGAGCCGGAGGCCCTCACCCTCACCGAGCGATGCCGCCCAGTCGGCAAGCTTCACCGGCTCGGCGACTTCGGGCAGGCGGCGCCGGCCGCATTGCTCGCAGGCCGACGCGACGACGGCCTCCCAGTGCGCCAGCCGACGTTCCGAACGCTCAGCGTCGAGCTTGACTTCGGTGCGGTCGGTCACGACCGGCACGACGCGCGCGACGCCGAGCTCCGTCGCCTTCTGCAGGATCCAGTCCATCTTCTCGCCACGCGCGATGCCCTGTGCCAGCGTGATGCGCAGCGGGCTCTCGCGGTCTTCGGCCGTCGCCGTTTCGAGCACGCGCGCGGTCACCGAGCGCTTGGCCAGCGACGCGAGCTCGGCTTCGTATTCGTCGCCGCTGCCGTCGAAGAGGCGCAGCGGATGGCCGCGGTCCAGGCGCAGCACGCGGGCGAGGTGCTCGCCCGCCTGCACGGGCAGCTCCACCTCCCGCCCGGGACGCAGCGTTTGCGGCACGTAGATGCGGGGGACGCGCATGGGCTTCTCCGTGACTTCTCCGTGGCGCGAAGGAACAACGGATCCGCGGGCCAGACCGCGGACGCCTGAGCCATGGACAGTACCGCGCCGTGACGCCGATCGGTAGTGGGCGCGCGCCGGAACTTGCCCATGACACGACGTTAACGCCGCCGCCGGTAGGAGTATTCTCTGCCGCGCAAGCGGCCAATCGGAGACGCGAATGACTCTGCTCGCCTGCTTCTGGTGGTTCGTGCTCGGCTTCCTGCTCGGCTGGCTCGCCAACTGGCTGCTCTCGAGACTTCTCCGCAGGAACCCGGCCGCGCCACCCAAAAGCAGCGACGAGGAGGCCGCCGCCCGCGAAGCCGCCGCTGCGCAGCACGATGCGCTGGTCAGCGCCGCCGCGGCGCCACCGGCGCGTGTCATCGACGTCGGCGCCGCGCGCGCCGCCGGCTTCAATCTCAAGCACGCCGACGATCTCACCATCATCGAAGGCATCGGTCCGCGCATCGACGATCTCTTCCACGCGAACGGCATCGAGTCGTTCGCGCAGCTTGCGCGGCTCAGCGTGTCGGAGATGCTGGAAATCCTCGAACGCGGCGGCCCGCACTTCCAGCTCGCCAACCCGGGCTCGTGGGCGCGGCAGGCGGCGCTTGCGTCCGAGAATCGCTGGGCCGAGCTCAAGCGCTTGCAGGAGGAACTGATCAGCGGCCGAGCACCCGGCAACAGCTGACTTCCGCGGAGGAGGACGTGGCATGACTCCGACGATCGATCGCCCTCGCCATGCGCGCTGGACGTGGAGCATCGCCGTGCTGCTCGTCCTGCTGCTCGCGGCGATGTGGCTCGCCGGCTACGGCCCGGGCGGCGCCTGCTGCGGCCCCGCCGATGCGAATGATGCAGCGCCGGTGCCCGCGGCGATCGCGCCACAGGCGGCGCAGGGCGTGACGAAGAAACCCGGCACGTTCGCGGTGCGGATCGACGCCGGCAGGCACGTGCTCGAAGGCGCCGTGTCCGATGCGGCGACGAAATCGCGCGTGCTGCACGCCGCCGCCGCAAGCTACGGCGAACCGAACGTCGTCGACCGTCTGACTGTCGATGCCGAGACGGACAACTCGCCCTGCGTCAAGAAGGCCGATGCGCTGCTCGCCGCGTTGAATAGCGAGCCTCCGATCGGCATTGACTGCGATGCGCAGGGTGGCGTCACGCTGACCGGATCGGCCGGCAGCGAGGCCGACAAGACCGCCCGCGAGCGCTGGGCGCGGGATTTCTTCGGCACCGACGTGTCCGTGGCCGATGCGATCGAGATTGCACCGTCACCGCCCGTCACGCGGCCCGAGGACGTGCACTGCGCCGCGCGCATGCCGGCCGCCGTCACGTTCGCGACGGGGTCGAGCCGCATCGACGCGCGCGGGCGCAAGCTGCTCGATGCGATCCTGCCGTGTCTCCGGGAAGGCCGCTTCGAAATCGCAGGCCATACCGACAACATCGGTACAGCGGAGGACAATCTCCGCCTTTCGAGGGCGCGAGCGGAGTCCGTCCGCGCGTACATGATCCTGAAAGGCGTCGACCCCGAACGGCTGGTCGCCGTCGGCTACGGGATCGAGCATCCGGCTGGCGACAACGCGACACGCGAAGGCCGCGCCCGCAATCGGCGGATCGAATTCGTGCGCAGGTGAGGGGGGGGTGCCGGATCGGCACCGCGCGTGCGCCGCTGCGCGCGCCCCGGCTTGCTTGAACGGGCGCTCCGACGCGCGCCGTACTGCGCATTTCAGCCACCTGCCGCGGCTCACGATACAACATAAATGAAGCTCGATGTCGAACGAGATATCGATCGCAAAATCGGCGCTTGCCTAGCTTCTCTCTTTTATTCACTTTTTATTCCGCTGCGAAATAAAAAAGGAGCGGAGTCGAGGAGATGAATCGTTCAGTGCTCGTACGCGCTGCGGCCTGGATCGCTTTGGCGGGCGTGATCTTGCCGATGCAAAGCGTCGATGCTGCCGGTC
>Ga0182749_1000133_pt1 | contig 87410 bp, 78 predicted proteins | sample eDN3rd37CKraftMG_FD_128875 | JGI IMG/M metagenome (GOLD analysis project Ga0182749, IMG submission 128875) | Enriched Miracle-Growth compost microbial communities from Emeryville, California, USA - eDNA 3rd pass 37_C Kraft MG (version 2) (version 2) ...
CTGCTGGGCCTGGTGCTGGGCCCCATGATGGAAGAGAACTTCCGCCGGGCGCTGCTGCTCTCGCGCGGCGACTACTACACCTTCGTCGAGCGGCCCCTGTCGGCCTCGCTGCTGGCCGCGGCGGTCTTCCTGGTCATCATCGTGGCGCTGCCCTCGATCCGCAAGAAGCGCGAAGAGACCTTCGTCGAAGAAGACTGACCGCTCCAGGCCCGCGCCGCCGCCTCTGCGGCGCGGCGCGGGCACGTTCCGGAACGAAGGCGTTAACATGCGCCTTCTTCCGGAACGCCGCCATGGAAAAAGTACGCATTTCCAAGCTGATGTCCGAGCGCGGCCTGTGCTCGAGACGCGAAGCCGACGACTACATCGCCCGCGGATGGGTGAGGGTGGACGGCGAAGTCGTGTCCGAACTCGGCGCGCGGGCGTTTCCCGGCCAGTGCATCGAACTGGACCGCGCCGCGCGCGCGGCGCAGACCGATCGCGTCACCATCCTCCTGCACAAACCGGTAGGCTATGTGTCCGGCCAGGCCGAAAAAGGCTATCGGCCGGCGGCCGCGCTGATCGGCGCCGCCACGCGATATCCGGGCGACCGTTCCGGACGGCGCTACGACCGCGCGCATTTGCGGGGCCTGGCGCCGGCCGGCAGGCTGGATATCGATTCCCAGGGCCTGCTGGTGCTGACGCAGGACGGCCGCGTCGCCCGCCAGTTGATCGGCGAAACGTCCACCGTGGACAAGGAATACCTGGTGCGGGTGCAGGGCCGCATCGCGCCCGACGGGCTGGCGCGGCTCAACCACGGCCTGACGCTGGACGGCCGGCCGCTCAAGCGCGCGCAGGTGCGCTGGCAGAACGAGGACCAGCTCCAGTTCGTGCTGCGCGAAGGCCGCAAGCGGCAGATCCGCCGCATGTGCGAACTGGTGGGACTCCAGGTGGTGGGCCTCAAGCGCGTGCGCATCGGCCTGGTCCGGCTCGGCGACCTGCCGCCCGGCCAGTGGCGCTATCTGCGGGCGGACGAAACATTCGCCTGAGGCCCCGCGCGCGGCCCGGCCGGGCGCGGCATGCCGCCTCAGTCGAAGTTGCCCGCCAGCCGCGCGCCCAGGAACTCGATGAACAGCCGGGTGCGCGCGGGCAACAGGCGGGTTTCGGTCACCGCATAGACCGGCACCGGTCCGGTATGCCAGGCGGGCAGCACCCGGCGCAGGCGCCCGGCCGCCAGGTCCTGGCGCGTGCCGGTCTGCGCCATCATGGCGATGCCTGCCCCCATATAGGCAAGGCGGCGTACCATGGCCATGCTGTTGACCGAAAAGCGGCGAGGCTGCTCGATTTCCAACCGCCGTTCGCCGTTCTGCAGCCGCCAGCGCGCCGGCTGGCCGAGCGGGTCGTGGCGAAAGCCGATGCATTCGTAGCGGGCCAGGTCTTCCGGCTCGAGCGGCTCGCCCACCTGGTCCAGATACGAAGGGGCGGCGTACAGCGCGCCCGTCAGGGTCGCGACCCGGCGGGCGATCAGGCTGGAGTCGGGCTGTTCGCCGATGTGGATCGCGACGTCGCAGCGCTGGAAGACCCGGTTGGCATGTTCGGGCGCGGCCAGGTCCAGGTGAAAGGTGAGGGCCGGGTAGCGTCGCGAAAATTCGAGGAACTCTTCGGCCAGGAAATCGGTCCCGAAATCTGCGGGAAGATTGACCCGCAGCAGCCCGGAGGGATTGTCGACCATGCCTTGCAGCTCTTCGTGCGCCAGCGCGGCTTCCCCGACGATGCGCTGGCAGCGCTCGAAGTACAGTTGCCCGGCGTCGGTGAGCTCTACCTTGCGCGTGGTGCGGCTGAGCAGGCGCAGGCCCACGGCGCGCTCCAGTTCGGAAATCTGGCGCGACAGGCTCGAGCGGGGCATGCCCAGCATGGCCGCGGCCCGGCTGAAGCTGCGGGCCTTGGCGACTTCGACGAACAGGGCCATGCCCTGGAGCTGTTTCATGGCCTGGATTGTCCCATATGGGGAACTATGTTTTCAGGTTTAGTAGCTTTGTGTCTCCAATGGAAAAGTACATAATATTGAGTTTTGCGCTGCACCATACTGCCCATCGGCCGCCCGGAAGCCCGGGCAGTCCACGAACCCGTCAACATACCAGCCTGTCCTCGCCGCGAAAACCATGATCGAAATCCTACGCTCGGGCCGTTATGCGGCCGTCGCGCTTGCCATCGCTGCCCTGGTCGCATGCGGCGACGCAAAAAATCCCGCCGCGGGCGCGTCGGCGCCGCCCGAGGTCGGCGTGGTCACGCTGCGGACGCAGACCGTGTCCCTGACCAGCGACCTGCCCGGCCGCACATCCCCTTACCGGGTGGCGGAAGTCCGGCCCCAGGTCAACGGCGTCGTCCTCAAGCGGCTCTTCACGGAAGGCGGCGAGGTCAAGGCCGGCGAGCAGCTCTACCAGATCGACCCGGCGCTCTACCAGGCCGAATACGACGCGCGCAAGGCGGCATTGGCCCGCGCACAGGCCCAGGCCAGGACCGCCGCGCTGCTGGTCAAGCGCTATGAGCCGCTGGTCGAGACGCGCGCCGTGAGCCGCCAGACCTACGACGACGCGGTCGCCTCCCGCGACCAGGCCTTGGCCGACGTGCAGTCGGCCAAGGCGGCGCAGGACACCGCGCGGATCAACCTGGTCTACACGCGCGTGCTGTCGCCGATCGCCGGTCGCATCGGCCGTTCGTCGGTCACCGAGGGTGCGCTGGTCACGGCGGCGCAGGCGGCGGCCCTGGCCACGGTGCAGCAGATCGATCCCATGTACGTCGACGTGACGCAATCGGCCAACCAGCTGCTGGAGCTGCAACGCTCGCTGGCCAGCGGCCGCCTGCAGGCGGCCGGGCGCGACCAGGCGGCGGTGACGCTGACCTTGCCCGACGGCAGCCGCTACGAGCATTCCGGAATGCTGCAGTTCTCCGAGATCACGGTCGATCCCGGCACCGGGGCGGTGACGCTGCGGGCCGTCTTCCCCAACCCCGATCATTTGCTGCTGCCCGGCATGTTCGTGCATGCCAGCCTGAGCCAGGCCGTCGACAAGGACGCGCTGCTGGTCCCGCAGCAGGGCGTCACGCGCACCCCCAGCGGCCAGGCGACGGCCCTGGTGGTGGACGGGCAGGGCAAGGTCGAGCAGCGCATCATCGAGACCTCGCGCGCCATCGGCACCCAGTGGCTGGTGACCGGCGGGCTCAAGGCCGGCGACCGCGTCATCGTGCGCGGCGTGCAGATGGTCAAGCCCGGCGCGCAGGTCAAGGCGGAGGAAGTCGCGCCGGAGGTCTCGCCGGCCGGGACCGCGGCCCCGGCCGGCGAGACCGCGCCCGCGCCGGCCAAGCAACCGGCCGCCGCCGGCTGAAGGAGCGGTCGTCATGGCCAAGTTCTTCATCGACCGCCCGGTCTTCGCCTGGGTCATCGCCATCGTCCTGATGCTGGCCGGCGGCCTGTCCGTCCTTACCCTGCCGGTCTCGCAATACCCGAGCATCGCGCCGGCCGCGATCCGCATCGCCGTGACCTATCCCGGGGCGTCCGCCCGGACCGTGCAGGACACGGTGGTGCAGGTCATCGAGCAGCAGATGAACGGCATCGACAACCTGAGCTACATGACGTCGTCGAGCAATTCCGACGGCAGCATGGAGATCATCCTGACGTTCAAGCAGGGCACCAACGCCGATACGGCGCAGGTGCAGGTGCAGAACAAGCTGCAACTGGCCACGCCGCTGCTGCCGCTGGAAGTCCAGCAGCAGGGCATCCGCGTGACCAAGTCCACCAAGAACTTCCTGATGGTGGCGGGTTTCGTGTCGGTCGACGGGCGCCTGAGCCGCAGCGACATCGCCGACTATGTCGCCGCCAACGTGCAGGACCCGGTCAGCCGCACCGAAGGCGTGGGCGACTTCCAGTTGTTCGGCTCGCAGTACGCCATGCGCATCTGGCTGGATCCGGGCAAGCTGCACAACTACGGCCTGACCGCGCTGGACGTCACCCAGGCCGTCCGCGAGCAGAACGTGCAGGTCTCTTCCGGCCAGCTGGGCGGGCAGCCCTCGGTGCGGGACCAGCAGCTCAACGCGACCGTCATCGGGCCCACCCGCCTGAACACGCCGGAAGATTTCGGCAACATCCTGCTGCGCGTCGACCGCGACGGGTCGCAGGTGCGGCTGCGCGACGTCGGCCGGGTGGAGCTGGGCGCGCAGAACTACGAGATCAACAGCCAGTACAACGGCCGGCCGGCGGCCGGCCTCGCGGTCAAGCTGTCGTCCGACGCCAATGCGCTGGACACCGCGGATGCCGTGCGGCATACGATCGACCAGCTCAAGCCGTTCTTCCCGCCGGGCCTGGAAGTGGTCTATCCGTACGACACCACGCCGTTCGTCAAGCTGTCGATCGAGGAAGTGTTCAAGACGCTGGCCGAGGCCATCGTGCTGGTCTTCCTGGTCATGTACCTGTTCCTGCAGAACATCCGCGCCACGCTCATCCCGACCATCGCCGTGCCGGTGGTACTGATGGGCACGGTGGGCGTGCTGGCGGCCTGCGGCTATTCCATCAATACCCTGACCATGTTCGGCATGGTGCTGGCCATCGGCCTGCTGGTGGACGACGCCATCGTGGTGGTCGAGAACGTCGAGCGCGTCATGGCCGAGGAAGGCCTGTCGCCGCGGGCGGCGACCCGCAAATCCATGGAGCAGATCACCGGCGCGCTGATCGGCATCGGCATGGTGCTGTCGGCGGTGTTCGTGCCGATGGCGTTCTTCGGCGGCTCGACCGGCGTGATCTATCGCCAGTTCGCGGTGACCATCGTGTCTTCCATGGCGCTGTCGGTCATGGTGGCCCTCGTGCTCACCCCGGCGCTCTGCGCCAGCCTGCTCAAACCCGTGGCCAAGGGCCATCACGAGTCCCGCACCGGATTCTTCGGCTGGTTCAACCGCACGTTCGAGCGCAGCAACGAGCGCTACGCGCGCAGCGTCTCCAAGGCGGTCGCCCGGCCCAAGCGGCTGATGCTGATCTACCTGCTGCTGGTGGCCGGCATGGCGTTCCTGTTCACGCGCATTCCGACTTCCTTCCTGCCGGAAGAAGACCAGGGCATCATCTTCGTCCAGGTGGCCGCGCCCGTGGGCGCCACCACCGGGCGCACCGAGAAGGTCGTCGAACAGGTCTCCAAGTACCTGCGCGAAGACGAGGAACAGGCCGTGCAGTCGGTGTTCAGCATCACCGGCTTCAACTTCGCCGGCCGGGGGCAGAACGCCGCCATGATGTTCGTCAAGCTGCGCGACTGGGAACAGCGGGGCGCGGGCCAGCACGCGTCCGACGTCGCCCACCGCGCCATGGAGTATTTCGCGGCCCACATCAAGGACGCGCAGGTATTCGCCTTCACGCCGCCCGCGGTCATGGAACTGGGCAACGCGACCGGCTTCGATTTCGAACTGCAGGATCGCGCCGGCATCGGCCACGATGCGCTGCTGGCGGCCCGCAACCAGTTGCTGGCGGAGGCCTCGCAGCATCCGGCCCTGCGCTCCGTGCGGCCCAACGGCATCGAGGACGCGCCGCAGTACGAACTCGAGATCGATCGCGAGAAGGCCCGGGCGCTGGGCGTGAGCATCCAGGACGTCAACGACACCTTGTCGGTGGCGTGGGGCTCGTCCTACGTCAATGACTTCGTCGATCGCGGCCGGGTCAAGAAGGTCTTCGTGCAAGGCGAAGCCGCCGCCCGCATGCTGCCCCAGGACCTGGGCAAGTGGTACGTGCGCAACGCCGACGGCCAGATGGTCTCGTTCGACGCCTTCGCGACCGCCCACTGGAGCTACGGGCCCCAGAAGCTCGGCCGCTACAACGGCGTGCCGGCCTACGAGATCCTGGGCGAGCCGGCGCCCGGCTACAGCTCGGGCTACGCCATGCAGGTCATGGAGGAGCTCGCCACCAAGCTGCCGCCGGGGGTGGGCTACGAATGGACCGGCCTGTCGTTCGAGGAACGCCTGTCGGGCGCGCAGGCGCCTGCGCTCTATGCCATTTCCCTGCTCGTGGTGCTGCTGTGCCTGGCCGCCCTGTACGAAAGCTGGTCGATCCCGACCGCCGTCATGCTGGTGGTGCCGCTGGGCATCCTGGGCGCGGTGGTGGCCACGCTGTTGCGGGGGTTGAGCAACGACGTGTATTTCCAGGTGGGCCTGCTGACGACCATCGGCCTGGCGGCCAAGAACGCGATCCTGATCGTGGAGTTCGCCAAGGACCACTACGAAGCCGGCGCGGGCCTGGTCGAATCCGCCGTGCATGCGGCGCGCCAGCGCTTGCGGCCGATCCTGATGACCTCGCTGGCGTTCACGCTGGGCGTGGTGCCGCTGGCCATTTCCTCCGGCGCCGGCTCGGGCAGCCAGAACGCCATCGGCACCGGCGTGATCGGCGGCATGCTGAGCGCCACTTTCCTGGCGATCTTCTTCGTGCCGGCATTCTTCGTGCTGGTGCTGCGCTGGTTCAAGGTCCGGCGCCTGTCCGAACGCCGGCGCGACGACGATGACGACGCCAGCGGAACCGCCCCGGCGACCGAGGAGCACGCATGACCCGGCCCACTTACCAACGCCTCGCGGGCGGCATGGCGCTCGCGCTGGTCCTGGGCGGCTGCTCGCTGGCGCCGGATTACCGGCGCCCCGACGCGCCCGTCGCGCAGGCCTGGCCCACCGGCCCGGCCTATGAAGGCGCCGCGGAGAACCGCGCCGGGCCCCCGACGGCGGACATCGGCTGGCAGGAGTTCTTCACCGATCCGGCCTTGCGGCAACTGATCGGCCTGGCGCTGCAGAACAACCGCGACCTGCGCGTGGCGGCCCTGAACGTAGAGGCCGCCAGCGCGCAGTACCGCATCCAGCGCTCCGAGCTGCTGCCCGCCATCGGGGCGGGAGCCGACGCCACGCTGCAGCGCACGCCGGCGGACCTGTCGCCGTCCGGCCGCGCCGCCACCAGCCACAGCTATAGCGTGGGCCTGGGCATGACGGCGTTCGAGCTGGACCTGTTCGGACGCCTGCGCAGCCTGCGCGACGAAGCGCTGGAGAGCTATCTGGCCCAGCAGGAAACCCGCACCGGCGTGCAACTGAGCCTGGTGGCCGAAACCGCCAACGCGTATCTCTCCTTGCGCGCCCATCAGCAATTGCTGGCGCTGACCCGCCAGACGCTGGACAGCCAGCGCGAATCCTACGACCTGACCCGGCAGAGCTACGACAACGACCTGGCGACCGCCCTCGACCTCAGCCAGGCCGAGATTTCGGTGCGCACCGCCGAGCGCGACCTGGAGGTATACAGCCGGGCGGCGGCGCAGGACCTCAATGCCCTGCAGCAACTGGTGGGCGGGCCCTTGCCCGACGCGCTGGCGGCCTCGCTCGTCGCGTCCGGCGACCTGCTCGACGCCAGCGTGCTGGCGGACCTGCCCGCCGGCCTGCCGTCCGACCTGCTGGTCCGGCGTCCGGACGTGCGCGCGGCCGAGCACGACCTGAGGGCCGCCAACGCCAATATCGGGGCGGCGCGCGCGGCGTTCTTCCCCATCATCAGCCTGACCGGCAGCGCCGGCACGGCCAGCAGCAGCCTGTCGGGCCTGTTCAAGGCCGGCTCCGGCGCCTGGAACTTCATGCCGCAGATCACGCTGCCGATCTTCAGCGGCGGCGCCAACCTGGCCAACCTGGACCTGGCCAAGGTCGAGAAGAATATCCGGATCGCGCGCTACGAAGGCGCCATCCAGGCCGCGTTCCGCGAGGTGGCCGACGGCCTGGCCGCGCGGGCGACCCTGGATCGCCAGGTGCAGGCGCAGCAGGCTCTCGAGGCCGCGTCGGGCCGGGCCTACAAGCTGGCGGACCAGCGCTACCGGCAGGGCATCGACAACTACCTGGCCGTGCTCGTCGCCCAGCGCGAATGGATGGCGGCCCAGCAGGCGCTGGTCGAGACCCGGCTGTCGCGCCTGACCAACCTCACCACGCTCTACAAGGCGCTGGGCGGCGGCTGGGCCGAGCATACGGCCGACGCGCCGGTCGCCCGGGCCGTGGCGCAATAACCGGCGGCGGCGCGTGCCCAGGCTTGGGGCGCGCGCCGCCGCGCAGTCCATGCGGGGCGTGGCCGCCGCGACGGTCAGTCCTGCCTGCCGCCCAGCGTATAGCGGGCGCGCTCGTCCTGCGCCAGTTCGCGCGCCAGCCAGGGCAGCGCCTCGCGCAATGCCGCCTGCAGGGTCCAGGGCGGATTCACCAGGTACATTCCGCTGCCGTGCAGGCCATGGCCGTCCGGGCCCGGCCGGCCGACGGTCAGGCTGGCGTGCAGCCAGTTCCTGACCGGCAGCCGCGACAACTGGCGGGGCAGGTCCTGGGCTTCGCGCCGCTGGACCTGCGGGTACCAGACAGCGAAGCAGCCCGTGGCGAAGCGCTTGAGGCCTTCGCGCACGGCCTCCAGCACCCGGCGGTAGTCGCGCTTGTCCTCGTAGGATGGATCGATCAGCACCAGGCCGCGCCGGGTGGGCGGAGGCAACAGGGCGTTCAGGCCTTCGAAGCCGTCGGCGGCATAGAGCAGGGTGCGGCGCGTGGCGGCCGGCCCCGCCTTGTCGAGATTGGAGGCCAGGACGTCCGATTCGGTCGGGTGCAGCTCGAACAGGCGCAGCCGGTCGCGTTCGCGCAGGGCGTCGAGCACCAGCCAGGGCGAGCCCGGGTAGTGGCGCAGCTCGGCGCCGAAGTTGTAGCGCGCCACGCACGCCAGGTAATCGGCCAGCAGGGGGGGCAGGTCGTGGCGCTGCCACAGGCGGCCGATGCCGCCCGCCCATTCGGCGTTCCTGGCGGCCCAGTTGCCGTCCAGGGCATACAGGCCGGCGCCGGCATGGGTGTCCACCACCCAATATGGCGCGTCCTTGCGGTTCAGGTGCGCCAGGACGTGGACGAGGACGGCGTGCTTGAGGACGTCGGCATGATTGCCGGCATGGAAGGCGTGACGATAGCTGAACAAGGAAATCTCGCGGCGGGGCCAGGCGGCGCCGGCCCCGCCGGACCGCGAGCCGGTTCAGCGGGAGGGCGCCGATCCCGGCCCGAAGGTATCCAGGGCGTCGGTGAAAATGGAATCGACCCCCCATTCTCGCAGGTTCCGGGCGCGCGCGGGATCGTTGACCGTGTACGCGGCCAGGCGATAGCCCGCCTCCCGCACGCGGGCGGCCAGGCCGGCGGTCAGCAAGCGCTGGTTCACATGGAGGGCCGTGCAATCGTGCCGTTCCAGGCGCTCGAGCCAGTCCGCGGGCAATTTGTCGAGCAGCAGCCCGCGCGGCAATTCGGGCGCGGCGGCGCGGGCGGCGGCCAGCGCGGGCTCGGAGAAGGACGAGATCAGGGGCGGCGGCGCGGCGCCGCGCCAGAGGTCACGCACCGCGAGCGCCACTTCCCGGCCGGTCGCCGCGTCATGGCCCGGGCTGGGCTTGATCTCGACATTGCTGGCCACGTTCGCCGCCAGGGTCTGGCGCGCCACGGCGCGCAGCGTCGCCAGGGGCTCGCCGGCGAAGGCGGCCGAATGCCAGGCGCCGGCGTCGAGCTGCGCCAGTTCGCCGAACGTCATGCCGGCGGCGGCGCCCCGGCCGTCCGTGGTGCGGTCCACCGTGTCGTCATGCAGCAGGAAAGGCACGCCGTCGCGGCTGAGCTTGACGTCGAATTCCACCATGCCGTAGCCCATCGCCGCCCCCACGCGCATGGCGGCGAGCGTGTTCTCGGGAGCCAGGCGCCCGCCGCCGCGATGGGCGATGAGCCAGGGATAGGGCCAGGGGGCAGGCGCGGGCATGGCGGCTCCATTGGGACTGAAGGACCGGCGCGCCGGTTCGCCCGGCGGGCAGCCGGTCAGAATACCCCATCGGCCGGCGCCAAGGTGGTAAACTCCTCGCGGCTTTTCTGGTTCGCCCGGCATTTCCGGCTGGTCCAGTATGATGTCGGCTTCAAGCAGCAAGGCGAATCCGGTTCGCCTTTTTTTATGCGTTTTCTAGTGGTCCGTCGCCGCATGGCGGATCCGACATCGGGTACCCCATGTTCGATTTCATTCGCAACCATCAGCGCTGGATGCAGTTCATTCTTCTGGTTCTGATCGTCCCGTCGTTCGCATTCGTCGGCATCCAGGGCTTTTCGAATTTTCTGTCCCACGAGTCGGAGCTGGCCACCGTCGGCAAGCAAGCGATCACGGAAAAGGAATTCGACCTGGCGCGGCGCAATCAGCTCGAACAATACCGCTCCATGCTGGGCGGGCAGTTCGATGCCGCCGCCATCGACACGCCGGCCATGCGCGAGCAACTGCTCAATCAGTTGATCGACCGCCGCGTCGTGGCCCAGGCCGCCGCCGACGGCCGCCTGTCGGTTTCCGACGAAACGCTGCGCCGCACGATCGCCGGCATCCCCGCCTTCCAGGCCGACGGCCGCTTTTCGCCCGAAAAGTATCGCGAGGCCCTGGCCTCGCAGAATATGACGCCAACGAACTTCGAAGCCGGCATGCGGCGCGACCTGGCGGTTTCGCGCGTGCTGGATTCCGTGACCCTGTCCGCGCAGGTGCCCCGGGAAGTGGCCCGGGACATCCTGGACGCGCTGGGCGAGAAACGCACCGTGCGCACCCGCACCTTCGCCGCCGCCGATTATCGCGGCCAGGTCCAGGTGTCGGACGCCGACATCCAGGCCTGGTACGACGGCAACAAGCAGTCGCTGGAAATTCCCGAGCAGGTGCAGGCCGAGTACGTCGTGCTCGACGAGGCCGCCGCCAGCCGCGGCGTCGAAGTCCAGGACTCGGAGATCGCCAGCTACTACGAACAGAACAAGACGCGCTACGGACAGCCGGAGCGCCGGCGCGCCAGCCACATTCTCATCGCCGCGCCCGCGGACGCCGACGCCAAGACCCGCGAGGCCGCGCGCGCCAAGGCCGAGGACCTGGCCAGGCAGGCCGCGGCCAACCCTGCCGGCTTCGCCGAGCTGGCCAAGGCCGAGTCCCAGGACCCGGGCTCGGCGCCCAGCGGCGGCGACCTCGGATGGATCTCGCCCGGCATGCTGGTGGCTCCGGTGGAAAAAGCCATCTTCGGCCTGCAGAAAGGCCAGGTGTCCGGCGTGGTCGAGAGCAGCTACGGCTATCACGTCATCATGGTCACCGATCTCCAGGCCGCTTCCATCAAGTCGCTGGACCAGGTCCGCGACGAGATCCGCACCGAGATCCGCAAGCAGATGGCCACCGAGCGCTATGCCGACATGGCCACCAAGCTCACCGACCTGGTCTATGACCAGCGCGACAGCCTGCAGCCGGCCGCCGACGCCCTGGGCCTGACGATACGCAAGGCGGGCGGCATCACCCGCGACGGCCTGCTCGACGCGGACCGGGCCGGCGCCGGCTCGGCCGCCGCCAGCGCCGATGCCGCGCTGCTGGGCGATCCGCGCGTGCGCCAGGCGCTGTTCTCCAGCGAGGTCCTGCGCGACAAGCAGAATTCCGGCGTCATCGAACTGAATCCCGGAACCATGATGGCCTTGCGGGTGGGGGCGGTGCAGCCCGCTCACGTGCCGCCGCTGGACCAGGTGCGCGACGCCTTGCGCGAACGGCTGATCGGCGAGCGCGCCGCGGAGGCCGCGCGCAAGGCCGGCGCCGACCTGCTTGCCTCGCTGCGGAAATCGCCCGCCGATTCGCTGCCCGAGGGCTTCGGCGAACCGCGCACGGTGGCGCGCCAGCAGCCGGGCGATATGCCGCGCGGCGAACTCGACGCCGTCATGCGCGCGCCGGCCTCGTCGCTGCCCGCCTACGCGGGCGTGGAGCAGGACCAGGATTACGTGATCGCCCGTATCGAGAAGATCGAGCCCGCCGACGCGCCCGATCCGCAGGCCCTGCAGCAGTTGGACGCGCAACTGGCCAACGCCTGGGGCCAGGCGGAAGAGCAGGCTGTCATGCAGATGCTGCGCCAACGCTACGACGTCAAGATCCTGCCCGAGGCGGCTCGCGCCATCAAGGGCGAGGACGAGCCGCAGTAGCCTTTCAGCGCAGCATGGGCTCGAGCACGGCCCAGACATTCTCCAGCAGCCGGGGCTGGGCCTGCTCGGTCGGGTGCAGTCCGTCGGCCTGGAACATGCCGCGGTCGGCGGCAATGCCGTCGAGCAGGAAGGGCACATAGCGGGCCTGGTGCGCCTGCGCCACCGTCCGGAACAGGTCGTTGAAGCGCTTCGCATAGTCCTGCCCGTAATTGGGCGGAATCTGCATGCCGACCACCAGGACCTGCGCGCCCGCATCGCGGGCGGCTTGCGCCATGGCGTCCAGGTTCTTCTGCGTCATGCCCAGCGACAGGCCGCGCAGCGCATCGTTCGATCCCAGTTCCAGCATCACGATCGCGGGCCGGTGCTCGCGCAGCAGGCCGGGCAGGCGGCTCAGGCCGCCGCTGGTCGTATCCCCGCTGATGCTGGCGTTCACCAGGCGGTATCCGGGATGGGTGTCGGCCAGGCGCCGGCGCAGCAGCTCCGGCCAGCCGGAGCCCCGTTGCAGGCCATACTCGGCGCTCAGGCTGTCGCCCACGATGAGCAGCGTCCGGGCGCCGGAACCCTGGGCCGGAGCCGCGGTCTGAGCCAAGGCCGGCTGGGCCGCCGACACGGCGAAAGCCAGCATGCACAACAAGCGGATAATCATGAGCATGGAACCCACTGTAGCGATAGAAGTGAAGGGATTGAGCAAACAGGTGGCCGACGCGGGCGGCACGCTCACTATCCTGGACGGCATCGATTTTACGGTTCATGACGGAGCGGCCGTCGCCATCACCGGCAGTTCCGGCTCGGGCAAGTCGACCCTGCTGGGACTGCTGGCGGGCCTGGATGTTCCCACTTCCGGCAGCGTCAGGCTGGCCGGGCAGGACCTGTTCGCCCTGGACGAGGACGGGCGCGCCCGGTTGCGCGCGCGACATGTCGGTTTCGTGTTCCAGTCTTTCCAGTTGCTGCCCAACCTCACCGCGCTGGAAAACGTCATGCTGCCGCTGGAACTGGCCGGGAGGCCGGCGCGCCGGCCCGCGCTCGACATGCTGGAGCGGGTCGGCCTGGGCGCCCGCCTGCATCATTACCCGCGCACGCTGTCGGGCGGCGAGCAGCAGCGGGTGTCGCTGGCGCGGGCCTTCGTGGTGCGCCCGGCGCTGCTGTTCGCCGACGAGCCCACCGGCAGCCTGGACGCGGCGACCGGCGCCGCCGTCATCGACCAGATGTTCGACCTGCACCGGGAACAGGGAACCACGCTGGTGCTGGTGACCCACGACCCCCAACTGGCCCGGCGCTGCGGCAGGCAACTGGTCCTGCAGGGCGGCAGCCTGGCCGCCTGAGCGGGGATGTACGGCGGCCCGCGGCGCCGGCGGCCGTCGCCGGTGCGCGAACCGCGCTACCGCGTCCCGCGCCCGGCGTCCAGCGTGTAGTGCAGCTTGTACTCCTCGCGGTATAGCGTTTCCCCCCAGAGCAAGGGCACGCCGCGCGCGTCCAGGAAGGTATGCGCGCGCACCAGCACGGGGCGGCTGCGGGCGATCCGCAGGTGGCGGGCCACCGCGGCCGGGGGCAGGGCGACGCGCACGGTATTCACGTAGCGGTCGATGCGCATGCCGATGTGGTCGTCCAGCAGGCTTTGCAGGGAATGGGAGGCCAGCAGCCGGGGCGTCAGCAGCCCCCCGACCGAAGCCGGCAGGTAGCGGATCTCGAAGGCAATGGGCGCGGTGGCCAGCACGCGCAGCCGTTGCAGGCGAAACACCGGCTCGTCCGCTCCCAGCCCGAGTTCCGCCCGCACATGGTCGTCCACCGGCCCCTTGCCGAAACTGACGACCTGATACGTCAAGTCCTTGCCGCTGGCGTAGACGTCCTGCTCGAAGTATGCGACCCGCCGCGTATCGACCGTCGTTCCCAGCGCGGGGTGCGCCACGAAACTTCCCAGGCCGCGCTTGCGTTCGATCAGGCCTTCGAACACCAGTTGCTGTATCGCATGCACCACGGTCGCCCGTGTCGTGCCATAGCGCTTGGCGAGCTCCGTCTCGGAGGGCAGGAGATCGCCCGGCGCATAGGCGCCGCCGACGATCGCCTCGCGAATGGCGTTGCGGATCTGCAGGTAGACGGGCGTCGCATGGGCGCGCCCGGTCCTTGACTTCAATTGCATAGTCAACTAGTCTTTAAATCGTCGAAGAACCAAATGTAGCAGCACTATACGGCCATCTCGTTTCGCGCGAAGCCAGCCGCATCGCCACCCACGGAATCCCGACTCATGACGCACCCGGAAGCAGTTTCCTCGTTCTCCATTGCCCGCATCCGGGTCGACACAGGCATCGGCGGATACTGGATCAACGATCAATTGGCCGTGCAGACCAGCGCGCGCGCCGATGGCTTCTTCTTCGAAGGGCAGGTCAGTTCGCCGGCTTTCGACGCGGTGCGGGCGCCCAGCATGGCCTACCTGGTCACGGCCGAGCTCGACGACGGCCAGGCCGCCTACGGCGATTGCGTCACGGTGGCCAACGCGGGCTATGCCGGCCGCCCCGTTCCGCTCAGGCGCGAGCCGGCGGCCCGGGTGCAGGCGGCGCTGCAGGCGGGCCTGGGCGGACGGCGCTACGCCGGCTTCCGCGAGGCCGCGGAGGCGCTGGAGCGGGTGGACCTGCCCGCCGGCGTGGAACTGCCCGTGCGCTTCGGCGTGTCGCAGGCGCTGCTCGGCGCCGCGGCCGCGGCCGCGCGCACCAGCATGACAGCCGTGCTTTGCCGCGAATACGGCCTGCCCATGCCGACCCGCGCGTTCGGTTTCGCCGGTTCCTGCGGCGGCGCCTGGGAAGCCAATGTCGACAAGGCCGTCGTGCGCGGACTGGCGATGTTCCCCCAGTCGGCCATCCAGACGCCCGCCGAATGCGAGCGGTTGCCCGCCTATGCGGAATGGATCCTGCAACGGGTGCGCAAGTGGGGCGCCGCCGGCTATATGCCCGATCTCCATTTCGACTTCCATTCCTCGCTGGGACGCATGCTGGACAACGACGAGACACGCGTCATGGACTACCTGGCCCGCGTGAGCGAAAAGGCTGGCCCGTGCACCGTCTATTTCGAGGACCCGCTGCTTTCCCGGGGCAGCGAGGAAGCGGTCGAGCGCATGGCCTCGCTGCGCGCCAGGCTGGAGGCCAGGCTCGGGAACGCGCGCCTGGTGGCGGACGAATGGGCCAACGGGCCGGGCCAGGTGGAAGCCTTCGCCGCCGCCGGGGCCGCCCACGCCATCCAGATCAAGATGCCGGACAACGGATCCCTGCTGGAATCCATCCGCGCGCTGCAGGCCTGTCAGCGGCACGGCACCCTGGCCTACCTGGGCGGTAGCTGCAACGAAACCGATATCTCGTCGCGCGCCTCGGTCCACGTGGGCCTGGCCTTCGGCGCGTGGCGCATGCTGACGAAGCCGGGGCTGGGCTTCGACGAAGGACTGATGATCATGACCAACGAGGTCAGCCGTACGCTGGGCCGCGACTGACGCGGCCCGGCAAACACCCATGACAAAGAAGAGGGAGACAACCATGAAGATCCGTTTACTGCCCGCGGCAGCCCGGGCCGTGCTGGCGGCAGCGATGCTGGCGGGTTCCGCCGCGCTGGCCCAGCCCGCCTTTCCGGAAAAGCCCGTGACCCTGGTGGTGCCGTTCCCGCCTGGGGCGGCCACCGACATCATCGCCCGCACCGTGGCCGACCGCCTCTCGGCCAAGTGGAAACAGACAGTCCTGGTGGAGAACCGCGCCGGCGCCACCGGCAGCATCGGCTCGAACTACGTGGCCCGTTCCACGCCCGACGGCTACACGCTGCTGGTGGCGACCACCAGCAGCCACACCATGGGGCCCAACCTGTTCAAGAAAAAGCAATGGGACCCGGTCAAGGATTTCGCCCCGGTCACGCTCCTGGCCTGGGCTCCCAACGTCCTGGAGGTCAATCCCTCCGTGCCCGCCAGGACGGTGCCCGAGCTGATCGAGCTGCTCAAGAAGAATCCGGGCAAGTACACCTTCGCGTCCTCCGGCACCGGCAGCTCCATCCATCTGGCGGGAGAGATGTTCAAGAGCCTGGCCGGCGTGGACATCGTCCACGTGCCGTACAAGGGAGCGGCGCCCGCGGTGGCGGACCTGCTCGGCGGGCAGGTCGACATCATGTTCGATACCGTGGCGCTTTCGCTGCCTCACATCAAGGCGGGCAAGCTGCGTCCCCTGGCGGTCACGACGCGCCAGCGCTCGTCGTCCCTGCCCGACGTGCCCACCATGCAGGAGGCCGGCCTGCCCGGCTACGAAATGGCCGCCTGGATCGGCTTGCTGGCGCCCGCCGGCACGCCGCCGCAGGTGGTCGACAAGATCAACCGCGATACGCGCGAAGTGCTGGCCATGCCCGAGGTGAAGGAACGCCTGTTCTCGGTCGGCACCGACGTGGCGACGACGTCCGGCGCCGAGTTCGGCCAGCTCATCCAGCAGGAATTGCCCAAGTACGGGCAGATCATGCGGGACGCGGGCATCCAGCCCGGCGATTGAATCGCGTGGCCCGCGAGGAACCGGCCTTGGATCCCATGCCTGGCGGGCACAGCCCGTCCATGACGCGCTGGCTCGCCGAACATGCGCTGGGCTGCCGCTATGCCAGCCTGCCCCGGCCCGCCCGGCGCATTGCCCTGCATTGCATCGTCGATTGGTACGCCGTCACGCTGGCGGCGATCGGAGATCCGGCCCTTGCGCCGCTGGTTGCCGACGCCCGCGAGCAAGGCGGCCCGGCCGAGGCCACGGCGGCCGGCCTGGAGGGCAGGGTGGGGGTCTATCCGGCCGCGCTGGTCAACGGCACGACGGCGCACCTGCTGGACTACGACGACGTCAATCTCGCCATTCCCGGCCATCCGACGGCCGTGGTGTATTCGGCCTTGCTGCCCCTGGCCGAAACGCTGGGCGCGGACGGCCAGGCGCTGATGAGCGCGTTCGTGGCCGGCTACGAAACGGCCTGTCGCGTCGGCCGCTGGCTGGGCGCCGCGCACTACGAGCAGGGCTACCATGCCACGGCCACGGTGGGCGTGGTCGGCGCGGCGGCGGCCTGCGCGCACCTGATGGGGCTGGATGTCGCCCGCACCGGGTGCGCCCTGGGGCTGGCGGCGACGCAGGCCGGCGGCCTGAAGGCCATGTTCGGCACCATGGGCAAGCCGCTGCATGCCGGCCTGGCCGCGCGCAACGGCCTGATGGCGGCTCGCCTGGCCGCGCGCAGCTATGACGGCGGCCACGCCGCGCTGGACGCGGCGCAAGGCTATGCCAGGGTGCTGAGTCCGGCGCCCGATCCGGCCGCCGCCCTGGCCGAGCCGCCGGATGGCCTGCATCTCCACGGCCGTCTCTTCAAATACCATGCGTCCTGCTACGGCACGCACGCGGCGATCGAATCCGCGCGCCTGTTGCGCGAGGAGGGCGTCGACCCCGGCGGGATCGCGACCGTGCAAGTGCTGGCGCATCCGGCCAGCCGGAACATGTGCAATATTCCCTCGCCGCGCACCGCCGCCGAGGCGCGCTTCAGCCTGCGGCTGAACGTGGCCTTCGCGCTGCTGGGCATCGATACGGCCGGCATTGCCGCCTATACTGATGCCCGTCTGAACAACCCCCGGGTGACCGCGTTGCGCGACCGCATCGAGATTTCCTTCACCGACCAGGTCCGCACCATGGAGGCCGAGGTCGCCGTGGAATTGCCCGGCGGGCGGACTCATCGCGCCCGCGTCGATGCCGGCCGCCCGCAGGCCGATATCGGCCTCGAGGAATCGCGGCTGCGCGGCAAGTTCCTCGCGCTGGCGGGGCCCGTGCTCGGCGCCGGCGGCGCGCAAGCCCTGCTCGAACGCCTGTTCACGCTGCCCGATCTGGCCGCTCTCGACGATCTGGCCCGCCCGCTGGCCGCGCCCGCGCGGCGGGGCTGACGATGCGGGAGCGCCAGCCGCACATCCTGCCGGTCATCGTCGCTTCCCAGTTCGGCGGCACGTCGCTCTGGTTCGCCGGCAACGCGGTGGCGACGGATCTCGCCGCGGGCCTGGATCCGGCCCATGCGGCCAGCGCGGTGCAATTGGGCTTCATCGCGGGCACGCTGCTTTCGGCACGGCTGCGCCTGGCCGATCGCTGGTCGGCGCCCGCGCTGTTCTGCATCTGCTGCCTGCTGGGCGCGCTGCTCAATTTCCCGGCGACCGTGGCCGCGCGGGGCGCGGGAGACCACGCCGTGCCGCTGTTGCTGGCCATCCGCTTCGCGGTCGGCCTGACGCTGGCGGGCATCTACCCGATAGGCATCAAGGTGGCAGCGGGCTGGTACCGCGAAGGGCTGGGCCGCGCGCTGGGCTACCTGACTGGCGCATTGGTGCTGGGCACGGCGTTTCCGCACCTGGTGCGGGGGCTGGGAGCCGCCATTTCCTGGCAAACCGTGCTGGGCGCCTCGTCCCTGGCCGCGGCGCTCGGCGGCCTGCTGCTCTGGCTGACGGTGCGCGAAGGCCCCCATGTGGCCCGCCAGGCGCAGTCGGCGCCGTCCGCCGGCGCCTGGGCCACGATCCGCCGCATCCCCAGGCTGCGCGCCGCCGCCGTGGGGTATTTCGGCCACATGTGGGAGTTGTACGCCTTCTGGGCCTTCGTGCCGCTGTTCGTGGCTTCGCACGCGGCGTTCTCGCACGCGCCGGCCATGGAGATCTCGCGCTGGTCGTTCGCCGTGATCGCCGCGGGCGCCGCCGGCTGCGTGGTCGGCGGGATCGTGGCGACACGGCGCGGCAGCGCGCCGGTGGCCCTGGCCCAATTGTCGGTCTCCGGCCTGTGCTGCCTGCTGTCGCCGCTGGCCTACGGCATGCCCGCGCCGATCTTCGCGGGCTTCCTGATCATATGGGGCATCGCCGTGGTCGGCGATTCGCCGCAATTCTCGGCGCTCAATGCCCTGGAAGCGCCGCGCGACCAGGTCGGCAGCGTCGTCACGTTGATCAACAGCATCGGCTTCGCCATCACGATCGCCAGCATCCAATTGCTGGCGCTGCTGGTCACGCAGATCGACGCGCGCTGGCTGATGCTGGCGCTGGCGATCGGGCCGCTGGCTGGCGGCGTGGCGTTCGGACGCGTGTACTTTCCGCGGGCGGCGCGCGCCTAGCGTCGCGGGGCGCCGCTAGGCGGCCTGCGGGCGCTGCGCCCGGCGCCACTCCAGCATGGCGATGCCGGCGCCGCTGGCGCACACGATCGCGATCCCGAGCCAGGTGACGGGGTCGGGGAACTGCCCCCATATCAGCCAGCCCAGGGTGGCCGCGCTGATGATCTGCAGGTAGACGCAAGGCGCCAGCAACGAGGCCGGCGCATAGCGGTAGGCCTGGATCTGCAGCAGATGCCCGACGGCACCCGATACTCCGGTCGACAGCATGACCGCCCAATGCGCCGGACCCAGTTCGCGCAGGGCCGGCAGCAGAGCAGGCCAGGTCACGACCAGGGCGGCGGTCAGGCAGACGCTGCCGACCAGGCCGCTCCAGATCAGCGTCGTGAAAGGATCGTCGATCGCGACGCGACGGGTGGCCAGGAACTGCACGGAAAACAGGCAGGCGGTGATCAGGCCCAGGACGACCCCGGTCGGGTCCAATCCGCCGCCGGGGCGCACCACGATGAAGACCCCGGCCAGGCCGATCAGCGCGGCGATCCAGCGCGAGGCGCGGGGCGCCTCGCCGAGCAGCCAGGGCGCGACGGCCAGCATGATGAGCGGCGCCAGGAAGTAGATGGCCGTGGCTTCCGCCTGAGGCAGGTGGCGCAGCGTGGCGAACGCCATCATGGTCGCGCCCAGCATGGCCCCGCCCCGCACGACCTGGTTGACCGGGCGCACGCTGCGCGCCACGCGCCAGCCGCGCACGGGCACGATCAGGGCGGTCACCAGCGCCAGGTGCACCGTATAGCGGATCCAGCACAGCACGACCAGCGGCGCTCCGGCCGCCATCACCCATTTGCCGCTGGCGTCCAGCGTGGACAGCGCCCAGGTCGACAGGAACAGCACGGCGGCCCCCGCCAGCGGACGCACGGGCAGGGGAGCGGCGCGGCCGGCCTCGCTCCGCGGCGCGCGGCGGGGCGACGGACGGTCATCGACGCGGGACATGACGGCTCCTCGGAATCCCGGCCGGCCGCGGAACCGCCCGCGGCGGCGGCCGGCGGCCGGCGGCCGGCGCAAAAGGCTGACATGATACGCTTACCGGCGATCGCCATGCCTTGCGCCGCCCGCCATTTCCTTCCCGTTTCCCTGCCCGTCGATTTTTCCGCAACATGAACCGGCGCCTGATCGCCCACCTCGACATGGACGCGTTCTATGCGTCGGTGGAATTGCTGCGTTATCCCGACCTGCGCGGACAGCCCGTGGTCATCGGCGGGCGCGGGGCGGTGCCGGAGCGCGACGCCGAGGGCCGCTACCGCTATGCCCGCCTGGACAGCTACGCGGGACGCGGCGTGGTGACTACCGCCACCTACGAGGCGCGGGCGCTGGGCGTACATTCGGCCATGGGCATGATGAAGGCCGCCGCCCTGGCCCCGCACGCGGTGATGCTGCCGGTGGATTTCGACCGCTATCGCCACTACTCCCGGCTGTTCAAGGCCGCCGTCGCCGAAATCGCGCCCTGTATCGAAGACCGTGGCATCGACGAGATCTACATCGACCTCACCGAGGTGCCGGGCGCGCAGGATACGGGACAGGGCGATGCGCTGGCGGGCGCGCGGGAACTCGCGCGCACGATCCAGGCCCGGGTGCGCGAAGCGACCGGCCTGAGCTGCTCGATCGGCGTGACGCCCAACAAGCTGCTGTCCAAGCTCTGTTCCGATCTCGAAAAGCCGGGCGGGATCGTCGTCGCCACCCACGACGATCTGCCCGTGCGCATCTGGCCGTTGCCGGCGCGGCGCATCAACGGCATCGGCCCCAAGGCCGCCGCCCGCCTGGAGTCCCTGGGCATACGCACCGTGGGGGAACTGGCGCAGGCCGACCGGCAGTGGCTGGTCGAGCAGTTCGGCGCCGCCTACGGCGCCTGGCTCAACGATGCCGCCCATGGGCGCGACGAGCGGCCGGTGGTCACGTACAGCGAACCCAAGTCGATCAGTCGCGAAACGACCTTCGAGCGCGACCTGCATCCCCGCATGGACCGGGAAACGCTGGGCGGCATCTTCACGCGCCTGTGCACCCAGGTGGCGGCCGACCTGGCGCGCAAGGGCTATGTCGGGCGCACGATAGGCATCAAGCTGCGCGACGATCGATTCCGCACGGTAACGCGCGACGTGACGCTGGAGCAGCCGACCGCCGATGCCGCCGAGATCCGGCGCGCGGCCGGCGCCTGCCTGAAGCGGGTGCCGCTGGAACGGCGGCTGCGGCTGCTGGGCGTGCGGGTGGGCAGCCTGTGCCGTCCCGGGGAAGCGGCCGCCGTGGCCCGCGTGCGCGATCCGGCCGGCGATCCCCATACCTTGCCGCTGTTCGATTCCGAATGAAGGCCCGGCGCCGGCCGGATGCGGATCTGGGGGCGATGCGGGCCGCTAGCCCTTGACGCGCACGATCTTCTGCACCTGGGGCACGTGCCGCACGGCGCGGATGACCTGCGCCAGGTGCTTGCGGCTGTCGACCTGTATGGTCAGGTGCAGGGCGACCGTGGCCATCGCGTCGTCGTGCATGGCGACGTGGACGATGTTGGTGTCGGCCGCCGTGACTTCCGCCGCGATGCGCCCGAGCACGCCGCGTTCATTGCGGATGACGATGTCCAGCCGGGTCGCGAAATGCTTGGCGGGATGCGCGTCCCAGGCCACGTTGACCCAGCGCTCGGGTTCGCGCGCCCGCGCCCGCGCCGCCACCGGACAGTCTTCGGTATGCACCACCAGGCCATGCCCCAGGCGGATGCCGGCGACGATCTGGTCGCCGGGCAGCGGCCCGCAGCAGGGCGCCAGCAGCACCGCCTGCCCCTCGTTGCCCTGGATCAGGATGGGCGCGCTGCGCGCCGAGGTGATCTCGTCGACCGCCGCCGCCGTGGTGGCCACCAGGGGGTGCTCGGGCGCGAAGCGCCGCGCCACGACCGCGGCCAGCCGCTTGCCCAGCCCGATATCGGCCAGGATCTCGTCGCGCGAGCGCGCGCCGCTGGAGCGGGCGAGCTTTTCCCAGACCGGGTCATTGGCGCTGGGCAGATCGAGCTTGAGTTCGGCCAGGGCCTGCGTCAGCATGCGCTCGCCGAAGGCCACCGATTCCGCGTACTTGACGGTGCGCAGGTAATGGCGGATTTCCGAGCGGGCGCGTCCGGTGCGCACATAGTTGAGCCACTGGGCGTTGGGCCGCGAGGCCGGCGAGACGACGATTTCCACCGTATCGCCGCTGCTGAGCTCGGTGCGCAGGGGCGCGAATTCGTTGTTGACCTTGGCCGCGACCGCCTGGTTGCCGATATCGGTATGGATCGCGTAGGCGAAATCCACCGGGGTCGCCCCGCGCGGCAGGGAGATGATCTTGCCGCGCGGCGTGAATACATACACCGCATCCGGGAAGAGATCGACCTTGACATGCTCGAGGAATTCCCCGGAATCGCCTGTCTGGCTCTGGATGTCGAGCAGCGATTGCAGCCATTGGTGGGTGCGCTTCTGCAGTTCATTCAGGGAAACGTCGGTGGATTTGTAGAGCCAGTGCGACGCCACGCCTTCCTCGGCCACGTGGTGCATGTCGCGGGTACGGAACTGGAACTCCACCGGGGTGCCGTAGGGCCCCACCAGCGTGGTGTGCAGCGACTGGTAGCCGTTGAGCTTGGGAATGGCGATATAGTCCTTGAACTTGCCGGGCACCGGCCGGTAGAGCTGGTGCAGCGTGCCCAGCGCCAGATAGCACTCGGGCAGCGTGTGCACGATGATCCGGAAACCGTAGATGTCGAGCACTTCCGAGAAGGTCTTTTTTTGCTCGGCCATCTTGTGGTAGATGCCGTAGAGCGTTTTTTCGCGGCCTTCGACCTCGGCTTCGATGCCGGCCGCCGGCAGCGCGGCGCGCACCGCGTCGGCGATCTTGCCGATGACTTCGCGCCGGTTGCCGCGCGCGGCCAGCACGGCCTTGTAGAGCACTTGGTAGCGGTTGGGATACATGGCCGCGAAGCACAGGTCCTGCAGTTCGCGGAACAGCAGGTTCAGGCCCAGCCGGTGCGCGATCGGAGAGTAGATCTCCAGCGTCTCGCGGGCGATGCGGCGGCGCTTGTCCGGGGCGACCGCATCCAGCGTGCGCATGTTGTGCAGGCGGTCGGCCAGCTTGATCAGGATGACCCGCACGTCGCGCGCCATGGCCAGCAGCATCTTGCGGAAGCTTTCGGCCTGCTGTTCGACCTTGGTGGCGAAATCCAGCCGATCCAGCTTGGACAGGCCATCGACCAGTTCGGCCACCTCGGCGCCGAACTTGTCGGCCAGCTCGTGCTTGGCGATGCCCTGGTCTTCGATGACATCGTGCAGCAGGGCCGCCATCAGCGCGTTGGCGTCGAGCTTCCAGCCGGCGCAGATCTCGGTGACGGCGATGGGATGGGAAATATAGGGTGCGCCGCTGGCCCGGAACTGGCCCAGGTGGGCCTGGTCGGCGAAGCGGTAGGCTTCGCGTACTCGGCTGACTTCCTTGGGATCGAGATAGCCGCTGATGATCTCGGTCAGCGGCGCCAGCGACGCGATGGGCGGCGCGGCTTCTTCGGCGGGCGCCGCGACGGACGCGGCGATGGAGGTCTTTTTCTTGCGGCCGGTCCTGCGCCCCAGGCGGGACCCGGCCCTGAGCGCAGCCAGCAGCCCGGAAGAGGCGTGTCTCAGTCCGGGGAATGCCATGGCGCGGACGAAGGACGGATCAGGTGGGAACTTTGCGCAGCATTTCGATGCCGGTCAGGCCGCCGGCGACTTCGCGCAGCGCCGTGACCGTGGGCTTGTCCTTGCTGTCCAGGCGCGGGGCGTGACCCTGCGCCAGTTCGCGCGCGCGATAGGTCGCGGCCAGCGTCAGCTTGAAGCGATTGGGAATCTGGGTCAGACAATCTTCGACGGTAATACGTGCCATGGAACGCACCTGGGGAAAAGGGTTGGGAGGATCAGCGGCGGGCAGGAGGCAGGCCCAGTTGCGAGAAGAGCCCGGCATGCCGGGCGGCCTGCGACGCGAATCTCAGGCGAGCCGCCTGGACGATCTTGCCAAGATCTTGCAACGCGACGCTAAATTCTTGATTAATAATAACATATTCGAACTCCGGCGCGTGCGAGATCTCGCCGCCGGCGGCCAGGAGGCGGCGCGAGATCACGTGCGGTTCGTCCTGGCCGCGCTGGTGCAGGCGCTGCTCCAGCGCTTCGATCGAGGGTGGCAGGATGAAGATGCCGATCGCCTCCGGAAAATGCCGGCGCACCTGGCGCGCCCCTTGCCAGTCGATCTCGAGCAGCACGTCGCGGCCGGCGTGCGTGGCGGCGTCGATCGTGTCGCGCGGGGTGCCGTAGAAATTGCCGTGGACTTCCGCCCATTCCAGCAATTCGTCGTTGTCGCGCATGCGCTGGAAGGTTGCCGCGTCGACGTAGCGGTATTCGCGGCCGTCGACCTCGCCCGGCCGCGGCGCGCGGGTGGTGCACGAGACCGACAGGGCGATGGAATCGTCCTGCTTGAGCAGCGCGTTGACCAGGCTGGATTTGCCGGCGCCGCTGGGAGCGACCACCATGAAGACGTTTCCTGCGCAGGCGGGCATGGATGCGGACATACGGCAATGGACGGGAAACGGCAAGGATACCAAATCGCCGCCCGGCCCGGACGCGGCGCCGGAGTCATTACACTTGCCGCAGACCGTTGCGGCGGGCGCCGTTCGCCGCGCCGTTGCCGCCCCCAACAGGAGATCGCCCCACATGTCCCGCTCCCCCTTGATCCCGCCCGACGAACTGGCTCGCGAACTCGAGCGCGATCCGTCCGGCCTGCTCGTCTGCGACTGCAGCTTCGACCTGGCCGCGCCGCAGGCCGGCAGGCAGGCCTATCTGCGGGGCCATGTCCCGGGCGCCGCGTACGTCAATCTCGACGAAGACCTGAGCGGCCCCCGGACCGGCCGCAACGGCAGGCATCCCTTGCCCTCGATCCAGGCGTTCGCCGCCCGCATGGCCGCGCTGGGAGCCGGCAACGCGACGCACGTGGTCGCCTACGACGCCAGCGGCGGCATGTATGCCGCGCGCCTGTGGTGGATGCTGCGCTGGGCCGGGCATGCCGAGGCCGCGGTGCTGGACGGGGGGATCCGGGCTTGGCGCGACGCCGGCCTGCCGCTGGCGACCGGCGCCGAGCCGGCGCGCGCGGCGGGCGATTTCGCCGTGCGCCCGTCCCTGGCCGCGTCGCTGGACTACGAAGGTCTGCGCGCCCGCATGGCGGCCGGCGGCGGCGTGGTGATCGATGCGCGGGCGGCGGATCGTTTCCGCGGCGAGAACGAAACCCTGGATCCGGTGGGCGGCCACATTCCCGGCGCGCGCAACCGGCCATGCCAGGGCAACCTGGCGGCCGACGGCCGCTTCAAGCCGGCTGCCGAGCTGCGGGCGGAATTCGAAGCCGTGCTGGCCGGCGCTCCCGCGGCCGACAGCGTGGCGCAGTGCGGTTCCGGCGTCACCGCCTGCCATAACCTCCTGGCGATGGAAGCCGCCGGCCTGACGGGCGCGACCCTGTATCCCGGTTCCTGGAGCGAATGGTCCGCGCAACCCGGCGCCCCGATCGCCACGGGCGCCGCCTGACGGAGGAACGGCAATGGAAACCGCCAACGGAAAAGTCGCCGTGGTGACCGGCGCGGGCACGGGCATCGGCAGGGCGGTCGCCCTGGAACTGCTGGCCGGGGGGTATCGCGTGGCCCTGGCCGGGCGCCGCCGCGAACTGCTCGAACAGACGCGCGTCGCCGCGGGCGACCACGCGGCCCAGGCCATGACCGTGCCGACCGACGTGACCGACGAGCAATCGGTGCGGGCGCTGTTCGACGCCGTGCAGCGCGACTACGGGCGGGTGGACATTCTGTTCAACAACGCCGGCCGCGGCAATCCGCCCGTGCCCATCGACGAGCTGCCGCTCGCGGCATGGCGCGAGGTCGTCGACGTCAATCTCACCGGCATGTTCCTGTGCGCGCAGGCGGCCATCCGCGTCATGAGACACCAGCGTCCGCAAGGCGGGCGCATCATCAACAATGGTTCGATCGCGGCGCACGCGCCGCGCCCGCTCTCGGTCGCCTACACCGCGACCAAGCACGCCGTCACGGGCCTGACCAAGTCGATTTCGCTGGATTGCCGCGCCTATGGCATCGCCTGCGGACAGATCGACATCGGCAATGCCGCCACCGAAATGACCGATCGCATGGTCGCCGGCGTGCTGCAGGCCGACGGCAGCGTCCGTCCGGAGCCTCGCATGGATGTCGGGCACGTCGCGCAGGCCGTGGCGCACATGGCCGGCCTGCCGCTGGAAAGCAACGTGCAGTTCATGACCATCATGGCCACCAACATGCCGTTCCTGGGCCGCGGCTGATCCCGCCGCGGCGCGGCGGCTCAGGCCCCGCGGTCGGCGATGAGGTTGGCGTCCGGCGTGGGCAAATCGAAGCGCCGCCCGCCGGTGTAGCGCTTGGCCCAATAATCATTGCCCAGGGTATCGACCCGCACCTTCGAGCCGCGCGAAGGCGCGTGGACGAAACGATGGTTGCCGATATAGATGCCGACATGGGAAGCGGGATTGCCCCGGGTATTGAAGAACACCAGGTCGCCGGGCTCCAGCTTGGCCAGCGACACCGGCTTGCCCAGCTTGCGCTGCAGCCGGGCGCGGTGGGGCAGGTCCAGCCCGGCCGCCTTGCGGAACACGAAAAGCACCAGGCCGCTGCAATCGAATCCTTCGTCCGGCTTGTCGCCGCCCCAGGCGTACGGCACCCCCAGGGCATTGAGCGAAGCCGACACGATGCGCTCGCGCGGCGTGGGGCGCGCGTGGGTCTTGACCCAGGAGTCCAGGTTGACGACGGAGCGGGATCCGCCCACGGTATGGGCCGGCGCGCCGTGGGCGGCAGGCGTTTCGGAAGCGGGAGAGGCGTTTGCGGCCGGACTCGCGGCGGCGGCGAGGGCCAGGAAGAGAGCGGTGCGGGACAGGCGGGCGGCGAGCGGGTATCGGGCGATAATGGACATCGGGAAAAGCGGGAATCCAATGCGCGGGGTACGCGTATGACAGGCCGCATGCACGGTCGCTTCGAAACATCCGGCCGCGGGCGATACGGGGCGCATTGTAACGTAATAATGTTTCGTTTCCCCGATAGGGGATTTTGCAGCATTCCGTATGAAACCGGGGGACGCGTCCGCCGGCCCCGAATCGGCATACACTTCCGACTCCATCCCATGCCAACGAAGGACCAGGGTCATGCCCAGTTTCGACGTCGTCTCCGAAGTCGACAAACACGAATTGAGCAACGCGGTCGACCAGGCCAACCGCGAATTGGCCACCCGCTTCGATTTCAAGGCCACCGACGCGAAATTCGAGCTCGAAGGCTATGTCGTCACGCAGGTCGCGCCCAGCGAATTCCAGCTCAAGCAGATGCTGGATATCCTGCGCGGCCGCATCAGCGCGCGCGGCATCGACCCGCGGTGCCTGGATCTGGCCGACCCCTTGGTCAACCTGGGCGGCGCGCGGCAGAAGGTCACCGTCCGCCAGGGCATTCCGCAGCCCGTGGCCAAGAAACTCGTCGCGGCCATCAAGGGCGCCAAGCTGAAGGTCGAGGCCCAGATCAACGGCGAGAAGCTGCGGGTCGCCGGCAAGAAGCGCGACGATCTGCAGGCCGCGATCGCGCTATTGCGCAAGACGGACGTCGACCTGCCCCTGCGGTTCGACAATTTCCGCGATTAGTCTGCGCCGACGGCTCCGTTTTCATGCCGGCAGGCGGACCTGGCCGTCCGCGAAGGCCTTGAGCAGGTGGTGCGCGATCGCGTAAGGCCGGGGCGCCGACAAGCCCGCGGGATGCGTGCCGGCCAGCATCGTCCTCACTTCGTCCCGCCCGAACCAGCGCGCATCCTCCAGTTCCGTCAAGTCGACCACGATGTCTGTGCTGGCGGCCCGCGCGAAGCAGCCGATCATCAGCGACGAAGGGAACGGCCAGGGTTGCGAGGCGAAATACGCCACGTGCGAACAGGAAACGCCGGACTCTTCCAGGATTTCGCGCCGCACGGCGTCTTCCATGGTCTCGCCCGGTTCCAGGAAGCCCGCCAGCGCGGAATACATGCCGGACGCGAAGCGCGGCTGGCGGCCCAGCAGGCAGCGTTCGCCTTCGATCGCCAGCATGATCACCACGGGATCCACCCGGGGGAAATGCTGCGTCCCGCAGGCGTCGCAATCGCGGCGCCACCCGCCCGCCGAAACCCGGCTGGGCGCGCCGCAGTTGGCGCAAAAGCGATGGCGCCGGTGCCAGTTCAGCACGGATTGCGCGCTTCCCAGTTCCCCCAGCAAGTCCGGTTCGAGCAGTCCGCCCATGGCGATCGAGCGCAGGTTCATGGCGCGCAGCGCGGGATCGGCGGCCAGGCGCTCCAGGCTCGCGCCGTCCAGCGCCGCCGCGAACAGGGCGCTTCCGTCCCGGTCCCGGCCCAGGAAGATATCGCGTTCCGGCTGGCCCAGTTCCTGCACCCGTCGGTATTCGAACAGCGCCTCGTGTCCCCGGTCGTCCATGGCCAGCACGGGCGTGTCGCCGACGAAGACGAAGTAGCGGGTGGAGGGCAGGCGTCGCAGGCTGTCCACGAAGGTCTCGTCGCCGCGTTTTTCGGCCAGCCGGTTCAAGGGGTTCAGGCCGAAGCCTATGGAGCGGGAGCGGTCGAAGTCGGGCATGAAGGGAGCCGGCGGTCGGGCCGGGAAGAAAGACCAGGCGGAAGGCGCCGCCCGATCGCCGATCGTTCGGCGGCCGGGACCGGACGCGGACGTACGGTACCACCAAGGCCGCGGGCGCGCACGGGCCGATCATGTCACTCCGGTTGCAGGACCGGCAGCCGCCCCGGCATGTCGCGCACTCCGCTTTAACAGTGCTGCCATGCGAGCCTCCTACCATGCGCGCTCTTCGCATCCCTTTTCAGCGGACATTCATGAAAAATCTTTCCACGATTCCCGCCGATCCGGCCGAGCGCCGCCGGTTCCTGCGACTCGGGCTGGCCGGCGCCGGCGCCGTATCCATGAGCGCTTTCCTGACGGCTTGCGGCGGCGACGATGACGACGACGATGCGTCTTCGGGCGGCGAGGCTCCCGGAGGCGGCGATGGCGGCGCGCCGCCGGCCGCGAAAAGCCCGTTCGAGGAGATGACGGCGCTGCGTCCCGCCGACGCCAACGGCGTCATGCTGCCCGACGGGTTTTCCTCCCGCATCGTGGCCCGCTCGGGACAGCCGCCGGTGACCGGGGCGGAGAACTGGCATGGCGCGCCCGACGGGGGCGCCTGTTTCGCCGCGGCCGACGGCGGCTGGGTCTACGTGAGCAATGCCGAACTGGCCCTGGACGGCGCGGGCCGGCCTGCCGGCGGCGTGGGCGCGCTGCGCTTCGCGAAGGACGGCGCGCTGATCGACAGCTATCCCATCCTGAAGGGTACCGGCGGCAATTGCAGCGGCGGGCCGACCCCGTGGGGAACGTGGATGTCCTGCGAGGAATTCGAGTTCGATCCCGCCGGCCCGGAAGCCGCCCTGGTCGGCCGCGCCGCAGGCATGGTGTGGGAGTGCGACCCGTTCACGCCCTGGGTCGACGGCCAGTCCGGGCGCAGTTTCCCGGCGCTGGGCCTGTTCGCCCACGAAGCGGTCTGCGTGGATGCGAAGAACAAAGTCCTGTACCTGACCGAGGACGCGGGGTCCACACCCAACGCCGGCGGCGGACGGCTCTACCGCTTCGTCTGCGACGCCTCGGACTGGCCCGGGAGTCGCGATCGTCCCCGCCTGCAAAGCGGCAAGCTGCAGGTGCTCCGGATCAAGGCGCTGCCGGCCGACGCCGAGGTGATCGCGGCGGCAGCCGCCGCCACCCTGGACCTGAACGCGCCCTGCGAAGTGGAATGGCAGGACGCGGTCCGGCCGGACGAAGGCCAGGCCTTCGTGCGCGAAACCGAAGCGTTGGCCGGCCGCACGCCCCCGGGCACCTATTTCCCGAAGTGCGAAGGGGTCTGGTTCCACGACGGCATCGTCTATTTCGCCACGCAGTCGAACAACCGTATCTGGGCGCACGACATCGCCGGCCAGACGGTCGAGGTGATCTACGACGGCAACGGCAATGCCGCCGACCCCGTCGGGCATTCGGTCAACCAGCCCGACAACATCACGGTGACCGCGCTGGGCGAAGTCATCGCGGTGGAAGACGGCGGCAACCTCGAAGTCGGGATCGTTCGCACCGACGGCACTTCGCAGGCGATCGCGCGGCTGGAAGGGCATGACGACAGCGAAACCACCGGCGTGGCGTTCTCGCCCGATGGCAGGCGCATGTACTTCAGCTCGCAGCGTGGCGCCACCGGCGATTCCGCCGACGGCGTGACGTTCGAGATCCTGCTGCCGTCCCCGGCCAGGTAAGGACGGATCGCGGCTAGGGCAGCGGCAAGGTCCGCTGCCGGGCCGCGGGCGGTGGCTGGGCCCGCGAGGTTTTCTTGTTGGAATACATGGCCTTGTCGGCTTCCATGACCATGTCGCCCACGCAGGAGTGCCGGGCGGGATCGAACTGGATCTGGCCGACACTGAAGCTGATATCGTAGGCGCGCGAGGTTGCGTCGCGGCCGGCGGCGAGCGCCTCCCTGACCCGGTCGACGCTGCCGGATGCCTGTTCCAGGTTGGAGTCGGCCAGGAACACCACGAATTCGTCCCCGCCCAGGCGGCCGACGACGTCGCCATCCCGGAATACGCTCTTGAGCACGCGGGCGAAGGTGGCCAGGGCGTGATCGCCTTCGCTGTGTCCGTGCCGGTCGTTGATCTTCTTGAAGTTGTTGAGATCGAAGTACACCAGGGAGGCCGGCTTGCCGGCCCGCCGGCACAGGTTCAGGGCGTGTTCGGCGATGGTCTCGAAGCCGCGGCGGTTGGCCACGCTGGTCAGTTCGTCGGAAATGGCGAGCTGGAAGGCGATGATCTCCCGCTCGACCATGTGCCCCAGGTCGCGCAGACTCTCGCGTTCGTCGTCGTCCAGATGGTTGGGCTTGTAGTCCATCAGGCACAGCGTGCCCAGCTTCAGGTCGTGCGTGACGGTCAGCGGATACCCGGCATAGAAGCGGATGTACGGGGCCCCGATGACCAGGGGGTTGTCATGGAACCGCTCGTCGGCCAGCGTATCGCACACCACGAATACGTCGTCGCCCAGGATCGCATGCCCGCAAAAGGAGATGTCGCGCGGCGTCGCGCCCCGCAGCGGCTCGCTCGACGACTTGAATGCCTGCCGCTCGGAGTCCAGCAGGCTGACCAGCGCGATCGGGACGTCGAACAGACGGCGGCAGAGCCGGGTGATGCGGTCGAAGCGCTCTTCCGGCAGGGTCTCCAGGATGTCCAGCGATCGCCACGTCGCGCTGTGGGCGGCTGCGATCTCGGGGCGGGACGGGATCAACATTTGGAAGTACCTGGTAGGTTTTTGATGCAGGCACCTCGCAAAAAGGCAAGCCGGCACACTCTCCATGCCGGAAACCGGAAAGGGAGCGGGCCTCGGTGAAACAGAAGGCGGGGCGCCCCATCTGATGCGACGGCAAAGGCTTTTCGAGGCCCTGATAGTAATCGAAGGCCGCCGTTCGGATCGGGAGAAACAGGGCCTGGAAACCCCTGACTCCGGGCAATGTATTAAAGTAGATTAGTTAGTATAGGTCGCAACTCTATGTTTTAAAGCAATAATTTTTTCTACCCAAAACATGGACCACGGGAGGGAGGCGTCGCCTCTTTTGCCGGAAATACTCGCCAGCCAGGGCAGCATTCCGGCCCCGTTCACTCGATGTTCTGCGCCTGCTCCCGCATCTGCTCGATCAGCAGTTTCAGGTCCATCGCCGCGCGGGTGACGTCCACGCTGCCCGCCTTGGAGCCGAGCGTATTGGCTTCGCGGTTCATTTCCTGGAACAGGAAGTCGAGCCGCTTGCCGGCACTGCCGCCCCGCTTGGTGCTGCCGCCTTCCAGGATGTGCCGCAGTTCTTCCAGGTGCGAGCGCAGGCGGGACAGTTCCTCGGCCACGTCGATGCGCAACGCGAACAGGGTGGCTTCCTGGGCCAGGCGTTCGGACAGCTCGGGGCCGCCGATATGGGCGAAGCCGCCCGGGAATGCCGTTTCGACGGCTTCCCGCAGTTTCACCGCCAGTTTTTCGCGGTGCTCGGCCAGCAGCCCGGGCAGGTGCGATTCGACCTGGTCGACGATGGCGCCGATCTTCTGGGCGCAATCGCGCATCATGGCGGCCAGCCGTTCGCCTTCCCGCTGGCGGGCCTGCTGGAGCTGGGCCAGTGCCTGGCCGGCGGCTGCGATGCAGGCCGCCGAGACGGCCTGCGGGTCGAGCGCATTGTCGCCGCGCTGGCCCGGCCAGTTCAACAGTTCCACCAGGCGCGGCGCCGGCATGTCGGGAAACACCGCGCGCGCGTCCTGCAACTGGGCGGCCACGCCGGCGAGCCAGGCCGGGTCCAGCCCCGGCGTTTCGGAACCGGCGGTCCGCGCCACGGCGGCGCGGATCTCGATCTTGCCGCGCGACAGCGCGCCGCTGAGCAGTTCGCGCAAGGGCGTCTCGGCATGGCGCAGATCTTCGGGCAGGCGGAAGTACAGGTCCAGGAAACGGCTGTTGACGCCACGCAATTCCAGAGAAATTGTGGCGGCGCCGAGATCGGCCTGCGCACTGCCGAAGGCGGTCATGCTGCGTATCATTTCAATATCCTGCGGTAAGTCCATCGGGATTGCGGGGATCCGACGCGCCCAGGAAGCGGCCGTCGACGATCTGTATGGTCTGGGTGCTGCCCATGACGGGCATGACCTGGATTTCGTGGCCCATCTGGCCCAACAGGCGCAGCGTGTCGGGACTGAAGCCTTTCTCCACCCGCACGATATCGGGCGTCCACTGGTGGTGGATGCGCGGCATGGCGGCCGCCTCGGCGGGGTTCATGCCGAAATCGATGGTGTCCAGCAACGTCTGCAGCACGGTCGTGATGATGCGCGCGCCGCCGGGCGAGCCGGTTACCAGCCAGGGCTTGCCTTCGTGGAATACCAGCACCGGCGACATCGAACTCAGGGGACGCTTGCCGGGCGCGATGGCATTGGCCGCGCCGCCTACCAGGCCGTAGGCGTTGGGCACGCCCGGCTTGGCGGAGAAATCGTCCATCTCGTTGTTGAGCAGTACTCCGGTGCCGGCGGCCACGATGCCCGACCCGAAGTTGAGGTTCAGGGTATAGGTCGTGCTCACCACGTTGCCGCGGGAATCGGCGACCGAGAAATGCGTGGTCTGGTTGCTCTCGTAGGGTTGCGGGCGGCCGGGGCGGATCTGTTCGGCCGGCGTGGCGCGCTGGGGATCGATGCGCTGCGCCAGTTCGTCGGCATAGGCGGCCGAGGTCAGCCCGGCGACCGGCACGTCCACGAAATCGGGATCGCCCAGGTAGGTCGAGCGGTCGGCGTAGGCCAGTTTCATGCTCTCGACCATGAGATGCAGGGCCTGCGCGCTGCCGGCGCCGTAGTCCGGCAGGGGATAGCGCTGCAGCAGGTTGAGCATCTGCACGATATGTACGCCGCCCGAGCTGGGCGGCGGCATCGAAACGATGCGGTATCCGCGATAGGTGCCGGCGACCGGCGTGCGCTCGACCGCGCGATAGCCGGCGAGATCGTTCATGGTCATGACGCCGCCGTGGCGCGCGATCTCGGTCACGAGCCTGCGCGCCGTGTCGCCGCGATAGAAAGCCGGCGGGCCGTCCCTGGCGATGGCTTCGAGCGTGGCGGCCAGGTCGCGCTGGACCAGCAGGTCGCCCGCTTCCAGCGGCACGCTGGAAGACGTCTCGGGACAGGGGGGCTGTTCGCAGCGCACGTTGCCCGCGACCTGCTTGAAGAAGATGGCGCGGCTGGCCGGCCATTGTCCCAGGTGCTCGCGTTCGTTCTGCAGCATGCCGGCCAGCGTGGGGCCCACGACGAAACCCTTGCGCGCCAGCTCGATGGCGGGCGCCATGACCGTGGCCAGCGGCAGGCTGCCGTACTGCGCGAGCGCATGGGCCAGGCCGGCGACGGTTCCCGGTACGCCGACGGCATGGTGCGTATGCAGCGATTTGTCCGGCACGACCTTGCCCTCGGCGTCCAGGTACATGTCGGCCGTGGCGCCCGAGGGCGCCACTTCGCGGAAGTCCAGCGCGATGTCGCGGCCGGAGGCGGCGTCGTGGATCATCATGAAGCCGCCGCCGCCGATGTTGCCGGCATTGGGCAGCACCACCGCCAGGGCGAAGCCCACCGCCACCGCCGCGTCGACCGCGTTGCCGCCCCGGCGCAGGATATCCACGCCCACGCGGGTCGCCAGCGCCTGGTCGCTCGCCACCATGCCGTGGTTCGCGACCACCGGCGAGAAGATGTCCATGCGGGTGTCGTAGCGGATGCCCGGCGCATCCTGCGCCGGCGCAGGCGGCGCGGCGGCGAGCATGGCGCATGCCAGCAGAGCGGCCAGGGACCGTTTCAGCGAGGCGAGGGCAAGGCGGGACATGGGGCGAGGAAAAACGAAGGACGGGTTCAGCATACATGAAATGAAACGGCAGGTACGGCCGGATTCTTTACCGGCAACCGTACAATGCGGCCTTCCAGCAATCACGGAGTCTTCCCATGAATCGCCCCGATCCCGCCTCCTGCGTCCGTCCGTCGGGGCGCGCGCCGGACGCGCTGAGAGCCTTGAGCATCGAGCGCGGCTATACCCGCCACGCCGAAGGCTCGGTCCTGATCCAGGCCGGCGATACGCGGGTGCTGTGCACGGCGAGCGTGCTGGACCGCGTGCCGCCTTTCCTCAAGGGCAAGGGCCAGGGCTGGGTCACCGCGGAATACGGCATGCTGCCGCGCTCGACCCACACGCGCGGGGACCGCGAGGCGGCCAAGGGCAGGCAATCGGGGCGGACCCAGGAGATCCAGCGACTGATCGGGCGCAGTCTGCGGGCGGTCTTCGACCTGCAGGCGCTGGGCGAGCGTACGCTGCACCTGGACTGCGACGTGCTCCAGGCCGACGGCGGCACGCGCTGCGCGGCGATCACTGGCGCGTGGGTCGCGGCGGCGGACGCCGTGGCCTGGCTCCAGCGCCAGGGCGCATTGCAACGCATGCCCATCCTGGACAGCGTGGCGGCCGTGTCGGTCGGGCTGTATCGCGGATGCGAGGTGCTGGACCTGGACTACGCGGAAGACTCCGGCTGCGAGGCCGACATGAACGTGGTCATGACGAGCGGCGGACGCTACGTCGAAGTGCAGGGCACGGCCGAGGGCGGGACATTCGACCGGGGCCAGCTCGATGCCTTGCTGGGCCTGGCCGAAGGCGGGATCCGCACGCTCACGGAGTTGCAGCGCCCCGCCTGGCCGCGGGCCTGAACGCCGCGCGGCAGGCGCCGGGCGCTTTCCCGGGCGGGCAGGGCGACACGGCGTGCCCGTGGCCGGCGCTGTACCCGAGGGCAGGCCGGGTATCGAAGCCGGCGGTGTAAAGAAAGCGCCAAGTTGGGTCCCCATAATTTTCCCGTTGCCCCCGCGGCGCGTCGTAACGGGATTTCCATGCTGTCACACCTGAAGATCCGGGCCGTCCTGCTGGCGGCGTTGTTCATGCTCGTCGGACTGTTCATGGCGGCGGCGGCCGCCGGCCTGATGGTGCTGCATGACAGCCGGCAATGGGTCCAGGACCTCGGCAGCGGCGCCATCGATCGCGCGGGCGCGCTCAGCGACGCCACCATCGGGCTGTACCAGGCGCGCGCGGCCCTGACCGAGGCCAAGACCTTCATGGAAAGCGGCCAGGCGGAGCCGCGCGACAAATCGCTGGCGGCAGCCGCCGAGCTGATGGCCGGGAGCGAGCGGGACATCGCCCGCTTGCGCGCCAATCCGGACGACAGCGGCGCCGGCAGGCCGCTGTACCAGGCCGCGCTGGCTGCCCGCGATCGCCTGGTCCGGGAAGGACTGGAGCCGATGCTCCAGGCGCTCCGGAAATGGAACGGGATCGAAGCCAACCGCCTGACCGAAACGGTGTTGCCGGGCCTGAGCGCCGCCTTCGTCGACAGCGTGCAGGAATTCGAACGCTACAACCGGCGCCAGGGAGACGCCGCGGTCCGTGCGGTGACCCGGGACCTGTCGGCCTCGCGCACCGCCGTGCTGATTCTGCTGGCCGTCGTCCTGCTGCTTGCGGCGGGACTGGCGTGGATCTTCCAGCTCGCCATGCTGCGGCCGCTGGCCGAGGCCGGCGATGTGTTCGAGCGCATGGCGGGCGGCGACATGACGGTGCGCATCGTCCAGCGTTCGCGCAACGAGATCGGCGCGCTGTTCGCCGGTATGCGGCGCATGCGGGCGGGGCTGGCGCAGGCCGTGGGTGTGGTGCGCAACGGCGTGGATCGCATCCACCAGGATTCGCGGGAGGTCGCGGCCGGCAGCGCGGACATGGCCGAGCGCACGGCTCGCCAGGCCCGGGCGCTGGAGCAGACCGCGGTGGATATGGGCAAGCTGGCCGAAATGGTGCGGCTGACCGCCGGCAATGCGCAGCGCGCGCGCCAGGTGGCCGCCCAGGCATCCGATGTCGCCTGCATGGGCGGGACAGCGGTGGCGGGCGTCACCGACACCATGCGCAGCATCGCCGACGATTCCGAGCGCATCGGCGAAATCGTCGGCGTGATCGATGGCATTGCGTTCCAGACGAATATCCTGGCGCTCAACGCCGCCGTGGAGGCGGCCCGCGCGGGCGCGCACGGCAAGGGGTTCGCCGTGGTGGCGAGCGAAGTGCGCAGCCTGGCGCAGCGCAGCGGCGCGGCCGCCAAGGAGGTGCGGGCTCTGATCGCCGCCTCGCGCGATACGGTCGATTCCGGCGCCCGGCGAGTGGAGCGGGCAGGCTCGACGATGCAACAGGTGGTGGACGCGGTGCGGCAGGTCGGCGGCATCATCGACGAGATCTCCCGGGCCGCCGACGTCCAGGCGCAGGACATCGCGCGCATCGACGAGGCGGTATCGCTGGCCGGCGAGGCCACCCGGCACAATGCCGCGCTGGTCCAGCAGGCGGCGGCCGCCGCCGTGGCCTTGCAGGCCCAGGCGCAACTGCTGCACGACGCGGTCGCGGTCTTTCGCATCGCGGACGAGCCGGACGCCGCGACCGGCCCGGGCGAACCGGAGGGCGCATCGATCGTCGAGGCGGTCGCCACGCCCGCCTTGCCGGCGCACGCTCCGGACACCGCGCCCGCGGCTCCGGCGCACCGCCTGCCCGGCGTCGCGGGCGGGCCCCGGTCGGCGCTGGACATGGAACCGGCGCCCGCCTGAGCGGGGCGGCCGTGCTGGCGAGCGGAAAGCGGCGGCCGGCAACCTTGCGCCGCCTCGTACAATGCCGCCATGCAAGCTTTTTCCTTCCTCCCCACCGGACGCGTGGTCCTGGCGTCCAACAACGCGGGCAAGCTCCGCGAATTCGACGCCTTGCTGGCGCCGCAAGGGCTGGTTCTGGTGCCGCAGGGCGAACTGGGCGTGCCGGAAGCCCCCGAACCGCATCCCACGTTCGTCGAGAATGCCCTGGCCAAGGCGCGCCATGCCAGCCGCCTGACCGGACTGCCGGCCCTGGCCGACGACTCGGGACTGTGCGTGGCCGCGCTCGGCGGCGCGCCGGGCGTGCACTCGGCGCGTTACGCCCAACTGGCCGAAGGCGGCGAGCGCTCGGACGCCGCCAACAACGCGCGGCTGGTGCGGCAACTGGCCGGCGCGGCCGATCGCAGCGCCTGGTACGTGGCCGTGCTGGTCCTGGTGCGCGCGGCCGACGATCCGCAGCCGCTGGTCGGCGAGGGCACCTGGCACGGGGAAATCGTCGATGCCGCGCGCGGCTCCAACGGTTTCGGCTACGACCCGCATTTCCTGATTCCCGACCTGGGCCGCACGGTGGCCGAGCTCGAGGCCGCCGAAAAGAATCGCCGGAGCCATCGCGCCAAGGCCTTGCGGCAATTGCTGGAGCAGGCCCGCGGCTGACATCCGGGCCGGCGCGTCTCCATGGCCACCACGATCCCCATCCGCCCGGCCGGCACCGCTCCGCTGCGTGCGCCCGGGCAGGGCGCGGCGCTGACCGCGCTGCCGCCGCTGTCGGTCTATGTGCACGTTCCCTGGTGCGTACGCAAGTGCCCCTATTGCGATTTCAATTCGCATGCGCAATCGGGGGAACTGCCGGAACGGGCGTACCTGGATGCCTTGCGCAGCGACCTGGAACAGGCGCTGCCCTCGATCTGGGGCCGCCAGGTCTTTTCCGTGTTCATCGGCGGCGGCACGCCCAGCCTGCTGTCGGCTCAGGCGGTCGACGAACTGCTGGCCATGCTGCGCGCCTGCCTGAATCTCTGGCCCGACGCCGAAATCACCCTGGAGGCCAACCCCGGCACGGCCGAGGCGGCACGGTTCCGGGACTATGCCGCCAGCGGAGTCAACCGCATTTCGCTAGGCATCCAGAGCTTCGACGACGCCCGCCTGCGGGCGCTGGGTCGTATCCACGACGGCGCGCAGGCCAGGGCGGCGATCGACATGGCCCGGCGGGCGGTGGACCGGGTCAACCTGGACCTGATGTTCGCGCTGCCCGGTCAGGATCCCGGCGCGGCGCTGGCGGACCTGGACATCGCGCTCGGCTACGGGACCGAACACCTGTCGCTGTACCACCTGACGCTCGAACCCAATACGGTATTCGCCAAATACCCGCCGCCGCTGCCCGACGACGATACCGCCGCCGCCATGCAGGATGCGCTGGAGGCGCGCGCCGCCGCCGCGGGACTGCGGCGCTACGAGGTGTCGGCCTACGCCCGCCCCGGGGCGCGCTGCCGCCACAACCTGAACTACTGGGAGTTCGGCGACTATCTCGGCCTGGGCCCGGGCGCGCACGGCAAGCTGTCCTTTCCCGATCGCATCGTGCGCGAGGCGCGGCTGCGGCAACCCGATTCCTGGATGGCCCGGGCCATGGCGCGCGACGGGTCGCACGTGGCCCAATCGCACCCGGTGGATCGCGGCGAACTGCCCTTCGAGTTCATGCTCAACGCGCTGCGGCTCAAGGAAGGCGTGCCCACTCCGCGCTTCGAGGAGCGCACCGGGCTGCCGGTGGCCGTCATTGCGCACCAGATCGATGCAGCCACGCGCAAGGGCCTGCTGGACCCGGATCCCACCGTATTGCGCGCCACGCCCCTGGGTTGGCGTTTCCTGAACGATTTGCAGGCCATGTTCCTCCAGGAATGACCCATATCGGTGCATTAGCTCTGTCCAAATGCACTATATTTGTGCATTAGAGGGCGATTTCGGAGCATGTTCCCCTGGCGCACAACCTGGCATGCTTATTGCTTAAAGCTCTGATGCCTATCGAGCATAGATCTCGACCTTTATTTCTCCCGGAGATGACATGGCCAAGCAACAAGACGTCCTCAAGATGATGGCGGACAACGAAGTCAAATTCGTCGACTTCCGCTTTACCGATACCGCCGGCAAGGAACACCACGTATCGGTGCCCGCGCACGTGGTCGACGAAGACAAGCTCGAATCGGGCCAGGCCTTCGACGGCTCGTCCATCGCGGGCTGGAAGGGCATCGAGGCGTCGGACATGCTGTTGGTGCCGGACGTGGAATCGGCCCGCATGGATCCGTTCCGCGAAGAACCCACCCTGATCCTGACCTGCGACGTCGTCGAGCCTTCCGACCTCAAGGGCTACGATCGCGATCCGCGGTCGCTGGCCAAGCGCGCGGAAGCCTATCTCAAGTCCAGCGGCATGGGCGACACCGCCTATTTCGGCCCGGAACCGGAATTCTTCGTGTTCGACGGGGTGACCTGGGGCGACGACATGTCCGGTTGCTTCGTGAAGGTCAAGTCCGAAGAGGCGCCGTGGTCGACCGGCATCGAGTTCGAAGGCGGCAACCTGGGCCACCGCCCGCGCGTGAAGGGCGGCTACTTCCCCGTGCCGCCGGTCGATTCCTTCCAGGACATGCGCTCGGAAATGTGCCTGCTCCTCGAACAGCAAGGCGTGCCCGTCGAAGTGCACCACCACGAAGTGGCCGCGCCCGGCCAGCTCGAAATCGGCACCGTCTTCAATACGCTGGTGCGCCGCGCCGACTGGAACCAGATCCTGAAGTACACCGTGCACAACGTGGCCCACGCCTACGGCAAGACCGCCACCTTCATGCCCAAGCCCATCGTCGGCGACAACGGCTCCGGCATGCACGTGCACCAGTCCATCTGGAAGGACGGCCAGAACCTGTTCGCGGGCAACGGCTACGCCGGGCTGTCGGAATTCGCCATGTACTACATCGGCGGCATCATCAAGCACGCGCGCGCCCTGAACGCCATCACCAATCCCGGCACCAACTCGTACAAGCGGCTGGTCCCGCACTTCGAGGCTCCGGTCAAGCTGGCCTATTCGGCGCGCAACCGCTCGGCGTCGATCCGCATCCCGTACGTGGGCAATCCCAAGGCGCGCCGTATCGAGACCCGCTTCCCGGATCCTCTGGCCAACCCCTACCTGGCCTTCTCGGCGCTCATGATGGCCGGCCTGGACGGCGTGCAGAACAAGATCCACCCCGGCGATCCGGCCGACAAGAACCTGTACGACCTGCCGCCCGAGGAAGACGCCAAGATCCCGACCGTGTGCGTCTCGCTGGAACAGGCCCTGGAGTCGCTGGACAAGGACCGCGAGTTCCTGACCCGCGGCGGCGTGTTCAGCAACGACATGCTCGACGCCTATATCGAGCTGAAGTCGGCCGATGTGCAGCGCATGCGGGTCACCACGCATCCGGTCGAGTTCGATATGTACTACAGCCTCTGATCCAGGCGCATCCAGGGGAGCGGGGGCCGGCCGGCGTCCGCCCCCGGCAGCGAACCATGAGTGTCGACGTTTTCGATTCACTAGCCACCTCGGTCCTGCTGCTCGACGGCCGGGGGATGGTCGAATCCGCGAATTCCGCTGCCGAGGACCTGTTCGGCCTGTCGCGCAGGCAATTGCGCGGCAGGCTGGCCGCGTCGCTGTTCGACCGGACCAGCGGCCTGCAGGCCTCGATCGAACAGGCCGGCGCGGGCCGCTTCGCCGACTTGCGGCAACTGACGTCCCTGCGGCGCGGTTCCGAGACCGTGGAAGTCACGGTCACCACCGTCGCGCTGAGCGAGCAACCCTGGCCGGTGCTGCTCGAGATCCGGGAGATCGAGCAGCGCGTGCTGGCCGACCGCAGCCAGCGGCTGCTCGACGAGATCGAGGCGCACCGCCACCTGTTGCGCAACCTGGCGCACGAAGTCAAGAACCCGCTGGGCGGATTGCGCGGCGCGGCCCAGTTGCTCGAAGCCGAGCTGCCCGACGCCGCGCTTGCCGAATACACCCAGGTCATCATTTCCGAAGCCGACCGGCTGCAGGCGCTGGTGGACCGGCTGACGGCGCCGCAGCGCGTGCCGTTGCACACGCGGCCGGTCAATATCCACGAGATCTGCGAGCGGGTCTGCGCGCTGGTCGAGGCCGAGTTCCGCCACCGCGTCGAGCTGGTGCGCGACTACGACGCCTCGGTGCCGGAGATCCCCGGCGACGCCGCGCGCCTGATCCAGGCGCTGCTCAACGTGGTGCGCAACGCCGCGCAGGAACTGGACCGCCAGCCCGTGCCCGGCGGCTCGCGCATCACGCTGCGCACCCGGGTCGCGCGCCAGGTCATGCTTGCGCAGCGCCAGCACCGGCTGGCGCTCATGGTGGCCGTCGCCGACAACGGCGCCGGCGTGCCGGCGTCGCTCGGCGAGCGGATCTTCCATCCGCTGGTCACCGGCCGGGCCGGGGGGACCGGCCTGGGGCTCAGCCTGGCCCAGGATTTCGTCCGGCAGCACGGCGGAATCATCGAATTCGAATCCCGCCCCGGACACACGGAGTTCCGCCTGATGCTGCCCATGGAGCCTGCATGAAACCTGTCTGGATAGTCGACGACGATCAGGCGATACGCTGGGTGCTGGAAAAGGCCCTGGGCCGCGCCGGCCTTCCCACCCGCAGCTTCGGCCAGGCGGCGGAGGTCCTGCAGGCGCTGGAGACCGGGACGCCGGCAGTGCTGGTGTCGGACATCCGCATGCCGGGGGCCAGCGGGCTGGACCTGCTGCGCCAGATCAAGCAGCAGCACCCGGCGCTGCCGGTCATCGTCATGACCGCGTTCGCCGACCTGGACAGCACCGTGTCCGCCTTCCAGGGCGGGGCGTTCGATTACCTGGCCAAGCCGTTCGACGTCAACGAGGCGGTGGCGCTCATCCAGCGCGCGGCCCAGGATGTGGCCGGGGCCGCGGATCCCGCCGGGACCGTGCACGCGGAAGCCCCGGCGGCGCCGGAACGCTGGGTGATGACGCAATCGTCGTCGCCCGCCATGCAGGAAGTCTTCCGCGCGATCGGGCGCCTGGCGCAGTCGAAGGTGACCGTGCTGATCACCGGCGAGTCCGGCACCGGCAAAGAACTGGTCGCGCGAGCCCTGCACGGACACGGCCTGCGCGCCGGCGGGCCGTTCGTGGCGCTGAATGCCGCGGCCATTCCGCGCGACCTGCTCGAAGCCGAGCTGTTCGGCCATGAGCGGGGCGCTTTCACCGGCGCCAACACCCTGCGCCGCGGACGCTTCGAAGAAGCGCACGGCGGCACGCTGTTCCTGGACGAAATCGGCGACATGCCGCTGGAGCTGCAGACTCGGCTGCTGCGCGTGCTGGCCGAAGGCAGCTTCTACCGCGTGGGCGGCGCGCAGCCCGTGCGCGTGGACGTGCGCATCGTCGCGGCCACCCACCAGCCGCTGGAGCAGCGGGTCGAACAAGGCCTGTTCCGCGAAGACCTGTTCCACCGGCTCAATGTCATCCGCCTGCGCCTGCCGCCGTTGCGCGAACGGATCGAGGACATCCCGGCCCTGGCGCACCATTTCCTGGCCGCCAGCGCCCGGGCGCTGGGCGTGCCGGCCAAGCGGCTGGCGCCCGATGCGCTGGCGGCGCTGCTGCGATTCGATTTTCCGGGCAATGTGCGCCAACTGGAGAATTTCTGCCACTGGCTGACCGTCATGGCGGTGGGGCAGACGGTGAGCCGGGAAGACCTGCCGCCGGAGATCCGTTCCGCGACCCGCTCGCCGGACATGCCGGAAGCGGGACCGGCCGAATCCGTGGCCGACTGGCAGGACGCGCTGCTGCGCGACGCGCAGTCCCGGCTGGCGCGCGGCGAGCCCGCGGTCATGGCCACGCTGACCCGGCAGTTCGAGCGGGTGCTGCTGCGCACCGCCCTGGACGCGTGCCGGGGCCGCAGGGTCGAAGCGGCGGCGCGCCTGGGCATCGGGCGCAATACGATCACCCGCAAGCTGCGCGACCTGGGCCTGGAAGACGAATAGGAAAAAGCTGCGGGCGTGTGCGCCCGGGCGCGGCTGAACGCGGCGGGCCATGCTGCGACGCCGATGCCTGCGGGCGGGCGTCGATCATGCACCGCGCGCCGCGGCGGCTGCTAGCGTTTCGAGCGCGCCGCGCTCGGGAGCGGCTCCCCGACCAGGCTGGCCCGCAGCGCCGGCGCCTGCAACCGCTGCAACCACCATTTCAGCGCCGCGCCCTGGACCGGGGTGCGCCAGGCGTAGACCAGCCGTTCGGCCAGCGGCACGCCGTCCTCGGTCGGGCAGGCCACCAGCACGCCCTGGTCCAGGTAGGGAGCCGCCAGCGGAACCGGCAGATAGCCGCAGCCCAGGCCGCGGATCTGGGCTTCCAGCTTGGCCTGCATGGTAGGCAGCACCAGCACCGGCTGGGACGCCAGCAGGCCGCGCGTCTGCGGCGCCAGGTGGCGCGTCGTGTCGCCCACCACCACGGCGCAATGCGCGCCGATGTCGGCCGCGGTCAAGGGGCGCCCGACGCGCGCTAACGGATGATGCGGCGCGACGCAGAAAGCGAAGCGCATGTCGCCCAGCGGCCGCGACTGGAACTCCCCGGCCGGCGCGCTGGCGGCATCCGCGCCCAGCACCAGGTCGGCGCGGCTGGCCAGCAGGGCGTCCCAGTTGCCGCTGAGCACCTCCATGGAAAAGCGCAGCCGGGTGCCGCTGTGCAGGGCATGGAACTCCTCGATCACATCGTACAGGCCGGCCCAGGAGAGAACGGCGCTGACGGCGAGGCGCAGTTCGGCTTCCCAGCCGGTGGCGACGCGGCGCACGCGCCCGGCCAGTTCGTCCAGCGTGTGCAGCACTTGCCGGCCTTCGCGCAGCAATTCCTCGCCGGCCGGCGTGAGCCGGGCGCGATGGCCCGAGCGGTCGAACAGCAGGACGTCGAGTTCGTCCTCGAGGCGCCGTACGGAGTAAGTGATGGCCGAGGGCACCCGGCCCAGTTCGCGGGCGGCCCGGGCAAAGCTACCGTGGCGGGCGATGGCGTCCAGCGTCAGCAGGAGGTCGGGGGTGATGGCGGTCACGAGCGACAAACCCGTTCAAATTTATTGAATGATATCGTCAAGCGCGTTCAACCCCAAGCGGGCGGCGGCGCCGCAGAATGAGGTCATCGCCAACCCATACAGGAGCCGCAACATGATTACTCTGCGCCGCAGCCGCGAACGCGGCCATGCCGACCACGGCTGGTTGCAAAGCCGTCACACGTTTTCCTTCGCCGACTACCACGATCCGGCCCACATGGGCTACGGATCGCTGCGGGTCATCAACGACGACCGGATCGCCGCCGGCCGCGGCTTCGGCACGCATGGCCACCGCGACATGGAGATCATCACCTATGTGCTCGACGGCGCCGTGGCGCATCGCGACAGCATGGGCAACGGTTCCACGATCCGTCCGGGCGACGTGCAGCGCATGAGCGCGGGACGGGGTGTCATGCACTCGGAATTCAATCCGCAGGCAGACCGGGGCACGCACCTGCTGCAGATCTGGATCGAGCCGGACGTCCGCGGCATCGACCCCGAATACGAGGAAAAACGCTTTCCCGAAGCCGAAAAGCGCGGCCGGCTGCGGACGATCGCCTCGCCGGACGGACGCGACGGTTCGGTGCGCCTGCACCAGGACGCGGTAGTCCACGCCGGATTGTTCGACGCCGGCGAGACGGCCGAACTCCGGATCGAGCCGGGCCGCCGCGCGTGGCTGCATGTGGCGCGCGGCAGCGTCGCCGTCAACGGCCGGGCCCTGCAGGCCGGCGACGCGCTCGCGTTCGAAGACGAGGAAACGGTCCGCGTCGAGCAGGGCGTAGGGGCCGAGATCCTGGTCTTCGACCTGCCTTGACACCGCGGTCCGGCACGCTTAAACCTTGCCCCTCCGGCCGGGGCGGGCGCCGCATGCGCGCCCGCCGTCGCGGCCGGTTCCCGAGGAGTTCCCATGAGCCTACCCCAGCCACCCGCCGGCATCGAGACCGTCGTCGTTCCCCGCAGCAGCGACCTGGGCGACGGGTTCACGGTCCGCCGCGCCCTGCCTTCGGCCCAGCGCCGCATGGTGGGACCGTTCGTTTTCCTGGACCACATGGGGCCGGTCCGCTTCGACGCGGGACACGGCCTGGATGTGCGTCCGCATCCGCACATCGGCCTGGCCACGGTGACCTACCTGCACGAAGGCTCCATCGAGCACCGGGACAGTCTGGGCAGCATCCAGGCCATCCGCCCGGGCGACGTGAACTGGATGACGGCGGGCAGCGGCATCGTCCATTCCGAGCGGACGGCCGCCGCCAGCCGCGCCCAGCCCCAGTCCCTGAGCGGGCTGCAGATGTGGGTGGGCCTGCCCGCCGCCCGCGAGGACCTCGCGCCGGCCTTCGATCACCACGCGGCCGATACGCTGCCGGAAATCGAGGGCGAAGGCGTGTGCGCCCGTATCGTGGCCGGCAGCCTGTTCGGCCGCACGTCGCCGGTGCGCACGCTGTCGGATCTGTTCTTCGCGGATGCGGCGCTGCGGCCCGGCGCCCGCCTCACGCTCGACGCGGACCACGAGGAGCGCTCGGCCTATGTGATCGAAGGTGGCCTGGAAGTCGACGGCCAGGCGATCGAAGCCGGCCGGCTGGTGGTCTTCGCGCCGGGCCAGCGTATCGACCTGCATGCGCCGCAAGGGGCGCGGCTGGGGCTGCTGGGCGGGGAGCCGCTGGACGGGCCGCGCTACGTGTGGTGGAACTTCGTGTCCAGCAGCCGGGAGCGTATCGAGCAGGCCAAGCAGGACTGGCAGCGGGAGCAGTTCGGGGTGCGGGTGCCGGGGGAACATGAATTCATTCCGTTGCCGGCGCGGTAACGGTTATCGCATGCCAGCCACCCGGCATGAACTCGCGCCCGCGGCATGCGGACAAGGCAGGATTTCCTGAATGCGCGTCAGCGCGCAGCGGCCTTCCGGGCGCCTCGCTCGAAAACCCGGGCGCGCTGGTCGGCCAGGGCATCGCGGCGGATGAATTCGGCGACGAAGTCGTCGGCCGGATGATGATGCAGGTTGTAGGGGCTGTCCCATTGCGCGATGCGGCCCTTGGCCATGACGCCGATGCGGTCGGCGATCGCGAAGGCTTCGGCCTGGTTGTGCGTCACCAGGATCGCGGTATGCCCGGTGGCCTTCAGGATCTCGCGCACCTCGAAGGCAAGGCGTTCGCGGGTATCGACGTCCAGGTTCGAGAAAGGCTCGTCGAGCAGCAGCAGTTCGGGTTCCGGCGCCAGGGCGCGCGCCAGCGCCACGCGCTGCTGCTGGCCGCCGGACAGTTCGTGCGGGTAGCTGTCTCCGACCTCGGCCAGGCCGACCAGCCCGAGCATCTCGGCGACCCGGGCGCGGCGCTCGGCCCTGGCGCGCCGGCGCAGGCCGAAGGCCACGTTCTCGCCGACCGTCAGATGGGGGAACAGGGCGTAGTCCTGGAACATCATGCCCACCCGGCGGCGCTCCGGCAGCACCATCCCGGCGGGCGAGGACAGCACCGCGCCGTCCAGCGAGATGCTGCCGCGGCGCACCGGCTCGAAGCCGGCCACGGCGCGCAGCACCGTGGTCTTGCCGCAGCCCGAGGCGCCCAGCAGGCAGCCGATTTCGCCGCGCTCCAGCCCCAGGCTGAAATCTTCCACCACCGAGTGCAGGCCGGCGGCGGTGTCGTAGGCGAGGTGGATGCGGTCGATGTCGAGCAGGGCAGTCACTTCAGTGTCCGATCTTGAGTTGGGTGCGGGCCAGCAGGATGACCGGCAGCAGCCCGGCGGCGACGATGGCCAGCGCCGCCACGGCGCCTTCCTCGTATGTGCCGCGCGCCGCCTCGGCATACAGCCAGGTGGCCAGCGTGTCGAAATTCATGGGGCGCAGCAGCAGCGTGGCGGGCAATTCCTTCATGGCGTCCACGAACACCAGCAGGGACGCCGCGGCCAGCGCCGGGCGCAGCAGCGGCAGGTGGACGCGGCGCAGCGTGCCGGATGCGCTTTCGCCCAGCAGCCGCGAGGCCTGCTCGAGCGAAGCCGGGACGCGGGCCAGGCCGGCTTCGACGGCGCCGGTGGAAATGGCCAGGAACCGGATGGCATAGGCCAGCACGAGCCCGACACCCGAGCCCATCACGATCAGGCCGGGCGCCACGCCGGCGACCGCATGCCATAGGGTATTGAGCGCATCGTCGAGCAGGGCGTAGGGGACCAGCAGGCCGATGGCGAGGACCGTGCCGGGCAGCGCATAGCCCAGGCTGGCGACGCGCGCGCAGGCCCGGCCGGCAGGAAGGCGCGAGCTTTCCCGCAGCGTTCGGCCGGCCCAGGCCACGGCCAGGCCGGCGGCCAGCGTGACCACGGTGGCCGCCGTGGCGATCGCCAGGGTATTGGCGGCGCCCGCGAGCAGGGCATCCGACACGCCGCCGACCCGGTGCAGCCGCTTGACGGTCTCCGCCAGCAGATAGAGCGCCGGAGCGCCGAAGCCGACCACCACGGGGATCCAGCCCAGGATCGCCGCAAGCGCGGCCATGCCGCCGCCCAGCCGGCGCGGCGGCATGGGACGCATGCGCTGGGCGTTGGCGTAGCGTTGCCGCCGGCGCCCGTGGCGTTCCAGCAGGATCAGGGCGACGACGAAGACCAGCATGGTGAGCGCGATCTGCGCCGCCCCGGCCAGGTCCGTGCGCGTCACCCAGGTGGTGTAGACCGAGACGGTCAGGGTCTGCACACCCAGGAACTCCGAGGCGCCGATATCGTTGAGCGTCTCCAGCAGCGCCAGGCTCAGGCCGACCGCGATGGCCGGCCGGGCCAGCGGCAGCGCGACCCGCCAGAATACGCCCAGCCGGCCGGTGCCCAGCGTGCGGGCGGCCTCCAGCAGGCTGGCGGCCTGCGTCATGAACATGACGCGAGTGCTCAGGTAGACATACGGATACAGCACGAAGCCGAGCACGAAGACCGCGCCGCCCAGCGAGCGCAGATCGGGCAGGCGGAATTGCCGCGGACTGTCGTATCCCAGGAGGGCGCGTATCGTGCCCTGGACCGGCCCTATCGGATGCAGCAGGTCGAGATAGGCGAAGGCGACGATATAGGTCGGCACCGCCAGCGGCAGCAGCAGGGCCCAGGTCAGCGTGCGCCGCGTCGGAAAATCGCAGGCCGTGACCAGCCAGGCCGCGCCCGTGCCGAGCAGCGTGACGACGACGCCCACGCCGGCCAGCAGCAGGGCGGTGTTGGCCAGCGCCCCGGGCAGGACGAATTCCGCCAGGTGGCTCCAGTGCGCCAGGCTGCCGCCGCTCGCCGCCCAGGCCAGCGCCGCCACCGGGGCCAGGACCGCCAGGGCGATGAGCGTCGCGGCCAGCAGCCAGCCGGCGCCGCCTTCGGCGCGGACCGGCAGCCGCAGGGACAAGGCGTGGACGCGGCTAGTCATGCGCGGCAAACCGGCGGGCGGTCCGCCCATGATGGCGCGGACCGCCCGCGATCGGAGGATTCATGCGAAGTATGGCCGCAGGCCTCAGTTGTCGAACCCGACCTTGTCGACCAGTTCGCTGGCCTGTTTGCGATGCTTGGCGATCTCGGTCAGGGGCAGGGGATCGACCTTCAGCGGGCCGAAGCTTTCCACCACGGCATCGAGCTTGACGCCCGACTTCACCGGATACTCGTAGTTGGCCCGGGCATACAGGCTCTGCGCCTCGTCCGACACCAGGTATTCCAGGAGCTTGAGGGCGTTGTCCTGGTTCGGCGCGTGGCGGGCCACGGCGGCGCCGCTGATATTGACGTGGGTGCCGCCGCTCTTTTCGTTGGCGAAGGTGGGACGCACGACCTTGATGGCGTCGCCCCACTTGCGGGCGTCGGTGCCCGGCTGGGCGTTCTTCATGTGGCCGACGTAATAGGCATTGGCCAGCCCGATGTCGCAGATGCCGCCGAGAATGTCGCGGGCGACGTCGCGGTCGCCGCCGGCCGCCTTGCGCGCCAGGTTGGCCTTGACGCCGCGCAGCCATTTCTCCGTGGCCTCGGCGCCGTCGTGCGCGATCATGGCGGCGATCAGCGCCGTGTTGTAGGGGTGCTGGCCCGAGCGGATGCAGACCTTGCCCTTCCAGCGGGGATCGGCCAGCGATTCATAGGTGAAGGCCTCCAGGTCGAGGTCTTTTTCCACGTACAGCACGCGGTCGCGCAGCGACAGCGCATACCAGCCGCCGTCGGCGCCGCGCAGGTTGGCGGGAATGGCGGAATCCAGGGCGGCCGACCGCACCGGCCGGGTGACGCCGGCTTCCACCAGGTCGAGCAGGTTGCCGATGTCCACCGTCATCAGCACGTCCGCGGGCGATTTGTCGCCCTCGGCCTTGACGCGCTCGATCAGGCCATCCTTGACGAACACGGTGTTGACCTTGATTCCGCTCTGCTTGGAGAAGCTCTCGATCAATGGCTGAATCAGGCCGGGCTCGCGGGTGGTGTACAGGCTGACTTCGCCGCTGGCCTGGGCGGCGCCGCAAGCGGCCAGGCCGGCCAGGGCCAGGCCGCGCAACAGGGCCAGGGCAGGGCGGGAAGAGGGTTTCATTGCGTGGACTCCCGAATGGGGCGCATGCCGGCGGGCGCTCGCGATCCGCGCCGGGCGCCAGGCATGAACGAAAATGAGAATGAATAAGGACTAGAGGTCGGAACGATAGCAGGATTGCCTATCCTGTTCAACTATTTGTCAGTTTTTGGAAGGCCGGGAAAGCCGCCATTCCTGGCGAGCCGCCGGATGCGAAACCCGGCTTCGGCGGGGGCGCCAAGGGCAAAACAATAATGAGAATCTTTTTCATAGTTTTTGGGTAAAATAGGGGACCGCGGGATCGCCACACCGGCGCCGCCCGCGATTTCCCTGGCTCTCTTCGTTTTCCCCATGGCTGCCTTCAATACCGAGCGCGTGCTGCACGTGCACCACTGGAACGACACCCTGTTCTCGTTCACCACCACGCGGGACGCTTCGCTGCGCTTCCACAACGGTCATTTCGTCATGATCGGGCTGGAAGTCGACGGCAAACCGCTGGTGCGCGCCTACAGCATCGCCAGCGCCAACTACGAGGAGAACCTGGAATTCCTCAGCATCAAGGTGCCCGACGGCCCCCTGACTTCGCGGCTGCAGCACCTGAAGCAGGGCGACAGCATCCTGGTCAGCCGCAAGCCGGTGGGCACGCTGGTGGTCGACGACCTGCGGCCCGGCAAGCGGCTGTACCTGTTCGGCACCGGCACCGGCCTGGCGCCGTTCATGAGCATCATCAAGGATCCCGACGTCTACGAACGCTTCGAGAAAGTGGTGCTGGTGCACGGTGTGCGCTGGGCCAGCGAGCTGGCCTACGCCGATTTCATCGAAAAGGAACTGCCCGCCAACGAATTCTTCGGCGACGTGGTGCGCGACAAACTGATCTATTACCCCACGGTCACCCGGGAGCCTTTCCGCAACCAGGGCCGCATCACCCACCTGGTGGATACCGGCCAGTTGAGCGTAGGCACCGGGCTGCCCGAACTCGATCCCGAGCACGACCGCGCCATGATCTGCGGCAGCCCGCACATGCTGGCGGATGTCCGCGCCATGCTGGACAAGCGCGGCTTCGCGGCTTCGCCGGGTGTCGGCGAGCCTGGCGACTATGTGTTCGAACGGGCGTTCGTCGACAAATGAGCCGGGCGGCGCCGGCCATGGCCGCCCTGGCCGGGCCTGCCCGCGCAGGCCTTCCGCAATTGGCTATTGATGGATAAACTTCAATAGTCCACCATGCAGTTCTTCGCCAGGAAGCCGCCCATGAGCAAACAGATCATCCACACCGACAGCGCCCCGGCCGCCGTAGGCCCGTATTCCCAGGCGGTCGCCGCGCCCGCCGGCCGCACCATCTACCTGTCCGGCCAGATCGGCCTGGAAGCGAGCACCGGCGAGCTGGTGTCCGAGAACTTCGACGCCCAGGTGCGCCAGGCCTTCGCCAACATGAAGGCGGTGGTCGAGGCCGCCGGCGGCAGGCTGGACCAGATCGTCAAGCTCACGCTGTTCCTGACCGACCTGGGCAAGTTCGCCGCCGCCAACGCCATCATGGCCGAGCTGATCCCCGAGCCGTTCCCTGCGCGTTCCACCTTGGGCGTGGCCAGCCTGCCCAAGAGCGCCCAGTTCGAAGTGGAAGCCGTCCTGGTGGTCTGACGCCGGACTGGACGCCGCGCCGTCTGATTCCATGGCCGCGAACGCCGCCGCCCCTGCCGCGCCGGACGCCGTCGGCGTCACCGAACGCAAGCTGCGCCGCCTGGGGCTCGCGCGGCCCATGGATTTCGTCCTGCACTTGCCGCTGCGCTACGAAGACGAAACCTGCATCACGCCCGTGTGCGCGCTGCGGCCCGGCGCCTGGGCTCAGGTCGAGGGCGAGATCGTCCGCAGCGAAATCGTCTTCCGGCCGCGCCGGCAACTGGTCGCCGCCATCGCCGACGATACCGGCGAACTGGCCCTGCGCTGGCTCAATTTCTACCCCAGCCAGCAGCGGCAGTTCCAGCCCGGCCGCAGGCTGCGGGTGCGCGGCGAGGTCCGCGGCGGGCTCTTCGGCCGCGAGATGGTCCATCCCCGGGCGGTCGCCGCCGACACTCCCTTGCCGCAGGCCCTGACGCCGGTCTATCCGACCACCGACGGGCTGCCCCAGGGCACGTTGCGCCGGGCCATCGACCAGGCGCTGGCGCGCACCTCCCTGGAAGACACCCTGCCGGCGGACATGCTGCAACGCTACGGGCTGATGCCGTTCGAACCCGCCATCCGCATGCTGCATGCGCCCCCGCCGGGCGTCTCGCCGGACGAATTGATCGAGCGGGTGCATCCCGCCTGGCGCCGCATCAAATTCGACGAACTCCTGGCCCAGCAGTTGTCGCTGGCGGCGGCCCGCGCCGCCCGGCGCGAGAAACGGGCGCGCCCGCTCCCCGTATCCGCGGGCGCCGGCCTCGTGGCGCGGCTGCACGCCGCCTTGCCCTTCTCCCTGACCGGCGCCCAGCGGCGCGCCGCGGAAGAGATCGCCGCCGATCTCGGCCGGTCCTTTCCCATGCACCGGCTGCTGCAGGGCGATGTCGGCAGCGGCAAGACCGTGGTGGCGGCCCTGGCCGCCGCCCAGGCGATCGACGCCGGCGCCCAGGTGGCGCTGATGGCGCCCACCGAAATCCTCGCCGAGCAGCATTTGCGCAAGCTGGCCGATTGGCTGGAGCCGCTGGGCGTGAACATCGCCTGGCTGACCGGCAGCCTGGGCGCCAAGGCCAAGCGCGAGGCCTGCGAGCGCATCGAGTCGGGCGAGGTCCAACTGGTGGTCGGCACGCAGGCCATCATCCAGGACACCGTGGCGTTTGCGGGCCTGGGGCTGATCATCGTCGACGAACAGCATCGCTTCGGCGTCGGCCAGCGCCTGGCGCTGAGCCGGAAAGGAGAACGGGGCGGCGCCCGCGGCCGCGCCAAGGTGCCGCACCAGCTCAACATGAGCGCGACGCCGATTCCCCGCACCCTGGCCATGACTTTCTTCGCCGACCTGGACGTCTCCGTCATCGACGAATTGCCGCCGGGACGCACGCCGGTACTGACCAAGCTGGTGTCCGACGGCCGCCGCGACGAAGTGATCGGCCATGTCGCCCGCCAGGCCCGCGAGGGCCGCCAGGTCTACTGGGTCTGTCCGCTGGTGGAAGAGAGCGAGGCCCTCGAACTGCAGACCGCCGTCGACACGTTCGACACCTTGCGCGGCGAGTTGCCCGACCTGCGCATCGGCCTGGTCCATGGGCGGCTGCCGCCGGCGGAGAAGGCCGAGATCATGCAGGCCTTCCGCGCCGGCCGGATCGACCTGCTGGTGGCCACCACGGTCATCGAGGTCGGGGTCGACGTGCCCAACGCGACCCTGATGGTCATCGAGCACGCCGAGCGCTTCGGCCTGGCCCAACTGCACCAGTTGCGCGGCCGGGTGGGGCGGGGCAGCGCCGAATCGGCCTGCGTGCTGCTCTACCAGGCGCCGCTGTCGCAAGTCGCCCGCCAGCGCTTGCGGGCCATGTACGAAACGGGCGACGGTTTCGAGATCGCCCGCCGGGACCTGGAGCAGCGCGGGCCCGGCGAATTCCTGGGCGTGCGCCAGTCCGGCCTGGCCCTGCTGCGCTTCGCCGACCTGCAGACCGACGCGCTGGTCGCCGAGCAGGCCCGCGAAGCCGCCGCGCATCTGCGCGACCGGCAGCCCGCGGCGGTGGCCGCCCACCTGGCCCGCTGGATGAGCGGCCGCGAGGATTTCCTGCGTACCTGAACGCCGGCTCGTCCGGTCCCCCAACCGACCTCCCTCGACCCATGACCCTGACCGAACTCAAATACATCGTCGCCGTCGCGCGCGAACGCCACTTCGGCCGCGCGGCCGAAGCCTGTTTCGTCAGCCAGCCCACGCTGTCGGTCGCCATCCGCAAACTCGAGGACGAGCTGGGCGTGACGCTGTTCGAGCGCGGAGGCGCCGAAGTCGGCATTACCCCCATCGGCACGCGTGTCGTCGCCCAGGCGCAGAAGGTGCTGGAGGAAAGCGCCAACCTGAAGGAAATCGCCCGCCAGGGCCACGATCCGCTGGCCGGGCCGCTGCGCGTGGGGGTGATCCACACCATCGGGCCGTACCTGCTGCCGCGGCTGGTGCCCACCCAGATCGAGCGCACTCCCCAGATGCCGCTGCTGCTGCAGGAGAACTTCACGGTGCGGCTGGTGGAACTGTTGCGCCAGGGCGAGATCGACTGCGCCATCATGGCGCTGCCCCTGCCGGAGGCGGGGCTGATGATGCGCCCGCTCTACGACGAGCCGTTCATGGTGGCCATTCCCAGGGACCATCCCTGGTCGCGGCGCGCGCGCATCGACGCCCAGGACCTCAAGCAGGAGACCATGCTGCTCCTGGGCAGCGGCCATTGCTTCCGCGACCAGGTGCTGGAAGTGTGTCCCGAGCTCTCGCGCTTTTCGGCCGCCAGCGACGGGATCCAGCGCACCTTCGAGGGGTCGTCGCTGGAGACCATCCGCCACATGGTGGCCGCCGGCATCGGGGTCACGGTGCTGCCGGTCACGTCGGTGCCGGCGCATCCGCCGGCGGGGGACCTGTTGCGCTACGTGCCTTTCACCGACCCGGTCCCGGAACGGCGGGTGGTGCTGGCCTGGCGCAAGAGTTTCCCCCGGGTCGCCGCCATCGACGCGCTGGCCGAAGCGGTCTATGCCTGTGGCCTGCCGGGCGTGGTCATGCTGGACCAGGAAAGCGTGGCGCTGCAGGGCGATTGAACCCCGTTTTTGCCCCCCGCGCGGCCATCGTCCCGCCTTGCCGCGGTGGTATCCTTGCATTGTGTCCAACACCTGAAGGAGCTGGTTATGGGTAAGACCACGAAGAGCGATCAGGCCGCGCCTCGCATCAATATCGGCATCTCCGACAAGGACCGCGCCGCGATCGCCGGCGAGCTGTCCAAGATGCTGGCCGATTCGTACACGCTTTACCTGATGACGCACAATTTCCACTGGAACGTCACCGGGCCGCTCTTCAACACGCTGCACGGCATGTTCATGACGCAGTACACGGAATCGTGGAACGCGCTGGACGACATCGCCGAACGCATCCGCGCGCTGGGCCACTACGCGCCCGGCACCTACCGCGAATATGCCAAGCTCTCGTCCATCGCCGAACCCGGCAGCGTGCCGGACGCCATGGAAATGGTGCGCCTGCTGGTCAAGGGCAACGAAGCCGTCGCCAAGACCGCGCGCGCCGCCTTTGCCGTGGCCGACTCGGCCAATGACCAGCCGACGGCGGACCTGCTTACCCAGCGCCTGGACGTGCACGAAAAGAACGCCTGGATGCTGCGCAGCCTGCTGCAATAGTTTCGGCGCTTCCGTATCCGCACCGGACCCGGCGCTCCTTCAGGCCGGGTTCGGCCGCGCGATGGGCGCAATGCGCGGCGCCGGCGGCGTGATCCGCCAGGCGGCGCGACGGCGCAGCGCGGACAGCAGTTTCAGTCCCTGCGGCCAGGCTCCATGGCCGCTGGATTCATCGATCCGTCCGGCGCCTTCCAGCGCCACGAAACGGCTGCCCCAGTCGGTCGCGAACCCGGCCGCGCGCGCCAGCGTGCAAGCGGGATCGTTGTCGGAAGCCACCACCACGCTCTGGTAGGGCAGCGCAGACTGGGGAATCGGGCCGAAGGCCCGCAAGCTGGCCGCCGTGCTGCGTTCGACATCGACCGGCGCGACCAGCAGCGCCCCCGCCACCCGCGCCCGTAGAGCCAGGGGAAGGCGCACCGCCGCCAGGCAGCCCAGCCCGTGGGCCACCAGGATCGCCGGGCCCCGCGTGTCGCCCACCGCGGCCGACAGGGCGGCGGTCCATCGGGCGGGATCCGCATTTCGGCGCACCGGCTCCACGAACAAGGCATGGGGCAGTGCCTGCGCCCATAGGCGCTGCCAGTGGCCGGGCCCGCAATCCCGGCCGCCGGGAATCATGATGGCTTGGAATCGCATGGCGCGATCATGCCGCGCGCGGCGGCCGAAGCAAACGAAGAATTCGCCCTTTGCATATTCCCATACGCATATAAAGCGCTACCGACCGTTGCACGCGCATTTCGGCCGGCGGCTTTCGTGTATGCTCTGCTCACGATAAGCCGCATCCGGCATGGGAGACGCGGTGCGACTCGCGCCCGGATCCCGGTGGCCGATGTCCCCGTCATCACCAAAGGAGCGCTTCCATGACTCTCGCAATCCGTCTGGCACCCGTCGCCCTTGGCCTGGCATGCCTGGCTGCGTCGCCGTCCCATGCCGAGAACCTCAAGATCGCCATCGTCGGTCCCATGACCGGCTCGCTCACGCAATACGGCGACATGGTCAAGGAAGGCGTCAACACGGCTGTCGAGCGTATCAACGCGGCAGGCGGCATCGAAGGACGCAAGATCGAGGTCGTCACCATCGACGACGGCTGCGAACCCAAGCAGGGCCCCGTCGCCGCCAACCGCGTGGTCAACGAGAAGATCGGCTTCGTCGTCGGCCACGTCTGCTCGGGCGCGACCATTGCCGCGGCAGACATCTACAACAACGAAGGGGTCGTCATGGTGACGCCTTCGGCCACCTCGCCGCTGCTGACCGACGGCAAGAACTACGAGTTCATTTTCCGCACCATCGGCCGCGACGACCAGCAAGGCCCGGCCGCCGCCAAGTTCATCGCTTCCGGGATCAAGCCCTCCAAGGTCGCCATCCTGCACGACAAGCAGTCGTACGGGCAAGGCATCGCCACGTCGGTGCGCAAGGGCCTGGAAGGCGCCGGGATCGACGTCGCCATGTTCGAAGGGATCAATGCGGGCGACAGCGACTATTCGGCCGTCATCACCAAACTCAAGAGCTCGGGCGCCGATTTCGTCTACTACGGCGGCTACCACCCCGAAATGGGTCTGCTGCTGCGACAGGCGGCGGAGCAGGGGCTCAAGGCCCGGTTCATGGGCCCGGAAGGCACCGGCAATCCGGACATCAACGCCATCGCGGGCGATGCCGTCGAAGGCATGCTGGTCACGCTGCCGGCCGACTTTTCGTCCAACCCCGCCAACGCCGAGGTGGTCAAGGCATTCAAGGCCAAGAATCGCAATCCCGGCGGCGCCTTCCAACTGACCGCCTATTCCGCCACCCAGGCCATCGTGGACGCCATCAAGGGCGCGGGCTCGACCGATCCCACCAAGGTTGCGAAGCACATGCACGCCAATTCGTTCGACACCCCGATCGGCAAGGTGTCGTGGAACAAGCAGGGCGACCTGGAGAACTTCCAGTTCCAGGTGTTTACCTGGCACAAGGACGGCAGCAAGACGGCCGTTCAGTAAACGAGGCTGCCTGGCGGGCAGGAAGGAGAGCGTTACGGTCCTGCGCTTCGCCCGTGAGCGCTCAGGCGACGGGAATGCGGCGGCCGCCTTCGGCCTCGAACCAGTGCAGCAGGTGCCGCTCGTCCGGCCCGCATTGCAGGTGGTCGCCGATCGCCAGCCGGTTCTCGGCGGCCATGCGGGCCGTGCAGCGCACGACCACCATGGTGCCGCCGCAACGGCCGTGCACCAGTTGCTCCGAGCCCAGGGTTTCGATCATTTCGATCTCGAGCGGCAAGCCGCGCGCGTGCAGGATCAGGTGTTCCGGACGCATGCCCAGTATCGCCCGGCGGCCGCGCACCTCGGGCGGCACGATCGAGGTCCCGAGCGCCAGCTCCTGGCCGTCGGCCGTGCGCACGGAACCTTCCGGTCCCACGTCGACCTCGAGCAGGTTCATGGGCGGCGAGCCGATGAAGCCGGCCACGAAGGTCGATGCCGGATACTCGAAGACTTCCGAGGGTGTGCCGATCTGCTCGGACAGGCCCTTGTTCATGACGATCATGCGCTGGGCCAGGGTCATGGCCTCGACCTGGTCGTGGGTCACGTACAGGCTGGTGGTGGACAGGCGGCGGTGCAGCTTCTGGATCTCCAGCCGCATCTGCACCCGCAGCTTGGCGTCGAGGTTGGACAGCGGTTCGTCGAACAGGAAGACCTTGGGTTCGCGCACGATGGCGCGACCCATGGCCACGCGCTGGCGCTGTCCCCCGGAAAGCTGGCGCGGCCGGCGTTCGAGCAGGCTGTCGAGCTCGAGGATGCGGGCGGCGGCTTCGACCCGCTGCCGGATGTCGTCCTTGGCGAGCTTGCGCAGCTTGAGTCCGTAGGCCATGTTGGCGAATACGGTCATGTGCGGGTAGAGCGCATAGTTCTGGAACACCATGGCGATATCGCGCTCGGCGGGCTCCAGTTCGTTGACGCGCCGGCCATCGATCCGGATTTCGCCGCCGGTCACGCTTTCCAGGCCGGCCACCATGCGCAGCAGCGTCGACTTGCCACAGCCGGAAGGCCCCACGATGACGACGAATTCGCCGTCGCCGATCTCCATGTCGATGCCGTGTATGACCGGGGCGCCGCCGGGATAGGTCTTGGTGACGCTGCGCAGGGTTAGGGTAGCCATGGATGGAATCGCCGGGATCGGTTCATTTTTCGCTGTCGACCAGGCCCTTGACGAACTGCTTCTGCATCAGGATCACGACGAGGACGGGCGGCAGCATGGCAAGCATGGCGGTGGCCATGACGATATTCCACTCGGTCACGCTGTCGCCGCCGCTGATCATGCGCTTGATGCCGATGACCACCGGATACATGTCTTCCTGGGTGGTGATGAGCAAGGGCCACAGGTATTGATTCCAGCCGTAGATGAACTGGATCACGAAAAGGGCGGCGATGCTGGTGCGCGACAACGGCAGCAGCACGTCGCGGAAAAAGCGCATGGGGCCGGCGCCGTCGATGCGCGCGGCTTCGATCAGTTCGTCCGGAACGGTCAGGAAGAACTGGCGGAACAGGAAGGTGGCGGTCGCCGAGGCGATCAGCGGCAGGGTCAGCCCGGCATAGCTGTTGAGCAGCCCGAGGTCCGAGACCACCTTGTAGGTGGGCGCGATGCGGACCTCGACGGGCAGCATCAGCGTGACGAAGATCATCCAGAAAAAGAACATGCGCCCCGGGAAGCGGAAATACACCACGGCAAAGGCCGACAGCAGCGAAATGGCGATCTTGCCCAGGGCGATGGCCAGCGCCATGACGAGGCTGACCCACATCATGCGGCCCACGGGCGTGCCGCTCGAGCCGCCGCCCGAACCGGCGAAAAGCGCCCGCACGTAATTCTCGACGAAATGCGATCCGGGCAGCAGCGACATGGGCGCGTCGGCGACCTCGCGCGCGGTCTGGGTCGAGGCGACGAAGGTCACATAGAGCGGAAAGGCCACCACCGCGAGCCCGAGCAGGAGAATGGCGTGGGCCAGCATATCCAGCCAGGGGCGGCGCTCGATCATCAGTATTGCACCTTGCGGTCGATATAGCGGAACTGGACCACGGTCAGCACGACCACGATGGTCATCAGCACCACCGACTGGGCGGCCGACGACCCCAGGTTCAGGCCGCGGAAGCCGTCGCTGTAGACCTTGTAGACCAGGATGGCCGTGGAAGTGCCGGGGCCGCCCTGCGTGGTGGTGTCGATCACCGCGAACGTATCGAAGAACGCGTAGATGATGTTGACCACCAGCAGGAAAAAGGTGGTGGGCGACAGCAGCGGGAAGACGATGGTCCAGAACCGACGCGCCGGACCGGCGCCGTCGATGGCCGCGGCTTCGATCAGCGAGCGCGGAATCGCCTGCAGTCCGGCCAGAAAGAACAGGAAGTTATAGGAAATCTGCTTCCAGATGGCCGCGACCAGCACCAGGACCATGGCCTGGCCAGCGTCCAGCCGGGGATTCCAGGGCAGGCCCGCGCGGTTCAGGGCGGTGGCCAGCACGCCGACCGCGGGCGAGAACAGGAACAGCCAGAGCACGCCCACTACCGCCGGCGCGACGGCGTAAGGCCAGATCAGCAGCGTCTTGTAGAGGGCGGCCCCCCGGACCACGCGCTCGGCCATGACCGCCAGGAGCAGCGAGACCGCCAGCCCGATGACGGCCACCAGCGTCGAAAACACCAGCGTGACCCGGAACGACTGGAGGTAGACCGAGTCGCGGAACAGGTCGGCGAAATTCGCCCAGCCGACGAACTCGGAGGACAGCCCGAAGACGTCCTCCATGCGGGTCGACTGCCACATGGCCTGCCCCGCCGGCAGGAAGAAGAACACCACCGTGATCGCCAACTGCGGCGCCAGCAGCAGGTAGGGCAGCGTGCGATGGCCGAATACGACGCGTTTTTCCATGGACCGGCGGCGGCAGGGCGGGGCGGCGCAGGCTCAGCGGACGCTCTTCTCGAATTTCTCGAGCAGTTCGTTGCCGCGCCTGACCATGTTGTCCAGGCCCGCCTTGGGCTCCACCTTGCCCGAGAAGATGCGCTCCATTTCGGCGTCCTCGATCTCGCGGATCTGCGGCAGGTAGCCCAGCCGCACGCCGCGCGACTGGTTGGTGGTGACCACGTTCAGTTGCTTGACCGCGATTTCGGTGCCGGGATTCTTGTCATAGAAGCCCGCGTTCTTGGTGGCTTCGTAGGCGGCCTTGGTGACCGGCACATAGCCCGTCTGCTGGTGCCAGCGCGCGGCGATTTCCGGGCTGGAGATGAACTTGAAGAACTTGGTCACGCCCTTGTAGACCTCGGGCGACTTCTTGGCGAACACCCACAGCGAGGCGCCGCCGATGATGGAGTTCTGCGGCGCGCCCTTGACGTCGTCGTAGTAGGGCAGCGTGGAGGTGCCGAACTCGAAGCGGGCGTTCTTGGCGACGTTGGCGCGCATGCCGCTGGAGCCGGTGATCATGGCGCACTTGCCCGAGATGAAGAGGGCGTTGGGATCGTCGCCCCGCCCGCCGTACATGAAGATGCCTTCCTTGGCGAGCTTGGCCAGGTGGGTCAGGTGGCGCACGTGCAGGTCGGAGTCGATGGCCAGCCGGGCGTCGAGGCCGCCGAAACCGTTGTTCCGGGTGGCATAGGGCACGTTGTGCCAGGCCGAGAAGGTCTCGAGCTGCACCCAGGACGGCCACGACGTGGTGTAGCCGCATTCCTGGCCGGCGGCCTTCAGCTTCTGCCCGGCCGCTTCGAGTTCCTGCCAGGTCTTGGGCGGCTTTTCGGGATCCAGCCCGGCCTTCTTGAAGGCGTCCTTGTTGTAGTAGAACACCGGCGTCGAGCTGTTGAACGGCATGGACACCAGCTTGTTGTCGGCCGACGAGTAGTAGCCGGCCACGGCGCCGATGAAGGCCGACGGGTCGATCGGGTCGCCGGCTTCCTCGGACATTTCCTGCACGGGCTTGATGGCGCCCTTGGCGTACATCATGGTGGCGGTGCCGACTTCGAAGACCTGCAGGATGTCGGGCGGATTGCCGGCGCGGAAGGCCGCGATGCCGGCGTTCATGGATTCCCCGTAGTTGCCCTTGTAGACGGCCTTGACATGGTATTGCGACTGGCTCTTGTTGAACTCGTCGACCATGGTGTTCACGCGGTCGCCCAGCGGCCCTTCCATGGAGTGCCAGAACTGGATGTCGGTGGCGGCCTGGGCGGCCGGGCCCGCGGCCAGCAGGCCGGCGAACGCGAGAAGCGCGAAAAGGGAATGGGGTCGCATGGGTTCCTCCAGGTGATGGCCGCCTGCCAGCCAGCCACCGGGGCGCCATGGCCCTGCGGCGCCGCTTGGGCGACCCGACGAGAGCCTAGTTTATGAACCGCCTGTGACTGCAACGTGACTGTCGCATCGGCCCGCGGCGCTGTCAACGACGCGGGTATCCGGACGTTTCCGGCTACGGGGAAACCCTGGCTCCTGCTATGCTTGCCTCCATGACCGCATTGCCTTTCCTGCCCCCGCGCCTGGCGCTCTATGTCCGCCTGGTCCGCCTGGACAAGCCCATCGGCATCCTGCTGCTGCTCTGGCCCACGTTCTGGGCCCTGTGGGCCGCCGCCGGCGGCACCCCGCCCTGGCACATCGTGGCGATCTTCGCGGCCGGCACGGTGCTCATGCGCTCGGCCGGCTGCGCCATCAACGACTACTTCGACCGCGACTTCGACCTGCACGTGGCCCGTACCCGCGAGCGGGTCCTGACCACCGGCCTCATCGCCCCGCGGGAAGCCCTGGCGGTGGCGGCGGGCCTGGCGGCCGTCGCCTTCGTCCTGGTGCTGTCCCTCGACCGGCTGACCATCGCGCTGGCGGGCGTGGCCCTGTTCCTCGCGATCTCCTATCCGCTCACGAAGCGCTTCTTCGCCATTCCGCAGGCCTACCTGGGAATCGCCTTCGGCTTCGGCATTCCCATGGGCTTCGCCGCCATCGGGCAGCACGTGCCGGCGGTGGCCTGGGTCATGCTGGCCGCCAATATCGCCTGGTCGATCGCCTACGACACCGAATACGCCATGGTCGACCGGCCGGACGACCTGCGGCTGGGGCTGCGCACCTCGGCGATCACCTTCGGCTCCTGGGACGTGGCCATGGTGGCGCTCTGTTATGCGTCGACGCTGGCGCTGCTTGCCCTATGCGGCGGGCTGCTCGGCTACGGCGTCCCGTACTGGTGCGGGTTGGCGGCCGCCGGCCTGATCGCCGCCTGCCACATATATTGGATCCGGCGCCGGGATCCTGCAGCGTGCTTCCGCGCTTTCCTGCACAATACTTGGTTCGGCTTTGCCGTCTTCGCCGGCATTTTCGCCCAGACCACTCTTTTTCCCTCCGTTCCATGACCCCGGATCTTTCTATCGCTTTCATCGGCGGCGGCAATATGGCCGCGGCCCTGGCCAACGGCCTGGCGGGCCAGCTTTGCCCGGCGTCGGCCATCCATGTCCTGGAGATCAATCCGGCCGCCCATGCCGCCTGGGCCGAGCGCGGCATGACCGTATCGGGCGAGCCGGACGAGCGCCTGGCCCGGGCCCGGGTGTGGGTCTACGCGGTCAAGCCGCAGCACATGCGCGAGGCGGCCCTGGCCACGCGCGCCTGGCTGCGCCCGGAAGTCCTGGTCCTGAGCATCGCCGCCGGCATCCCGTCCGACGCCCTGGCCCGCTGGCTGGGCGAGCCCGGCCGGCCCTGGCAGCGCCTGGTGCGCTGCATGCCCAATACGCCGGCCCTGGTGGGGGCGGGCGCCAGCGGACTGGCGGCGCTCCCGGGGGCCACGGAGGCGGACCGCGAACTCGCCACCCGCCTGCTGGAATCGGTCGGGATCGTCGCCTGGGTCGACGGCGACGCCGGGCTGGACGCGGTCACCGCGCTGTCGGGCAGCGGCCCGGCCTACGTGTTCCTCTTCCTCGAGGCGCTCATGCAGGGCGGACGCGACCTGGGGCTGGATGCCGCCCAATCCCGCGCGCTGGCCCTGGCCACGCTGGCGGGCGCCGCCAAGCTGGCGGCCGAATCGTCCGAGACGCCCGACGTGCTGCGCCAGCGCGTGACCTCCAAGGGGGGCACCACCGCCGCCGCGCTGGACGTCCTGGAGCAGGGGGATTTCACGGCCCTGGTCGGCCGGGCCATGGACGCGGCCGACCGCCGCGCCGCGGAATTGGCCCGGGAGTTCGGGCAATGACCCCGCGCGTCGCCAGGCCCATGCCCGCCATCCATTTCGCCACGGCGATCCTGGCCATGACGGTGATCGTGGCGGGGTCGAACTGGCTGGTCCAGTATCCGCTGAACGACTGGCTGACCTGGGGCGCGCTGTCCTATCCGGTGGCGTTCCTGGTGGCCGACCTGCTCAACCGCCGCTACGGCCCCGCGGCAGCGCGCCGGGTGGCCTGGTTCGGCTTTCTCGCCGCGGTGGCCGTTTCGGCATGGCTGGCCACCGGGCGGATCGCCGCGGCTTCCGGCCTGGCCTTCTTGTGCTCGCAATGGCTGGACATCTACGTATTCGATCGCCTGCGGCGGCACCGCTGGTGGCAGGCGCCGCTGGTCTCGGGCGCGTTCGCGGCCACGCTGGATACCTCCGTCTTCTTTGCCGTGGCCTTCGCGGGCAGCGGCGCGCCCTGGCAGACCTGGCTGCTGGGGGACCTGCTGGTCAAGCTCGGTGTCAACCTGTGCATGCTGGCGCCGTTCCGCGCCCTGATGTGGAACCTGGGGCGGCCCGGTGCGCTTGGGGAATACACCCAGTGACAGGCTGGTGACCAGACTCCAGAATACGCGACGCTCGCGTAAACGCTGCGGTCGGGCGATCCCTGTCCCGGAAGGAAGGCGCCCCTCCCAGGCGGCGGCGCGCGGCGATCCTTTCCCTCCTCGGAGTCCAGCATGAAGCCCCGTCGCTTTTTCCCCGCCGCCCTGGCCCTGGGCGCACTGGCGCTGGCCGGTGCGGTCCACGCCGCGGACACGATCAAGATCGGTATTCCCCAGCCCATGACGGGCCCCAACACCCAGTACGGCGACCAGATCCAGGCCGGCGCCCTGACCGCCATCGAAACCATCAACGCCGCCGGCGGCGTCAAGGGCAAGAAGCTGGAACCCATTCTGATCGACGACGGGTGCGAACCCAAGCAGGCCGTTCCCGCGGCCAACCGTGTGATCAATTCCGGTGCCAAGTTCGCCGTGGCCCACGCCTGCTCCGGGGTCACCGTGCCGGCGGTCAATGTCTATGAATCCGAAGGCATCGTCGCCATTACCCCGGGCGCCACCTCGCCCCTGGTCACCGACACCATCAAGCCGCATTTCTTCTTCCGCACCATCGGTCGCGACGACCAGCAGGGGCCGTTCGCCGCCCACTACATCTCCAAGACCGTCAAGCCCAGGAAAGTCGCCATCCTGCACGACAAGCAGACCTACGGCTCGGGCGTGGCCACCCAGGTGCGCGACACGCTCGCCAAGGACGGCGTGAACGTGGCCATGTTCGAAGGCATCAACGTCGGCGACAGCGACTATTCGGCCGTGATCACCAAGCTGAAGTCCGCCGGCGTGGATTTCGTCTATTTCGGCGGCTACCATCCCGAACTGGGGCTGTTGTTGCGGCAATCGCGCGAACAAGGCCTGAACGTGCAGTTCATGGGTCCCGAAGGCACGGCCAACCAGGATCTGGTGGCGATCGCCGGCCCGGCCATCGACGGCCTGCTGGTCACGCTGCCGTCCGACTTCACCAAGCTGCCGGGCAACAAGGATATCGTCAAGGCCTTCCGGGACGCCAAGCGCGACCCCGACGGCGCCTTCCAGATGCCGGCCTACGCCGCCGTCCAGGTGCTGGCCAAGAGCATCGACGCCGTGGGCGAGGATCCCGCCAAGGTCGCCGACCATATGCACAAGAACAGCTTCGACACCGCCATCGGCAAGGTCGAGTACGACGCCAAGGGCGACCTGAAGGACTTCGAGTTCGCCGTCTTCAAGTGGGACAAGGACGGCAAGAAGACGCAGTTGTAGGCCATCCCTCGTTCCCGGCCCCGCGCCGGGAATGTTCTTTTGCATGTCCCGGTCGCCGGTCCCGGCATCGTGCCGCGGCCCCCGCGACCGTCCGGAGCACGGCAACATGTCGGATTTCATCCCCCAACTGACCCAGCAGCTTTTCAACGGGCTGTCGCTGGGCGCGATCTATGCGTTGATCGCCATCGGCTATACCATGGTCTACGGCATCATCGGCATGATCAATTTCGCCCACGGCGAGATCTACATGATCGGCGCCTATGTCGGCCTGGTCACGCTGACCGCCATCGGCACCCAGAGCGGCCTGCCGGTGCCGATGATCGTGGCGGCCATGCTGATCGTGGCGGTCGCCGTCACCGGCGCCTACGGCTTCGCCATCGAGCGCGTCGCCTATCGCCCCGTGCGCGGCGGCCCGCGCCTGGTGGCGCTGATTTCCGCCATCGGCATGTCAATCTTCCTGCAGAACTGGGTCGCGCTGGGGCAGGGCGCGCGCGACATGGCGGTGCCGGCGCTGATTTCCGGGGCCATCCAGCTTGACCTGGGCTCGGACTTCAATGTGACGCTGCCGTACTCGCGGATCATGATCATCGTGGTGACGGTCGCGCTCATGATCGCGCTCACGCTGTATATCCGCCATTCGCGCATGGGCAGGGCGTCGCGGGCCTGCTCGCAGGACATGCACATGGCCAATTTGCTGGGCATCGACACCAACCGCATCATTTCCTTCACCTTCGTGCTGGGCGCCATGCTGGCGGCGGTGGGCGGCGTGCTGATCGCCGTCACCATCGGCAAGCTCAACCCGTTCATCGGATTCATCGCCGGCATCAAGGCCTTCACGGCGGCCGTGCTCGGCGGGATCGGCAGCATCCCCGGCGCCATGCTGGGCGGGGTCCTGCTGGGCCTGGCCGAGACCTTCGCGGCTGCCTACATTTCGTCGCAGTACAAGGACATCGTGGCCTTCCTGCTGCTGGTCCTGATCCTGCTCTTCCGGCCCACCGGCCTGCTGGGCAAACCCGAAGTGGAAAAAGTCTGATGGCAAACAATATCGGCAGCGCCTTGCTGGCGGCGCTCATCACCGCGATCGTCGTCGCCCCCGTCTTCGGCCTGCAGTTGGTGCGCCAGGGCGCGCGCACCCTGATGGCGCCGCACTGGGACCTGGTGGCCCTGGCGTCGGCGACGGTCTTCGTCTTTCACCTGGTCCGTCCCTGGCTGGCGCGCGCCTTCGGGTCCATCAGGCTGCCGACCCTGCCGGCGGCGCCGACGGGCGGCGACCGCAGGGTAATCTTCCTGCTCATCGCGCTGGCGGTGGTCTGGCCGTTCTTCGGCGGCCGCAGCCAGGTGGACATCGCCACCCTGGTACTCATCTACGTCATGCTCGGGCTGGGCCTGAACATCGTCGTCGGCTTCGCCGGGCTGCTGGACCTGGGGTTCGTGGGGTTCTACGCGGTGGGCGCGTACACGTACGCGCTGCTCTACCACTGGGCAGGCTGGGGCTTCTGGGAAGCCTTGCCGCTGGCCGGCGCCACGTCGGCCCTGTTCGGCTTCGTGCTGGGATTCCCGGTGCTGCGCCTGCGCGGCGATTACCTGGCCATCGTGACCCTGGGGTTCGGCGAGATCATCCGGCTGCTGCTGACCAACCTGACCTGGCTCACGGGCGGCCCCGACGGCATTTCCGGCATCCCCAAGCCTTCCGTGTTCGGGATCGAGATGGCGCGCCGCCCCAGCACCGAGGGCGGCACCACGCTGCATCAGTTGCTGGGCTTGCCCTTCGACAACCAGCACATGGTGGTCTACCTGTATCTCATGGCCCTGATGCTGGCGCTGTTCACCCTGTTCGTCTCCAACCGGCTGGTGCGCATGCCCATCGGCCGGGCCTGGGAAGCCCTGCGCGAAGACGAGATCGCCTGCCGCTCCCTGGGCCTGAACCCGACGCGCATCAAGCTCTCGGCCTTCACCCTGGGCGCCATGTTCGCGGGCTTCGGCGGCGCTTTCTTCGCCGCCCGCCAGGGCCTGGTGAATCCCGAATCCTTCACGTTCATCGAGTCCGCGCTGATCCTCGCCATCGTGGTGCTGGGCGGCATGGGCTCGCAGCTCGGCGTGATCCTGGCGGCGATCCTGCTCACCGTGCTGCCCGAGCTGGCGCGCGAATTCGCCGAATACCGCATGCTGATGTTCGGCCTGGTCATGGTCCTCATGATGATGTGGCGCCCGCAGGGCCTGCTGCCCATGAAGCGTCCCCACGTGGAGCTCGCGCCATGAACGCCGCGGATCCCGCAGGGATCGCCGCCGGGGCGCCCGGGTCCGCCGCCCGGCCGCTGCTCCAGATCCATGGGCTGTCGATGCGCTTCGGCGGCCTGCTGGCGGTCAACGACGTGGCCTTCGACGTCCGGGCCGACGAAGTCTTCGCCATCATCGGCCCCAACGGCGCCGGCAAGACCACCGTGTTCAACTGCGTGGGCGGTTTCTACCGGCCGAGCTCGGGCCGGGTCCTGCTCGACGGGCAATCGATCACGGGCCTGCCCAGCCACAAGGTGGCGCGCCACGGGCTGGTGCGCACCTTCCAGAACGTGCGCCTGTTCAAGCAACTGACCGTGCTGGAGAACCTGCTGGTGGCCCAGCACACCCAGGTGGAAAGCCGGCTGTTGCCGGGCCTGCTCAAGCTGAAGTCCTATCAGGACTCGGAAACGCAGGCCAGGCGGCGCGCCGCGCAATGGCTGGATTTCATGGGGCTGCGCCAGTTCGCCAATCGCGAGGCCGGCAACCTGGCCTACGGCCACCAGCGCAGGCTGGAGATCGCCCGCTGCATGATCACCCAGCCGCGGCTGCTGATGCTCGACGAGCCCGCCGCCGGCCTGAACCCGCAGGAAAAGCACGACCTGCAACGCATGATCGACCGCCTGCGCCGCGAATTCGGCGTGGCCGTGCTGCTGATCGAGCACGACATGAACCTGGTCATGGGCATTTCCGACCGCATCCTGGTCATGGAGCACGGCAAGCCCATCACCACCGGCGCCCCCGCCGAAGTGCGCAGCGATCCGCGCGTCGTCAAAGCCTATCTGGGGGAAGCCTGATGCTCAAGCTGGAAAACGTCCACACCTACTACGGCGCCATCCAGGCGCTGGACGGCGTGTCGGTCGAGGTCGACCAAGGGGAAATCGTCACGCTGATCGGCAGCAACGGCGCCGGCAAGACCACGCTGCTCATGACGGTCTGCGGCAATCCGCGCGCGCGCTCCGGACGCATCACCTTCGAAGGCGAGGACATCTCCGGCAAGCCCACGCATCACATCATGCGGCGGGGCATTGCCATATCGCCGGAAGGCCGCCGGGTGTTCCCCGACCTGACCGTGCGGGAGAACCTGCAAATGGGCGGCTTCTTCGCCGACAAGAACGCCATCGAGTCCGGCATGGAGCATGTCTTCGGATTGTTTCCGATCCTGCGGGAACGGGCCGTCCAGCGGGCCGGCACGCTGTCGGGCGGTGAACAGCAGATGCTGGCCATCGGCCGCGCGCTCATGTCGCGTCCGCGTCTGCTCCTGCTGGATGAACCCACGCTGGGCCTGGCGCCGCTGATCATCGCCCAGATCTTCGAGATCATCCGCACCATCCGCGCGGCCGGCGTCACGGTCTTCCTGGTCGAGCAGAACGCCCACAAGGCGCTGCAGGTCGCGGATCGCGCCTATGTGCTGGAGACCGGGCGGGTGGTGTTGTCCGATACCGGGGAGAACCTGCTGCGCAACGACGAGGTCAAGAAAGCCTACCTGGGCGGGTGAAACGGCCGGACCCGCGCGCCCGGCCGCAGGCCTGCCGCGTCAGGCCAGCCCCTCTTCCTTCAGTGCCCGCTGCACTCCGGCATCCTGGTCCATCCGGTCATGGAACCTCGCCAGGTTGTCGTAGCCGGACAGGTCGATCTTCTTGCCGCGCGCCCAGCGCAGCACCACGTACAGGTAGGCGTCGGCGATCGACCGCTGGTCCGCCAGCCATTCCCGGCCGGCCAGGCGCTGGTCGGCCACGCCGAAGAGCTCGCGCAGGCGCTCGGAAGCGCTCTTGCGCAATTCCTCCTGGCCGGCTTCGCTCGACATGAACCGCTGCGGCCCGAACACCAGCGAGAACGTCTTGTGGACGTCCGAATTCACGAAGCCCAGCCAGCGGCGCACCTCGGCGCGCGAGCGGGGCGTGCCGTCGCCCATCAGGCCGCAGTCGGGATGGGTCTCGACCAGGTATTCCAGCACGGCGGCATTCTGGTTCAGCGCCCAGTCGCCATCGGTGATGGCGGGCACCGCGCCCATGGGATTGACCTTGAGATAGTCGGGCGACTTGAGCTCGTCGCGCGACAGACGATGGGCCTCGTAGGGCTTGCCGATCCATTCGAGCACGATATGGGACGCCAGCGAGCAGGCGCTGGGCATGTAGTAGAGCTTCATGATTTTCCGGATCTCCTAGCACGGGTATGCCTCTTGCATACGCCTCGCACTATGGTAACGCCGCCGGCGTGTGATTCAATCGACCGGTCGTCGCCCGTTCGCGGAGGAACTCATGCCCGGATCCCTCAACCAGCATTGCCTGTCCTGGCTGCTCGGCTGCCTGCTCGCGCTCGCCTGCGCCGCGGCGCAGGGCGCATCTACCGCCACGGCCGATCGCCTGCGGGTCGAGACCCTGCAACAAGGTCTCGAACACCCCTGGTCGATCGCATTCCTGCCCGGGGACCAGAGCATGCTTGTCACCGAGCGGCCCGGGCGCCTGCGGCTATGGCGGCCCGGCTCGGGGCTGTCCGCGCCCATTGCCGGCACGCCCGAGGTCTATGCCGAAGGGCAGGGCGGGCTGCTGGACGTGGCCCTGTCGCCGGGCTTCGCCCAGGATCGCCTCGTCTATCTGTCCTATGCCGAGGCGGGCGACGGGCGCGCCGGCACGGCGGTGGGGCGGGGCAGGCTGTCGGCCGACGCCCGCCGTCTCGAGAATTTCCAGGTCATATTCCGGCAGGAACCCAAGCTGTCCGACGGCCAGCATTTCGGCTCGCGCCTGGTGTTCGACCGCACCGGCCTGCTGTTCGTGTCGCTGGGCGAGAACAATCGCCGCCCGACCGCCCAGGCGCTGGACAGACTGCAAGGCAAGATCGTCCGGCTCCAGCCCGACGGCGGGATCCCGCGCGACAATCCTTTCGTGGGCCGCGACGGCGCGCGTCCCGAGATCTGGTCCTATGGGCACCGCAATCCTCAGGGCCTGGCGCTGAACCCGTGGACCGGCGAGCTGTGGGAAACCGAACACGGCGCCCGCGGCGGCGACGAAGTCAATCTTCCGCAGCCCGGCAAGAACTACGGCTGGCCGCTGGCCACGCACGGCATCAACTACAACGGGCGGCCGATACCCGAGGCGCGCGGCGCCGAAGCGCCGAGCACGGAACAGCCCGTCTACTACTGGAAGCAATCGCCGGCGGTCAGCGGCATGGCCTTCTACGATGCCGGCCGCTATCCGCAATGGCAGCACTCGCTGTTCGTCGGCGCCCTGGCCACCCGCGAACTGATCCGGCTGAGCCTGGACGGCGATCGCGTCGTCGGGGAAGAACGGATGCTGCGCGGCGACCGGATCCGCGACGTGCGCCAAGGCCCGGACGGCTATCTGTACGTGCTGACGGACGCCGGGGACGGCAAGCTGCTGCGCCTGGGGCTGCAATGAATCGCCGCGCGGCATCGGATATCGCCACGCGCCGGCGGACGACGGCGGGGAGACTGCCATGACGTCGCAAGGACTCGAGATCGACGGCCGGCGGCTGCCGCGGATCGGACAGGGCACCTGGTTCATGGGCGAGCGCCATGAGGCGCAGGCGGCCGAGATCCGGGCCCTGCAGCTCGGCCTGGATCTCGGCATGACCCTGATCGACACCGCGGAAATGTATGCGGACGGCGGGGCGGAACAGGTGGTGGGCCGTGCCATCGCGGGCCGGCGGGACGACGTCTTCCTGGTGTCCAAGGTCTATCCGCATCGCGCCAGCCGCGACGGCGCCGTGCGGGCGTGCGAGGAAAGCCTGCGGCGGCTGGCCACCGATCGCCTCGACCTCTATCTGCTGCACTGGCCGGGCAGTATCCCGCTGACGGAGACGCTCGAGGCGTTCGAGCGCCTGCGCGGGCAGGGCAAGATCCTGCGCTGGGGCGTATCCAATTTCGACACGCCCCTGATGCGCGACCTGCGGGCGCTGCCCGGGGGGCAGGAATGCGCGGCCAACCAGGTGCTCTATCATCTGGCGTCCCGAGGCATCGAATTCGACCTGCTGCCCTGGCAACGCCGGCATGGGGTGCCCGTCATGGCCTATTGCCCGCTGGCGCAGGGCGGCGCCGGGGCGCGCGACCTGCTGGGCAATGCCGCGCTGCAAGCGCTGGCCAGGGAGCGCGGCGTCGCGCCGGCCCAGGCCGCCCTGGCCTGGTGCGTGCGCGACGGCGACGTCGTCGCCATTCCCAAGGCGGTCGATCCCGATCACGTCCGGCAAAATGCCGCTGCCGCCCAATTGCGGCTCACGCCCGAAGAACGGGCGCGGCTCGACCGGGCGTTCGCGCCGCCGCGGCGCAAAACGCCGCTCGATATCGTCTGACGCCGCGGACGCCGAAGCGCCGCGACCCGGCTCGACCCTACAGCGGGCCGAGCTCCACCTTGATCCAGCCCGGCTGGCGGGTATCGAATGCCCGATAGGCATCCACCGCGCGCGCCAGGGGTTCGCGCCGCGTCAGGATCTTCGCGGGGTTCACCTTGCCGGTACGCACCAGGTCGACGAGCATCGGGACATACTTGCGATGATTGCAATTGCCCATCCGGATCGTCAGGTTTTTGTTCATGGCCATGCCGACCGGAAAGCTGTTGTCGGTCGGCGGATAGACACCGATGATGGAGAGCGTGCCCGCCTTGGCCAGCGATTGCACCGCCCAGCCCAGGGCCTGCGACGGGGCGTCCCCAGGCACCCAGTTCGCGCTGTCAGGTGCGGCGTGCGGGGCGATGTCCCGCCTTTCCCGCTCGAAGCGCTCCTCCTGCTTGCCGGCCTGTTCCCGCGCCGGTCCCTCGTGCGCATGGACCGCATCGACCCCCACCGCATCGATCGCGCAATCCACGCCGATTCCGCCCGTCAGGGCGCGTATCGCCTTGACCGGATCCTCGGCATTGAAATCGATCGTTTCCGCCCCTTGCGCGCGCGCCATCTCCAGGCGGTCGGGCACGGCGTCGACCGCCAATATCCTGCCCGCATCCATCAGGCGCGCGGAGGCAATGACGAATTGCCCTACCGGCCCGCAACCGAATACCGCGACCGTGTGGCCGGGCTTGATCCCGGCCAGGTCGGCCCCGAAATACCCGGTGGGAAAGATATCGGAAAGCATGATGGCGTTGTCGTCGTCGACTTCGTCGGGTAGCTTCACCAGATTGACGTGGGCATGGGGAATGCGGGCCTTCTCGGCCTGCAGCCCATGGAACCCGCCCGCCGCCTCCGGCCCGCCGTAGAAGGCGGTGCCGGCCAGCTTGCCATGGGGATTGGCGTTGTCGCACTGGGCGTAATACCCCGCCCGGCAATAGGCGCAGTACCCGCATGCGATCGTGGAGGGGACGACGACCCGGTCGCCCACCGAGAGATTGCGCACGCCGGGCCCGATGGCCTCGACGACTCCCACGTCTTCGTGTCCGAGAATGGTGCCTGGCGCGACCCCTTCCATCGTGCCCCGGATGAAGTGCAGGTCGGTGCCGCAGATCGCGCTGGCGGTGAGCCGCACGATGGCGTCGGTGTCCTGCTCGATCCGGGGTTCCGGGACATCGTCGAGACGAATGTCGCCGATTCCGTGAAATACCACCGCCTTCATTTCGATCTCCTTGTGCCGAGGTTCCGGTTCGCCGGAACCTCGGCGCAGGACGATCTCATGCGCGGACTCCTGGCTGCGGAAGAAAAGAACCCGGGACGCCGGGCGTTCCGGGCTCCTTCCGCATTCCCCGTGCCGGAGGCCTCCGACGCGCCGCGCCGCGCGCCGGGCGGTAAATTTTTCAGCGACGGCAAATCTTGCCGGCCGGCTCAGGAGGGATTGATGCCCGCGGCCTTGGCGACCTTGCCCCATTTGTCCATTTCGGACTTGATGTAGCGCCCGAACTCGTCGGGCGTATCCATGGTCATGGGTTCGGCGCCAAGCTCCGCCAGGCGCGTGCGCATTTCGGGGGTCTGCACGATGCCGCCGATTTCGTCGTGCAGGCGTCCGACGATGTCGGCGGGCGTGCCGGCGGGCACCAGGATGCCCACCCATACGCTGACCGCGAAGTCCGGCAGTCCGCCCGATTCCGCCACGGTGGGCAGATCCGGCACGAGCGACGAGCGCTGGGCGCTGGATACCGCGATCGCCCGCAGCTTGCCGGCCTTGACGCTGGGCAGGGCGGCGGGAAGCGTGGGGAAGATCATGGGCACCTGGCCCGCGATCACGTCGCTGATGGCCGGCATGTCGCCGCGATAGGGAATGTGCACCAGGTCGATGCCGGCCAGCACCTTCAGGTATTCCACGGTCAGGTGGTTGGACGTGCCGTTGCCGGCCGATGCGTAGTTGATCGTGCCGGGTTTCTGCTTGGCCAGGGCGATCAGGTCCTTGACCGATTGCACGGGGAAGGAGGGGTTGACCACCAGGATGTTGGGCGCCGCCGCCACCAGGGCAACCGGCGCGAAATCCTTGGTGGAATCGTAGGGCAGCGACTTGTACTGGCTGGCCGCCATGGAAATGTTGCTGACCGAACCCAGCAGCAGGGTATAGCCGTCCGGATCGGCCTTGGCCACATAGTCGGCGCCGATGGTGCCGCCGGCGCCCGGGCGGTTTTCGACGATGACGGACTGGCCCAGCTTCTCCGCCAGTTTCTGGCCCAGGACCCGGGCCACGATGTCGTTGATCCCGCCCGGCGGGAAACCGACGATCAGGCGTATCGGCTTGCCGGGATAGGCATGGGACTGGGCGCCGGCCGGGGCCGACAGGAAGACCGTGGCTGCGAACACGGCTGCGGCAATGCGCAGAAACGATTTCATGCAATGTCTCCGTATAGTTTTACGTGGGCGAAACGACAGGCAATCCTGCGGCGTCAGGCGAGCGCGGCGGACCGCTTTTCGATCCGGGAATGAGGCTCGTCCTTGGGGATGCTCACCGGCACGCCTTGTTCGGCCAGCCGCGCGCGGATCTCCTGGACCGGCGGGCGGCTCCAGTCGGCGCCGGGGCGCTGGGCCATGCAGGCGGCGAACACGCCCGCGGCCTGGCCCATCAGGCCGGTGGGCGCCATGTTGCGGGAAAACTTCTCGACGTCGTGGGTCACCGACGCGCAGCGGCCGGCCACGACCAGGTTCGCGCAGTGGTCCGACACCAGGCACGACAGGGGAAACTCGAAGCGCATCAGCTTGAGCGCCAGCTTGCGCGCCCACTCGTCGTTCACCGATCCCTCGTGGGCGAAGTCCGGCCCGTGGATCTCGGCGGTGCCGTAGTCCACGGACGTCATGACGGCGATGGAATCGTCGAAGCGCTTGCCGGCGACGATATCGGGATAGGTCAGGGTGTAGCGGCCCTTCAGGCGGCGGGTTTCACGCACACCCATGAAGGCCGAGGTGTCGACCAGGAAGCTGTGCTCGAAGCCGGGCAGGAGCCGGCGGCAGACATTCACGATGTCGCGCAGTTGCCGGCGTCCTTCGATCTCCGCGCGGGTGATATCGGCGGCGTCGGTGCCGTCCACGTTGTAGATGCGGGTGCTGTTGCAGATCAGCACGGCCCGGTCCGCATGCCCGGCCGGATTGACCCCGCTGAAGCGCAGGTAGTTGACCGGCATGGCGGGATCCATGAGCCCGCTTGCCTTGGCCTTCTCCACGATCGAGAAAAAGCCGTCGATCCGCACGATGCCTTGTTCCAGGTCCACCACGCGGCGGCCGTCGTCCTGCGAGAAATCGTCGGGATGGTGGTCGATGTATTCCTTGAAGCGGTTCAGGTCGATGTTGCCGATGCGGCCCATGACCGTCATCGGCCGCATGGCGCCGTCTTCCTCGCGCCCCTTGACGAAGGGCAGTCCCGCGCGGGCGGCCACGTCGCCGTCGCCGGTGGCGTCGATCACCGCCTTGGCCAGGATGGCCTGCCGGCCGGATTTGTTGTCGACGATCACGCCGGCCAGCCGGCCGTCCTGCACCAGCGGCTCCGACACCCAGGTGTAGAGCAGCAGCTCGACGCCGGCTTCGGTCAGGATGTCCAGCGCCGTCCATTTGTACGCCTCGATGTCCCAGGGCACGACGTCCCCCAGGCCCGCGCCCTGTTCCTTGGCCAGGCGGGCGAAAAACTCGCGGGGAAAGCCGACGAGCTCGCTGGCGGGAATCACCAGCAGTCCCATGGCGGATCCGGTGGCCGTGCCGCCCAGGAAGCCGGCGCGTTCGATCAGCAGGGTCCGGGCGCCGCTGCGGGCCGCCGCGGTGGCGGCCGCGATCCCGGCGACGCCGCCGCCGCACACCAGCACGTCGACTTCCCTGGCGACGGGTATGGCCTGGTCCGAAACCACGACCTGGGACTGCGATATCTGAAACACGGTTGTCTCCATCTGGAAGCTGGCGCGTAGCGCCGGAAGGGCGCGCCGACACGGCGCGGGCAATGAGGCGTCAGGCGGCCGCCCCGACCGGGAACCTGGAGCGGTAGGCCTCGATGTAAGCCACCTTGGAATGGTTGATATGGGTACGGCACAGTTCCACCAGCCGTGCGCGGTCGCCCCGGCGCAGGCAATCGATCATGGCCCAGTGTTCCTGGCCGGCGCTGCGCAGGAACTCCGTGCGGGTGATCGAGAACGAGCGGATGCCGTGGGTCTGCTGCCCGTAGTGGTCGATGGCGCATGCCAGCTGGGGGTTGCCGCAAGCGGCGAAGAAGGTGCGGTGGAATTCGATGTTGATGCGAAACGCGGCCTTGATGTCGGCGGCGGCGATGGCCGCGTCATGGCGTTCCTGGACGGCGCAGAGGGCGGCGATCACCGCCGGATCGCCGAACTCGATCTGGCCGGCGGCGGCGGTTTCCAGGATCTCGCGCACGCCGTAGAGATGCTCGGCGTCGGCCGGCGACAGGTCGCGCACCGCCGCGCCCTTGTTGGGGCTGCGTTCGGCCAGCCCCATGCGCTCGAGCTCGGCCAGGGCCTGGCGCACCACATGGCGCTTGGCCTGGAAGCGCTTCATGAGCGCGTCCTCGACCAGCCGCTCGCGCGGATGCAGGTAGCCGAAGACGATGTCTTCCTCGAGCTGGCCGACGATGGCGGGCAGGGCGTCTTCAGGGGCGGGGGATTCGACCGGTCGCAAGGACATGGGGTTCGCCACGGCGTCAATATTTATGTCGATATTATTATCAATAATCTTTCGGACTGCAACCCGCGAACGGCGGCAGCTTCCGCCCGATGAGGATTCCGGGTGTCAGGAGCGCCTGGAAACGGGCGGCTGCCGCACGCCGGCGCTGGCGATGCCGGCGAAAATGCCGGCGGCCGCGTTGGACTCGTCGCGGCGCAGCGCGATGTGCAGTTCGGTCATCGCCCCGCGCTCGCGCAGGGGCCGGAAAACGAGCCGCCCGGGCCGCACGGCGGCAGCCGATTTCGGGACCAGGGCGACGCCCATGCCGGCCTCGACCAGCGACAGCATGGTCGGCAGCACGCTTTCGCTGACGATGCGCGGCTCGATGCCCGTGCGCTCGAACAGCGCGCCGATCAGGGCGTGGAAGTAATGGGACGTGCGCTGGGCGAAGGCCACGAAGGGTTCCCCCCGCAGGTCCGCCAGCCCCACCTTCGCGACTCCGGCCAGGCGATGGTGCACCGGCATGGCCAGCACCAGGGGCTCGCGCCCGACCAGCATGAACCGGAAACGGCCGTCGTTCATGGATGCATGGCGGCGCAGCAGCGCGGCATCCAGGCGCCCGGCCAGCAGTTCCTGCCAGAGTTCGATGGAATTCTTCTGTTCCTGCAGCAGCAACTGCACCTCGGGATACCGTTCCCGGTAGGCCGCGATGGCCCGGGGCAGGACATGGTACGTGGCGGTGCTGGTGAAGCCCAGCGCCAGCGTGCCGCTTTCGCCGGAGGCGACCTGCCGCGCCGCGATCAGCATGGCGTTGCCCTGGTCGATGAGCTGGCTCGCCGCGTCGAACAGCGCCTGCCCGGCGGGCGTCAGCCGGACCGAGCGCGTGGTGCGCACGAATAGCGGCGTGCCGACTTCCTGTTCGAAGCGGCGGATGAGCTGGCTCAGGGGCGGCTGGCTGATGTGCAGGCGCTCGGCGGCCCGCCCGAAATGCAGTTCCTCGGCGACCGTCACGAAAGCCAGCAATTGGCGGGAATAGAGAGGCATGCCGGGATTATGTCGTAAAAACGTATGAATCCATAAACCAAATCATATTGGAAGTTCCAATCCAGGCCTTCTAGAATCGACCGCATTTCCTTGGCCGCCGGCCCGGCGCAGGCGCCCTGGCGTGTTTCCCGGAGGACCGCCCCATGACCGCGCTCGCGCAGGCGTTGAACCGCCTGACCGACGTCCAGCCGTTCCAGGCCTCCTGGTACGTGAAAGACCTGGCCGGCGGCGCGACGCTGGGCCGCGACGCCGACCTGCCGGTCGCCACCCGCAGCACGCGCAAGGTGGCGATCATGATGGCGCTGCTCAACGGCGTCGCCAGCGGGGAGTTCGACCTGTCCCGGCCCGTCGGGGTGCCCGAGGCCTACCAGCACACGCGCTCCGGCGTCACCCAGTTTTTCCTGCCGGACCCCGTCCTGCGTCTGCACGACGCCATGGCGCTCATGATCGGCGTCAGCGATAACGGCTGCACCGGAGCCATCATGGACCTGCTCGGGCTGGACCGGCTCAACGCCTATTGCCGCTCCATCGGCATGGCCAACACCGCGCACCGTTCGGCGCTGCCGCTGGACAGCGCCGAACTGCAGGCCAATACCGTCTCGACGCCGCGCGAACAGGGCGATCTGCTGGAAGCCATCGTGGCGGGCGTGGACGATCCGCTGGCCGCCCGCCGCCTGGGATGCGCGCCATCGCATTGCGCGCTGGCGCTGCGGGCGCTGCGGGCCCAGCAGTTGCGCGCCAAGATTCCGGCCCTGCTGCCCGACGAGGCGGCGGTCGCGCACAAGGACGGCACCGGGCCCGGCATGCACCACGACACGGGCATCGTCTACCGCGGCGACAGGCCGCTTTTCGTGGTCTGCGCCTACACCTGGAACGTCCCCGCCATGCTGGAGGACGGCGTTCCGGGGCGCGCGGCGGCGGCGCGCTTCATCGCGCAGTTGTCGCGCCAGGCTTGGGATGCGCTGGCCGGCCGCCGAACGCGGCCGCGCCCGGCGGGGGAAGCAGGGACCGGGACGGTATCCCGGGCGGCATCATAAAGACGATAAAGATATCAATATCCATTAAAAATCATATTGGAAGTTCCAATCAAGACATCCTAGAATTTTTCCAGCGATCGCCGAGCAGCATGTATTCCGTGCGATTCCCGTGTTTGCGCGTATGTCCTACCTGGATACCCAAGACATGTCCATGCTCAAGAAACCGCTGCGCCGGGCGGGCGCCACCCTGGCCTGCCTGCTCGCGCTCGCCACGCTCTGCGCCGCGGCGAACGCCCAGTCGCCGGCCTATCCCGACAAGCCCATACGCATCATCGTGCCCTTCGCGGCCGGCAGCGTGACGGACATCCTGGCCCGTATCGTCGCCAACGATCTCGCGCCCAGGCTGGGCCAACCCGTCGTCGTGGAGAACAAGGCGGGCGCCGGCGGCAACGTGGGGGCCGCCCTGGTGGCCGCCTCGCCCGCCGACGGCTATACCCTGATGATGGGTTCGGTCAGCACCAATGCCATCAATCCCAGCCTGTACCAGGACCTGAAGTTCGACCCGCTGCGCGATTTCGCGCCCATCACCCGGGTGGCCAGCGTCACCAATGTGCTGGTGGTGCCGGAAACCGTGCCGGCCAAGTCCGTCCAGGACCTGGTCGGGCTCATGAAGCAAGAGAAGTACAGCTACGCCTCGGGCGGGGCGGGCGGGGCGCAGCACCTGGCCGGCGCGCTGTTCGCGTCGCTCACCGGCACCCAGGCGGTGCACGTGCCCTACAAGGGCGGGAGCCCGGCGATCCCCGACCTGATCAGCGGCCGCGTGCAATTCATGTTCTGCAACCTGCCGATCTGCCTGCCGCACATCAAGACCGGCAAGCTCAGGGCGCTGGGGGTGACCTCCACGCAGCGTTCGGTGCTGCTGCCGGAAGTGCCGACCATGGCCAAACTCGGATTGGCGGGCTGCGGGGTCGACGGCTGGTTCGGGCTGTTCGCGCCGAGCCGGGTGCCGGCGGGCATCCTGGACAGGCTCAATCGCGAAGTCACCGCCATCCTTGGACAGGACAGCGTGCGCCGGCAACTGCTGGAGCAGGGCGCCGAGCCGGTTCCCAATTCCCGCAAGGACTTCGTCGCCTTCGTGCAGAGCGAGCACGACAAATGGGCGCACGCCATCAAGGACCTGGGCATCAAGCTGGAGTGACGCATCCGTGAAGCCGCTGCATCGTCTTACGGTCCTGGAAGCCGCGCGCGCCCTGGAAACCGCGGAAATCACCGCGCAGGAACTGACGCGCGCCTGCCTCGAGCGCATCGCCGAGCGCGACCCGGAGGTCCGGGCCTTCGTGGCGCATGACGCGGGCCGCGCGCTGGGCGAAGCCCGGCGGGCCGACGCCATGCCGGGCGGCCACCCCATGCGCGGGATTCCCTTCGCGGTCAAGGACATCTTCGATACCGCGGACTACCCCACGGCCTACGGTTCGGAAATCTATGCGGGCCACATGCCCGCCGCGGACGCGGCCTGCGTGTCGGGGTTGCGCGAACGCGGCGCGATCGTGCTGGGCAAGGCGGCCACCAGCGAATTCGCCACGCGCACGCCGGGCAAGACGCGCAATCCGCTGCGCCTGTCCCACACGCCGGGCGGCTCCTCCAGCGGTTCGGCCGCGGCCGTGGCCGACGGCATGGCGCCCATCGCCATCGGCTCGCAGACCACCGGCTCCATCCTGCGGCCCGCGGTGTACTGCGGCGTGGTCGGCTACAAGCCGACGTTCCACGCCATCCCCGCCGCCGGCATGAAACCGCTGAGCCCCTCGCAGGACACGGCCGGGGTCCTGGCTCGGACGGTGCCGGACGCCGCGCTCTTCGTTCATGGCCGGCCCGGCGCGACATCCGTGCAGACGCCGCCGCCCGCGCCGCGCATCGCCGTGTGCACCTCCAGCCAGTGGCAGCACGCCAGTCCCGGCGCGCTGGGGGCCATCGACCGGCTGCGCCGCCGGCTGGAGCGGGCCGGCGCGCGGCTGGTGGAGTTGCCGTTGCCGCCCGTGCTCGAGGCGGCCCTGGCCATCCAGGAAAGGCTCACCACCTACGAGGCGCGCCGCTCGCTGGCCCACGAATACCGTCTCCATCGCGACCGCCTGAGCCCCGTCCTGCGGCAGCGGCTGGCCAGCGTGGAGTCGATCGGGCTGGCCGATTACCTGGAGCTGCTGGAACAGGCCGCCGGCGCGCGGCAGGCGGCGACGGCATTGTTCCGCGACGTCGACGCGCTGCTGTACCCCGCCACGGAAGGCGAGGCCGAGGCCGGCCTCGACCAGTCGGGTTCGCCGCGCTTCGGCGCCCTGTGGACCCTGCTGCACCTGCCCACCGTGGCGCTGCCGATCGACCGCGGCCCCACCGGCATGCCGCTGGGCGCCCAGTTCATCGGCCCGCACGGCGGCGACCTGCGCGCGCTGGCCGTGGCCCATTTCGCCGACGGCCTGTCCGAGCTGCCGCTCGCGCGGGCCGCCTGATGCGCTTGCGCGCCGCGACAGGCGGCCCCATGCCCACCATGACCGATTCCTCGCATCCCTCCCATGCCTGAACTGGACAAACTCCCCCGCAAGGACTTCCAGCCCGCCGCCCGCTGCCCCCTGGACGGCGTGCGCGTGCTCGATCTCTCCCGCCTGGTGGCGGGCAACATCCTGACCCTGGGTCTGGCCGATTTCGGCGCCGAAGTCATCAAGGTCGAGCCGCGCCAGGGCGATCCGCTGCGCGCCTGGCAATCCGACGGCGTGGACACCCACTGGAAAGTCTACGGCCGCAACAAGAAAAGCATCTGCCTGGACCTGCGCGCGCCCCGCGGCCGCGAATTGCTGCTGGCCCTGGCGCGCACCGCGCAGGTCCTGGTGGAGAACTTCCGTCCCGGCACGCTCGAGAAAATGGAGCTCGGCCCCGAGGTGCTGCATGCGGCCAATCCCGGGCTGGTGATCGTGCGCATCTCGGGCTGGGGGCAGACGGGGCCGTTCCGCCACAAGCCCGGCTTCGGCACGCTGGTCGAAGGGTTCTCCGGCTTCGCGTCCATGAACGGCTTCGCCGATCGCGAACCGGTGCTGCCGCCGATCCAGATGGCCGACAATGTCGCCGGCCTGAGCGGCGCCTTCGCGACCATGGTGGCGCTGCGCGAAGTGGAGGTCAACGGCGGGCAGGGGCAGGCCATAGACCTGCCCCTGTTCGATCCGCTGTTCGCCATCCTGGGACCGCAGGCGGCGCACTACCAGGTCACGGGACGCGTCAAGCCGCGCACGGGAAGCCGCTCGACCACCGCCGGCCCGCGCAATGTCTTTCGCACGCGCGACGATCGCTGGATCTGCCTGTCGGCCTCGACCCAGGCCATGGCCGAACGGCTGTTCAGGGTCATCGGCCGCGAGGACCTGATCGACGACCCGGACTACGCCACCAACGGCGCGCGCATCCGCAACGCCGCGGCCCTGGAGACAATCATCGGGGCCTTCATGCGCGAACGCACGCTCGAGGAAAACCTGCGCTTCTTCGACGCCGCCGACGTCACGGTCGGCCCGGTCAACGATATCTCGCTCATCGTCGAGGACCCCTATATCGCCGCCCGCGAGGTGCTGGTGCGGCTGCCCGACGACGAGCTGGGGACCGTCGCCATGCACAACATCGGCCCCCGCCTGTCCGGCTCGCCGGGCTCGCTGCGGCGCCGCGCGCCGCGGCTGGGCGAGCACAACCGCGAGATCCTGGCCGATGCCGGCGTCGACGACGAGCGCTACGAGGCATTGGTGGCGGAAGGCATCGTCCGCGCCGGGAACGCCATTCCGGAGGAAACCCCGCCATGAACCAATCCGCCGTCCGCCCGCCGCTGCCGGTCTGGCGTTCCCTGCTGTACGTGCCGATCAATGTCGAGCGTTTCGTGGAAGGCGCGCACCGCCGCGGGGCCGACGCCGTGCAGCTCGATCTGGAGGACAGCGTGCCCGAGTCCGAGAAGGACAAGGCCCGCACGCTGATCCAATCCGCGGCGCGCCGGGTGCGGCGCGGCGGGGCCGATGTCGTGGTGCGCATCAACCGGCCGCTGGACCAGGCCGTGCGCGATATCGAAGAGGCCGTCTGCCCGGAGGTCGACGCCATTTCGGTGACCAAGGTGAGCAGCCCTTCGCACCTGCGGCTGCTCGACGAACTGGTCGGCACGCTGGAGCAGAGCAGGGGACTGCCCGCGGGCCGCATCCGTTTCGTGGCGATGATCGAGACCGCCGACGCGTTCTTCCAGGCGCGCGAGATCGCCCAGGCCACGCCGCGCGTGGCCGCGCTGAACCTGGGAACGGAGGATTTCGCGTTGTCCATGGGCATGCAGCCCGAGCCCGAGGCCCTGTTCTATCCCAAGCAGCACATCGCCTTCGCCGCGCGGGCCGCCGGCGTGATCCCCCTGGGCTTCGTGGGCAGCGTGGCCGAGTTCGGCGACCGGGAGAAGTTCCGCGCGATGATCCGCCGTTCGCGGCGCATGGGATTCGAGGGCGCGAATTGCATCCATCCCGGGCAGGTCGGGATCCTGAACGAGGAATACAGCCCGCTGGCCGAGGAAGTGGCGGCGGCGCGCGAGCTCATCGCGCGCAACGAAGAGGCCAAGGCGGCCGGCCGCGGTTCGTTCGCCGTGGACGGCAAGATGATCGACCTGCCCATCCTGCTGCGGGCCGAGCGCCTGCTGGCGCGCCATGCCGCGATCGAGCGGCGCGCCGCCCAGATGCAGGCTTTTTCCGCTGCCGACGGCAGCACTGGAGACCCGCGATGATCCCGCACCATCCCCGCAACTTCCTGGCCGGCGCGCTGGCCTGCCTGCTCGGCGTCCTCGCCGGGCCGGCCCACGCCCAGGCCGACTATCCGTCCAGGCCCATTACCATGGTGGTGCCGTTTTCGCCGGGCGGCGTGGCCGACATCATGGCCCGCGTCGTCGCCAACGGCATGACCGAGGCGCTGGGCCAGCCCGCCGTGGTCGAGAACAAGGCCGGCGCCGACGGCAATATCGGGGCCGGCTACGTGGCCGCGGCGCCGGCCGACGGCTATACGCTGCTCGTGGGCCCGGCCAGCACCAATGCCATCAATCCGGTGCTGCACAAGAACCTGAAATTCGACGCCCGCAAGGATTTCGTGGCCATCGCCAACCTGGCGACCGTGCCCAACGTGCTGGTGCTCGGTCCCGGCCGCCTGAAGGCCGGAACCGTTACCGGGCTGATCGCGGAACTGAAGCAGGGCGACTACAGCTTCGCCTCCGGCGGGGTGGGAGGCAGCCAGCACCTGTCGGCCGAACTGTTCAAGGCGATGACGCGCACCAGGATCCTGCACGTCCCGTACAAGGGGGGCAACGCGCAGATGACCGACCTGCTGGCCGGCCGCGTGGACATGATGTTCTGCAACCTGCCGGTCTGCCTGCCGTTCATCAAATCCGGGAAGCTCAAGGCGCTGGGGGTCACCACCAAGGAACGTTCGGCGCTGCTGCCCGACGTGCCCACGATCGCCGAGGCCGGCGTGCCGGGCTACGCGGTCGAGGGATGGTTCGGGCTGTTCGCCCCGACCGGCACGCCCGCCGCCGTGGTCGACAGGCTCAACGCGGCGGTGGTCAAGATCATGAACGACCCCAAGACCCGGGAACTGCTGGTGGCCCAGGGCGCGACGCCCAGCCGCGAGGATGCCGGACAGTTCGGCGCCTATGTCCGCGAGGAACAGCAGCGCTGGGCCAGGGTCATTCACGACGCCGGCATTTCGGTCGACTGAGAAGAACCGGCACGGCCTGGCGCATGCGCCAGGCGCTCACGCCGCGCCGCCGTTTGGGCGACGGCCGGATTTCGTAATATAGTTCTGTATATAACGATTCCGGGGCATGCCCTTTCTTCCACTCAAAGGTCTTCCATGAATATCCGCAACGCTCGCCTGGCGCTGGCCCTGTCCCTTGCCGCCTGCGCCGCCGCGCCGGCCGCGGCCGGCGAAGTACAGGTCGCCGTCGCCGCCAATTTCACGGCGCCCGTCAAGGTCATCGCCGCCGAATTCGAGAAAGACACCGGGAACAAGGTCGTGGCCTCGTTCGGCGCCACGGGCCAGTTCTACACACAGATCAGGAACGGCGCGCCCTTCGAGGTGTTCCTGGCCGCCGACAACACCACGCCCGCCAAGCTGGAAGCCGAAAACCGCACCGTTGCCGGCTCGCGCTTCACCTACGCCACCGGCGCGCTGGCGCTGTGGTCGGCCAAGGAAGGCTATGTCGACCCGCAGGGCGCGGTGCTCAAGAAAAACGAATTCCAGCACCTGGCCGTGGCCAATCCCAAGACCGCGCCGTACGGCCTCGCCGCCATGCAAGTGCTCGACAAGCTGGACCTGAGGCAGGCGGTGGCGTCCAAGATCGTCGAAGGCCAGAACATCGGCCAGACGCAGCAGTTCGTCGCCACCGGCAACGCCGAGCTCGGGTTCGTCGCGCTTTCGCAGATCTTCAAGGACGGCAAGGTGACGGGCGGCTCGGCCTGGCTCGTGCCCGGCGACCTGCACGATCCCATCAAGCAGGACGCGGTCATCCTGGACAAGGGCAAGGACAACCCCGCCGCCCGCGCGTTCACCGACTACCTGAAAGGTCCCAAGGCCGCCGAGGTCATCAAGTCCTTCGGCTACCAGCTCTGACCGCCGGACCGGCCTGAACCGATCCCGGAGCCCCCATGACGCTGACCGTCGAGGATTTTTACGCCATCTGGCTCACCCTGCAACTGGCGCTGCTCACCACGGCCTTGCTGCTGCTGGTGGGAACGCCGGTCGCATGGTGGCTGTCGCGCACGACGTCCCGGCTCAAGGGGCCGGTAGGCGCCGTCGTCGCCTTGCCGCTGGTGCTGCCGCCCACGGTGCTGGGCTTCTACCTGCTGGTGGCCATGGGGCCGGAAGGCTTCGTGGGGCGCCTCACGCAACAGGCCGGGCTCGGCACGCTGCCGTTCTCGTTCGCGGGCCTGGTGGTGGGCTCGGTGTTCTATTCCATGCCCTTCGTGGTCCAGCCGCTGCACAACGCCTTCGAGGCCGTCGGGCGGCGGCCCCTCGAAGCCGCCGCGACCCTGCGGGCCGGTCCCTGGGACACCTTCTTCTCGGTGGTCGTGCCGCTGGCGCGGCCCGGCTTCGTCACCGCCGCCGTGCTCGGGTTCGCCCACACGGTCGGGGAATTCGGAGTGGTGCTGATGATCGGCGGCAACATTCCACAACGCACGCGGGTGGTGTCGGTGCAGATCTACAACCATGTCGAGGCCATGGAATACGCCCAGGCGCACTGGCTCGCCGGGGGCATGGTGGTGTTCTCGTTCGTGGTGCTGCTCGCGCTCTATACCAGCCGGCGCGCGCCGTCGGCCGGTTTTTGAAGCGGTCCTGGCCCATAATGCGGAACATGCAGGCAAGCGCCCACGACCTCCCCGCGCCCTCCGGCGCGGTCCTGGCCGCGTCCGAAGGCATACACGCCCGGTTCCTGGTCGCGTATCCCGGCTTTTCGCTGGATGTCGACCTGCGCCTGCCCGGGCGCGGCGTCACCGGCCTCTTCGGCAAATCGGGCTCGGGCAAGACGAGCTGCCTGCGCTGCATCGCCGGCCTGGCGCCGGCGCGCAGCGGCTATCTGCGCGTCAACGGCGAAGTCTGGCTCGACTCGGCCAATCGCGTGTCGGTGCCGACCCACAAGCGCCCGCTGGGCTATGTGTTCCAGGAACCGAGCCTGTTCCCGCACCTGACCGTGCAGGACAATCTGCTCTACGGCCACAAGCGCATCCCGCGGGCGCAGCGTCGCGTCCGGCTCGAACAGGCGGCGGGCCTGCTGGGCATCGATCATCTGCTCGCGCGCATGCCCGCCGGGCTGTCGGGCGGCGAGCGCCAGCGGGTCGGCATCGCGCGCGCGCTGCTGACCAGCCCGCGCCTGCTGCTCATGGACGAACCCCTGGCTTCGCTCGACGCCGGCCGCAAGCAGGAGATCCTGCCCTACCTGGAGCGGCTGCACGACGAGCTGGAGATCCCGCTGATCTACGTCAGCCATTCCCAGGAAGAGATCGCCCGCCTGGCCGACCATCTGGTGCTCATCGAGAATGGCCGGGCCATCGCCAGCGGCCCGATCGCCGATACGCTCGCGCGCCTGGACCTGCCGTCGGCCATGGCGGGGGACGCGTCGGTGGTGATCGACGGCCGGGCAGGGGAGCACGACCCGGCCTACGGCCTGCTCACCGTGCACCTGGCGCGCGGCGGGTCCTTCCTGCGCGCCGTGCATGCGCCGGTCCCGCCGGGCCAGCGCCTGCGGATCGCCATCCAGGCGCGCGACGTGAGCCTGGCATTGAACCGCCAGGAGGACGGCAGCATTCTCAACCTGCTGCCGGTGCGCGTGGTCGAGGTCGCGGCGACCGGAAACCCGGCGCATGTCATGGTCCGCGTGGATGCCGACGGCACGCCGCTGCTCGCGCGCATCACGCGCTATTCGGCGGACCGGCTGGAGCTGGCTCCCGGCAAGGCCGCATGGGCGCAGGTCAAGGCCGTGTCGCTGCTGGCCTGATCCGGGCCCGCGCATCCTTCGCGCGCCGCGCCCTAGCGTTTTCCCTGTATTGACCGCCGGATCGGCTGCGCATTAGGATTTGCGTCTCGCTCCCCGCGCACGCCAACGATGTCGGCGCAGGGACACCGGCACCGAAGCCCTCAACGAGCCATGGCCCGTTGGGGGCTTTTTTTTGCCGCCGGGCCGCCCCAAGGCAAAAAGCGACCCCTCGGGGGGCAGCAAGCCGAAGGCGCGGCGTGGGGGCAAGTTTTACCGCCAGGCCGCCCCAAGGCAAAAAGCGACCCCCTCGGGGGCAGCAAGCCGAAGGCGCGGCGTGGGGGCAAGTTTTACCGCCAGGCCGCCCCAAGGCAAAAAGCGACCCCCTCGGGGGCAGCAAGCCGAAGGCGCGGCGTGGGAGCCC
>Ga0182749_1000135_pt1 | contig 86745 bp, 71 predicted proteins | sample eDN3rd37CKraftMG_FD_128875 | JGI IMG/M metagenome (GOLD analysis project Ga0182749, IMG submission 128875) | Enriched Miracle-Growth compost microbial communities from Emeryville, California, USA - eDNA 3rd pass 37_C Kraft MG (version 2) (version 2) ...
GACTTTGTGGAACACCGCATTCGGCATGTGACGGCGCTCGCGGCGCCTGTTGCCGGGCAAACCAGCTCGATCGGAGAGGGGCAATGATCGAACTCCCCACAAGAGATCCGTGCGACCTCTGCGAAGGCATGGCCGGTCGTGAAGAACGATGGGCGATCATCGACGAAGGCGAGCACACGCTGACCGTAATCAATCCGTGGCAGTTCGAAGTCGGCCAGTGCTGCGTCATCACGCGCCGGCACGTCGCGACGCTGCTCGACCTTTCAGATGCGGAGTGCCGCTCCATCATGATTGCGGCCAGGAGGGTCGCGGAGGCGCTCGTGAGAACATATCGGCCGCTCGGCATCCTCACGTTCCAGAACAACGGCGTCTACAGCGGTCAGGAGACTCCGCATTTCCATTTCCACGTCGTGCCGCGGCAGAAGGGCAGCGACTGGGGCATTGGGCCGCCCCAACTCGCTACCTTCGACGGCGCCGGACGCGAAAGGGGCACCCCGCACGATCCACCCGGGGATGCGGAGCGCCGCGAGCGGGTCCGGGTTTCTGCGAGGCAGCTCGTTGAAACCGCGGCGCTGATCCGTTCGAATCTGCCGGAGCAGCAATCCGGGTAGCGGCTCCGCGCCAGCGAATGCGTAGCCCGGCAAACGATAAATTGTTCAGAAATTGCGCTCGAGGGAGCACACGGGGCATGTCCACCAAGAGCAGCACGATTCTCTCCTGGGCTTTCGCGGGCTCCTTCTTCGGCGTCGGCTTGCCGTACTGGCGGATTCCCTACGCGCGCCTTTCCCTTCCCGATGACATATGGGGTTTCGGGCTGGTCCTGGTTGCATGTTTCGCGGCGTTGCCGCGCGTCGTTGGCGCCGCCAGGCTCTGGCCCGCTACGCTGATCGTCGGCGCTGCAGTCCCCGCAGCGGTGATGGCTCGCGTCCTCTATGACGTGTTGCGGGACGCCACCTCGCACAACCTGTGGCCATTCGAGATTATTCTGGTACTGGGGCCAGGTTTTGCGGCGGCACTTGCGGGCGCATGTGTGGGCGGTCTGCTTGCTCGCCTTCGCAGCACCTGATCCGGCGATCCGTCCCGTTCAAAGTGCCTGTGGTTGATCGATGGAGGTGATGTGAGCGAAGAAGATCAAGGCAGCCGGCGGCGCCTGTCGCCATTCCTGAGGAAGCTGGTGCTGACCGCGCACATCATCGTGTCGGTCGGCCTGCTCGGAGACTCCGCCGGCTATCTCGCCGTCGCCATTCGCGGCGCCATCACGAGCGACCCCGAGATCGCGCGTGCCTCATGGGAAATGCTGTGGATGTTCGCGTTCCTGTTCGGCGTGCCCCTGAGTTTCTTGGCGCTGCTGACCGGGCTGCTGCTCGGGCTCGGAACGGGGTGGGGCGTTTTCCGCTATCCGTGGGTAACGACCAAGCTCGTGCTGATCCTGTCGGTCATTGCGGTCGGCGCGCTCGTCCTGAGCGGCGGCATGATCGCGATGCGCAACGGCCAGGGCGGAGCCGAAGGCCGGCTCATTGCCGGCGCCGCGTACGATGTCATTGCTCTCATCGTCGCGGCCACGCTCGCGGTGTTCAAGCCGGGTGGACGGTGGCGAGCTCGCAAGGCGTGATCAATGCCACGGCCGCTCGATGGAGGCACTGGGTTCGATCGTGAGTCGCATGCACCGTTCCTGAGACAAGGCCCAGGCGCTGACGACACGAGACTCATGCCGCCAGGCGCCGCCTTCTGGAGAGAGCCGATGAAAGCGTACTGGGACAATCGGTTGTTCAAGATCGGAGCGATCATCGCGCTGGTCGGCTGGACGCCTCTCCTCGCCATCATCGTTCTGGCGTCGCTCGGCCTGTGGCCCGATCCGAACCCGAATCCGATCGGACCCGGGCTCCTGTTCTTCTTTTCATTCTGGCCGGCCGTGATCTGTCTTGCGATCGGTTTTTTCCAGGTCTGGCGCGGCCGCGGGTAGGTGGGCGAGCGCAGCGCTTTCATTCGAGCCGAGCCGTTGCCAACCAGCTGCACCCTGCGTGAGGCTTGAAGCTGGCGATGTATCGAGATAGCAGGAGGGACCCATGTCGAGATCGGTGCTGTACATGTCCATGTCGCTCGACGGATACATCGCCGGCCCGAACGATACGCCGGACAACCCGGGCGGCGACGGCTTCATGCGGCTGCATGAGTGGTTCGGCGATTTCTCGCGGCCGGCCGGCGCGACAGGCGACATGTGGGACGAGTGGAATCCCCCGGGCGCCATCGTCGCGGGACGGCGGACGGTGGAGCAGGTCGATCACTGGGGTGGAGACCATCACGGCGTGCCGATCTACGTGCCGAGTCACCGGCCGCCCGATCCCGCGGTGGCGCAGTATCCCTTGGTGACGTATGTGCTCGACGGCATCGAAAGCGCCATGGTGCAGGCCAAGGCCGCCGCCGGCGACCGCATCGTCCTCGTGCACGGCGCTTATACCGCGCAGAAGGCACTCGAGGCCGGTGTGCTGGATGAGTTGCAGATACACCAGATTCCGGTGCTGTTCGGCGGCGGACGCCGACTGTTCGACGTGTTGCCGTCGCGCATCGAGCTCGAGATCGTCCGGGTGATCGATACGCCGGACGCCACGCACATCCGCTATCGCGTTCGCCGATGAGCTGCGGGCACGAAACAGCTCATTAGCCGGGATCGGGCTCCAGCACGAGCGGTTCACGCATTGCACCGGACACTGCCGTAGGATGGACGGATCGTCGCGGCAGCGGACACTCCAGGTTTGTCTCTGCGCAAGCGACGATCGCTTGCGTTCCCGAAACACGTCGAGATCGCTGCGCCGAATCGCAGGATTCGCTGAGTGAACGCCATGAAGTCCCTTCTGCCCACTGCCGAGGAATATGCGTCCGAGAAGGCGCGTCACGCGCCGATGACGGTCGTCGACGTACGCGCGCGACAGGCCGAAATCACGGACGCGTACCGGAACGAAGTGCTGCTCGACGTCAACGACGATTGCGTGAGGCTCGCCGTGTTCGAAGGCGAATATCGCTGGCATCGGCATCCGCGCTCCGACGAGCTGTTCCTGGTCGTCGCCGGCGAGCTTCAGATCGACTTCGCCGACGGCCGGCGCGTCTCGCTGACCGAATGGCAAAGCCTGGTCGTGCCCGCCGGCACCGTGCATCGCACGCGCGCGGTCGGCCGCACGGTCAATCTGACGTGCGAGAAGCAGGGCGCGGAGGCGGAGTTCGTCGATCCGCCAGTCGGCGTTTCGTTCTAGCGAGAACCCGCAGGATGCTCATCGCGGCGCAACCTGCTTGCCGGCGCTCGCGCCGCGAAGGACGATGCGTCGATGAAACCAGGATCACGCTCATCACGCTCGGCGTGGGCGATCTCGAAGCGGCGGTGCGCTTCTACCGCGACGGGCTCGGCCTCGAGACAACCGGCATCATCGGCAAGGAGTTCGAATATGGCGCGGTCGCCTTCTTCGAGCTCGAGGGCGGCCCGAAGCTTGCGCTCTGGCCTCGCGCAAGCCTGGCTCACTGAGCCCTGCGCAGTTTCGCGGCATTGCGCAACGCGAGCACACCCTGCCAGTCAAGCGTCGGCAGACCCGACCGCGTAACCTATCCTCAGTCCATTGACGGCCAACGCCGTCGTCCTCGGAGCACAGGAGAGTACGCATGCAGCCACTCCGCGCTTTCATGTTCGCCGTCGTCGCAGCATCGGTCATGACCAGCGGCTGCGCCACCGTGGCGCGCATCGAGAACGTCTCCGACGACACCTGCCGCGACGCGCTCGCATCGGGCGTCTCGACGATCCTCGCACAGCAAGGCGAGACAGCCGACGTCGCTTCACGTCTTGCCGAGAGCGCTGCAGCGAACGTCGCATCGGCCGACTTCGGCCCGCGGCCGTTCCTCGTCTCTTCACCTTCCGGCACCGACTATGCGTTCTTCGTGCAGTACAAGCGCGAAACCTGCCTGCTGCGGCTGTACGGCAGACAGAAGGGATTCCGCTCCTACGTCAACGACATGACGTACATCGCGACGGAGCCGCTGTCCGGCTGCGTGTGCCGCGACGAGTAGATGAGGGGCAGTCTCGCGTCTGCGCTCCCAACGCAGACTCACCCGCGACACTCATAGGGAGGGCTTCAGCCCACCGCTGTTTGCTGTCGCGCTTCACCCGGCCTCAGCCACCGCGCCGCCAACGGCGGAATCAGCAGCAGGCTGACGAGCGTCGATGACACGAGCCCGCCGAGGATCACGACGGCCATCGGCCCTTCAATCTCGTGACCAGGCTGATTGATCTGCAATGCGACCGGCAGCAGCGCGAGCGCGGTCAGCAGCGCCGTCAGCAGCACCGGCGTCAGGCGTTCCTCGGCGCCGCGCAGGGCGGTCGCGAGATTCCACGGCTGTCCTTCCTCGCGCACGAGATGATCGTAGTGCGAGATCAGCAGGATCGTGTTGCGCGCGGCCATGCCGAAGAGGGCGACGAAGCCGACCATCGCGCCGAGCGACAGCGTGCCGCCGGTGATCGCGACCGCGGCCACGCCGCCGATCAGCGTCGACGGCAGCGCGAGCAGCACGAGCAGCACGTGGCGCGCCGCGCCGAAGGCGAGGCCGAGCAGCAGCACGATCAGCACGAACGCGGCGGCGGAGTGCAGCAGCAGCTCGTTCGCGGCTTCGGCCTGCGCCTCGGCGGCGCCGCCGTAGCGGAGATAGACGCCGGGCGGCAGCTTCACGTGTTCGGCGATCGCCTTCTGCGCCGCCTGCGCGTAGCCGGACTGGTCGGCCGTGGTCGGCGTCGCGACGACGATCTGCCGGCGCAGGCCGTCTTCGTGATCGATCATGCTGCGTGCCGTGATCGTTTCGACGTCGGCCACTTTGTCGAGCGGTACCAGCGCACCGTCGCGTCCGCGCACGAGCAGCGTGCGCACCGAGTGCGGATCGGCACCGGCGCCGGCGATGCGCAGCGCCACCGGCACGCTACGGTCGGCCTGCTGGATCTGCGCCACGCGGCTGCCGTGGAACGCCGCGTTGATGGTGTCGAGCGCGTCCCGGGCCTGAAGCCCGTACAGCGCCAGCGCGTCGGATTTCAGCGAGACACGCAGCTGCGGCTGGCGCGGCGGCACGACGAGGCGCACGCCGCTGGAGTGCGGCAGCTTTTCGAGCACTTCGGCGATCTCGCCAGCGACACGGTCGTCGACATCGAGGTCGGCGCCGAACACGCTCACAGAGAACGGTGCGCTCTCGCCCGATAGCGTCTCGCCGATGCGCTCGGCAAGCACCGAATAGATCTCGACGAGCTGGTTCGGGTAGTCGTCGAAGACGTCGCGGATCGCGGCGTCGATCTCGTCGGCCGAGCGGCCCTTGACGGGATCGATCTGCACTTCGAACTCGCTCTTGTTCGGTGTGTCCGGGTCCTGGCCGTTCTCGGCGCGGCCGATCTGCTCGGCGACGCTCTTCACACCCGGAATCCTCGCGAGCGCCCGCGAGATGTTCTCGCCGATGCGCGCGGTCTCGGCGATCGAGATGCCGGGCCGCAGCGATGCGTGGGCGATCAGGTAGTTCTCCCGGAAATCCGGCAGGAGCCGCGCGCCGAGCAGCGGCAGCAGCACGATGCCCGCGACGCCGCTCGCGATCAGCACGGCGAGCAGCACGCGCGGACGCCGGTCGAAGCCTTCGATGGCGCGCAGCTGCCAGCGCTTGCAGCGCGCGAGGAACGGAGCCTCGGGCCGCGGCTTGTGGTTCTGCATGACGATCGCGCAGAGCGCCGGCGTCGCGCTCATCGCGACCAGCAGCGAGAGCCCGACCGCGAGCAGGAACGCGATCGACAGCGGCCGGAAGAACGCGCCCTGCAGACCCGACATCATCAGGATCGGCAGGAAGGCGACCGCGACGGCCGCGGTCGCGTAGAACACGGGCCGGCGTACTTCGAGCGAGGCGCGCGTGAAGAGCTCGCGCACGTCGATGCGCGCGGCGCCGACCGCGCGCGTGCGGCGCAGGATGTTCTCGACGTCGATGACCGCGTCGTCCACGACCACACCGAGCGCGACGACGAGCCCGCCCAGCGTCATCGTGTTGAGGCTGAGCCCGAACGTCTCCAGGATCCAGACCGTCGTCAGCAGGGCCAGCGGAATCGAGCTGAACGACACCAGCGCGCCGCGCCAGTCGCGCAGCGTCACGAGCAGCAGCGCGACCACGAGCACCGCGCCGATCAGCAGCGAATTGCGCAGCTTCGCGATCGCGCTTTCGATGAAGCTCGCGGGCCTGAGCAGCGCCGGGTGGTATTCGACGCCCTGCTGCCGGAGCTGCGGCGCCAGCGCGTCGAGCCGCGCCTCCAGCGCGCGAGTGACTTCGAGCGTGTTCGCGCCGAACTGCGTCGAAGTCTCGACGAGAATGCCCGGCCGGCCGCCGATCATCGCATCGCCGAAACGCGGCTCGGCGCCGTCGCGGATCGTCGCCACATCGCCGAGCCGCACCGGCACGCCGTCGCGCGTCGCGATCACGGCCTCGGCCAGCGTTTCCGGCGTCGTGCCCGCGGCCTCGGTCTGCACGACGATGCGCTGGGTCGACGTCTCGATGTAGCCGCCGCCGATCAGCTCCGTGGCGCGCCGCGCCGCGTCGGCGACATCCTGCAAGGTGAGCCCGTACGCCGCGAGCTTCAGCGGATCGACCTGCACCTGCCGCTCGCGCACCTCGCCGCCGAAGACCTGCGCCTGCGCGACGCCCGGCACGGCGAGAACCTGCGGCTTGACCACCCATTCGACGAGATCGCGCAGGGCCAGCGGCGACAGCGTGTCGCTGGTGAAGCCGAAGTGGACGAGATATTCCATCGATGAGGACAGCGGCGAAAGCTGCGGCGGGCTCACGCCCTCCGGTAGCAGCCCGCTCGCTTCCGCGAGGCGCTCGGTGACGACCTGGCGCTGCCGGTACGGATCGCCACCGCGCTCGAAGATCACGCGGATGGCGGAAAGGCCCTGGCTTGACGTCGAGCGCACGGTGCGCACGTTCTCGGTGCCGGCGAGCAGGCCTTCGAGCGGCCGCGTGACCAGCGCCTCGACCTGCGTCGCGTCGAGCCCCGGCGTCTCGGTTTGCACCAGCACGTGCGGCGGCGCGAAATCCGGAAACACGTCGAATCGCGCGCTCGCCAGCGCCGCCGCGCCAAGCACCGCGATCAGCACCGAAAGCGCGGTGACGATGCGCGGATGTGCGAGCGAGGAGCGGACGATCGCGGCAAGCATCAGGCGCGCGCTCCGTCGCCCCGGCCGCATCCGGGGCGGTGATCGCCCGAGCGTGCGCATCCTTCGCCGCTCACGCTCGCGGGAAACACCGTCGCGCGAAGCACGGCGGATGAGCGAAGCGCTGCCGAAACGCACCGGCCACGAAAGACCGTCCTCACTCTGGCCCTCTCCGGCAAGCGGGAGCGGGGGAGAGTCGCGCGGCGCGATGCATGACCGCGCGAGCGATGACCGGCCGGGCGCTCAATCATCGTCGTCCTCCGGGATCGAGCCGATGCCTTCGAGCGACCAGAGCACGCCGGCGCCGTGCACGACGACGAGATCGTCGTCGTCGAGCCCGTCGACGAGCCAGCCGTCGCCGCTGCGCATCAGCAGTGTCACCGGCTTGCGCGCGTAACGCATCGTGTCATCGCCGGCTTGCGCAGTGAGCTGGTGATACACGTAGGCGCTGCCTCCCTCGTAGACGAGCGCGCCGCGCGGCACGAGAAAACCCGCGCGTGCCGGACCCGCGAGCGTGACCGCGACGCGCGCGCCGACGGCAAGCCCGGCCGGCGGCTGATCGATCTGCACGAGCAGGCTCGCGCTTTGCGCTTCGCTCGCCTGCGCGAGCGCACCGAGCACGCGTCCACTGACGGCGACGCCGTCGATGTCGATCGTCGCGGATTCCGGAATCTCGCCGACGCTCTGCCGGCCCGGCAGGTCGACGCGCACCAGCGCGCTTCTGCCCGCCGTGAGCGCGTCGATGAGTTTCTGCCGTTGCGCATACGGGATCGCCGCGAGAGGCGCCCAGCGCAGCGCAAAGCGCGTGCTCGCCGCGTCGGCCTCCGCGCGTGCGCGCGCCCGCTCCGCCTGCGCCGCTTCGAGATTTTTCAGTGACGCACCCGCGCCGGCCTTGTACAAGCCCTGCAGGCGCGTCACCTCGGCCGTCGCGGCGCGCTCGGCGGCACGGCTCGCATCCACCTGGCCGAGCTCGGCGATCAGCGCCGAGGGATCGAGCACCTGCCCGAACGCACCGATGCGCTCGGCCGGCGCCGTTTTCGCCACGTGCGCGACCGCGATGCCGACGGCCTCGCGCTGCTCGCGGTTCAGCGCTGGCACCGTGCCCTGCGCATTCGCGGGCGCTTCGTCGTCGTCATCGGCGGGTGCCTGTGCGAATGCGGCGCCGGCGGCGAGCGCGAAGGCGAGTGCGAAAAGCGCGAGCCGGTGCGAGCGCGCACGGCGCGACCCCGCCCTGTCCGTTTCCCGTTTCGTTCTCATCATGGCCCGACTCCGGAATCGGCCGCCCGCGGCGGCGTTGCGAGCGCAAGCTCGGGTCCCGACAACGGCGCGTGCAGCGCGTCTTCGAGCGCGTTGCGTGCCGCCTGCCGCTCGGCCTCCGCCTGCACGATCTCGAGCTCGGCGCGCAGTGCCAGCACCTCGGCACTGGTGTGTTCCGCGCGATCGCTGGCGCCGAGCTGGAGCGCGACTTCGGCGTGCTCGAGCTGCTGCCGGGCCGCCTCGCCGCGCCGCCGCGCGGCTTCGAGATTCGCGCGTGCGACATCTTCGGCGCGCACGGCGGCCTCGATCTCACCGTAGATATCGGCCTGCAGAGCGAGCAGGCGCCGGCCGGCAAGCTCGCGCACGGCAGTCGCCTCGGCGATCTCGCCGCGGTTCCGGTTGAACAGCGGCAGCGTGAGACCGACATCGAAGGGCCACTTCGCGATGCCGTGGTCCCAGTAGTAGCCGGGCCTGAATTCGAATTGCGGATACTGCCGTGCGATCGCGCGTTCGAGCTTCGTCTCCGCCGCGGCGTAGTCGCTGATCGCGACGGCGAGGTCGGCGCGCGCCAGCAGGGCCTGCTCGCGCGCCGCGTCGAGGTCGCTCTCGCCGAGCGGCGGCGGATCGCCCCAGTCGGGCCATTCGATCGCGACGCCCTCGATCGCGGACAAGGGCAGGCCGAGCGCTGCGGAGAGCGCCGCATCGGCCGCCGCCGCGTCGGCGCGTGCCGCGCCGAGCTGCTGCTCGATCTCGATGCGCGCGGTCTCGGCCGAGGTGAGATCGGACGGCGCGTCTTCTCCGGCAGCGACGCGGCGTCGCACCAGCGCGACGAGCGTGTCCTGCGAGCCCGCGAGCTTCGTCAGGATGGCGAGCCTTCGCCGCGCGCTTTCGCGATCGGACAGCGCGCGGGTCATTGCGCGGCGCACGCTCCAGGTCTTCTCCATCAGCTCCGCGCGCGCGCCGCCGGTGCCGAGCGCGGCCAGGCGCACGTCGAGCGTGCGATGACGCGGCAGGAGAAAATCGAAGCTGATGCCGTAGAGCCAGTGGTCGGCTTCGCGGCGCGCGTATTCGCTCTGGAGACCCAGCGTCGGATTGGGCGCCTCTCCGGCCGTGATCTCCGCCGCGAGCGCCGCTTCGACCTCGGCGCGCGCCACGGCGAGCGAGCCGTTCCGCGCCAGCGCGACCGCGAGCAGCTCGGCGCGGTCCCACTCGGGCGGGGGCCACGCGCCGCTCGCAGCAGAGGGCAGCACGCGCTCAACGTCTTCGCGCAGCGCCGGCGCATCGAGCCTGCGCGCGGCGAACGCCGCGGCCGTCTGCGTGGGATCGATCGGCGCCTGCGTGTACGTCGCACAGGCGGCAAGCGCGGTGGCGAGCGAGGCCGATACGGCGACACGCCACGGCCCGGAGTGCCGCGCGCGACGATCCGCGTTTCCCCCGTCGCTCGAAGCGACCGCAACCGTCGTGCGTGCCGATGGACGCAATCCCACCTCCTGCGAACCGGTTCGGCCGTCCGGGCCGGTGCGCCACGCGCTCCCTCGCCGCCGATATTACCCAAACGGCGCGCGCGGTCGGACCCGAATACAAGATGAACCGCCGCCGCGCCCTTTGCGACTTGTGAACGAGGGCGGCATTAGCATCAATGCGTCCCTGCGCTCATGACCGGAAGATGCCGATGCGCTCGAACACGGCTCTGCTCACGCTTGCGCTGATCGCCGGCGGCGGCCTGCGCACGGGCATGGCCGCGACGCCGGTGTTCGGCTTCGACGACGTCGACGCGCGCGCGAAGGCGCTCGCGGCGGCGGCCTTCAGCGATCCTGGCGCGAACCTGCCGGGCGCGCTGCAGCACCTCGACCACGACCACTACGCGGCGATCCGCTACAGGCCCGAAGCTGCGCTCTGGCGCGAGGCGAAGCTGCCGTTCGAGGTCCAGTTCTTCCACGAGGGCTGGCTGTTCGACCGGCCCGTCAAGGTCCACGAGATCGGCGCGAAGGGCGTGCGCGAGCTGCCGTTCTCGGCGCAGGCTTTCGATTACACCGCGAGCGGCGTCGATCCCGACGCCATGGAAGGCGTCGGCTTCGCCGGATTCCGCGCGCACTACGCGCTGAACGTGCCCGCGTACAAGGACGACGTGCTTGCCTTTCTCGGCGCGAGCTATTTCCGCGCGCTCGGCAAGGGGCAGATGTACGGCCTGTCCGCGCGCGGGCTCGCCATCGACACGGCGCTCGCGTCCGGCGAGGAGTTTCCGCGCTTCGTCGAGTTCTGGCTCGAGCGCCCGCAGCCCAGGACGGACACGCTCGTCTTCTACGCGCTGCTCGATTCGCCGCGCGCGACGGGCGCGTACCGGTTCGCCTTCACGCCCGGCGAGGAATCGGTCGTCGAAGTCACTGCGCGCATCTACCTGCGCGACAAGGTCGGCAAGCTCGGCCTCGCGCCGCTGACCAGCATGTTCTTTCACGGCTCGAACCAGCGCGCGGCGGGCGACGACTACCGTCCCGAAGTGCACGACTCGGACGGGCTGTCGATCCAGTCGAAGACGGGCGAGTGGATCTGGCGCCCGCTGGTGAATCCGAAGCGGCTGCTCGTCACTTCGTTCGCGCAGGACAGCCCGAAGGGCTTCGGTCTCATGCAGCGTCAGCGCTCTTTCGCGCGCTACCAGGACCTTTCGACGCACTACGAGGCGCATCCGAGCGCCTGGGTCGAACCGATCGGCGAGTGGGGCTCTGGCCGCATCGAGCTGGTGCAGATCCCGGCGCCGAACGAGACGAACGACAACATCGTTGCGTACTGGGTCGCCGACCGGGCGGCTTCGCCCGATCACGCCATCGACCTGCACTACCGCGTGCACTGGCAGAAGAACGGCGAGACGCGGCCGCCGACGGCGTGGGTCGTCGACACCTTGCGCGGCAAGGGCTACATGCCCAGGCCGGACGACAGCATCGGCTTCGTCATCGACTACGCCGGGCCGATGCTGCGCGACCTGCCGCCGGATGCGGTCGTGACGGCGGACGTCTCCGCCGATCCGAACGGGACGATCGTCGACAAGCTCGTGCGCCGCAATCCCGAAACCGGCGGCTGGCGCCTCGAGCTGCACCTGCGCCGGGCCGATGAAAACAAGCCGGTCGAGCTGCGCGCTGCGCTGCGCAGCGGAACATTGGTGTCCGAGACATGGAGCTACGCGCTTCCGCCCGGCTGAATCGCGACGCCGCGCCCGTGGCGGTGTGCGATGCGTATCTCGCTTCGCTCGCGCTGGCGGGCGAGGAGCGCACGCGCCTGGTGCGCGCCTGCGCGACCGAAGCCGTGGACACGCCGTCGGCGATGGCTTTCGTGCACCGCGCGCTGGCCGGCGATGCGGCCGAACGCGGCGGTCAGGACAATCCCGCCTTCGCATCGCTGCGTGCCCGGCTCGAGCAGGCCGGCGCGGCTCCGGGCGTCATCGCCGACGATCCGCGCCGCGGCCTGCGCCTCATCTCGGCACCGCCGATCCGGCGCACGCCGATGGCGCCCGAGCCCTGGCGGCTCGGCGCGTTCCTGCCGTTCTTCCGCCGCCGGAAGCCCGCGCGCGGCAACGGCGCGCCCAGGAAGCGCCGCGACTGGCAGCGCGCGGCGAGCGTGCGCCGCATCGCGCTGCTGGCGCTCGTCATCGCGCAGACGGTGTTCGCGACCGACTACATGGCGGCCGTGCTGCCGTACCACGGTCGCCAGCCGCTCGAGCTCGGCATCCTCGGCCTGTTCGCGATCCTGATCTTCTGGGTGTCCGCGGGCTTCTGGACCGCGATGGCCGGCTTCGTCCTGCAATGGCGCAGGCACGACCGCTACGCGATCTCGTCGCGCCGCGCCGAGGCGGCGACCATCTCGCCCGGCGCGCGCACGGCGATCGTCATGCCGATCTGCAACGAGAACGTCGCGCGCGTCTTCGCCGGCCTGCGCGCGACCTATGATTCGCTCGCGCACACGGGCGAGCTCGAGCACTTCGATTTCTTCGTGCTGAGCGACACCAGCGATCCGGACATCCGCGTCGCCGAGCGTGAAGCCTGGCTCGATCTCTGCCGCCGCACGCACGGTTTCGGCCGCATCTTCTACCGGCGGCGCCAGCACCGCATCAAGCGCAAGAGCGGCAATGTCGCCGATTTCTGCCGGCGCTGGGGCAAGGGCTACAAGTACATGGTCGTGCTCGACGCCGACAGCGTCATGAGCGGGCGCTGCCTCGTTGCGCTGATGCGCCTGATGGAAGCGCATCCGGACGCGGGCATCATCCAGACCGCGCCGCACGCGTTCGGCCGCGAGACGCTGTACGCGCGCATCCAGCAGTTCGCGACGCGCGTGTACGGGCCGCTGTTCGTCGCGGGGCTGCACTTCTGGCAGCTCGGCGAGTCGCACTACTGGGGCCACAACGCGATCCTGCGCGTCGAGCCGTTCATGAAGCACTGCGCGCTGGGACGGCTGCCCGGTCGCGGCGCGCTGTCGGGCGAGATCCTTTCGCACGACTTCGTCGAGGCCGCTCTGATGCGCCGCGCCGGCTGGGGCGTCTGGATCGCGTACGACCTGCCCGGCAGCTACGAGGAGATGCCGCCGAACCTGCTCGACGAGCTCAAGCGCGACCGGCGCTGGTGCCTCGGCAACCTGATCAACTCGCGGCTGTTCTTCGCGCAGGGCCTGCATCCCGCGCACCGCGCGGTGTTCGTGACCGGCGTGATGGCGTATCTCTCGGCGCCGCTGTGGTTCCTGTTCCTCGTGCTCTCGACGGTGCTGCTCGCGGTGCACACGCTGACCGAGCCGACCTATTTCGTCTCGCCGAATCAGTTGTTCCCGCTGTGGCCGGAATGGCACCCGTCGCGCGCGATCGGCCTCTTCACCGCGACCGCGACGCTGCTGTTCCTGCCGAAGGTGCTCGGCGTCGTGCTGATCGCTCTGCGCGGCGCGCAGCACTTCGGCGGCGTGTTCCGCCTCGCGCTCGGCATGCTCGCCGAGATCGTGTTCTCGATGCTGCTCGCGCCGGTGCGCATGCTGTTCCACACGCAGTTCATCGCAAGCGCGCTGCTCGGCCTCGAGCTGGCCTGGAAGTCGCCGTCGCGCGAGGACGCGCAGACGTCCTGGAGCGAGGCGTTCCGGCGGCACGGTCTGCACACGCTGCTCGGCTTCGCCTGGCTCGGCCTCGTGTACTGGCTGAACCCGTCGTTCCTCTGGTGGCTCTTGCCGGTGGCCGGTGCGCTCGCGGTGTCGATTCCGATCTCGGTACTGTCGAGCCGCGTCTCGCTCGGGCGGCGCCTGCGTGCCGAGCGGCTGTTCCTGATCCCCGAGGAATCGTATCCGCCCCGCGTGCTGCGCCGCATGTCGCGCTTCCTGCGCCGCGCGCCGCACTATCCGGAATTCATCGACGCGGTCGTCGATCCGCTGCACAACGCGATCGCCTGCGCCGCCGACGTGGCGCGCACGCAGCACTCGGAAGCAATCCGCCGCGTGCACGACGAGCTGGTCCGGCGCGCCTTGATCGACGGGCCGGACGCGCTCGATGCGGACGAAAGGTCCGCGCTGCTCGGGGATGCGCTCGCGCTCTCGCGCCTGCACTTCGCAGTCTGGACCGATCCCGACGCGCATCCTGCCTGGATCCACGCGCGCCACATCGCGCCGCCGGCGCGCTCGATCCTCCTGAAACCGGCGCGGAGCGCCGCGTGAGGCGCCGCGAGCTGCTCAAGGCCTCGCTCGGTGCAGCCTCTCTCGGCACGTTGGGCGGAGCCGCATGGATGGCCGGCGAAGCGCGATCCGCACCCGCGCGCTTCGACTACGCCGCGCTCAAAGGCGAAGCGCGTGCGCTCGCATCGAAGCCTTACGCGGTGCCCGCGAAGGCGGTGCCCGTGTCAGTCGCACGCCTCAGCTGGGACGCCTTTCAGTCAATCCGCTTCCGTCCCGAGCACGCGCTCTGGGCGAACGAGGGGCTGAAGTTCCGCATCGGGTTCTTCCATCTCGGCATGCAGTTCCGGCGCGCGGTGCGCATGCACGAGCTCGTCGACGGCGTCGCGCGCGAGATCACCTACGATCCTGCGATGTTCGATCTGTCGCCGAGCGGTCTCGATCCGGCAGCGCTGCCGCGCGATCTCGGCTTCGCCGGATTCCGCCTGTTTGCCGAGCCGGACTTCAGTCGCGACGTCGCCGCGTTCCTGGGAGCCAGCTATTTCCGCGCGGTCGGCGGCACGATGCAGTACGGGCTCTCGGCACGCGGCCTCGCGGTCGACTGCGGCCTGCCCCGTGACGAGGAATTTCCGGATTTCGTGGCGTACTGGTTCGAGCGACCGGCCCCGGACTCGGAGACACTCGTCGTCTACGCGCTGCTCGATTCGCCGAGCGTCGCCGGCGCGTACCGCTTCGAGGTCACGCCGGGCGAGCCGCTGGTCATGCGCGTCGACGCCGCGCTCTATCCGCGCAAGCCGGTCGAGCGCCTCGGCGTCGCGCCCTTGACCAGCATGTTCCTCACGGCGCCGCACGACCGGCGCATCCACGACGACTGGCGTCCGGCCATCCATGATTCGGACGGGCTCGCGATGTGGACCGGCGGCGGCGAATGGATCTGGCGGCCGCTGGTCAATCCGCCGACGGTGCGCGTCAATGCGTTCGCCGACGATCGCCCGCACGGCTACGGCCTGCTGCAGCGCGACCGCAACTTCGATCATTACCAGGACGACGGCGTCTGGTACGACAGGAGGCCGAGCCTCTGGGTCGAGCCGCTGTCCGGGTTCGGCAAGGGCACGGTCGATCTGCTCGAGATTCCGATCGCCCACGAGAGCTTCGACAACATCGTCGCGTTCTGGAATCCGCACGAGCGCATCGAGGCCGGGCGCGAATACCTCTACGCCTATCGCCTGTACTGGGGATCGAAGCTTCCGGCCACGCCGCCGGTCGGCCACGCCGCCATGACCTGGACCGGCATCGGCGGCCAGGTCGGCGGCGAGCGCCCGCATTTCTCTTGGCGGTTCGTGGTCGATTTCGCGGGCGGCGATCTCGCATCGCTCCCTGCCGACGCAAAGGTCGAGCCGGTGATCACGCTCTCGCGCGGCACGGCCGAGCTCGTGTCGGCGCGCCCGCTCGCGTCGATCCGCGGCTGGCGCGCCATGTTCGACGTGCGGCCGCCCGACGCGAGCGAGCAGCCGATCGACATACGGATGTATCTCAGGCTGGGCGAGCGAGCGCTGACGGAAACCTGGCTTTATCAGTGGACGCCGGTCCGGCGCAACTGATCGCTGCGTGCCGGCCGCGAGTCCAGCGGACTTCGCGCCGGCCGCCCATCATTTGCCGAAGTTGTAGACGAGGTTCGTCGTGATGAGCTGATCGGTCGACTTGATGCCGGGCGCGACGTCCGAGTTGTGGCGCACCTGATAGCCGACCTTGAGAGCGAGCTTCTTGTTCATCGCAACCTGCAGGCCCGCGTCGTTCTGCATGAACGTGTTGCCCGCGCCGGCTTCGACGAGCAGTGTATCGACCAGCGACGTATTGTCGGTGAAGTCGTGCTTGTATGCCATCAGACCGCGGCCGACGACGTCGTTCTCGGTATCGTGCTTCTGCACGACGGTCACCGGCGGGTCGCCCTGCGTGACGATCGTGTCGACGGGCCGATAGCGCTTGTAGCCCGGTCCGATCTCGAACGAAAGCTCGCTCGCCTGATTCTTGAGCGCGGTGTAGCCGTAGCCGATCGAGGCGACGGCCTGGTAGTCGAACGGCGAGAAATCGTCGTTCTCGTAACGCAGCGCACCGACGATGTAGCTGCGCTCGTCGAGCTTGAAGCCGGCGGACGCACCGGTTTCGTAGCGGTTCGCCGTGAGATCGTAATTGGACACCGTGCTCACGGTGGGGGGCGTCGTGCTGTTGTCGACCGTCGTCGACTTGACCTCGCCCTTGCTGCGCAGCGCGGTCAGGTAGAAGACGTTCTTCCAGCGCTCGTCCTCCTTCTTGAACTGGAGCTTCGCGTTGAGGTTCTCGGATTTCGCGTTGCCGCGCGAGGCGGCGAAGCCGATTTCGCCGGAACCGGACCAGTCGCCGTCGGCGGCGTGGGCCAGCGGAAAGGAAGCAAGAAGGAGCGCGGCAACCAGGGATTTCGAAGTCATGCGGTCTTCCTCGTCGGAGAGCAGGAAAGGCCGCTAAATCGTTGATTCAGCGACATATTGCTGCGTCGCAGCAAGTGGGCAAGTCTAGCGGCGGGAATTGAACGCCCGGTGAACCGCGGCCATCGCGAAGTCACAAAAACTACATTGGAACTGTGCGCTAGCGGCCGTAGTAGGCGATCACGATATGACGCGCCTCGGCGAAGAACAGCCAGCGCTCGACGAACAGGCCAACGAGGCCCGATCCCAGCGCGAGCCATGCCGCCGCGAGCCGCAGCGAAGGCAGCGCGAAGCCGATGGCCGAAAGCAAGGCCGGCAGCGCGAACCCCGCGAGTAGCGCGATGCGGCGCAGTCTTGCAGAGTGCCGGCGCGCGAGCACGAAGCCCATTTCATGCGTCAGATAGTTCTCTTCCGTGTGCGGCGGCTCAAACGAGCGCACCTCGCCGAGGGCCTCGAGGCCGGTGGCGCGGCCCGGTCCGATCGTGGGCGATCGATCGATGTCGCGCCAGTACGCGATCTTCAGCCACGCGCAGCAGACGGCGAGCACGACCACCGCGATCAGAAGTACCGGCAGGGCCGGCCCGAAGTCGGCATACGGCAGCACGGTCAGTGCAGCCAGCAGCAGCGCTCCGGAATAGAGGCCGAGCAGCAGGTACGCCGGCGTGACGAGGCGGTTGTGCCAGGCGCGGATCGGCTTGAGGCTCGCGTAGATGTTCGCGGTGCAATAGACAGTCGCCAGTGCGCCGAGCGCGAGCAGCGCACCGAGCGGACCCACCGGGACGAGGGGATTGAACCGCAGCACGCCGCCGCCGGAGGCGCTGTCCGGCGGGCTCGGCACCAGCAGGAAACACGCGCCGAGTGCGAGCGCGGGCAGGTACGTCAGCAGCGCCGCGACGCCTTCGCGCGACAGCCACGAGCTTCGCCATTGCGACAGCGCCCGCCATGCGCGCGAAGGCCGGCCGAGATGCGCAAGCGACGACAAGAGCCCGATCGTGACGAGCACGAAGCCTGCAATCAGCGCAGTCGCGATGATGCCTGAATAAATGCAGACGTAGACGGGAGCCGGCTCGCCCGCGAGCGGGGTCATCGCGCAGTAAGGCCACGCCGCGAGCAGGCTCGCTCCGATCAGGAACCAGAGTCCGTAGCCGGTCCCGGACAGCACCGTGAACGCGATGATCGAAAACGTCGGTCGCATCGTTCGGCGGTGCCTCAGCGCGACAGCGCGCGATCGAGCCAGCGCAACACGCCGGGCAATGCGTCGCGATCGAGCTTCTCTTCGCGCGAGGCCGGCGGACGCGGCGCGTCCTCGCCACCGTCGCGGCGCGGCCGCGGCGGCAGGTACCTGTTGACGGGCTTGTAGCCGAGCTCGGGCATCAGCGCGTAGCCGCCGCGCTCGGCGACGAGCCGTGACACCGGCGAATCGTGATCGCCGAGATCGCCGAAATGCCGCGCGCGCGTGGGGCACGCCGCTACGCAGGCGGGCTGGCGGTCGGCCGGATCGAGCGTCCGGTTGTAGATGCGATCGACACAGAGCGTGCACTTCTGCATCGTGCCGCGCTCGTTGCTGAACTCGCGCGCGCCGTACGGGCACGCCCATGCGCAGAGCTGGCAGCCGATGCACTTGTCCTCGTCGACGAGCACGATGCCGTCCTCGGCGCGCTTGTAGCTCGCGCCGGTCGGGCAAACGGTGACGCAGGCCGGCGTTTCGCAGTGCAGGCACGAGCGCGGAAAGTGCACAGTGAGGCTGGGGCGGGCATTCGGGATCCGCGATTCGGGATGGGAGGAAGCGGGCTCGGCACACACGGCTTCGTCCGCTTTCCCGAATCCCGAATCCCCAATCCCCACTCCCGGCCTTTCCACCTCGTAGCTGTGCACGCGGTTGAACCACACGCCGGACGGATGCGCGCCGTAAGGCTCTTCGTCCGGCAGCGGGCCGAAGTCGCCGCCATCGTTCCACTCCTTGCACGCGACCGCGCAGGCGTGGCAGCCGACGCAGGTGTCGAGATCGATCACCAGGCCGAGCTTCTTCGCGGCAGGCGGTGGCAGCGTCGTCATGCGGGCAGGCGGCGGATCATCGGCGGACCTCCGGCGGGGCCGGAAATCTGCGGGCTCCGGGTGCTGGGTTCATGTCATTTCACGCATCGCGAACCAAAGGAGTATGCCGGCGGCGGGCAGCGGTGGTCATCCGAGCGGCCAGAAGCGGGGAATCAGCAGCATCGACGCCGCGCAGAACAGCGCGATCAACGGAATGCCGATTTTCATGAAATCGGTGAACCGGTAATTGCCGGCGTAATACACGATGGTGTTGGTGGGATAGCCGACGGGCGTCGCGAAGGACGTCGCTGCCGCGAACGCCACGGCGATGACGAAGGGCCGCGGATCGGCGTGCACCGAGTGCGCGACGGCGATGGCGATGCCGACCATCAGCACGACCGAAGGATTGTGGCCCATCAGCTCGGTCAGGAGCGCGGTGAGCAGATAGGTCATCAGAAGCGCGGCCAGCGGGCCGTGCTCGCCGAGCAGACCCATCGCGCCCCGCACCACATGCTCGGACAGGCCCGAGCTTTCGATGGCCGTGCCCAGCGGCAGGATCGCGGCGAGCAGCACGATGATCTTCCAGTCCATGCCTTCGTAGAGATCCTTGCGGCCGTAGCAGCCGGCGATAGCCATCGCGATCGCGCCCGAGATCGCCGCGATCGGGATCGGCAGCCAGTGCAGCCCCGAGACGGCGACGACAGCGATCATGATCGCGATTGCCGCGAACGCGCGCCGCGACAGCCGGCGCGTGTCCTCGCGCTCGCTCAGCACGACAAACCGCTCGTCGGCGTGCAGCGCGTCGGCGCCGTCGCCGCCGACGAGCAGCATCAGCACGTCGCCGCCGGCAAGGCGCACGTCGCGCAGCTTCTCGCGCAGCACGCGGCCGCCGCGATGGATCGCGAGCACGATCGCATCGAAGTTGCGCGCAAGGTGCAGCTCGCCGATGGTGTGGCCGACGATCGTGCTTTCGGGACGGAGCATCGCCTCGACGAGCACGCGCGCCCGGCCGTGGTCGGGCCCGTAGCGGTTCTCGGGGTCGATCTCGAGCTCGGCGCGATTGCGCAGGTCGACGATCTTCTCCCACTCCCCGCGCACGAGCAGCACGTCGCCGGCCTCGATGCGCTGTGATCGCGGCGACCAGAGGTGATGATCGCCGCGCAGCAGCTCCAGCGGATACACGCCGAATTTCTCGCCGAGCTTCGCGTCCGCGATGGTCTGGCCGACCAGACTCGATTCCGGCGTGACGCGAAGCTCGGTCACGTACTTGCCGATCGTCTCGGCCGGCACGTCGGCGGCGATCTCGCGGGGCAGGAGCCAGCGGCCGATCAGCATCAGGTAGGTGATGCCGAGCACCGCGAGCAGCGCACCCATCTTCGTGAATTCGAAGACGCCGAACGGCGGCAGCCCGTGCTTCTGCGCAAGGCTGTCGGCGAGCAGGTTCGAGGATGTGCCAATCAGCGTGCAGACGCCGCCCATCTGCGCCGCAAACGCCATCGGAATCAGCACGCGCGCGGGCGACGTGCGCGAGCGCGCGCAAACGCGCAGCGCCAGCGGCAGGAACGTCGCGACGAGCGCGATGTTCTTGACGAAGGCGCCCATCGGCGCGATGGCTAGCATCAGCGCCAGTGTCAGCAGCCACGGCTGCCTGATCCTGCCGAGCACGGACGCCAGCGGCTCGAGCGCACCCGAGCGCTCGATGCCGAGGCTGAGCGCGAACATCGCGGCGACCGTCACCGTCGCCTCGTTGCTGAAGCCGGCGAGCGCTTCCGCCGGCGTCACGATGCCGAGCGCCGCGAGCAGCGCCAGCACGATCAGCGCGACGATGTCGATGCGCACCTTCTCGCTCGCGAACAGCGCCATCGCGCCGACGACGATGCCGAGCGTGACCCATGCGTGCACGCTCATGCGGCGTCGTCCGTGATTTCGATGCGATGGCAAGGCGCCTGCGAGGACTCGTCGCGCTCGATGCGCACGCGCAGGTCGAACCATGCCGCCTGGCCGGTGACGGGATCGGCGTTGGCGCGCGCGCTGCCTTCGGCGTCGCGCGGGAGCTGCTCGTCGATCAGGTGGTTGAGGAGAAAGCCGTCACGGAACTCGGGCGCGTCGGCGGCGAGCTTCCACGCGCCCCGGCGCTTGCCGATTGCGTTCCAGGTCCACACCGTGCCGGGCGCAGTCGCGGCGTGAAGCCGCGCCTGCACGCGGATGCGGCCGCGCGGCGAGGACATCCAGACCCAGTCGCCATCGGCGAGGTTCGCCGCGCGCGCGGTGTCGGGATGGATATAGAGCACGTTGCGCGACGCGATCTGACGCAGCCAGCGGTTCTGCGAGCCCCAGGCGTGATACATGAACATCGGGCGCTGGGTGATCGCGCTGAGCGGATAGGTGTCGGCGTCTTCGTCGCCGAGCGAGGCGTACCAGAACGGCAGCGGATCGAAATAGCGATCGACGCGTGCGCGGTCGCGCGCGGGCGGCTGCGCGGCGCCGTGCCCCCGCGCCGCGAGGCGGAAGCGCTGCAGCGCCTCGGCATAGAACTGCAGCGTGATCGGAGCCGTCGACGCGACGAAGCCGAGCGACTTCGCCCAGGCGAGATAGTCGCGGTTCGCCATCTTGTAGTAGCGCGCCGACGCCGGCACTTCGCGGCGCCAGTGGCAGCCGTTCCCGGCATAGCGCTCGAGCTGATCGGGATTCGGCACGCCGACGCCGTCGCTGGCGCCATCGGCGCCGCGCCAGCCGGCGAGAAGGCCGATGCCCGGCGAACGCTCGTGCTCGACGATGTACTGCGCATAGCCGCCCGGATACTTCGCGTCGCCGTTTCCGTCGACGAGGCCGGGCAGGCCGAGCCGCGCGCCGAGATCGAGCAGCACGTCCTGGAACGGCCGCACATCGCGGTCCGGGGCCATGACCGGCTGTCGGATCGCGTCGGCCGCGCCATCGGCATCGGAGATCGGCCGGTCGAGCAGGCTGATGCAGTCGTAGCGTTCGAGATACGTCGTGTCCGGCAGCACGAGATCGGCGAAAGCCACGGTTTCCGACGCATAGGCGTCGACGTAGATGATATGCGGAATGCGGTACTCGCCGGTCGCGGGATCGCGATCGGCCAGCATCCGCCGCGTCGCCGTCGTGTTCATCGCCGAGTTCCAGCCCATGTTCGCCATGAACAGGAACAGCGTGTCGATGCGGTACGGATCGCCTGCCCAGGCGTTGCGGATCACGTTCTGCAGCATGCCGTGCGCGGCGAACGGGTGCTCCCACGAGAACGCCTTGTCGATGCGGCGCGGCGCGCCGTCCGCATCGACGACGAGATCCTCCGGCGCGTGCACGTAGCCCAATGGACCGGCATCGAGCGCGCCGTCCGATTTGCGCGTCTTTCCGGGACGGTTCGCCGGCGGTGCTGCCTTGGGGTATGGCGGCTGGTAGCGGAAGCTGCCCGGCGTGTCGATCGCGCCGAGCAGCATCTGCAGGAGGTGCAGCGTGCGGCAGGTGTGGAATCCGTTGGCGTGCGCCGAGATGCCGCGCATCGCGTGCATCGAGACCGGCCGGCCGATCATCTCGGCGTGCTCGCGGCCGTGCACGTCGGTCCACGCCTGCGGGATGCGGATCGCCTGATCGAATGCCACGTCGGCGAGCTCGCGCGCGAGGCGACGGATCGTGTCCGCGGCGACACCCGTGATCGCCGCCGCGCGTTCGGGCGAGTATTCGTCGGAAAGATAGCGTTCGGCGAAGAGATGGAATGCGGGGACAGCCTTGCGGCCGTCCGGGAGCGAGTACTCGCCGACGACGAGGGGCTCGATGTCCGGCAGCGAAGCGTCGATGACGCATATTTCGTCGTTCCCGCTTTCGGGGGAACGGCGAGGAATCTGCTTCGCTCGCGCAGCACAAAGCGCCCGCCCGTCTCCGTCCCGCGCGATCATCCCGTCGTCCGCCGCACCCGGCGCGTGGATCACGAGATGATGCGCATTCGTGTACCGCACGAGAAACTCGAGGTCGATCCGGTCGCAGCGCAGCAGCTCGTGGATCAGCGCGCCGGCGAGGAGGCCGTCGCTGCCGGGATTGATCGCCACCCATTCGTCCGCGATCGCGCCGTAGCCGGTGCGCACGGGATTGATCACGACGATCTTCGCGCCGCGCTTCTTCAGCGCGCCGAGACCGAGCTTGATCGGGTTCGAGTCGTGATCCTCGGCGACGCCCCAGAGCATCAGATACTTCGTCAGCGCCCAGTCGGGCTCCCCGAATTCCCAGAAGCTGCCGCCGAGCGTGTACATGCCGGCGGCGGCCATGTTGACCGAGCAGAAGCCGCCGTGCGCGGCGTAGTTGATCGTGCCGAACTGCTGCGCCCACCAGCCGGTCAGCGCCTGCGACTGGTCGCGGCCGGTGAAGAACGCGAGTTCGTCGGGATTGCGCTTGCGGATGTCGCCGAGCCACTGCGTCGCGATGGCGAGCGCCTCGTCCCATTCGATCTCGCGGAACTCGCCCTTGCCGCGCTCGCCGACGCGAAGCAGCGGCTTCGAAAGTCGCGCCGGCGAATAGTGCTGCATGATGCCGGCCGAGCCCTTGGCGCAGATCACGCCGCGGTTGACCGGATGCGCGGGATTTCCGTCGATGTAGCGGACGCGGCCGTCCTTGAGGTGCACGCGGATGCCGCAGCGGCAGGCGCACATGTAGCACGTCGTCGTCCTGACGGTGTCGCCGGTGGGCTTGTCGAGATCGAGATGGGCGTGCGACACGGCGGCGCGGCTTTCCGGGATCGGGCAATGGTAACGGATGCGTCGGGCCGGGCGGCGGCGCTTCGGCTAACATGGTCGGGTCCGCGATCGGGGAGGGCCGGCATGGACAATGTCGCACCGGATGCACGGGGCGCAGCTCGCCCGTCGAAGGCGCCGGCAGTCGCGCTCGTGCTCCTCGTCAACGCGGTGCCGCTGGTCGGAGTGCTTTATTTCGGCTGGTCGGCGATCAACGTGCTCGTGCTGTACTGGTTCGAGAACCTCCTGATCGCGGTCTGCACGGTGCTCAGGCTGGTCATGCACCGGCGCTGGACGCGAAAGCGCGGCTACTGGCGCCGCTCGAACCGGCTCGGCATGAAGGTCAACGACAAGCCGGTCCAGATGGGCCTCGTCGGCGAATACGCGCTCGGCGCGTTCGGCTTCACGCTGGCGCACGGCGTCTTCGTCGCGGCGATCGCGTTCATCGTGCGCCAGAACTATCCGGACCAGGCGATGTGGCAGCTCTCCTGGGATCAGGTCGCGCGCGGCGCGCTCGCGATCGCGGCGTTCCTCGGTATCGAGCTCGCTTCGGACCTCGCGCGCATCCGCGGCGCCAGCTTCGCGGCGCTGCGCGACTACGCGCTGGGGCGCATGGGCCGCATCGTCGTGCTGCACCTCGCGCTCGTCTTCGGCATGTTCGCGATGGCGATGTCGAACTCGCCGATGGGCGTGCTCTACGTGCTGATCGCGCTGAAGACCGGCTCGGACCTTTTCGGCGTCGCCGCGCGCGGCGCGGCCAGGCCCGCGGCCGACGACGCGCCGCCGCCCGCGTGGACGATGAAGCTGGCCGACCGGCTCGGCAAGGACAAGGGCGGGGCCGCCGGCTTTCTCAAGCAGTGGCAGGCCGAGCGGGAGCAGGCGCGCAAAGATGCAGCCGAGGACGAAGAGCCGATGCCGCCCGGCGCGGCGACCTGACGCTTTCGGCACAATAGCGCGATGGACCGCTACGAACGCATCCTGACCCTGCACCGCCTGCTCAAGGCGGCGCGCTACCCCGTCACGCTTCAGCACCTCAAGGACGAGCTCGGCTGCTCGCGCGCGACGCTGTACCGCGACATCGCGTTCCTGCGCGACGCGCTCGGCGCGCCGATCGAGAGCGGCGAGGGCGAGGAGGCATCGATCCGCTACGCGGCGGACGAGGCCGAACGCTTCGAGCTGCCGGGCCTCTGGCTGACGAGCGAGGAGCTCGCCGCGCTGCTCGCGCTCAACGAATTGCTCGGGCGGTCCGATCCCGGCGTGCTGGCCGGGGCGCTGGCGCCGTTCCGCGCGCGCATCGAGCGGTTGCTGTCCGATCACGCGAGCGGACGCGCGCTGCCGATCGAGCGCATCCGCGTGATCCCGAGCGGCGCGCGCAAGCTGGATCAGGCGGCGTTCCGCACCGTCGCGAGCGCGCTCCTGAATCGTCAGCGCCTCAAGTTCCGATATCGCGCGCGCTCCACCGACGCGCTGACCGAGCGCATCGTCTCGCCGCAGCGTCTCGCGCACTACCGCGACAACTGGTACCTCGACGCGTGGGATCACGCCCGCGACGCGCTGCGCAGCTTCGCGCTGGACCGCATCCGCGATCCGGCCCCGCTCGATCAGAGCGCGCTCGACCGCGATGCGAGCGAGCTCGATGCGCACCTCGCGTCGAGCTACGGCATCTTTTCCGGCTCGCCGAAGGCCTGGGCGACGATCCGCTTCTCCTCGCACGCGGCGCGCTGGGTCGCCGACGAGCACTGGCACTCGCAGCAGCAGGGCGTCTGGCTTCCGGACGGGCGTTACGAGCTCAGGGTGCCGTATTCGAATTCGCGCGAGCTCTTGATGGACGTCCTGAAATACGGCCCCGACGCCGAAGTCATCGCTCCGGTGCCGCTGCGCGAGGAAATGAAGATCATGCTGAAGCTCGCGCTGGGCACGTACGGCGAGACGCGATGAGCGATGGCGCGCCGCTGACGATCTCGCTGGTGCTGGGCTCCGGCGGCGCCCGCGGCTACGCGCACATCGGCGTGATCGAGGAGCTTGAGGCGAACGGCTTCGCGATCCGCTCGATCGCCGGCAGCTCGATGGGCGCACTGATCGGCGGCATCTATGCCGCCGGCAAGCTCGGCGTTTACACCGAATGGGTGAGGCCGCTGCAACGGCTCGACGTGCTGCGCCTGCTCGACTGGACCCTCTCGGGCGGCGGCTTCATCAAGGGCGATCGCATCATCGGCGTGCTCCGGGAGCTGATCGGCGACGTGAACATCGAAGAGCTGCCGATTCCTTACACCGCGGTGGCGGTCGATCTCGACGTGCAGCGCGAGGTGTGGTTCTCGCACGGGCCGCTGTTCGACGCGATCCGCGCATCGATCGCGATTCCGACGATCTTCCGGCCCTATCGCTATCAGAGGCGGCTGCTCGTCGACGGCGGCCTCCTGAACCCGCTGCCGGTGTCGCCGACGCTGCGCGACCTGACCGACGCGACCATCGCGGTCGATGTCAATGCGCCGGCCGAGCCGATGCATGCATCCGAGAGCGCAGCGGCCGGCGCGGACGATCACGGCGCCGCCGGCCAGGCCTCGCCGGAAATGCTGCCGGACGGCGGGAAGCCGGCACCGCTTGACATACAGCGCGCCGGCTACCGGCGGCGCATCTCCGAATTCATCGAAGGGCTGATGGAGAAGCGCGAGCGCAACGTCGTCGAGAACGAGCCCGGCGCATTCGAGCTGTTCGCGCGCTCGCTGGATACCGTGCAGGAAACGATCACCCGCCTCAAGCTCGCCGCGGAGCCGCCGGATCTCCTGATCACGATCCCGCGCAACGCCTGCGCGTTCTACGAGTTCCACCGCGCGGACGAGATGATCGAGATCGGCCGCCGGCGCACGCGCGAGGCCCTGGCCCGCTGGCAGCTGCCGGCGCGGCGGGCTTCGCTGCCGGTGTCGCGTCCGCGCTGAGGCGCGGGCGCCGCGTTCGAGCGGGCCTTCGTCGATCTCCTGTCCTTGCGTCGAGTGCGCGGACGCCGATCCGGCGGCCCGCAGCGCTCATCGTGTGCCCCTAGTGCAATGGATATCTTTGTCTTTCAGTAAAATGCAAGGACGCATCACCGTTGCATTGTCAGCGAAGTGCCGCGTGCTCTAGGCTATGCCGGGGCTTGCGTGCGGCCCGAACACTGCGCCGTGATGGGGTGTGATACGCGCAGGGCCGTCGCGATTTCCAGCTGGGCGCCAACGAGGCCGTATCGGACCGCATCGCGTTGTCCGGCGCGCTGAGCAGGCAGGGGTCCGGCGCGTTCGAGTTCCGTTTCGGGGACGGCGCGACGCCGCCGTCGCCGGGAACGACCTACACGCTGGTCACGTTCGCGAGCCAGAGCGGCTTCAGCGCGAGCGATTTCAGCTACGTCTACACCGGCAGCGCCGATGCGCTGATTGGCGAATTCCGCCTCGATGCCGACGCGCTGAGGTTCACGGTGATCTCGACGCCGGTGGAGCTGCAGTCGTTCGAGGTGGACTGAGCCGGGTGCGTCGCTCCGGCGCGCGGCGCGCGCCGGAGCGCGGGCTTTAGCCGCGCTTCATCGAGCCGAAGAACTCGTCGTTCGTCTTCGTGTTCTTCATCTTGTCGAGCATGAACTCCATCGCGGCCAGCTCGTCCATCGGGTGCAGCAGCTTGCGCAGGATCCAGATCTTCTGGAGCTGATCCGGCTCGATCAGCAGTTCCTCGCGGCGCGTGCCGGAGCGGTTGATGTTGATCGAGGGATACACGCGCTTCTCGGAAATGCGCCGGTCGAGGTGCACTTCCATGTTGCCGGTGCCCTTGAACTCCTCGTAGATGACCTCGTCCATCTTCGAGCCGGTGTCGATCAGCGCGGTGGCGATGATCGTCAGCGAACCGCCTTCCTCGACGTTGCGTGCGGCGCCGAAGAAGCGCTTCGGGCGCTGCAGCGCATTCGCGTCGACGCCGCCGGTCAGCACCTTGCCGGACGAGGGCACAACCGTGTTGTAGGCGCGCGCGAGGCGCGTGATCGAGTCGAGCAGGATGACCACGTCCTTCTTGTGCTCGACCAGGCGCTTGGCGCGCTCGATCACCATCTCGGCGACCTGCACGTGACGCACGGCGGGCTCGTCGAAGGTGGAGGAGATCACCTCGGCGCGCACGCTGCGCTGCATCTCGGTGACTTCCTCGGGACGCTCGTCGATGAGCAGGATGATGAGGTGCACGTCCGGATGGTTGTGCACGATCGCCTGCGCGACGTTCTGCAGCATCATCGTCTTGCCGGCCTTGGGCTGCGAGACGATGAGTCCGCGCTGGCCCTTGCCGATCGGCGCGATGAGATCGAGGATGCGCCCGGTGATGTCCTCGGTTGAGCCATTGCCGCGTTCGAGGTGGAACGCCTTGCGCGGGAACAGCGGCGTCAGGTTCTCGAACAGGATCTTGTTCTTCGACGCTTCCGGCGGCTCGCCGTTGATGTGGTCGACCTTGAGCAGCGCGAAGTACCGCTCGCCTTCCTTCGGCGGGCGGATGCGGCCGGTGATGTAGTCGCCGGTGCGCAGGTTGAAGCGGCGGATCTGCGAGGGCGACACGTAGATGTCGTCCGGACCGGCCAGGTACGACTCGTCCGGTCCGCGCAGGAAGCCGAAGCCATCCTGCAGGATCTCGAGCACGCCCTCACCGTAGATGCCGCCGCCGGCGCGCGCGTGAGCCTTGAGGATCAGGAAGACGATGTCCTGCTTGCGGGCGCGGGCGACGCCTTCCTGGATGCCGAGGTTTTCGGCGAGCGCGAGGAGCTCCGAAGCGGACTTCCGCTTCAGCTCGTTGAGATCGATGAGCGGGCCGTTGCCGCCGCCGTTCTTCGACTCGTCGTATTCCTCGTCGTTCTGCTGGTAGTTCTGCTGATAGTGGTGGCGGTTGCCGCGCCGGTCGCGACGGCCGCGGCGACCCTGCTGCGGCTGCTGCTGGCCGCCGCCCTGGTTCGCTTGCTGCGGCTGCTGCGCTCCGCCGCCGGACGCTTCGCCGCCGTCGCCGCCGCGCGCATCGGAAGGCGGCGCGGAATCCTGCGTCGGAGCGGGCTCGGATGCAGCGCGCTGCGGGCGCTGCCGGGAACGGCTTTCGGCCGCGGCGTCGCCGCCGCTTTCAATGTTTTCGTTTTCGGACACGGGCAAACCTCGCTGGGCGCCGTTGCGGTGAAACTGGAGGGAGAAAGAAAGTGGGTATGAAGCGGGAGGCGGAGCGGGGCCGCTCCATGCGCTGAACCTAACTTAGCACCGGGCGCCCGCGCGCGTCTACAGCCGGTTCAACGGTATTTTCTGTTTCGAGCTCGATGAGCCGGCGTCGGTTCATCCGACTCGTCGGCTCGCCGTCCGCAGTATCGAGCTGCGGGCGGCGCGCCGGTATTTCAATGTTCAGGCAATCGCCTTGTCGATGATCTGGGTCAGCTGCGTCTTCGAGACGGCGCCGATCTGCGTCGCCTGGACCTTGCCGTCCTTGAAGATCATCAGGGTCGGAATGCCGCGCACATTGTAGTTGCGCGGCGTCTTCTGGTTGTGGTCGATGTTGATCTTGGCGACCTTGAGCCGGCCCTGGTAGCTGGCCGCGAGGTCGTCGAGGATCGGCGCGATCATCTTGCACGGCCCGCACCATTCGGCCCAGAAATCGACCAGAACCGGGTCGGCGGACTTCAGGACCTGATCCTCGAACTGCTCGTCGGTGACGTGCGCAACATGCTCGCTCACGGGGTGCTCCAGAGATGAAAAACGGGTGCCGCGCGCGCCAGAGGCACGCTTCGGCTACACTGAGCCGGCTTGGGCGGCGCCGCAGGGGAATCGGGTGGTGCGAAAGGCACGGCCCATTTCAGCCGAATCGACTTCCGCGCGCAAGCTGGGGACGGACGCGACGGCTTGCAAGGGCGGCACGGCCCGCATTGCAACAAGGCCGCCGCGACACCACGTTCGAGAACCTCGCCATCATCGTTTTTCATTGCCAAGGACTTCCAGCGATTCTGCGCAGCCGCCGCGAGCGGCGCACCGACCGGCCGCCGGCGCGCTCGCGCCGATCCTGAAGGCGGCTCCGCAGACGCCCATTCATTCATGTCTCACCAACCACTTACCGACGTCGTCTTCGAAAGTTTCGATCTGCACCCGCGTCTTCTGTCCGGCCTGCATGGCGCGGGCTTCGTGCGCTGCACGCCGATCCAGGCACTGACCCTGCCGGCCGCGCTCGCCGGGCGCGATGTCGCCGGCCAGGCGCAGACCGGCACCGGCAAGACCGCCGCGTTCCTGGTCGCCGTGCTGAACCGCCTGCTGACGAAGCCGGCGCTGCCCGATCGCAAGCTGACCGACCCGCGCGCGGTCATCCTCGCGCCGACGCGCGAGCTCGCGATCCAGATCGACAAGGATTTCCGCACCATCGGCCGCGACACCGGCCTTACCTCCGCGCTGATCTACGGCGGCGTGGACTACGACAAGCAACGCGAGGCGCTGCGCGCCGGCTGCGACCTCATCATCGCGACGCCCGGCCGCCTGATCGATTACCTCAAGCAGCACGTGTTCTCGTTCCGCGGCGTCGAGGCGCTCGTCATCGACGAGGCCGACCGCATGTTCGACCTCGGCTTCATCAAGGACATCCGCTTCCTGCTCCGCCGCATGCCGCCGCGCGAGCAGCGCCAGAGCATGCTGTTCTCGGCGACGCTGTCGTATCGTGTGCTCGAGCTCGCCTACGAGCACATGAACGATCCGGAGAAGATCACCGCCGAGGCCGAGACCGTGACGGCTTCGCGCGTGCGCCAGGTCGTCTACTTCCCGGCCAAGGAAGAGAAGCTGCCGCTTTTGATCGGGCTCCTCTCGCGCATCGACGCGCACCGCAGCATGGTCTTCGTCAACACGAAGGTCGCCGCCGAGAAGGTCACGCGCGCGCTCGAGCACCAGGGTTTCACCGTCGCGACGCTGTCCGGCGACGTGCCGCAGGCCAAGCGCGAGCGGCTGCTCGGCAAGTTCCAGCGGGGCGAGATCGAGCTGCTCGTCGCGACCGACGTCGCCGCGCGCGGCCTGCACATCCCTGACGTCTCGCACGTCTTCAACTACGACCTGCCGAACGACGCCGAGGACTACGTGCACCGCATCGGCCGCACGGCGCGCCTCGGCGCCGAAGGCGACGCGATCAGCTTCGCCTGCGATCTCTACGCGATGGCGCTGCCGGACATCGAGGCCTACATCGGACAGAAGATTCCGGTGGAGCGCATCGATCCCGCCCTGCTGATCGCGCCGCCGCGCCGCGAGCGCGCGACACCCGTCGCGGCCGACGACACGGCCGACGACGCACGCAACACGGCAGGCCCGCGCGCGGGTTCCGGTGCCGAAGGCCGGCGCCGTTCACGCCCGCCGCAAGGCCGCGATCGCGCCCGTCGCCCGGAACGCGGCGAGAAGGCGGCGCGGCCGGGAGGCGCACCGGCGCCTGCGCCGGTCAAACCGGTCGCGGAGGTTCGCCCCGAATCCGGCGACGCAGCGGCGGCAACGCCCGCACGGCGCAAGCGGCGCCGCCGCGGCGGTCGCGGGCGCGGTCGGCGCGAGGGCGGCGAAGCCGTCGCACCCATGGCGGCGCCAGGCGAGCACGCCAGGAAGCCGATCGAATCGCCGCGCGAGCGCAAGCCGCGCGAACGGCCCGTCCGCGCCGAGCGCACGGAATCGGTCGCTGACGCAGCGCGGGCGCGCGGTCTCGAGCCGGCCATGGCGCCGCACCGCAAGCCCGGCCTGTTCCAGCGCATCGCGCGCTTCTTCAGCCCGCGCTGATCGTCGCGCGCCGGGCTGCGACCCGGCGCCTCCAAGCATTCCGATGTGAGTCCTGCCGCGCGTTTTGCCGAGCGGAGAGGACTCCTTTGCCCGCGCGTTTGCTACGCTTCGCGCCGAATTCGTTTCACCGGATCGGGAAAGTCGCGGGGTCGGCACGTGCCGAGGGGGTTTGCCAGCAGCATCGATCGCCGCTCGTCCGAGCGGGCTGCGCTCGCGAGTTGCGCCGTGCTCGGCGCGCTCGCCGTGTGGCTCGTGGCCCGCCTCGTCTGGCTCATCGTGCCGCGCGGCGACGACGCGCTCGACATCGCGACGCCGCGCGTCGGTGCCGGCAGCGGACCCGCGCCCGCCCAGTCGATCGCGAGGTGGCACCTCTTCGGCAACACGCCAGCGCGGCCCGGCGCGGGACCCGGCGCGCCGGCGACGACGCTCGCGATGATGCTGCACGGCACGCTGGCCGATCGCGATCCCGGCTCGGGCATCGCGGTGATCAGCGACGGCGAACGCGGCGAGCGCGCATATCGTGCTGGCGAGGACGTCGCGCCTGGCGTCAGGCTCGCGCGCGTCTATCCGGATCACGTGATCCTCGTGCACGACGGCGCCGAGGAAACGCTGCGGCTGACGCGCGACCAGAACCTGATGCCGGCCGACATCGTGCGGCCGCCGTCGCCGGCGGGCCCCCGCGCGTCGCGCACCGGCGGTGGTGGCGCGGCCTCGTCCTCCGCGGCGGCGACGACGGGAACGGCGCGCGCGCCGGCGGACTGGCAGGCGACCGTCGAGCGCCTGCGCAGCGATCCCGACGAGTTGGCGAAACGCGTGCAGATCGTGCCGGTGCTCGATGGCGGGCGGCTCACCGGCGTGCGCCTCGCGACGGTGCGGGACGCGGCCCTCCTCGAGCGGCTGGGCCTGCGCGCCGGCGACGTCGTGACGGCGGTGAACGGCGCGCCGGTCGATTCGATCGCGCGCGGGCAGCAGATCGTCGAGAGCCTGCGCAGCGCCGCGAGCGCGCGCGTGACGGTGCTGCGCGACGGCAAGCCCACCGACATCACGATCAGCCTCAAATGAAGCGCGCGTCGCCGATGGCGTTTCCCGTCGTCCGCGTCCCGGCGCCGCGTCACCGAGTGCCTACCACACAGGATTCCCGATGAAGCTTCCGCGATCCGCGCATGTCCTCGGCCTCGTGATGCTTGCGGCATCGTCCGCGGCGACCCAGTCGCAGACCGCGCCGGCGCAGTCCGTGCAGCCCGGCCACGAAGTGACGCAGGACGGCCGTCACACGCTCAACATGAAGGATGCCGACATCCAGGCGCTGATCGCGACCGTCAGCGAGATCACCGGCAAGAACTTCATCGTCGGGCCGAACGTGCAGGGCAAGGTCACCGTCGTCTCGGCGCGGCCGATGCGTCCGGACGAGATCTACGACGTGTTCCTGTCGGTGCTGCGCGTGCACGGCTATGCCGCGGTGCCCGCCGGCAGCATGGTCAAGATCGTGCCGGAGGCGATGGCGCAGCAGGACGGCTCGACCGCGCTCGACGGCACGCGCGCGCACGCGGCCGACGAGCTGGTCACGCAGATCGTGCCGGTGAAGCACGTCTCGGCGGCCGAGCTCGTGCCGATCCTGCGTCCGCTGATGCCGCAGGGCGGGCAGCTCATCGCGCACGCCGGGTCGAATTCGCTGGTCGTGTCCGATCGCGCCGGTAATGTCGAGCGCCTCATCAGCATCATCCAGCGTATCGACACCGTCTCCGACGCCGAAGTCGAGGTGATTCCGCTGGCGCACGCGAACGCGTCCGAGCTCGCGCGCACGCTGACGCTGCTGGCCGATGACAAGAACGCCGCGCCCGGCGAGGTGCAGCGCGTGTTCGCAGACACACGCACGAACTCGATCCTTCTCTCCGGCCCGAAGGCCGGCCGGCTCAAGATGCGCGCGCTCGTCGCGCATCTCGACACGCCGATCGAGAACGGAGGCGACACCCAGGTGATCTATCTGCGCTACGCGAGCGCGAAGGATCTCGTTCCGATCCTGCAGGGCGTCGCGGCGACGCTGACCGGCATCGCGCCGCCGACCGCTGCGAAATCGGGCGAGGCGGGCACCGGCGGCACGGCATTACCGGCGACGATCCAGGCGCACGAGGAGAACAATGCACTCATCATCTCGGCGCCGCCCGCCGTGTTCCGCTCGCTGGCTGCGGTCGTGCGCCAGCTCGACGTGCGCCGCGCGCAGGTGCTGATCGAGGCCGTGATCGCCGAGGTCGCCGACCAGACGGCGAGCGAAATCGGCGTGCAGTGGCAGCTGCCGTTCCATACCAACCGCGACGGCAGCATCCGCGACAGCGTGATCGGCGGCACCAACTTTACCGGCCGCACGCCGGGCAACAACATCATCGCGGCGTCGCAGAATCCGCTCGGCGTCGGCAACGGCTTCAACCTTGGCTACATCAACGGCACGATCACCGTCGGCCGCAACACGATCTTCGAGCTCGGCGCGCTGGTGACCGCGCTGCAGGGCGACGGCAAGTCGAACATCCTGTCGACGCCGTCGGTGCTGACGCTCGACAACCAGGAAGCCGAGATCAAGGTGGCCCAGGAAGTGCCGTTCCTGACCGGCCAGTACACGACGAACGCGCTGGGCTCGCAGACGACGACCGCCGGCGGCTCGACGACGACCACCGGCATCACGAACCCGTTCCAGACCATCGAGCGCAAGGATGTCGGCCTCGTGCTGAAGGTGACGCCGCACATCAACGAAGGCGACTCGGTGCGCCTGGATATCCATCAGGAAGTTTCCAACCTGCTGCCGCCCGTGCAGGGCGCGGTCGATCTCGTCACCAACAAGCGCGAGGTGACGACCAGCGTGCTGGTCGCCGACAACTCGCTCCTCGTGCTCGGCGGGCTGATCGACAACCAGCTCAAGGACAACGAGCAGAAGGTGCCGCTGCTCGGCGACATCCCGCTGCTCGGCAATCTCTTCCGCTATCGCACCAACGACCGCAGCAAGACCGATCTCATGGTGTTCCTGCACCCGCGCATCCTGCGCGACGCAGCGACCGAGGCGGCCGTGTCGAGCGAAAAATACAACTACATGCGCACCGAGCAGCTGCAGCACCGCGAGGAAAGCTGGCCGCTCACGCCGGCGGCGCAGCGGCCGCTGCTGCCGGCCGTGCACGATTTCCTGGCGAGCCCGTCGCTCGACGGCGAGCCCGACGTCGATCATTCGGGAACGAGGCGGTGAGCGAGATCGCCCGTCCCCAGCGCCCGAGCTTCGGCTACGCGCGCCGGCACGGCGTCGCGTTGACCGGCTGGCGCGACGAGCACGCCGAGATCGTCTGCCGCGAGGGCGTGCGCGTCGAGATCCTGGCCGAGCTGCGCCGCCACCTCGGCGCGCCGCTGCGCTTCACGCCGATGCCGGACGCCGACTTCGAGCGTTTGCTGCGCGATCTCTACGAGCAGGGCGACGACGCGCGCGCGATGGTCTCGGACCTCGACGACCGACTCGACCTCAAGACGCTCGCCGACGAGCTGCCCGAGCCCGAGGACCTGCTCGAAAGCGAGGACGATGCGCCGATCATCCGGCTGATCAATGCGCTGCTGACCGAGGCGGTGAAGGAAGGCGCGTCGGACATCCACATCGAGCCCTATGAAAACCGCCTCGTCGTGCGCTTCCGCATCGACGGCGTGCTGCGCGAAGTGCTGAGCCCCCGCAAGGCGATCGCGAGCGCGGTCGTGTCGCGCATCAAGGTCATGGCGAGGCTCGACATTGCGGAGAAGCGCCTGCCGCAGGACGGACGCATCGGCCTTCGTGTCGCCGGCCGTCCGGTCGATGTGCGCGTCTCGACGATTCCGGCCGGCCGCGGCGAGCGTGTCGTGCTGCGCTTGCTCGACAAGCAGGCGGGCAAGCTCGACCTCGCCCAGCTCGGCATGGACGACGGGCTGCGCGCGCGTCTCGAGGATCTGATCGCGCGGCCGCATGGGATTCTGCTCGTCACCGGCCCGACCGGTTCCGGCAAGACGACGACGCTGTACGGCGCGCTGCTCAAGCTCAACGACTCCTCGCGCAACATCATGACCGTCGAGGATCCGATCGAGTACTACATCGACGGCGTCGGGCAGACGCAGGTGAACACGCGCGTCGACATGACCTTCGCGCGCGGCCTGCGCGCGATCCTGCGCCAGGATCCGGACGTGGTCATGGTCGGCGAGATCCGCGACCTGGAAACCGCGGAGATCGCGGTGCAGGCGTCGCTGACGGGCCATCTGGTGCTGTCGACCTTGCACACGAATTCCGCGGTCGGCGCCGTGACGCGCCTGCGCGACATGGGCGTCGAGCCGTTTCTGCTCTCGTCGTCGCTGATCGGCGTGCTCGCGCAGCGCCTCGTGCGCGTGCTCGATCCGGCGACGCGCGAGGCGTACGCGGCGACGCCGACCGAACTCGCCGCCTTCGGCAAGCCAGCCGGCACGTCCGCGACGCTGTATCGTCCGCGCGCCGACCTCGCCGGCCGCCACGCCGGCTACCGCGGCCGCACCGGCATCTACGAGCTGGTCGGCGTCGACGAGACGATGCGCAGGCTGATCCACGAAGGCGCGGCGGAAGCCGATCTCGAACGGCACGCACGCGCGCATTCGCCATCGATCCTGGAAGACGGCTGGCGCAAATGCATCGCGGGCGTCACGTCGCCGGAAGAAGTGCTGCGCGTCACGCGTGAGGACTAGGGCTGCGGTGACAGAATGAAGGCGACGCCGCTCGCGATCGAGGCGTACCACATGACACATCGTCTGTGCGGGGCTGGCTGATCCGGAAATGCCCGCATTCGCCTACCAAGCGCTGGACGCCGACGGCAGGACGCAACGCGGCGTCCTGCAGGGCGACACCGCGCGCGCGGTGCGCGGCTTGCTGCGCGAGCGCGGGTTGAGTCCCTTGTCGGTCGAGGAAGTGCGCGAGGGTGCGACGACGCGTCCCGGCGTGTTCGCACGGCGCGGGCTCCGGACGGCCGAGCTCGCGCTGCTGACGCGTCAGCTTGCAACACTGATCGGCGCAGGCCTGCCGATCGACGAGGCGCTCGGCGCGCTGTCCGAGCAGGCCGAGAACGAGCGCCAGCGCGCGCTGACGGTGGCGCTCCGCTCGCGCGTCATGGAAGGCGCGAGCCTCGCGCAGGCGATGGCCGAATTCCCGGACAGTTTCCCCGACGTGTTCCGCGCGACCGTCGGCGCCGGCGAGCAGTCGGGACGGCTCGACAGCGTGCTCGAGAAGCTCGCCGATTACGCCGAGGCGCGCGATGCGCTGAAGCAGAAGATTCTCGCGGCGCTGGCGTATCCCGTGCTGCTGACGATCGTGGCCTGCGCCGTCGTCGCCGGGCTCCTGACCTGGGTGGTGCCGCAGATCGTCGGCGTGTTCGAGAACCTGCATCAGACGCTGCCGCTGGCGACGCGCGCACTGATGGCGGCGTCGGGTTTCCTGCGCGCGTGGGGCTGGTTGCTCGCGATCGCGCTGGTCGTCGCGTTGATCGCCGCGCGGATCGCGCTGCGCAGCGAGACCGTGCGCTTTCGCTGGCATGCGCTTCTGCTGCGCGTGCCGCTCGCCGGGCGGCTCGTGCGCGCGGCGAACACGGCACGTGCGACACGCACGCTCGCGCTGCTTTCGGAAAGTGCCGTGCCGCTGCTCGATGCGCTCGGCATCGCGGCGCGAGTGGTGCCGAACCGGCCGATGCGCGAAGCGATGCGCCGCGCCGCCGTGAAAGTTCGCGAGGGCAGCGCGTTCTCGCGCGCCCTGGGCGAAAGCGGCCTGTTCCCGCCGGTTGCGCTGCGGTTGATCGCGAGCGGCGAGCGCTCCGGCGAGCTGCCGCGCATGCTGGGCGAAGCCGCGACGCAGCAGCAGCGCGAGCTCGATCGCTGGCTCGGCGCGCTGACCTCCGTGCTCGGACCCGCCGTCATACTCCTCGTCGGCGCGATGGTGCTGTTCATCGTGCTGGCGATCCTGCTGCCGATCTTCAGCTTGAATCAGATGGTGAAGTGAGCAAGAGCGGGGATTCGGGATTGGGGATTCGGAATTTGGGCAGAGCGGCGTTGTCGCAGCTTGCGCCGACTCTGACTCATCGATGCACCGGCAGGCACGGTTCGCGCATCGCGGCGCCACGTTTCTGTAAGCTTCGCCCCAATCCCCAATCCCGAATCCCGACCCCACCATGATCACCTTCGACAACGTCAGCAAGCGCTATGGCCCGGGCCATGATGCGCTGTCGGAGCTGAGCTTCGAGATCGGCGCCGGAGAGATGGCGTTCGTGACGGGGCATTCGGGCGCAGGCAAGAGCACGCTCTTGAAGCTGATCGGCCTCGTCGAGCGGCCGACGCGCGGGCATATCGTCGTCAATCACACGGAGCTTTCGCGCGTGCGCCGGCGCGGCATTCCGCAGCTCCGGCGCAGCATCGGCATGGTGTTCCAGGATCACCGCCTGCTCACCGACCGCACCGTGTTCGACAATGTAGCCCTGCCGCTGATCGTCGCCGGCACTTCGCGCGAGGACATCGGCAAGCGCGTGCGCGCGGCGCTGGACAAGGTCGGTCTGCTCGACAGGGAGAAGTCCTCGCCGCTCTCGCTGTCGGCGGGCGAGCAGCAGCGCGTCGGCATTGCGCGCGCCATCGTCGGCAAGCCGCCGGTCATCATCGCGGACGAGCCGACCGGCAACCTCGATCCGCAGCTTTCGGCCGAGATCATGCAACTGTTCGCCGAGTTCGGCGCGGTGGGCACGACGGTGCTCGTCGCAAGCCACGACCTGCATCTGATCAAGCGCATCGGCAAGCGCGTGCTCGTGCTCGATCACGGCCGGCTGATCGACGATTTCCGGCCGCCGCTGCAATGAAGCCGCGACGCCAGGCCGAGCGCACTCCGCGACGACCGCCCGCGCCGGCGCCGACCGCGGTCGGCGCGCCTGCGGAGCCGCGGCGGCCGCGCCTCTCGCTGCGCGTGCGGCTCGGCGCCTGGCGCGATCATCATCTGTACGGCTTTTTCTCGAGTCTCGGCCGGCTCGCCGCGCGGCCGTGGACGACAGCGCTGATCGTGCTGATGCTCGGCTTCGCGCTGGCCCTGCCGCTTCTCTTCTACATCGCGTTCGACAATGCGCGTGCACTGTCAGGCGGCCTGCGCGAGGCGCGTGAGGTGACGGTGTTCCTCAAGCCCGCGATCGCGACGCCGGCGGCGGGCGAATTCGCTGCCGAAGTGCGCAGGCGCGACGATGTCGCCGCGGTATCGCTCAAGACGCCCGAACAGGGTCTCGCCGAGTTCCGTCAGCTTTCGGGTTTCGGCGAGGCATTGAACGTCCTCGACGAGAATCCGCTGCCGAATGTGCTCGTCGTCACGCCGCGCGCCGCATCCGGGGATACCGATCCGCCGCTCGTCGCCGAGCTGCGCAACGATGCGCGTGTCGACCTCGTGCAGTACGACGCAACGTGGCGGCGGCGGCTTTCCGACCTGCTCGGCTTCGGCGAGCGCGCCGTCGTCGTCACCGCGGCGCTGCTCGCGCTGGCGACGCTGCTCGTCATCGGCAACACGGTGCGCGCCGATGTCCAGGCACGCGCCGAGGAAATCGCGGTCATGCAGCTGATCGGTGCCGGCGGCGGCTTCGTACGCCGGCCGTTCCTCTACACCGGCCTCTGGTACGGCCTTCTCGGCGGCGTGCTTGCAGTGCTCGTCGCGATCGGTGCGGAATGGGCGATCGCCGGCCCGCTCGACCGCCTGCTGGCGAGCTATGATCACGCTCTCGCTCTGCGCGGGCTCGGCGTCGTTTCAGCGCTCACCGTGATCGGGGCGAGCTCCTTGCTCGGCTGGGCCGGCGCGTTCGTCGCGACGGCACGGCACATGGCCGCGGGACATCCGGAGTAATGCCGTCCGAAATCGCTTCCCTGCCGCAGCACCTCTCCAGCGACAAGCCGCGCGTGCTCGTGGTCGACGGCTCGAAGCTCGTGCGGCGGCTGATCGAAGGTGTGCTGAAGGCCGAGCTGCCGGACTCCGTCGTCATTTCCTGCGACAGCGGCGAGGCGGCGCAGCGCGAGCTCGAGAACGGCGTCGTCGATCTCGTCACCACGGCGCTCAGCCTTCCGGACATGGACGGCATCGAGCTCGCGCACCACGTGCGCGAATATTCACCGCAGGCGTATATCCCGATCATCGTCGTCTCGGGCGACGTGCAGGAGCGGCTCGTCGCACGCTCGCTCTCGCACGAGGTCACGGACTATTTCGACAAGTCGCTCGGCTTCGAGGCGCTCGCCGAATTCATCCGCGGCTATGTGCACCCGGCCGAGGCCGCGAACGGCGAAGTGCTGTACGTCGAGGACAGCCGCGTCGTCGCGCTCGCAACGACGCGCATGATGGAGAAGTTCGGCCTCACGGTGACGCAGGTAGCCAGCGTCGAGGCTGCGATCGAGCTTCTCGAAACCGCGAAGAACGAAGGCCGCGCGCCGGGGCCGGATCTCGTCCTGACCGACGTCAACCTCAAGGGCGAGCTGTCCGGCGGCGACCTGCTCGAGCTGATCCGCGGCGGCTTCGGCTACGGCAAGGGCGAGCTGCCGGTGCTGGTGATGACCGGCGACGACAATCCGAAGAACCAGACAGCGTTGCTCCGCGCCGGCGCGAACGATCTCGTGCACAAGCCTATCGAGGAGCGCCTACTCATCACCAAGCTCGTGTTCCAGCTGCGCGTCGCGCGCAAGCTGCGGGAACGGGAGCACGCGCGCGCATGAGCGATGCGCCGGTGACGGATGCGCCGGTGAGCGAGAGCCGGCTGAAGCTCGAGCCGTCGTGGAAGGCGAAGGTCGGTCACTGGTTCGAGCGGCCCGAGATGAAGGCGCTGGCCGAGTTCCTGCGCGCGGAGAAGCGCAGCGGCAAGGTGATCTATCCGGCCGGCTCGCAGATCTTCGCGGCGCTGGACGCGACGCCGTTCGACCGGGTCAAGGTGGTGATCCTGGGCCAGGACCCCTATCACGGGCCGAATCAGGCGCACGGTCTCTGCTTCTCGGTGAAGCCGGGCGTGCCGGCGCCGCCTTCTCTTGAAAACATCTTCACCGAGATCCAGCGCGATCTCGGCATTCCGAGGCCGGACCACGGTTGCCTCGACTCGTGGGCGCGGCAGGGCGTGCTGCTCCTCAACGCGGTGCTGACGGTGGAGCGCGGTCTCGCCGGCTCGCACCAGGGCAAGGGCTGGGAGGGCTTCACCGATGCCTGCATCGACGCGCTCAACCGCGATCGGGAGCATCTCGTCTTCATGCTCTGGGGCAGCTACGCACAGGCCAAGGGCCGGCTCATCGATCGCCAGCGCCATCTCGTCCTGAAGGCCCCGCATCCCTCGCCCCTGTCGGCGCACCGCGGTTTCATCGGCTGCGGCCACTTTTCGCGGGCCAACGAGTACCTGCGTGACCATGGCCAGACGCCCGTCGAGTGGCGCTTGCCGCCCCGCAGCGAGATCGATCCCGGCTAAGCAGGCCGTTTAGCTTTCGCACAGGCGGATTTCCGGCCGTCGTTGCAACCTGTTGATTCTAAAGGACTGTGTCGTCCAGGGAAACGCTCTGTCCCTGAACCGTCCCGCCCTTGAAACTTTCCTTCCCGGGATTTCCGGAGTACTATACTCGCCAGTTCAATTATGTTCCGGCCAAGGGATTGGCGGAGGGAACTCCCGGAGCGTTTAGCACTCTCACAGGACGAGTGCTAGAGTGCTCCCGCAGTCAGGAGATTCACCGAATGACGAATGCCTTGATCGCCAGCAACCTGCCGATTCCGAGCGCGATCGGAAGCCTGGAAGCCTATGTGAGTGCGGTTCATCGCATTCCAATGCTGACCCAGGAGGAAGAGCAGGATCTGGCTCACCGTTTCGTTAGGGACAACGATCTCGACGCGGCCAAGCAGCTCGTGCTCTCGCACCTGCGCTTCGTCGTGCACGTCGCGCGCGGCTATTCGGGCTACGGCCTGCAGATCGGCGACCTGATCCAGGAAGGCAACATCGGCCTCATGAAGGCCGTCAAGCGCTTCGACCCGACCCAGGGCGTGCGCCTCGTGTCCTTCGCGGTGCACTGGATCCGTGCCGAGATGCACGAGTTCATCCTGCGCAACTGGCGCATCGTCAAGGTCGCCACGACCAAGGCGCAGAGGAAGCTCTTCTTCAATCTGCGCAAGTCGAAGAAGCGCCTCGGCTGGATGAACCAGGAAGAGGTCAACACGGTCGCCCGCGAGCTCGGCGTTCCCGCCTCCACGGTGCTCGAAATGGAAGCGCGCCTCAACGGCCGTGACGTCGCCTTCGACGCGCCGGTCGACGCCGACGACGACGAGAAGCCGGCACCTGCCGCGTTCCTGATCGACCACTCGGCCGATCCTTACGCGACGGCGGAAGCGGAGTCCGAGGAGGAGTCGAGCCTCGACACGCTGCACCGCGGCCTCGTCAAGCTCGACGACCGCTCGCGCGACATCATCCAGCGCCGCTGGCTGAAGGACGGCGAGAAGGCGACGTTGCAGGAGCTGGCCGACGAATACGGCGTGTCCGCCGAGCGCATCCGCCAGATCGAGGCGAACGCGATGAAGAAGATGCGGGCGCTGTTCGTGGCCTGAGTGTCGGATCGAATGTCTTGAAAACGGCCCCTCGCGGGCCGTTTTTTTTTCGGCGCGAAAAAAACGGATGACGCAACGCCCGTGCCGCGCCGCCTTACATGAACGAGCCGCGCGCGGCGAGTGCAATTCGCGACTCGCGGCCCGGACACCTGCGCGCTAACCTTTCCGCATGAGTCCTGAGGTCCGGATCTTCGGCGAATTCCGTTTCGTGCCATCCGCGCGTGAGCTCTGGCGCGGCGATCGCCGCGTCGAGTTGCCGCGCCGCACCTTCGAGTGTCTCGATTACCTCATCTCGAACCGCGATCGCGCGGTCGGCCGCGACGAGCTGGTCGCCGCGATCTTCGGCCGTCCGAACGTCTCCGACGCGCAGCTCGGGCAGATCGTGCTGCGCACGCGGCGCGTGGTCGACGACGACGGCAACACGCAGCACGTCATCCGCACAATTCCGGGGTTCGGCTACCGCTGGGTCGCGGACGTGCGCGAGGTCGAAGCGACGCCCGCGGACACCACGGCGGAATCCACGCCTGCGGCGGCGAGCGCGGGCGCATCCGAAGCCGAAGCGCGGCAGCCCGCCGCTACGGTGCTGCCGCAGCGTCACCGGCCGCGCGTCTTCGCCGCCACGGCAATCGTGCTCGCGCTGCTCTCCGCCGCGGCGATCGCCACGGTGCTGTACGTGCGAGACACGTCGCACGCGTCGGCCGGCGCGCGCGCGGTGCTGCCCGCCGACAGCATCGTCGTGTTGCCGATCCAGGTCGACGGCCTGCGCGAGGACGCCTGGGTGCGCCTCGGCGCCATGGACCTGATCGCCGATCGCCTGCGCGAGGCCGGCATGACCGTGCCGCCGAGTGAAAGCGTGCTGACGATGCTGCGCGCCACCGCTGATCCCGCTGCCGATCTCGTTGCCGAGCCTGATGCGGCGCATGTCCGCGCGACAACTTCGGCCCGCCTCGTCGTGCGCGGCAAGGCGACGCACGGTGTCGCCGGCTGGACGGTGCAGCTCGCGGCGCAGCCGGCGGAAGGCATCGCGGTGCCGGTCGAGTTCACCGAGGACGACGCCGTACGCGCGGCGCGCGGCGCGACGGATCTTCTGCTCGCGGCGCTGGGTCACACGCTGCCGCCCGAGCGTGAGCGCGAGACCGCATTCGACGAAACGCTGCAGCGTGCGCGCGCGGCGATGCTCGCCAACGAGCTCGACACCGCGCGTTCCATCCTCACCGCTTCGCCCGAGCTCGCCAAAGCGCCGGCGCAGCTCGACTACCGGCTCGCGGTCGTCGACTTTCGCGAGGGCAGGCTCGATCGCGCCGAAGCGGCGCTGACGCGCGTGCTCGAGCAGCCCGAGGCGGCGAACGATGCGCGCTTCCGCGCTCAAGTCCTCACCGCGCGGGGCGCGACGCGCGTGCGGCGCGGTGCGTTTGCCGAAGGCGGCCGCGACTTCGAGGCGGCGATCGCGCTGCTGACCCCCGACGGCCCGCCGCTCGAGCGCGGCACAGCCCTGGTCGGACGCGGGAATACGCGCGTCGCCGAGCACCGCTTCGACGAGGCGCTGGCCGATTTCGGCGCATCCCGCGTCGCACTCGAAAGCGCGGGCGACGCGCTCGGTGTCGCACGCGTCGACGCGAACCTCGGCATGCTCGAGCTGTATCGCGGCCGGCCCGCCGAAGCGTTTGGCTATCTTGCCGGCGCGGCTGATCGCTTCCAGTCGTTCGGCGCGCTGCACGAGCTGCTGCTGACGCTGACCGGCATGGTGGATGCGCAGCTTTCGATGCTGCAGCGCGACGACGCATGGGCGACGGTCGAACGCGGCTGGGCGCTGCGCGAGCGCATCACCGATCCCGATCAGCGCGTCGATCTCATGCTGAACCGGGCGCAGGTGCTGCTCGGCTACGGCCGCTATCACGAGGCCGAAGTGCTGCTCGACAAGGCGAACCACGCCATGCCGTCGCAGAACGACGTACTGACGGCGCGCGCCCGCGCGCTGATCGCCGAGCTCGCCGCGCGGCGCGGCCGCTGGCGGGAGGCGGCCGATGTCGCCGCGACCGCGCTCGCCGAGTGGCCGAAGGCGGGCGCTGACGCCGATCGCGCGCCGCTCGTGCTGATCCGGCAGCGCGCGCTGCTCGCGCTGGGCGAGACCGCCGAGGCCCGAGTGCTGCTCGATCGCGCCCGCGACGTGCCGGCGGTTCCGTCCGATCAGCCGGGCGTCGTCGCCGACGCCCTCGCCATGGCGGAATGGGCCGTGAGCGAAGGAGACGCGGCACGGGCCGACCGCTGGTTCCGCTATGCGGCGGCTTGCGCGGACCGGCGCGGCGTGCCGGCCGAGATCGTCGCGGTCGCGCAAGCGTACGCGCCGGTGCTGCTCGCCGCCGGCGACCACGCGCGGGCCGCCACCGTGATCGGCCGCGTCGCCTCCTGGGGCACGCGCGATTTCGATTGCGCGCTGCTCCAGCTCCGGCTGTTCCACGCGCTCGACCAGCGCGAGCCGTGGTTCAACGCGCTGCGCCAGGCGCAGGCGCTGGCCGGTGAGCGCGAAATCCCGCAGTCGCTGCTGACCTTGCCCGAGGCTGGCGAGGGACACACGCTCCGTCTCACCGGCGCCTGAGCCGGCGCGAAAACCGCAGTCGCCTACCTGACGACGGCCGGCAAATCGTTCCGGCACGCGTCGCGACGGCGTTTGTCGCGCGATTGGAATGCCGTTGGAATGACCGCTTTTCTGCGCGGCAGGACACTCGGGCGCTTCCGTCGCGGACCGCCGCGGCAATTGGCTTGTGGGAGTTTCAGATGTCGTCTTGTTTCTTCCGTCGCGCATGGCTCGCCTGCCTGTGCGGGGCAGCCTCGCCCGCGCTGGCCATCACCGTGACCCTGACCGATCTGCCGGTGCCGGACGGTTACGGCACGGCTGGCGTCGCCAACATCGCGAGCGACGGCACCGTCGTCGGCATGGTCTGGCCGGAGGGCAGCGTCGTGCGCTGGGTGCCGGGTGCCGAGCCCGAAGTGCTCGGCGGCGGTCTCACATTCACGCTCGAGAACGTCATGCCGCTCATCTCGAAGGACGGCTCGGTGATCGCGACGACCGCCTACTTTCCCAACGGCGATGGCAAGCGCGCGGCGCCGGAAATCTGGACGGGCGGGACCGGATGGACGGAGCTGCCGGGACTGACGCTCGGCGACGCCTCCCCGTACGGCATGTCGCACGACGGCCAGGTGCTCGTCGGCGGCGCGAGCCCTGTCGATCCTGACGGCGGAGCGCCCCAGCAGATTCCGTGGATCTGGACGGCGGAGACAGGCCAGCAGGCGCTCGGGATGATCGAGGGCACGGTCTGGGGCGAAGCCTGGGCCGTCGCCGACGGCGGGCGCGTCGCGGTCGGATTCTTCGAAGCATCCCCCGGCGACACCACGCGCTACGGTGCACGCTGGGTCGACGGCGTGCCGGAGTGGATTCTCGATGCGGATGGCCAGCACGTCGGCCAGGCGATCGGCTGCAACAGCGACTGCTCGGTCATCGTCGGCGCGGGACGCGACGCGGGCTCGCCGCAGGCGTGGCGCTGGACCGCCGAGCACGGCGTCGAATTCCTCGGCGTGCCGGGCGATGCCGACCCGAGCGCGTTGTATTACGCGTTCGAGCCGAGCGAGGACGGAACCGTCATCGTCGGCAGCTATTACACGATCGATCCGCTGCTGGGCGCGGTGAACCGCGGCTTCATCTGGACGCCGGCCGATCACTTGCAGGATTTCTCGACGTTCCTCGCGAACTACGGCATCGACTACGGCGACGACTTCGGCGATCTCGTCGTCAACGCGATCACGCCGGACGGCAGGACGCTGCTCGTCAACGGCGCGAACGCCGATTTCATGCGCCAGCGTGCGGTCGTGCACATCGAGCCCGACGACGCGATCTTCGCCGACGGCTTCGACTTCACGCCGCTCTGATGCGTCCGTCCGGGGCGCGCATACCGCCTGATCCGACGCGAACCCAAGCACACAAAGGGAGACTTCACGACATGTCGACAGCTTCGTTGCCGAATGCGACACCGACGTCGCACCACGTATCGGTCCCGCGCCTCGCGCTCGGCGCTCTCGCCGCGGCGGTCGTGACGTGCGTATCCGCGCACGCCGCCGTCGTGGACGGCGTGCCGGCGCCGGATTCGAGCTCGTTCCCCGGCGCAGTGCCGCTGTTCGATCTTCCGTACCTGCTCGAGCGCAGCCGCGCTGACACCGTGCGCGTGCCGATGGCCGTGCCCGAAGTCCGATTCGCCCCCGCCAGTGTTCACACGCCGCGCGGCGCGGGCGGTGCTCCTGTGTTCAGCCCGGCCAACATGCATTTCAAGAACTGCTGCTTCGCGACTTCGCTGGCGACGGCGGACCTGCGCGGCATCGGCCTCACCGACATCATCAGCGGCAACGGGCTCAGCTTCGACGTCACCGTGCTGCTCAGCGACGGCGGCGGCGACTATGCCGATCCGGTCAGTCTGCCGATGACGGCGCTGGATCGCGGATCGGTCTTCGTCGCGGTCGGCGACGTCGACGGCGACGATCACCCCGACATCGTCGCGACCGGCTTCGACGACGCCACCGTGCTGGTGTTCATCGGCGACGGCAACGGCAACTTCGCCGCGCCGGCGTCCTACAGCGTGGGCGGCTCCTGGCCGTGGGGCATCGCGCTCGGCGACGTCGACGGCAACGGCACGCTCGACATCGTCACGTCCAACAACGACTCCGCCGACGTATCCGTGCTCGCCGGCGACGGCAACGGCGGTTTCGCTGCTTCGGAGAACTTCCCGACCGGCGCGTTCCCGATCGCGGTCGCGGTGGGCGACGTCACCGGGGATGGCAACGCCGACATCGTCACTGCCAACGCGGGATCGATCGACGTATCCGTGCTCGCGGGCGACGGCGCGGGCCATTTCGCCTCGCCGCAGCAGGTTTCGATCGGCGCTGACGCGGAGCCGCGTGCGCTCACCGTCGGCGACGCCGACGGCGACGGCCACCTCGACATCGTCACCGCGAACCGCACGCTCGACGGCTCGCCGTTCCCGCCGCCGGAGCTGCCCGGCAGCGTTTCGGTCATCCTCGGCAACGGCGCCGGCGGCTTCGCGCCCGCCGAACAGATCTCGACCGGACCGGGTGAAGGCCGCGCCGACGGCGTCGCCATCGCCGACATGAGCGGGGACGGCCATCCCGATCTCGTCGTCAGCCGGCCCAATGCGAACAGCGCCGCCGTGCTGATCGGCGACGGCCTCGGCGGATTCGCCGAAGGCGTGCTGTTCCCGGTCGGCTTCGGCCCGAGCCCCGTCGCTGTCGGTGACGTGAACGGGGACGGCCATCCCGATCTCCTCGCCGGTAACCAGGTGAGCGCCACGATCTCGGCGGTGCCGAGCGACGGTGAAGGCGGCATCGGCTTCGACGGCAATTTCGCCGTTGGTGTCTATCCGCACGCCGTCGTCGCGCTCGACCTCAACGACGACGGTTTTGCCGACGTCGCCACGGCGAACGCGTTCAGCAACGACATCTCGGTGCGCATCAGCGACGGCGCCGGCGGCTTCCTGCCCGAGCAGCGCTATCCGGTCGGAAACGCGCCGACCGGGATCGCGTCCGGCGACTTCAACGAGGACGGCCATCCGGACCTGATCACCGCGGACCTCGGCGGCGGCGAAGTCTCCATCGTGCTCAACGACGGCACCGGCGGGTTCGGCAGCGCGGCCAGCTTCAGCGTCGGCGGCACGTTCCAGAGCCCGTACGCGGTCGCCGTCGGCGATGCGAACAACGACGGCCATCTCGATGTCGCCACCGCAAACACGAACATCTCCAACGAAGGCATCTCGCTGCTGCTCGGCGATGGCACCGGTGGGCTGGGCGAGGCGGTATTGCTGCCGGTCGGCTCGGGAACCAACCACTCGCCGCAGGGTGTCGCGTTCACCGACGTGACCGGCGACGGCAACGCCGACATCATCACGGCCAATCTCATCAGCAGCGATCTGTCGCTGCTGGCCGGCGACGGCTCCGGCAATTTCGCGGCGGCGGTATCGCTGCCGACCGACCTTGGCCCGGTCGTCGTGGCGGCCGGCGATGTCAACGGCGACGGCGTGGTCGACCTCGTCACCGCGAACCAGACCGCGCAGACCTCGTCGGTGCTGCTCGGCGACGGCAGCGGCGGCTTCGGCCCCTCCGCCAATTACGCGCTCTATCCGCCCGAGGTCATCATCGACTACATGCCGTGGCCATGGGGCATGACGCTCGCCGACATCAACGGCGACGGCATGCTCGACATCATCACCGCCAACACGCAGAACGACACGGTGTCCGTGCTGCCGAACGACGGCAGCGGCCACTTCGATGTGTTCTACAACTTCGACGCCGGCGCGCATCCCGGCTCGGTCGCGGTGGCGGACACGAATGGCGACGGCGCACCGGACATCATCGCGGCGAACCGCGACAACAACAACATCTCAGTGATGCGCAACCAGAATGTGACCATGCCGGACGAGATCTTCGCTGACGGGTTCGACATCATTCCGCTCTGACCGGACGCGAACGTCTGGCACGAAGCGAGGGAAGGACCGATCCGGTCCTTCCCTCTTTTTTTGCGTTTCGGCCAGCGCATGCATCTGCCCATGCAGCGCCGCAGTTCAGTACAGATCGACCGGATCCACGTCGATCGACCAGCGCAGCGTCCGGCCTTCGGGCAGCGCGCGCAGCGTTGCGATCCACGCTGAAAGAAATTCCTGCAGCACCGAGCGCTCGTCCGCCTCGACGAGCAGCTGCCCGCGCAGCACGCCGCCGCGGCGCGGCATCGGCGCGGGCATCGGACCGTGCGCGAGGATGCACGCATCGCCGATCGCCTGGGCCGCCGCGCCGAGGAAGGCATCCAGCCTTGCGGCCTGCTTCGCCTCGGCGCGCAGCAGCGCGAAATGCGTGAACGGCGGCAGGCCCGCGGCGCGGCGCTCCTCGAGCAGCCTCGCCGTGAGCGCGCGATAGCCGCCGTTGAGCAGCACCGCGAGCAGCGGATGCTCGGGATTGTGCGTCTGCAGGATGACCGTGCCCGGGCGGTCGGCGCGGCCGGCGCGGCCGGCGACCTGCACGACGAGCTGGCCCAGCCGCTCGGTAGCGCGGAAATCGACGCTGTGCAGCCCTTCGTCGACGCCCGCGACGACGACGAGCGTGAGGTGCGGCAGGTCGTGGCCCTTGGCCAGCATCTGCGTGCCGACCAGGATGCGCGCGCCGGCGGACGGCAGGCCGTCGAGCAGCGCGTCGCGCGCGCGGCGGCTGCGCGTCGTGTCGCGATCCACACGCACGATCGGCACTTCGGGAAAATGCGCGCGCAGCGTTTCCTCGATGCGCTCGGTGCCCTGGCCGACGGGGTGCAGCGCAAGCCCGTCGCAGCCCGGGCACGCGCGCGGCACGGGCTGACTGAATCCGCAGTGATGACAGCGCAGCCTGCTGCTCGACTGGTGCAGCGTCAGCGCCCGCTCGCAGCGCGGGCATTGCGCGCTCCAGCCGCAGTCGTGACAGAGCAGCACCGGCGCGTAGCCACGACGGTTCTTGAAGACGAGCGCCTGCTCGCCGTGCGCGATACAGCCGGCGAGCGCGTCGAGCGTCGCGGGCGCCAGCCCGTTCCGCAACGGCTGCCGGCGCAGATCGACGACGCGCAGCGCCGGTGGTCGGGCGAGGCCTGCGCGGTGCGCGAGGCGCAGCGAGCGATAGCGTCCTGCGGCGACGTTCGCCAGCGATTCGAGCGAAGGCGTCGCCGAGCCGAGCACGACGGGTACGTCCAGCGCCTTCGCGCGCAGCACGGCGAGATCGCGCGCGTGGTAGCGAAAGCCGTCCTGCTGCTTGTACGAGGCGTCGTGCTCCTCGTCGACGATGACCAGCCCCGCGCGGGGCAGCGGCACGAACACGGCCGAGCGCGTGCCGAGCACGACGTCGATTTCGCCGCGCGCGACCGCGAGCCAGACGCGCGCGCGCTCGGTTTCGCCGAGGCCCGAGTGCAGCGCGGCGATCTCGACGCCGAGCCGCTGGCGGAAGCGACGCAGCGCCTGCGGGGTCAGCGCGATTTCCGGCAAGAGGACCAGCGCCTGACGACCGCGCGCGAGGGCGTCCGCGATGCCCGCGAGGTACACCTCGGTCTTGCCGCTGCCCGTGATGCCGTCGAGCACGAACGGCGTGAAGCCGCGTGCGGAGACGATCGCGTCGGCGGCGGCGCGCTGCTCCTCGTTGAGAGCGGGTCCGGGCACTGGTGTGCGATCCGTCGAAGCCGGCGCGGCGATCCGCTCGATCCAGCCGCGGGCGGCCGCGGTGCGCGCAGACGTGCGCCAGCCCGGCAGCAGGGCGTCGAGCTCGATCGTCGGCAGCGCGCCCGTCGCGAGCGCATCCAGCAGCCCCGCGATGCGCGTGCCCGAGCGGCGTTTCGGATCGCTGCGCGCCGCCGCGCCCTGCGGTGTCAATGCCAGCGCGGTCGAGGGCGGCGCCGGCAGCGGACGCGCCGAGCGCAGCGCCGCCGGCAGCGCCGTGTGCAGCACTTCACCCAGCGGGTGCTGGTAATAGCGCGCTGCGCGGCGCAGCGTCGTCATCAGTTCGGCGTCGAGCAAAGGCGCGTCGTCGAGCACTCGACGGGCCGGCTTGATGCGATCGGTCGGCAGATCGGAGGCCTCGGCCAGCTCGACGACCACACCGACCACGGCGCGGCGTCCGAACGGCACGAGCACTCTCGATCCCGGCGCGACGTTCGCCGCGTCTTCGGGAGCGAGATAATCGAACAGCCGGTCGAGCGGGACGTCGAGTGCGACGCGGAGGAAAGGTGGCATCAATCGGGTGTCATCGAGCCGGGATTCGCTCGGGCGAACGGCGACCGGGCGCGCGAGGAGTGTAGTCCCGTCGCTCGTGCGACCGCGCGCCAGGCGCGCGTTTTCGCTGCCTCTGCCGGTTTCGAGGTCGAGGCACGGCGTGATGTCGCGCACTGTGCGCGCACGGCCAATGGCGTTTGCGGTTGGTTTCTCACGTAACCGTCAGGAACATGCATCAAGTCCGTGCTTGCAGAAGGATTTTCGGTTTATCCACAAAGATTGTGGATAAGTCTGTGGATCACCATGGGCGATGGCTGCCGCAGAGCGCGCCGTTGAGCCTCTCGCGTTGCGTTGGTGATTCTTTAATCAATCGAAAATAGTCGTTTACTATCAATGTCTTGCAACGTATACACTGGGATCCGACGGCATTCCGCTGCTGCATGCGCAGCATGCCGATCGTGGATTGTCCGGGCTGTGTACAACAGGCTTGACAAGCGCGGCGCGTGCTGGGCAGGGGATTCCGGTCAACCGATGGCGCATTGTTGCGTTTTCAACGGTTTGACGTTTCCATGCAATGCAGCAATGGCCGGTTCGCACTGCCTCATGACCGCCTTCGACGAAGCGCCCGCCCGGGACGGTGCCGGCGGCGGCCTCCGCGCCATCGACCAATTCCTGCACGGCGTCGAGCGGCGCGCGCTGCGCATGGCCGAGCTCGCTACCGGCAACCGCGAGGAGGCGCTCGACCTCGTCCAGGACGCGATGTTCGGTTTCGTCCGTCACTACGGAAGCCGCGCGCGCAATGAATGGCCGCCGCTGTTCTGGCGCGTGCTGGACAGCCGGCTGAACGACTGGCATCGCCGCCAGCAGGTGCGCGGGCGCTGGCGGTTCCGATTTTCCGGCAGCGACGCGAACGAGGATGAGGTGATCGCATCCGTGCCGGATACGCGAGAGCCTGGGCCGCTGCTCCGCCTCGCGGATGGCGAAGCCGCCGTCGCGCTCGAGGCGGCGCTGCGCCAGTTGCCGCTGCGCCAGCGCCAGGCCTTTCTGCTGCGGATGTGGGAAGGTCTCGACGTTGCCGCGACGGCGGTCGCGATGCGGTGCAGCGAGGGCAGTGTCAAGACGCATCTTTCGCGCGCACTGGCGAGCCTGCGCCGCGCGCTGGAGGCGCATCGATGAACGTTCCGCACGATGACGAGGCCTGGATCAGGCGCGCGACCGGGCTGCTCGACCGTTCGGCCGACGCGCTCGACGCGGCGACGCTCTCGCGCCTCAACCGCGCGCGACAGGCGGCGCTGGCGCAACGTATCGTCGCGCCGCGCCGCTGGATCCTGACGGCAGGAATCGGCGCAGCCGCGGCGGCCGTATTCGGGCTCGCCATCGGCCTGCGTCACCGTGTCGAGACGCCAGCGCATCGCGCAACGCCGACGCTCCAGGCGGCCGACATCGATGTGCTGACGAGCGACGACGACGCGCTCGATCTCTACGAGAATCTCGATTTCTATGCGTGGCTCGAAACGCAGCCGGGTGGTCCGAATGGCTGAGCGCGCATCCACGGTTTTCGTTGGTGCCCGGCTGTGCCGCGCGTGCGCGTCGCTCGTGCTGGCCGTGCTGCTGCTCGCGTGCCCGCGCGCGGACGCCGCGATGCAGGACGAAGCGACCGCCGATACTGCGGAAACCGCAGCCGCGCCGCCGGCGCCCGTGCCATGGTCGGATCTCACTCCGGAACAGCAGGCCTTGCTGGCGCCGCTGCAGCAGCAATGGCAGGACCTGAAGCCCGGACAGCAGCAGCGACTGCGGCGCAAGGTCGAGCGCTGGCAGACGTTTGCGCCCGAGCGGCAGGAGCGTATCCGGCAGCGACTCGCGCGCTTCGCGGAGATGACGCCCGAGCAGCGTGCCGCGGCGCGCCAGCGCTTCCGTGCGTTCCAGCAACTGCCGCCGGGCGAGAAGCAGCGCATCCGCGAAACGTTCCGCCGGTTCCACGCGCTGCCGCCGGAGGAGCGGCGCGCATGGCGCGAGCGTTTCGAAAAATCCCGCGCCGCCGGTCTTAAGCCGGACGCTGCGCAACGTCCGCCGGAACCAGCACCCGACGCGTCGCCGTGAACGCATCGCCGAAGCGGCGCTCGCCTTCGGCGCGCAGGCGCGGCGCGTCCTCGTCGAGATAGCGCCGCAGCGCGGCTTCGTCGACGAGCCGGTACTGCACCGTGAAGGCGCAGGTGCCTTCGGCCGGAGGCGGCTCGCACCGCTCGAGGATCTCGGCAGAGACGAAGCCCGGAAGCGCGAGGATTTCGCGAACATGACCGGCGAGCCAGGCGCGGTACGCGGCGCAGGCCTCGGTACGCACTTCGACGTTGACTTCGTAGACGATCACGCCGTTGCGAGGCTTGCAAGCAGCGCGCCGACGAGGCCGATCGTGATGATGACCGTGTAGCAGATGCCGATCACGGTGTACTTGATCGTGGTCATGATCCACCCCTGGCGGTAGACGCGCTTCTGCATCAGGAACAGATAGACCGGCAGCCAGATCCACACCGCCGCGCGCAGCAGATCCCACAGGACGTCGAGCGCGGGTGCCGTGTCGGCCGTCGCATTGCGCACCAGCGCGAGCAGCGCGAGCAGCAGCAGCGACATGAATATGAAGGCGTGGCTGTGCAGCGCGACCAGGAGATGCTCCATGTACAGCCGCCGCTTGAAGATGTAGACGACCTTCAGCAGGACGGCGAACAGCGGCATCAAGAGGCCGAGCGTCCACGGCAGCCGCGCGAACACCGCCTCGATGAGGTGACGCGGATTCCGCTTGGCAGCGATGATGTTCTCTTTCGCGCGGGCCGCCATCTCGTTGAGCTGCGCATTGGCGAAGGCAGGCAGCCAAGCCACCTTGATCGGGTGCGTGACCGGATCCCAGGGCGTGCCGTCGAAGCTGATTTCGTCCTTTTTCTCGTTCGGGTCGGGTGGCGGCTTCTCGCCTTTCGCGCGCGCCGCGTCGCGCGCCTTGAGGTAGGCGAGACGGTCGTCGGACTTTTTGCGGATCGCGGCAGCGCCCTTCTCCAGCGACTCGATGGCCGCGGCCGGCATATTAGGCGCGTTCTTCGCCACCTCGATGCCGGAGAGCGCCTTGTCGGTGCGCGCCTTGAGATCGGCTTCGGTTTGCGCGGTCTCGATATCGCCGGTGTCGCGAACATTGAAGTTGAAGTTGGAGTCGCCGAGGTTGAGCGCGATCTGGATCGCGAAGAACGCGATGATGCAGAGGAAGAAGAAGAGTCGAAACGGCGTCACGTAGCGGACGCGGCGCCCGGCGAAGTACTCGATGGTGAGATAGCCGGGGCGGAAGTAGAGCGGAAGGAGGCTTCTGAAAATGCGCGAGTCGATGTTGAAGATCGTGTCGAGCACGTCGGACATCACGCTCGCAAGCTGGCGGATCATGCCCTTCTCGGGCTGGCCGCAGGCGTAGCAGTACGGGCCGTGCATCGGCGCGCCGCAGTTGGCGCACGGCTTGGTGGCGGCGCCGGGCGGCGGGGTGGAAATCGGCTCGTCGATTCTCGTCGTCATCGTTCTTGCCGCGCGAGTCGGAAGTCAGCGGACGCGGGCCGCGCGCGCCGCATGCGCATCCTTTCGGAGCGCGCGAAGCTCTCGGCTACACTTCGTGCCCAGGACCCCTCATGTTCTCCATTCTACAGGCCCGCCGGCCGCGCCTCGCGCGCGAGCTGAAAGAGATGCTGCGCCTCGCGCTGCCGCTGGTGACCGGGCAGCTGTCGGCGATCGGCATGAACGTGATCGACGCGATGCTGGCCGGCCACCTCGATGCGCACACGCTCGGCGCGGTCGCGGTCGGCACGAGCGTGTGGTCGCTGGCCATCGTCGCGGCGATCGGCGTCATGCTGGCGCTGCCGCCCTCCGTCGCGCAATTGAACGGCGCGGGACGGCACGAGGAGATCGGGCCGCTGTTCCGGCAGGCGCTGTGGCTTGCGCTGTCGCTCGGCGTCCTGCTCCTGATCGGCGTGCGCGTCGGCGGGCCGCTGCTCGTCGCGGTGATCGGCGTCGACGCCGCGCTCGTGCCGGACGTCACGCGCTTCCTGCACGCGATTGCCTTCGGCGCCCCGGCGCTGACGCTGTTCTTCGCGTTGCGCGGCCTCAGCGAAGGCTTCGGCCTCACTCGGCCGACGATGTATTTCAGCCTGCTCGGCCTCGCCTTGCTCGGCCCGGTCGGTTACGTGCTGATGTACGGCCGGCTCGGCGTTCCGCCGCTCGGCGCGCGCGGCAGCGGCATCGCGACCGCGACCGTGCTGTGGGTCGAGGCGCTCGCGTTCCTCGCCTACGTCGCGTCGCGGCATCACTATCGCGCATTGCGCCTGTTCGCCCGCTTCGAGCGCCCGGCGCCCGCCGCCATCGGCGAGCTGCTGCGCATCGGCGTGCCGATGGGCGTATCGGTCTTCATGGAAGCGAGCCTGTTCGTCGCGGTCGCGCTCGCCATCGGCACACTCGGCACGGACGTCGTCGCGAGCCATCAGATCGCCATCAATGTCGCGTCGGTCACTTTCATGGTGCCGCTCGGCATCGCGATGGCGACGACCGTGCGGGTCGGGCACGCAGTGGGGCGCGGCGATCCGGACGGCGTGCGCGATGCCGGCACGGTCGGCTTCCTGCTGACGCTGGTCGCGCAGGGTGTTTCCGCCGCGCTCATGCTGACGGTGCCACAGCGCATCGCCGCGCTCTACACCGGCGACGACATCGTGATCGCGCTGGCCGCGCGATTGCTCGTGCTGGCAGGGCTGTTCCAGTTCTCGGACGGCATGCAGGTCGCCGCCGCGGGTGCGCTGCGCGGCCTAAAGGACACCCGCGTGCCGATGCTGATCACGACGTTCGCGTACTGGGGCGTCGGCATGCCGGTCGGCTGGTGGCTCGCGTTTCGGGCGGGTTACGGGGCGCGCGGCATGTGGATGGGCCTCATCGCCGGGCTCAGCATGGCCGCGGTCCTGCTCTCGACGCGTTTCTGGCGCCTCGCGCGGGCGCTGGGCGCGCCGGCTCCGGCGTGACTTGCGAGGCTGCGCGGCCCGGCGTGCTTCGGGTAGGCTGTCCGCGGCGGGGTGCTGGAAACCGATGCCCCGGCAGCATGTCCAACGTGGCCGGCCTCGCCGCTCCGGCGGAGAAGCGGCCCGCTTCGCACCGCGCACCCGTGCTCTAGGAACGTTCGATGTCCCAGGATCAACCCGGCATTCTCCTGCGGCTCTTCCGCGGGCTGTGGAACGCGCTGAACTTCACGCGTCGCCTCGTCTTCAACCTGATCTTCCTGATCCTCCTGATCGCGTTCTTCGCCGCGGTGTTCACGTCGCGGCCGGTTCTCCAGCCGCGCACGGCGCTGGTGCTCGACCCGAAAGGCGAGATCGTCGAGCAGTACACGATCGATCCGGCGCAGCGCGCGCTCGGCAATCTCGCCGGCGAGCCGCCCAAGGAAGTCCAGCTGCGCGACCTGCTGCGCGTGATCGACGCCGCGGCCAAGGACGAGCGCATCGAGCGCATCGTGCTGATCCCCGACGAGATCAGCGGCGCGGGACTTGCGACGCTGCACGAGCTCGGCAACGCGCTCGACCGCTTCCGCGCCACCGGCAAGGAAGTCATCACCGTCGCCGGCGACCTCGGCCAGAACCAGTACCTCCTCGCTGCGCACGCCGACCACATCCTGCTCGATCCGGACGGCGCCGTGTATATCGAGGGCCTGGCAAGCTATCGCAGCTATTTCAGGGAAGCGCTCGACAAGCTCGGCGTGCAGGTGCACCTGATCAAGGTCGGCGAGTACAAATCGGCCGCGGAACCGTACGTGCTGAACGAGGCGTCCGAAGCCGCGAAGGAAGCCGACCGCTACTGGATGGGCGGGCTCTGGCAGGACTACCTCGCCGAGATCGCAAGTCTGCGCAAGATCGATCCCGCCGCGATCAGCGAGGACATCGCGCACTACGACGAGCGCGTCGCATCGCACGCAGGCGATCTCGCCCAGCTCGCGCTCAGCCAGAAGCTCGTCGATCAGCTCGCGACGCGTGGCGAAGCGCGCAGGTTCCTGCGCGACAAGGGCGTCGCCGAGGGCGACGCGGGCTTCCGCCAGATCGATTACCGGAGCTATCTCGCGATGCTGGCGCCGGACAGCCTGTCGACGTTCGGATCGCAGGTCGCCGTGGTCGTCGCGCAGGGCGAGATCGTGCCCGGTGATCAGCGTCCCGGCATGATTGGCGCGCGCTCGACCGCGCAGCTGATCCGCGCGGCGCGCGAGAACCATCGCGTCAAGGCGCTCGTTCTGCGCGTCGATTCGCCCGGCGGCGATGCGTATTCGTCGGAGCTGATCCGACGCGAGATCGCCGAGACACGCGCCGCCGGCAAGCCGGTCGTCGTCTCGATGGGCGACGTCGCCGCCAGCGGCGGCTACTGGATCGCGATGGACGGCGACGAGATCTGGGCCGAGCCGACCACGATCACGGGCTCGATCGGCATCTTCGGCCTCGTGCTCACGCTGCCGGACACGCTGGCAAAGATCGGCGTGCACACCGACGGCGCCGGCACGACGCCGCTCGCCGGCACCTTCGACATCCGTCGGCCGCTGTCGCCGCAGGTCGAGGCGATCCTCACCAGCGTCATCCGCCACGGCTACGACGAGTTCGTCGGCCGCGTCGCCAAAGCGCGCAAGAAGACGCCCGAAGAGATCGACGCGGTCGCGCAGGGCCGCGTCTGGAGCGGCAGCCAGGCCAAGGAGCGCGGCCTGGTCGACAAGCTCGGCGGGCTCGGCGATGCGATCGCAGCCGCCGCGGCACGCGCGAAGCTCGGCGGCGACTACAGCGTACGCTACGTCGAGCGCGAGCCGAGCGCGTGGGAGCGGTTCCTGCTGAGCTTCGGCGACAGCCAGGTCATGACGCGGCTCGCGCGGGCGGTCGGCTTCACGCTGCCGTCGGCGTGGCTCGACCGCGGCGACGTCGCCGAGATCGCCGGAATTCTCGATACGCTGCGCGGCAAGCGCTACGGCGCGTTCGCACACTGCTTCTGCGATCTGCGTTGAGAGCCAGGCATCGAATCCCGGCCTCTACCGTAACGCGTCGATCTTCTCCAGCTTGATAGGGTGGGCCGTGGCCCACCGCCATCGCAGCCGCATCAGCGCAACGACGCGTTGATCTTCTCCAGCGTCTTCGCTCCGGGGCAGAGCTCCTTCGCGCCGAGCGTGTTGAACGGCACGGCAACCGTATTGAGATGCTGGTGCAGGTCGCGCGCCTTGCGGTCGATATAAAGCAGGCCGGTGACGACTTCGCCGCGGGCCTGGTGCTCGTGAATGTAATTCAACGCCGCGATGCGGTCGCCGGGATCGTAGCTCGCCGAGAGCTTGCGCAGGCGCAGCGTGCTGCCGTCGTGCTGCTCGACCTCGATCGCTTCACCGTCGGCGTACTCGACGGCGATCTCGGCGCGCGGCTGGATCACGTCGAGGCGGTTCACCGCTTCGTTGTGCTGGCGCACGTAGTCGTAGCTCTTGGTGCTTCCGGCGTGGTTGTTGAAAGCGACGCAGGGGCTGATCACGTCGATGAACGCCGCGCCGCGGTGCGAGATCGCGGCCTGGATCAGCGGCACGAGCTGCTGCTTGTCGCCGGAGAAGCCGCGCGCGACGTAGGTCGCGCCGAGCGAGAGCGCGAGGCTGACGAGATCGATCGGCGCGTCGCTGTTGACGACGCCTTTCTTCGACACGGAGCCCTGATCCGCCGTCGCCGAGAACTGGCCTTTCGTCAGTCCGTACACGCCATTGTTCTCGACGATGTAGACCATGTTCACGCCGCGCCGGATCGCATGCACGAACTGGCCGATGCCGATCGAGGCCGAATCGCCGTCGCCGGAAACGCCGAGATAGATGAGATCGCGGTTGGCGAGATTGGCGCCGGTGAGCACCGAGGGCATGCGCCCGTGCACGGTGTTGAAGCCGTGTGACTGGCCGAGGAAATAGTCCGGCGTCTTCGAGCTGCAGCCGATGCCCGAGAGCTTGGCGACGCGATGCGGCGCGATGTCGAGCTCCCAGCAGGCCTGGATGATCGCGGCCGAGATCGAATCGTGGCCGCAACCGGCGCAGAGTGTCGAGATCTTGCCTTCGTAGTCGCGGCGCGTGAAGCCGATCTTGTTGCAGGCGAGCGCCGGGTGGTGGAGCTTCGGCTTGGCGATGTACGTCATGGCTTCGCCTTCCGGCTCTGAACGGACGCGTTCTGCTCGATCGCGTAGCCGAGCAGGCAGACCGCGAACAGCAGGGCCGACAGCGACCAGACCGTGAGCAGCATCGGCATCGATCGCATGAGGCCCGGCACCAGCGAAAACGCACCGCGAGCCACGAGCGCGACCAGCTCGGCGATGATCGCGCCGACGAGCCAGACCGATCTGCTGTTACGCCAGAGCAGCGCGAGCGCCGCGATGACGATCAGGGCGATGACCGTCGGCGCGAATTGCTGGAGCAGCGAAACCATGGCATTCCCCCGTCAGGCCACCTTGTCGCGGCCGATCGGCGCGAGGGCGGCCGCGCCCATGTGCCGGCCGATCGCGTCCGCGATGAAGCGCGCCGTGATCGGCGTGCCGTCGTAGTGCAGCACCGGCACGAGCCGCGCCGGATCGATGCCGAACTCGTTGACGAGCAGCGTGCGAAGCTGGCCGTCGCGGTTCTGCTCGACGACGAACACGCGCTCGTGCGCTGCGATGAATTCCGCGATCGAATCGGCGAACGGGAAGGCGCGGACGCGCAGAGTGTCGACGTAGAGCTGCGCGCTTTCGAGCGCCTCGATGGCCTCGTTCATCGCGGGCGCGGTCGAGCCGAAATAGAGCGCGCCGTGCGTGGTGCGCTGCGCGGCCCTGCGCAGCACCGGCTGCGGCACCAGCGCTTTCGCGCTCTCGAACTTCCGCAGCAGGCGCTCCATGTTGTAGACGTAGTCCGGCCCGCGCTCGGAATAGCGCGCGTACGGATCGCGGGAGGTGCCGCGCGTGAAGTACGCGCCGCGCGAGGGGTGCGTGCCCGGATAGGTGCGGTACGGAACGCCGTCACCGTCGACGTCCTTGTAGCGCCCGAAGTCCTTGCCGGCCTCGAGCTCTTCGGCGGTCATGATCTTGCCGCGGTCGTAGACGCGCGCGTCGTCCCACGCGAACGGCGCCGTGAGGCGCTGGTTCATGCCGATGTCGAGATCGGTCATGACGAAGATCGGCGTCTGCAACCGGTCGGCGAGGTCGAGCGCGGCCGCCGCGAACTCGAAGCACTCGTGCGGATCCTCGGGAAACAGCAGCACGTGCTTCGTGTCGCCGTGCGAGGCATAGGCGCAGGCGAGCACGTCGGCCTGCTGCGTGCGGGTCGGCATGCCGGTCGACGGCCCGCCGCGCTGCACATCGATGATCGTGATCGGAATCTCGGCAAAATAGGCGAGGCCGATGAACTCGGTCATCAGTGAAATGCCGGGGCCCGACGTCGTCGTGAACGCGCGCGCGCCGTTCCAGCCGGCGCCGACGATCATGCCAATCGAGGCGATCTCGTCCTCGGCCTGCACAATCGCGTAACGGTGCTTGCCGGTATCCGGGTCGACCCTGAGTTTCTGGCAATACTTCTGGAACGCCTCGGCCAGTGACGACGAAGGCGTGATCGGATACCACGCGCAGACCGTCGCGCCGCCGTAGACGCAACCGAGCGCCGCCGCGGAGTTGCCGTCGACGAAGATGCGATCGCCGACCGCGCCGGCCGGCCGCACGCGGATGCCGAGCGGGTGCGCGAGATTCTGCAGCACATGGTCGCGGCCGAGGTGCAGCGCCTGCCGGTTCGCATCGAGCAGGCGCTCCTTGCCCTTGTACTGCTCGCCGAGCAGCTTCTCGATGACCGCGGCGTCGATGTCGAGCAGCGCCGACAGCGCGCCGATGTACATGATGTTCTTGAACAGTTGCCGCTGGCGTGCGTCGGTGTATGTCCGGTTGCAGATTTCCGTCAGCGGTACGCCGATGGCGTGCACGTCGTCGCGGAATTTCGATTTCGGCAGCGGCTTGGTCGAATCGTGGAAGAGATAGCCGCCCGGCTCGATTTCCTTGAGGTCGGCGTCCCAGGTCTGCGGATTCATCGCGACCATCAGGTCGACGCCGCCCCGCCGGCCGAGGTGTCCCTTCTCGTTGACGCGCACCTCGTACCAGGTCGGCAGGCCCTGGATGTTCGACGGGAAGATGTTGCGCGGGCTGACCGGCACGCCCATGCGCAGGATCGCCTTCGCAAACAGTTCGTTCGCGGACGCGGACCCCGATCCGTTGATGTTGGCGAACTTGACGACAAAGTCGTTGATGGCGGCGATGGGTTTCATCGCGCCTCCGTCGTCGTCGCGCGGGAAATCTTCGTCGTGTCCGCGAAGGCGGGGGCCCAGCGCCTCCGAGGCGACTGGAGCAAAGTCGCTGGGTTCCCGCTCTCGCGGGAACGACGAGACTTTGTCATGCCGCCTCCCGGTGCTTCGCGCCGCGGCAGCCCGGCCCCGCGTGCGTCATCTCGAGGAAGAACTTCTGCATGTCCCAGGCGCCGGTCGGGCAGCGCTCGGCGCAAAGGCCACAGTGCAGGCACACGTCCTCGTCCTTCACCATGACGCGGCCGGTCTTGAGCTCGCCCGAGACGTAGAGGTCCTGCGTCGTGTTGAGCGCTGCGGCCGACAGTCGCTTGCGCAGGTCCGCCGCGTCGCCGTTGCGCGTGAACGTGATGCAATCCATCGGGCAGATGTCCACGCACGCGTCGCACTCGATGCAGAGGCTCTGCGTGAACACCGTCTCCACGTCGCAGTTGAGGCAGCGCTGCGTTTCCTTCCACGCGGTCTCGGCGTCGAAGCCGAGCTCGACCTCGAGCTTGATGCTTTTCAGCGTCTTGCCGGGATCTGCCCACGGCACCTTGTAGCGCAGGTCGGGCGAAACGTCGTTGTCGTAGCTCCACTCATGGATGCCCATCTTCTGCGAGATCATTTCGACCGCGGGCGCCGGGCGGTCGCGCACGTCCTCGCCGGAGAGGAGCTTGTCGATCGTCACCGCCGCTTCGTGACCGTGCGCGACGGCCCAGATGATGTTTTTCGGGCCGAACGCCGCATCGCCGCCGAACAGCACGTGCGGCAGCGAGGATTGCATGGTCACCTTGTCGACGATCGGCATGTCCCACTCGGCGTCGAACGCGATGCCGATGTCGCGCTCGATCCACGGAAAGGCGTTCTCCTGGCCGACCGCGATCAGCACTTCGTCACACTCGAAACGCTGGTCCGGCTCGCCGGTCGGCACGAGCCGGCGGCGGCCTTTGTCGTCGTAGATCGCGCCCACCTTCGTGAACACCATGCCGGTCAGCCTGCCGTTCTCGTGCAGGAACTCCTTCGGCACGAGATAATTGAGGATCGGGATGCCTTCGTGCATCGCGTCCTCCTTCTCCCAGGGCGAGGCTTTCATTTCGTCGAAGCCGGAGCGCACGATGACCTTGACGTCCTCGCCGCCGAGGCGGCGTGCCGAGCGGCAGCAGTCCATGGCAGTGTTGCCGCCACCGAGCACGATGACGCGCCGGCCGACTTTCTCGACGTGTCCGAAATAGACCGAGGCGAGCCAGTCGATGCCGACATGGATGTGCGCCGCGGCTTCGCGGCGCCCGGGCAGGTCGAGATCGCGTCCGCGCGGCGCGCCGCAGCCGACGAACACGGCGTCGTAGTTCTCGGCGAGCAGCGCCTTCATCGATTCGATGCGCCGGCCGCCGACGAATTCGACGCCAAGATCGAGGATGTAGCCGGTTTCCTCGTCGATGACCGATTCCGGCAACCGGAAGCGCGGCACCTGCGTACGCATGAAGCCGCCGGCTTTTGTATCGGCCTCGAACACGGTGACGGCGTAGCCGAGCGGCGCGAGATCGCGCGCGACCGTCAGCGAAGCCGGGCCCGCGCCGACGCAGGCGATGCGCTTGCCGTTCGTTCGGGCAGCGGGCCCCGGCAGGCGCGCACGGATGTCGTCCTTGAGATCCGCCGCGACGCGCTTCAGCCGGCAGATCGCGACCGGCTCGGCTTTCCCGTCGTTGTTGCTCGCCTCGACACGACCACGCCGGCAGGCCGGCTCGCACGGGCGATCGCAGGTGCGCCCGAGGATTCCCGGAAACACGTTCGATTTCCAGTTGATCATGTACGCGTCGGAGTAGCGGCCCGCCGCGATCAGTCGGATGTATTCGGGAACCGGGGTATGGGCCGGGCAGGCCCACTGGCAATCGACGACTTTGTGGAAATAGGCGGGATCGCGGATATCGGTGGGCTGCACCCGAGCCTCCTGGCCGAAACGCGTCGAATCGACGCGCGAGCCTAGTCTTTGCGCCGTTGCGGCGGAAAGACGCGCCGCAGCATGTGGCTTGCGCCCATCGCGTCGACGCCGGGCGCGCTGCCGCGCCGTTCAGCCGCCGCCGTTGTCGCCTTCGGCGTTTTCGATGGCCTGGTCGGTTCGCGCAGCCTGATCGTCGACGGTCTTCTGCACGTCCTTGGCTTTCTGAATGGCATTGAGCTGCGCGTCGAGCACCGTCTTCTGCGCCGGCGTCGCAGCGGCCTGCGCAGCCTTGCCGGCGTCCGCCTCGCTCTTCGAGGAGCCGCAGCCGGCGAGCAAGGCAAGGCCGGCCAGAAGAATCAGGGCGCGCATGGCGGTACTCCGATCGGGGGCTTCGGTTTAAAGTCTGCTCCGGTCGCCGCGGGCGGGCAAGCGCGCGAGCCGCGGCGGGCGCACGCATCGCAACCGGATGGAGCGCACACGAATGAATCCGTCACGCTGGCGACTGGACGGGCAGGTCGCGCTGGTTTCGGGCGCGAGCAAGGGCATCGGCTACGCTTGCGCGCGCGAGCTCGCCGCGCTCGGCGCGGACGTGCTGCTGGTCGCGCGTGACGAGGCCGGCCTCGAGCACGCGCAGAGCGAGCTGGCCGAGGAATTCGGCGAGCGCGATTTCTTCATCTTCGCCGCCGACGTGGCCGAGGCGGAACAGCGGCTCGAAGTGTTCGACTGGATCGCCGATCTCGATGTCGAGCTCTCGCTGCTCGTCAACAACGCCGGCGGCAACGTCACCCGTCCGACGCTCGATTACACCGCCGACGAAGTGCGCGAGCTCATCGAAACGAATGTGATGAGCGCGTTCGAGATGAGCCGCCTCGCGCACCCGCACCTCGCCGAGCACGGCAACGCCGCGATCGTGAACGTCGCCTCGGTGTCGGGCCTGACGCACGTGCGCAGCGGCTCGCCCTACGGCATGACCAAGGCCGCGATGGTGCAGCTCACGCGCAATCTCGCCTGCGAGTGGGCGGAGGACGGCATCCGCGTCAACGCCGTCGCGCCCTGGTACATCCGCACGCAGCGCACGGCGGGCAAGCTCGCCGATCCGGATTATCTCGATGAAGTGCTGCAACGCACGCCGATGGGGCGCATCGGCGAGCCCGAGGAAGTCGCGTCCGCGGTCGCCTTTCTCTGCATGCCGGCGGCGAGCTACATCACGGGCGAATGCCTCGCCGTCGACGGCGGATTCCTGCACTACGGGTTCTGAGTCGCGAGCTCCTGCCGGATCCAGCGCACGAAGTGCGGCTCCGGAGCGTCGTCGCGCCACAGCGCCCAGTAACTGTCGGGGCCCTGCACGCTCTGCTCGAACGGCGCGATCAGCGCGCCCTGCGCGCAGAGATCGCCGTAGAGGAACGGCGACAGCAGGGCTACACCGATGCCTTTCGCCGCGGCGATCGCTTCGAGTTCGTAGGTCGCGAACCGCGTCGTGGCGAACGTCGGCACCGCGTCCAGCACACCGGCAAGCTCGAACCACGTCTTCCAGCGCGCATCCGGAATCAGGGGCAGATCGAGCAGGCGCCGCACGGTCACGGGCGCGCCGTGCGCGAGGGCCGGGCTCAGCATCGGCGTGCCGCGGTCGACGAGGAGCTCGACGGCCGAAAATCCCTGCCATGGACCGCGACCCGCGCGGATCGCGACGTCGAAGCGGTCTCGCGTCAGAAGCGCGTCGGATGCATCGAGGGCGATCGGCTGCGCACCCGGCGATGCGTGATAAGCGGCGAGACGCGGAATCAGCCAGCGCGTCGCGAAGGTCGGCGCGCACGTCACACGCAGCGCACGCTGCCGGCGGCGGCACTGATCGACGGCGGACTGGATCGTCGCGATCGCTTCGTCGACTTTCGCCGCGAGCAGGAGGCCGTGCTCGGTGACTTCGAGCCTGGGCCCATGCCGCACGAAGAGCCTTGCATCGAGCGCGCTTTCGAGATTGCGCATGCGCAGGCTGACCGCGCTCGGCGTCAGGTGAAGCTCGTCCGCTGCGCGCGAGAAGCTCCGGTGACGCACGCAGGCAGCGAGTACGCGCAACGATTCGAGCGAGGGCAGGGCGGAGGGCATTTCAAGTTCCGCTGCAGATCATGCCAAGAAACTCTCGTTATGGATGTCGCCGGCGCTGCATTAGGCTCTTCGCGTCGAGCAGCAGAGGAGTGCGTCATGACCCGGCGGCAGCCGCTTGGATTCGCCCTGATGGGCTGCACCATGCTTGCGCTCGGTGCGCAGGCGGGCGAAAGCGGGCACGGCGATGCATTGTATCCGCCGGGATTCACCATGGACCGGAAGGGCGACGTCCACGACTTCGACTACTTCGCCGGCGCGTGGACGACGCAGCAGCACAAGCTCAAGGCGCGCGGCGTCGGCAGCACGGAGTGGGAGGATTTTCCGGGCACCTTGTGCATGACGCCGTATCTCGCCGGCTCGGCGACGGTCGACGAGCTGTATTTTCCGGACAAGGGAACGGCGGGGCTGACGCTGCGCGTGTTCGATCCGGCGCGTCGCCAGTGGTCGATCTACTGGGTTGACAGCAAGCGCGGCAGGCTGGATCCGGTTCCGGTCGTCGGCGGCTTCTCGGGCGAACACGGCGAGTTCTACGCCGAGGACCATGACGGATCGCGCCCGGTCAAGGTGCGCTTTCTCTGGCAGAAGATCGATCGCGATCACGCGCGATGGGAGCAGGCGTTCTCCTACGACGACCGCACCTGGGAGACGAACTGGACTGCCGATTTCACTCGCGCCGACCCTGCCGCAGTCTGCGAGCACGGACAACCGAAAAGATAACCGCGCCCGGAACCACCTGTCGGGGAGGTGCCGACGTCCATGGCCGAAAACGGCGAGTCGCGGAGCGGCAATGGCGCTAGCATGGCGCCATGCAGCCGTTCGTCCTTTCCCCGCTGGACCGCCGCGTCTGCGACCGCGCACGCGAGACCCGCGACCCACGCTTCGACGGGCTGTTTTTCATCGCGGTCACCTCGACGGGCATCTATTGCCGGCCGGTCTGCCCCGCGCCGGCGCCAAAATCGCGCCACATCCGTTATTACGCCAGTGCGGCTGCGGCGGCCGCGGCGGGTTTCCGGCCGTGCCTGCGCTGCCGGCCGGAGGCAGCGCCCGGATCTCCGCTGCACCGCGCGAAGAGCGAGCTCGTCGCCGGCGCGCTCCGGCTCATCGAGCAGGGCGCGCTCGACGAGACTTCGCTGCCGGAGCTCGCGCGCCGCGTCGGTGTCGGCGAGCGGCATCTGCGCAGGCTGTTCGCCGAGGAGATAGGGGCGAGCCCGCTCGAAGTCGCGGCGACGCGGCGTCTGCTGTTTGCGAAGAAGCTGCTGACCGAGACGGCGCTGCCGATCACGGCGATCGCGCCCGCGGCTGGCTACGCAAGCCTGCGCCGATTCAATGCGGCATTCCGTGCCACGTACGGCAAGCCGCCACGCGAGATCCGGCGCGCGCGGATCGACACGCCGACATCCGATGAGCTGACGCTGCGCCTGCCGTTCCGCCCGCCTTACGACTTCGCGCACCTGCTGGCTTTCATGGAGCGCCGCGTCATTCCCGGTGTCGAGTCGGTCGATGCGTCGGGTTACCGGCGCAGCTTCGTCGCGGCGGGAAGCCCAGGCTGGCTGACCGTAGCCCCGATCGCCGGGGAATCTGCACTTGCGCTCCGCGTGCACCACACGAAGCCCAGCGCGCTCGGCGAGATCGTCGCGCGGGTCAGGCGCATGTTCGACGTCGACGCCGATCCGCTGGCGATCAATGCGCATCTCGAAAAAGATGCGCTGCTGAAGCCGCTGGTGCGGCGCTGGCCGGGCCAGCGCCTGCCGAACGCGTGGGACGGCTTCGAGCTGGCGGTGCGCGCGATTCTCGGCCAGCAGGTCAGCGTCGCGGCGGCGCGCACGCTGGCAGCGCGCATCGCCGATCGCTACGGCACACGTTTCGATGAAGGCGCCGCTGTGGGACTTTCCACACTTTTTCCTTCGGCCGAGACGCTCGCCGAGGTGCGGCTCGAAACGATCGGCGTGATGAGCGCGCGAGCCGAGGCGATCCGCACGCTGGCGCGCGCCGTGGTCGACGGGCGCGTGCATTTCCGCCCGGAGCAGACGCTCGCCGCCTTCGAAGAGAGCCTGGTCGCGCTGCCCGGCATCGGCCCCTGGACCGCGCATTACATCGCGATGCGTGCGCTCGGCCAGCCGGACGCATTTCCGGCCGCCGATCTGATTCTGCGCCGCGCGGCCGGCAGAGGCGTGACGCTCGGCACGCGCGCGGTCGAGGCGATGAGCGAGGCCTGGCGGCCGTGGCGAGCTTACGCGGTCATGCTGCTGTGGCGGAGTCACAGTTGAATGCGCGGCAGCACGAGCTTCCGATCTTTGCCCTCACGCATGCTCCGGCAGGAACCGGAACCGATGGTCTACGATTTCTTCGATTCGCCGATAGGCCCGCTCGTCGTCGCCAGCAACGAAGACGGCGCGCTCGTCGAGGTGCATCTGCCGATCGGCGGCAAGCCAGGCCACATCGCGCCGGAGTGGCGACGCGCGCCGGTGCGGCTGCGCGAAGTGCGCGCGCAGCTCGCCGCGTATTTCGCCGGCAAGCTGCTGGCGTTCGATCTGCCGCTCGCGCCGCGAGGCACCGAGTTTCAGAGGCGTGTCTGGAACGAGCTGCTCGCGATTCCGTACGGAGACACGATCAGCTACATCGAACTCGCGCGCCGCATCGGCAAGCCGAGCGCGATGCGCGCGGTCGGCGCCGCGAACGGCGCGAATCCGCTCGCGATCGTCGTGCCCTGCCATCGTGTCATAGGCGCCGACGGCTCGCTCACCGGCTACGGCGGCGGCCTCGCGGCGAAGCGGTGGCTGCTCGATCACGAGCGGCGCCACGCGCCGACACCGCTGCTCGAGCTGCGGCCGTGATCGTTCGCGCGGGCTTTCTGCGGTGAGCTGAAGCCCACCCTATGGCGAAGCGCCAGCCCGCCGTCCGCGAACACCCTCGCCCGATCAACACCCGCGCATGCGCCGCTGCAGATCTGCCTGCTGCTCCTCGAGCTGTGCCTCGGTGTCACTGAACGCGCGTCGCAGCTTCGACGTGACCTCGTCGAGCCGCTCGCGCAGGTAAGCGCACGCCTCGCGCGGCCGCGCGTGATGGCATTCGTCGTCGATCCACGTGCTCATGCCGCCGAACGGCACATTCGCCGCGGGTACGTGCGGAATCGTGCGCAGCCCCGGCGCGGAAACGCCGATGCCGTTCGGGCCGCCATAGGCGTCGGCGAGGCTTCGGCCCGGCACGCCGAGCACGCCGAGCGGCACCAGCGCGCTGCCGCCGCGGCCGTCCTCGCTGATGTAGCGCGTACCGTCGTAGCGCGTGCAGAGATAGAACTCGGGCGGCGGAATCCGTAGTGGCGGTGGAGCGTGAGCGGCCGGCGGAGAACTGGGTGTCACGGGAGCCTGCGCGACCGGCGCTTCGTCCGGCACAGGCGATGCGGGTGCGGGATCGGGCAGGACGATCTTCTGCTGCCTGAGGCCCGCGCGACAGGGCTGGTCCTGGAAGCTGATGGCACCGTGCGCGTCCACGCATTTGTATGCGGTCGCGGCGAAACCCGGGACGACATGAGCGAGCAGAAGTGCGAACAGCAGGGCGCGCGACGGGCGCATGCAGCGATGTTACACCCGCGCTTCGCCGATGCCGCCCTTCGCGGCGGCATTACCGTTGATCGCTGCGGCGCGATTGGCTGCCGGGAGCGTCAGGAACCCGCGTGCGCGAGCGCCACGCCGAGAATCGCAGCGAGGATCAGCCAGCCGATCAGCAGCAGGACGACGGGGCGGGTCTTGAGGCGAGAATGAGCCATGGCCGTACTTTGCCGCGCGCCAGGCAAAGCGCGCTTTAAACGACAATTACGAAGTCCGCGACGATTCGGGACATTCTTCAGAAAAAAGCCGGCCGCCCTGGCAGGCGGCCGGCTTTCGTTGCAGGCTTTCGCTGTTCCGTCAGGCCGCGCCGGAATCGGCCAGCGTCGGTGTGGCAGCGCCGGATTGCGGTGTGTCCACCTTGCGCCGCGCCCGCACTGCGCGACGGATGACGAGATAGAACACCGGCGTCAGCAGAAGTCCGAAGAACGTCACGCCGAGCATGCCCGAGAACACCGCGACGCCCATCGCGCGGCGCATCTCCGCGCCCGCGCCGGTGGAGGTGACCAGCGGGATCACGCCCATCACGAACGCGAGCGAAGTCATCAGGATCGGGCGCAGGCGCAGCCGGCACGCGTCCAGCACGGCCTGCCAGGTCGATTCTCCGTGTGCTTCGCGATCGCGGCCGAATTCGACGATCAGGATCGCGTTCTTGCACGCGAGGCCGACCAGGACGATGAGGCCGATCTGCGTGAAGATGTTGTTGTCGCCGTTCGAGAGCAGCACGCCCATGATCGCGCAGAGAAGGCACATCGGGATGATCAGGATCACGACCAGCGGCAACGAAATGCTTTCGTACAGCGCGGCGAGCACCAGGAACACCAGCAGCACGACCAGCGGGAAGATGTAGACCATCGTGTTGCCGGCGAGGATCTGCTGGTAGGTGAGGTCGGTCCACTCGTAGGTCATGCCGTTCGGCAGTTCCTGCGCGAGCACTTCCTCGATCGCCGCCTGCGCCTGTCCGCTCGAGTAGCCCGGCGCCGGCGCGCCGTTGAGCTCGGCGGCGAGAAAGCCGTTGTAGTGCGGTACGCGGTCAGGCCCGGACGTCTCACGCACGGTAACGAAGCTCGCGAGCGGGATCATGTCGCCGCGCGCGTTGCGCGTCTTGAGGCGACCGATGTCGTCTGCGGTCAGCCGGAAGCCGGGTTCGGCCTGCAGGTTCACCTGGTAGGTGCGGCCGAAACGATTGAAGTCATTGACGTAGAGCGCGCCGAGATACGTCTGCATGGTGTCGTAGATGTCCTGCAGCGCGACGCCGGCGGCCTTTGCCTTCTCGCGGTCGACGTCGACATCGATCTGCGGCACGTTGACCTGGAAGCCGGAGAAGAGCCCGGTGAGCTCGGGCCGCTGGCTGGCCTTCTCGATCACGTTCTGCAGCTGCTTGTACAGCTCGTTGGCGCCGAAGCCGCCGCGATCCTCGATCTGCAGCTTGAATCCGCCGATGGTGCCGAGGCCCTGCACCGGCGGCGGCGGAAAGATCGCGATGAACGCGTCCTGGATCTTCGCGAATTCGCGATTCAGGGCCATGGCGATGCCGCCGGCCGACTGCGCGGGGTCGCGGCGCTGGTCGAACGGCTTCAGCGTCGTGAACGCGATGCCGTAGTTCGAGGCGTTCGTGAATCCGTTGATGGAAAGCCCCGGAAACGCCGGCACGTCCTGCACGCCGGGCGTCTTCATCGCGATGTCGCCCATGCGGCGGATGACGTCCGTGGTGCGGTCCAGCGAAGCCGCATCGGGAAGCTGCGCGAAGCCGACGAGATACTGCTTGTCCTGCGCCGGCACGAAGCCTGTCGGCGCGCGCCAGAAGCCGAACGCCGTGAGGCCGATCAGCCCGACGTAGATGAAGAGTGCGATCGCGCTGGCGCGCAGCACGCGCCCGACACCGCGCACATAGGCGTTGGACGCCTTCGTGAAAAAGCGGTTGAACGGGCGGAAGAACCAGCCGAACAGGACATCGAGCGCACGCGTAAGGCGGTCGGGCGGCGCGTCGTGCGCCTTCAGGAGCAGCGCGGACAGCGCGGGCGAGAGCGTCAGCGAGTTGAACGCCGAGATCACCGTCGAGATCGCGATGGTCAGCGCGAACTGCTTGTAGAACTGGCCGGAGAGGCCGCTGATGAACGCGGTCGGCACAAACACCGCGCAGAGCACGAGCGCGGTCGCGACGATCGGGCCGGTCACTTCCTTCATCGCTTGCACAGTCGCCGCGACGGGTGCGAGCCCCTCGGAAATGTTGCGTTCGACGTTCTCGACGACGACGATCGCGTCGTCGACGACGATGCCGATCGCGAGCACGAGCCCGAACAGCGAAAGCGTGTTGAGCCCGAAGCCGAACAGGTGCATGACACCGAGCGTGCCGATCAGCGAGACCGGCACGGCGAGCAGCGGGATGATCGACGCGCGCCAGGTCTGCAGGAACACGATCACGACGATGACGACCAGGAAGATCGCCTCGACCAGTGTGTGCAGCACCGCCGAGATCGAGCCGCGCACGAACACGGTCGGATCGTAGGCCACGTTGTATTCGATGCCTTCGGGCCAGCTCTGCTTGAGCTCCGCCATCTTCGCGCGCACGGCGTCGGAGATCGCGATCGCGTTGGAGCCCGGGCGCTGGAATACGCCGATGCCGACCGCGGTCTGGTTGTTGAGCATCGCGCGCAGCGCGTAGTTGTCCGAGCCGAGCTCGACGCGCGCGACGTCGCCGAGACGAGTGATCTGGCCGTCCGCGCCGGTGCGCACGATGATGTTGCGGAAATCCTCCTCGTCGACGAGGCGCCCGCGCGTGTTGAGCGCAATCTGGAAATTCGGCTTCGATCGGTCGTTGACCGGCGCCGCCGCCGAGCCGAGCTGGCCGGCCGCCACCTGCACGTTCTGCTCGCGGATCGCGTTGGCGACGTCCGATGCGGTGAGCCCGCGCGCGGCGACCTTCTCCGGATCGAGCCAGATGCGCATCGAGTAGTTGCCGCCGCCCCAGGTCTGCGTGTCGCCGACGCCGTCGAGCTTGGCGAGCTCGTCCTTGACGTGCAGGATCGCGAAGTTCGAGAGGTAGTTCTGGTCGTAGCGGCCGTCCGGCGAAGTCAGGAACACGGCGAGCGTGATGTCCGGCGTCGACTTGTTCACCGTGACGCCGATGCGCTGCACGTCCTGGGGCAGCTTCGGCGTCGCCTGCGCGACGCGGTTCTGCACCAGCACCTGCGCCTTGTCGACGTCGGTGCCGAGCTTGAACGTGACGGTCAGCGTCATGACGCCGTCGCTGGTCGCCTGCGAGAACTGGTAGAGCATGTCCTCGACGCCGGTGATCGCCTGCTCGAGCGGGCCCGCGACGGTGTCCGCGATGACCTGCGGATTCGCGCCGGGGTAGCTCGTGCGGACGACGACGGTCGGCGGCACGACTTCGGGATACTCCGAGATCGGCAGGCTCGGGATCGCGATCAGGCCCATGATGAGGATGATCGCTGAGAGGACGCCGGCGAATACCGGGCGGGTGATGAAGAATTGCGAGAAATTCATGGGTGTGTCCTTGCGGGGCGAGCCCCGCGCGGCGACGTCGAGCGTGACGTCGCGAAAGGAATCTCGTCGTTCCGGCGAAAGCGGGAACCCAGCGCCTCTACGGGGCGGAAGAAGTCACCAGGTCCCCGCTCTCTCGGGGACGACGAGTAATGAACGGGGAACGGGGCCGGCTCGTCAGCGTTGCGCGTGCGCGGCCGGCGAGATGCGGCTCGCCAGCACCGTCTTCGCTTCGCCCGACGGCGCGAGCTGGGCGATGCCGGCGGTGTTCGCGTCCATCGCGACTTTCGTCGGCGTCACCGCGATGCCGGGCTTCACGTGCTGCAGCCCGTTGATCACGATGACGTCGTTCGCGGCGAGCCCGCTGTTGACGATGCGCAGGCCGTCGACGCTCGCACCCAGCGTGATCTCGCGGTATTCGAGCGTGTTGTCCGGCTTCAGCGCCAGCACGAACTTTTTGCCGAGGTCGGTGCCGACCGCGCGCTCGTCGATCAGGATCGTGTCGCGCACCTCGCTGCCGACCAGCTTGATGCGCGCGAACAGTCCCGGAGTGAAGCGGCCGTCCTTGTTGTCGAACACCGCGCGGCCGCGGATCGTGCCGCTGTCGGGATCGACGCGGTTGTCGACGAAATCGAGCCGTCCGGCGTGCGGGTAGCCTTCCTCGTCGATCAGGCCCATGAACACCGAATCCTGCGAGCCCGCGTGCGGCGAGAACTTGAGATAGGTCTGTTCATCGGCGTCGAAATACGCGTAGATCGGATCGTCCGAGACCACCGTCGTCAGCACGTCGGCGTTCGAGACGAGATTGCCGGCGGTGATCATCGCGCGCGAGACGCGGCCGTCGATCGGCGAGCGCACCTCGGTGAACTCGAGGTTGAGCCGAGCCGTTTCCAGCGCCGCCTTCGCCGCGCCGATCCTGTCGGCGCTGGTCGCCGCCACGGTCGCGAGCTGGTCGAAATCCTGCTGCGAGATCATGTGCTGGGCGACCAGGCGCTTGCCGCGATCGTGGTTCGACTCGGCCAGCTTCGCCTGCGAGCGCGCGCTGCGCAGCTCGGCCGTCAGGCGGTTCACTTCGGCCTGGAACGGGCGAGGATCGATGCGGAACAGGAGCTGTCCCTTCTTGACGCGGGCGCCTTCGGTGAACTCGATCGAGTCGATGTAGCCGCTGACGCGCGGCCGGATATCGACACTGTCGACCGCTTCGAGACGGCCGCTGAATTCCTCCCAGTCGCGCAGCGGCTTGGAGATCACGCCGGCGACGGTCACCTCCGGCGCCGGCGGCGCTGCGGGCTTGTCGCTGGCCTCCGACCGCGCGCAGGCGGCCAGCACCAGGGCCAGCGCGGCGGCGAAGGCGGTTCCGGCGAGATGCGAGCTGAAGATGGACATGAAGGGTGCTCCTTTCGTGGCTCGGGCCGCGCGTGAAAATCGGTGCGGCGACCCCATCTGGTTCCTTGCTGCGCGGCGTCTTGACTTGAAACCCCGGCCCCGCGAAGCTGTTCGATGTTACCGATCGGTAACAAGGTTACTTACCGGTCACACCTGTGTCAACGGAGCAGGTTTTTCAAGGGGTCCGTCGTCACGGACAGGAGCCGCAGGCAGAAATGAGCGTCAAGGCAGTCTCATCCGGAGCCGTCAGGGCAGAAGCGGGCGAGCGCCCGCCGCGCGTGCGCGACCGCATCCTCGAGACGGCCTGCGAGCTGTTCTATCGGCACGGCATCCGCGCCGTCGGCGTCGACGCGATCGCCAGCGAAGCCGGCACGAACAAGATGAGCTTCTATCGGAGCTTTCCGTCGAAGGACGACCTCGTCGCCGAATACCTGCTCGACCAGGAAGGCGAATACTGGAAGTGGTGGGACGAGGTGGTCGCGCCGTACGCGGGCGATCCGCGCCGCCAGGTGGAAGCACTGATCGAATCGATCGTCGATCTCGCGCGTCACAAGATGAAGGAGGCCAGCGGCTGCAAGACCAGCCGTGGCTGCGCGCTCGGCAACGCCTGCGTGGAAATTCCCGAGGACAACAAGCGGCTCGGCGACATCGTCCACAGGTACAAGACCGAAATCCGTCGCCGCCTGCGCAAGCTCGCGCGCGAGATGGGCGCGAAGGAGCCGGACGTGCTCGGCGACGCGCTCATGCTGCTGATGGAAGGCAGCTTCTACACGCGGCTCACGTTTCCGGGCAACACGGGCCCGGTCGCGGCGATCACGAAAGCCGCGCGCACGCTGATCGACGCGCACCTGGCGTAGATCCCTCGCTCCACCGCTTCCGCTTGCTCGGAGAGAGGAGGGCGAGGGCATCCGCGACCTGGCTCCACAGGTGATGGGAGAACGAAGGCGCCGAGCGGATACGATTGCGGATTCCACCCCCCCCGCAGGACTCGCGCCGTGACTCCGCTCATCGACCTCGCCAGCGACACCAAGACCCGCCCGACTGCAGGCATGCGCGCCGCCATGGCCGCGGCCGAAGTCGGTGACGAGCGTGCCCACGAGGATCCCAGCGTCAACCGCCTGGTCGCGCGCTGCGCGGCGCTGCTCGGCAAGGAGGATGCGGTGTTCCTGCCCTCCGGCACGATGGCGAACGAGATCGCGCTCGCCGTGCACTGCCGGCCTGGCGAGGAAGTCCTCTGCGATGCGACCTCGCACATCATCGGTTTCGAAGGCGGCGGTCCGGCGGCGCTCGCCGGCGTGATGATCCAGCCGCTCGCGGGCCGGCGCGGCATCTTCGATGCCGATCAGCTGCGCGCCGCGATCCGTCCCGACCGGCCGTACGCGCCGCGCCAGCGGCTGGTCGCGGTCGAGCAGACGTCGAACCTCGGCGGCGGCGCGATCTGGCCGCTGGCCACGCTCGAAGCGGTGGCTGACGTCGCGAGCGAGGCCGGGCTTGCGACGCACATGGACGGCGCCCGCCTCCTCAATGCGTGCATCGCGACGCACATCGACGCCGGCGTCTACGCGCGCCGCTTCGATTCGGTGTGGATCGATTTCAGCAAGGGCCTCGGCGCGCCCGGCGGCGCCGTGCTGGCAGGATCGCGCGCATTCTGCGCGGAGGCGTTCCGGCTGAAGCTGCGCTGGGGCGGCGCGATGCGCCAGAGCGGCATCATCGCGGCGGCCTGCGAATACGCGCTCGACCATCAGGTCGAGCGGCTCGCGGAGGATCACGCCAACGCCCGGCGGCTCGCCGAAGGCCTGGCCGGCGTCACCGGCATGGCGATCGATCCGGCCGAAGTCGAAACCAATCTCGTCTACTTCGACGTCAGCGCGAGCGGCCTTTCGGCTGCGACTTTCGCCGAGCGGTTGCTCGCCCGCGGCGTGCGCGTGACCGAGATGGGCGCGACGCGCGTGCGCGCCGTGACTCACCTCGATGTGGACACGCCGATGATCGACCGCGCCGTGCGCGCCATCGCCGAAGTCCTCGCCGAAGCCTGATTTCCGGCCGGCCGCCGGGTTCGCGCTATGATCGATCGGAGCCGCGCTACCATGGCTGGGAAGGTAAGGGGACGGTGGGCTCGGCCAGATTCCTAGCGACTTTGCTGGCGGTTCTCGGCGCGGCATTCGCGGCGGGCGCCGCGCGTGCGGCTCCGGTCCCGCTGATCATCGAGCGGCTCGACGCCGAGGCGGGGACGCCGGAGCCCGCACGCGTCGTCGCGGGCGATCTCGACGCGAGATTCCGCGCGCAGAGCTACGCGGCTCTCGTGCCCTCGCGCGAGCACGACGTCTGGTATCGCATCCGCCTCGCCGCCGACTGGACGGCGCCGCGGCCGCCGGCGTTCGCCGTGTTCGATCCGGTCGGGCTTTACCTCGAGATCTACGCACCGCCGGCCTATGCCGCGCAGGCGCGCAGCATCTATACCGATGTGGGCGACCAGGGCTACACGCGCCACGCGATCGTCTACGTGTTGCCGGCGACGATGACAGCGAACGCGCCGATCTACCTGCACATCCGGCCCGAGCGCGCGATTCCGCGCCGCGTCGAGGTGCGCGACGTGTCCGAGTACCGCGCGGGCGATCTCTACCGCGCCCGCCTTGACGTGCTGTTTCCGGCGTTCCAGCTTGCGACGCTGCTGGTCATGTTCGCGTTCTTCCTCGCGCTGCGCGAACGCATGTACGCCTATTTCGTCGGCTACGTGCTGTGCCTGGTCATGTACGAGCTCTATATCTTCGGCATCGGCTACGAGCTGCCGGTCATGAAGTGGGCGGCGCCGATGGCGCAGCGTCCGGCGTGGTGCGCAGCGCTGCTCGCGGTCGCGCTCAACATCGCGTTCTCGCGGCTGTTCCTCGACCTCCGGCGCTGGGCGCCGCGCATCGATCGGGCGCTCGGCGCGGCGGCCTGGCTGTTCGCCGCGCTCGCCGCCTGCGTCGTCGTGCCGGTCGTCTCGCGCGGCTGGTGGATCGAGGATGCGCTTTCGGTGCTCCTGCTGCTGACGATTCCGGTGCTGATCACCGGCGCCGTGCTCGCGTGGCAGCATGGCAGCCGGCGCGGCGGCCTGTTTCTCGGCGCGTGGATTCCCGCGCTCCTGCTGACGATCCTGCGCGTGCTGCAGCTTCGCATGCAGTGGCCGCTGCCGATCTGGCTCGAGTTCGGCCTGCCGGGCGCGCTCGCCTACGCGAATCTCGTGCTCGCTTTCGTGCTGGCGGGGCAGACGCTCTCGTTCCGCTACGAGCGCGACGTCGCGCACAAGCTGGCCGAGCATGATCCCCTGACCGGCGTGCTGAACCGACGTGCGATCCTCGCGCGCCTGCGCGCCGAGTTCGCCAAGGCGCGACAGTCCGGCGAGCCGCTTTCGCTCCTGTTCCTCGATCTCGATCATTTCAAGCGTGTCAACGACAGCTTCGGCCACCGCGCGGGCGACCAGTGCCTGCGTGGCGTGATCGGGCCGATCGCCGGCGAGCTTCGCCAGGGCGACGCGCTAGGGCGCTACGGCGGCGAGGAATTCCTGATCCTGCTGCCCGGCGCCGGCGCGGCCGACGCCGAGATCGTCGCCGAGCGCATACGCCGGCGCGTGCAGGAGATGCCGATGGTCGTCTCGGGCATGCGGATCGGCCTGACGGTGAGCCTCGGCGTCGCGGCTCTCGACAAGGATGTCGCGATTCCCGACGATCTCATCGAGCGCGCCGATGCGGCGCTGTACCGCTCGAAATCGAGCGGGCGCAACGTCGTCACGACGCACGTGGGCCCGACGCCGCAGAGCGGCAGCGCGACGGCGATGGCCGGCGATACGGCGCTCCGCTAGCGCCGCCGCTCGACCGCGCGCGGCAGCAGGGCGATGCGGCGGTATGCCTCTCCGGCGAAGCGGGCCGGATCGGCAAGCCAGTCCTCGATCATCGCCGTCGAATCGCCGCCCCAGAACAGCTCGTCGCCGATGCGGAGCGTCGGCACGCCGAACACGCCGACCGCGATGGCGGCCTCGGTGTTCGCGCGCAGTGCCGCCTTGATGTCGTCGCGCGAGACGGCCGCCACGACGTCGTCGATGCCGATCGCGCGCGCGACACCTTCGAGCGTCTCGGCATCGTCGCCGGCGTGGCCGTGCTTCCAGATGTGCTCGAATACGGCCGTAACCGCGGGCCAGGTGGTGCCCGCCGCGATGACGAGGCGCAACGCCGAGATCGGATTGAACGGATGCGCCGGCGGAAAGCGGAACGGAACGCCCTCTCGCTCGGCCGTCCACTGGGCGAAGCGGTACGTGAACTCGCGCTTGCCGCGGATCTCGGCGGGGCCGAGCTGGCCGTGATGCTTCAGCACCGCGCCGAGCACGATCGGCACCGGCGTGATGTCGACGCGCTCGCGCAGGCTCGCCAGTCGATGAAGCTGCAGGTACGAGAACGGCGAGATGAAATCGAAATACCAGTCGGCGTGCATGTCGCCGACATGAGAACACAAAAAAAGCCGGGCGCGTGGCCCGGCTTTCAAATCAACGCAGCCGCTGGGGAGGGGAGATGCGGACTGCGTCTTCTTTCGAGAGGTCTTACTTCGCGGCCTTCTTGGCCGAGTTGACGTTCTTGGCGAGCGTCTCGCTGGCGTTCTCGAAAGAACCCTTGGCGAGCTGGCCGAGCGCCTCGGTCGTCTTCAGCGTGACACCGAACACTTCCTGGCTGGTCGCGTAGAGCTTCTCGGCGTTTTCCTTCGCCAGCTGCACGCCCTTCGGCCAGAACGCGCGCGCGGCTTCGAAATCGCGCACTTCGGCGGCTTCCGACCAGAACTGGACGGCGGCGTTGACGCGGTCTTCCAGCGTCTTGATCTGGAGGTCGGTGATGCGCTCGAAGCCTTCCAGCGCGACGCTCTGGGCCTTCACGAAAGCGTCGGCGTACGACTTGCCGAGCGCCAGGGACTGCGCGTTGATCTGTTCGAACATGGTGGGTGCCCTCGGAGATTGGAGTGTGTGAGAGGCACTCTAGCACCAGTTGTGCTGCATTGCAACAAGAATAGCGTACTCAGGCTTTGCCGTCGGCAAGACAGTAAATGAATATATTAGATATCAAGAAGTTACAACACTGAATCCGAGCTGGGTGTCGTCATTGCGCTGCAACGTAAACAATAACCATGGTGTTGGTCAGCCAGGGGGCTCACCCCACCGATCGTTGTCCACGATGGGACCCCATTGGCGGGCCCGCCCTACGGGCCGTCGTACCGGCAGGTCGTCGTGCAGGTCTCGTGGATGATCACATGGTCGAGCAGGGGCAGGCGCGGTTTGAGCTCGGCCCAGATCCAGCGTGCGAGGTTCTCGCTGGTCGGATTCTCGAGGCCGGGCACCTCGTTGAGATAGCGGTGGTCGAGCCGGTCGAACAGCGGCGCGAATGCGGCCGTGATGTCCGCGAAATCCATGATCCAGCCGAGCCCGGGATCGAGCGGGCCTTTCACGTGCACCTCGATCGCGAACGAGTGGCCGTGCAGCCGCGCGCACTTGTGCCCGGCCGGAACGTTCGGCAGGCGATGCGCGGCCTCGATGCGGAAGGTCTTGGAAATGTCCACGCACCGAGTTTATCAGCCGGGGCGCGCGGCTCTTGGGAAACACGGTCCGGCGCAGGCGCATCGCTCCGCCGCGCGACCCATGCCGTTTGTCACGTGACGCCCGCTTCGCCGGCGCACAGAATCCCGCGCTCGACGGCAACGCTCGTGCCGGCGGACATTTCCATCGGACCGTCAACGAATCGCGGGAGAAGCTAATGGACAGACGTGACTTTCTGAAGGCCGGCGGCATCGGGCTCGGCGCATTGCTGCTGCCGGTCTACGGACGCTCCGTCGCGGCCGACGTGCTGTTGACGAAGATGGACGTGGCGACCAAGAAGAAGCTCGCCGACGTCGCGCTCAACGCCGCGAGGTCGAGCGGTGCGACCTATTGCGACGTGCGCATCGGCCGCTACCTGCGCCAGTTCGTCATCACGCGCGAGGACAAGGTGCAGAACGTCGTCAACACCGAATCATCAGGTGTCGGCGTGCGCGTCATCGCGAACGGCACCTGGGGCTTCGCGGCGACCAGCGACATGAGCAGCGACGCCGTCGCCGGAGCGGTGAAGCAGGCCATCGCCATCGCGAAGGCGAACTCGCGCCTGCAGGCGACGCCGGTGCAGCTCGCGCCGGTCAAGGGTGTCGGCGAAGTCTCGTGGGCCACGCCGATCAAGAAGAACGCGATGGAAGTGCCGATCAAGGACAAGGTCGACCTGCTGCTCGACGTCAACGCGGCGGCGATGCAGGCCGGCGCGAACTTCATCCGTTCGATCCTGTTCCTGGTCAACGAGCAGAAGTACTTCGCGTCGACGGACGGTTCCTACATCGACCAGGACGTCCATCGCATCTGGGCGCCGATCCAGGTCACCGCGGTGGACCAGAAGAGCGGCAAGTTCCGCACCCGTGACGGGCTGTCGGCCCCGCGCGGCATGGGCTACGAATACCTCGACGCAAAGCCCGAACACCGCGTCGAGCTGCCCGGCGGCGCCGTGGTCTATTCCGATTCGTACGACATGAAGGCCGACGCGATCGCGGCGGCGAAGGAAGCCAGGCAGAAGCTGGGCGCACCGACGGTGAAACCCGGCAAGTACGATCTGGTGCTCGATCCGTCGCATCTGTGGCTCACGATCCACGAGTCGGTCGGCCATCCGACCGAGCTCGACCGCGTGCTCGGCTACGAGGCGAACTACGCCGGCACGAGCTTCGCGACGCTGGACAAGTGGAAGTCGAAGAGCTTCCGCTACGGCAGCGACAAGGTCACGATCTTCGCGGACAAGACGCAGCCGACCACGCTCGGCGCGGTCGGCTATGACGACGAGGGCGTCAAGACGCAGCGCTGGGACCTCATCAAGGACGGCATCCTCGTCAACTACCAGGTGATCCGCGACCAGGCCCACATCCTCGGCCTCGACCACTCGCAGGGCTGCTGCTACGCCGATTCGTGGTCGAGCGTGCAGTTCCAGCGCATGGCGAATGTCTCCCTCGCGCCAGGCAAGGAGAAGCTCTCGCCCGCCGAGATGATCAAGGACGTCGAGAACGGCATCTACATCATCGGTGACGGCTCGTTCTCGATCGACCAGCAGCGCTACAACGCGCAGTTCGGCGGCCAGCTCTTCTACGAAATCAAGAACGGCAAGATCACGCAGATGATCGAGGATGTCGCCTACCAGATCCGCACCCCGGAATTCTGGAACTCCTGCGTCGCCGTCTGCGACGAGGCGGACTATCGCTTCGGCGGCTCGTTCTTCGACGGCAAGGGGCAGCCCGGCCAGGTCTCGGCCGTCTCCCACGGCTCGAGCACGGCGCGCTTCAACGGTGCCAACGTCATCAACACGGCGCGAAGTCTGGGGTGAAGCAGAAGGGCTGAGCGCTGAGGGCCGAGGGCTGACAAGCCTGCACGCTCGAAAGCTTTTCAGCCCTCAGCCCTAGGCCCTCAGCCCTCGCTTCCGGAGCAACCCATGTCCATCTTCACCGAACAAGAAGCCAAGACCATCCTCGAAAAAGTCGTCAAGCTCTCCAAGGCGGACGAGTGCACGGCGCAGTTGGCCGGATCCGTCGACGGCAACGTGCGTTATGCGCTCAACAGCGTGTCGACCAGCGGCATCGTCAACAACGCCGATCTCGTCGTGCAGGTCGCGTTCGGCAAGCGCGTCGGCACCGCGACGATCAACGAGTTCGACGACGCCTCGCTGGAGAAAGTGGTCCGCCGCGCCGAGGAGCTGGCCCGCCTCGCGCCCGAGAATCCGGAATTCGTGCCGGCGATCGAGAAGCAGGCCTACAAGCCCAGCGACACGTTCGCCGCGAAGACCGCGGCGATCACACCCGACTACCGCGCCGGCGTAGCCGCCGACTGCATCGAGCCGTGCAGGAAGGACAAGCTCGTCGCGGCAGGCTTCTTCACCGACTCCGCCCGCTTCACCGCGATCGCGAACTCGAAAGGCAACTTCGGCTACCAGAAGTCCACCAACGTCGATTTCACCTGCACCGTGCGCACCGAAGACGGCCGCGGCTCGGGCTGGGTCGCGCGCAATCTCGGCGACGTCTCCAAGTTCGACGCGAAGAGCGACATCAAGACGGCGATCAGCAAGGCCAAGGGCTCGGTCGACGCGAAGGCGCTCGAGCCCGGCAAGTACACCGTCATCCTGGAGCCCGCGGCGAGTGCGCATCTCATTTCCGACATGATGTTCGGCTTCGACGCGCGCCAGGCCGACGAAGGCCGCAGCTTCCTTTCGAAGAAGGGCGGCGGCAACAAGCTCGGCGAGAAGATGTTCGACGAGCGCGTCAACATCTATGCCGATCCCTGGGACGCCGAAGCCGCCGTCGTGCCCTGGGACGACGACGGCCTCGCCCGCGAGAAGACGCCGATCGTGACCAAGGGCGTCGTCGAGTATCTGCAGTACTCGCGCTACTGGGCGCAGAAGCAGGGCAAGAAGGCGATCGGCCAGCCGGGCAACATCATCATGACCGGCGGCGACAAGTCGACCGAGGACATGATCAAGTCGACGAAGAAAGGCGTGCTCGTCACCCGCACCTGGTACATCCGCATGGTCGATCCGCAGACCGTGCTGCTGACCGGCCTCACGCGCGACGGCACGTTCTACATCGAGAACGGCGAGATCCGCTATCCGATCAAGAACTTCCGCTTCAACGAATCGCCGGCCATCATGCTCAACAACATCGAGGAGCTCGGCAAGCCGGTGCGCGTGGCCGACGACGAATCGCCGTTCATCATGATGATTCCGCCGATGAAGATCCGCGATTTCACCTTCACGTCGCTGTCCGACGCGGTGTGATCATCCGCAACCCTCTCCCGCTCCGCGGGAGAGGGCAGGGTGAGGGCAATCCGGTTCACCCCCACAATCTCCGCATGAACCGCCGCACGTTCCTCCACTACTCTTCTTCGGCAGCGATCGCGGCATGGCTCGCTCCACTCGCGCGCGTCGCGGGTGCCGCAGAAGCCGCCTACGATTTCTGGTTCACGCGCCTCATGTACGAATCCGGCGACTGGGACGTCGATGCGCGCATGCCGTCGAACCTTCTCGACGCGCTCGTGCAGTACACGACGCTGCGCGTCGACCCGAAGGAGCGTGTGCTGCCGTTGGCCGACACGCGCATGCTCGCGCAGCCGTTCTGCTACCTGGCGGGCCACAAGCTCGTCGAGTTCAACGCCGACGAGCGGCGCAATTTCGAGCGATACGTGCGCAACGGCGGCTTCGTGCTGGTCGACGACTGCAATCACGACATCGACGGCCTCTTCGCGAAATCTTTCGAGAACGAGATGAGTTCGATCTTCGGCCCCGGCGTGCTGAAGAAGCTGGCGAAGGACCATGCGATCTTTTCCAGCTTCTTCACCTTCGACGGGCCGCCCAACACGGCGTTCGAGCTGAACGGCTGGGGCGACGATCTCGTTCATGAATACCTGAAAGGCATCGAGATCGACGGCCGCCTCGGCGTGCTCTACAGCAACAAGGACTACGGCTGCGAGTGGGACTACGACTGGCGCAACAAGCGCTGGCTCGCGGAGGACAACACGAAGTTCGCGGTCAACCTCGTCGTGTATGCGTTGATGTCGTGAAGCCGGGATTCGGGATTCGGGATTGGAGATTTGCAAAAGCCGCCTTCTGACGAATCAGCCAATCCCGAATCCAAATTCCCAAGCGAATCCCAATCCCCAATCCCCAAGCCCCATCCCGGCATTCCCCAATGACCATCACCGACCAGACCGTCTCGACGCAGCTCGACAGGCTCGCCGCGCTCCGCGACGCGATCGCGCGCGTCATCGTCGGGCAGCGCGACGTCGTCGAGCAGCTCCTGATCGGCCTCATCGCGGGCGGCCACTGCCTCCTCGAAGGCGTGCCGGGGCTCGGCAAGACGCTGCTCGTGCGCTCGCTCGGGCAGGCGCTCGCGCTCGATTTCCATCGCATCCAGTTCACGCCGGACCTGATGCCGAGCGACATCATCGGGACCGAACTGCTCGAAGAGGACCACGGCACCGGCAAGCGCTACTTCAAGTTCCAGCGCGGGCCCGTGTTCACGAACCTGCTGCTCGCCGACGAGCTCAACCGCACGCCGCCTAAGACCCAGTCGGCGCTACTCGAAGCGATGCAGGAGCGCACGATCAGCTACGCCGGCACCACGTACGCGCTGCCGTCTCCATTCTTCGTGCTAGCGACGCAGAATCCGCTCGAGCAGGCCGGCACGTACCCGTTGCCCGAAGCGCAGCTCGACCGCTTCCTGCTGCACATCCGCGTCGACTATCCCGACGAGAGCGAGGAGCGCGCCATCCTCGCGCAGACGACCGGCAGCCGCGAAGCGCAGGTCGCCGCGGTCATGAGCGGCAGCGACGTGCTCGATCTGCAGAAGCTCGTGCGCGACGCGCATATCAGCGAAGACCTTCTCACCTGGATCACGCGTCTCGTCCGCGCGTCCCGCCCGCAGGACACGGCTCTTGCCCAAGTGCGCGAGTGGGTGCGCTGGGGCGCGGGCCCGCGCGCGGGTCAGGCGCTCGTGCTCGCGGCGAAGGCGCGCGCGCTGATCCATGGCCGCTACGCGGCGACGCGCGAGGACGTCGCGGCGCTCGCGGCGCCCGTGCTGCGTCATCGCCTGCTGCTCTCGTTCGCCGCAGAGGCCGAGCAGCGCAGCGCCGATGACGTCGTCGGCGTGCTGCTGCGCGGAGTGCCGTATCCGGCGTGACGCCCGTTGCCGTTTCGGCACAGACTGACGGTGAGATCCATGCGAAGCCGACCGGAACACCACTCATGGCCGCCGTCGCACTGATTCCCGTCGATGTGCGCGCGCGGCTCGCGAATCTCCGCCTGCGTGCGCGCCGCGGCGGCGGTGGCGACGGCCTCGGCCAGCACCAGAGCCGCAGCCGGGGCGCCGGCCTCGAGTTCGCTCAATACCGCGCGTACGAGCCAGGCGACGAGCCCCGCCGCATCGACTGGAAGCTCTACGCGCGCTCCGACCGCTATTTCGTGCGCGAGTCCGAGCGCGACAGCCCGCTCACGCTCTGGCTCGTCATCGATGCGAGCGCGTCGATGGGTCAGGCCGATGGCGTGCGCCCGTCGTGGCGCAAGCTCGATGCCGCCAAGGCGATCGCCGCCTGCGCCATCGAGCTCGCGGTGCGCCAGGGCGACCGCTTCGGCCTCGTCGCGCTCGGCACCGGCGGCTCCAGCCTGATCGCAGCCCACGCCGGCCCGCGCCATCGCGGTCGCTGCGTGCTCGAGCTCGAGCGCCTCGAATGCGGCGGCACGTGGCCCGCCGAAGCAGTGCTGCGTCCGATGTGGGAACGCGTGCTGCCGTCCTCGCTCGTGCTCGTGCTCTCCGACTTCTTCGACGAGTCCGCCGCCGAGCTCGCGCTGCGCTTCGCCGCCGCGCGCCGGGAAGTGCTCACGGTACAGATGCTGAGCGCGGAGGAACGCGATTTTCCGTTCGCGGGCGGGCATCGCTTCGTCGATCCCGAAAGCGCGAGCGAGCGCCGCGTCGAAGCGGCAGCCGTGCGCGCCGACTACCTCGAGCGCTTCGCCGCGGCGCGCGCGCGGCTCGCCCGCAGGTTTGCGGCGAGTGGCGTCCGCCACACCGAGTATTTTCTTGACGACGTGCCAGATCTGCCGCTTCGGCAGTTCTTCGGCACCGCCGCCGATCGGGGGCGTGCGTGAGTTTCGCGCTGCTTGCTCCGCTCGGCCTCGCGGCGCTGGTCGCGCTTGCATTGCCGCTCCTGATCCATCTCGTGCGCCGCATCGAGCTGCGCACGACGCCGTTCGCTGCGCTGCGCTGGATCAGCGAGCGCATCCGTCCACGGCGCCGCCTCCGCTTCGAGCGGCCCTGGCTCTTGCTGCTGCGGCTCGCGCTGCTGTCACTGCTCGCGCTCCTGCTGGCGCGTCCGGTGATCAACGAATCGACGTCGATGAAACCTGCGTGGGTCGTCGTGGCGCCCGGCAGCGCGCTCGCGGATGCTCGCGCGGCGGTTTCGATCGCGAATGCGGACTGGCGCTGGCTCGCGCCCGGTTTTCCCGCGATCGAAACGCCGGCGCCGGATGAACCGGTGCCGGCCGCGAGTCTCCTGCGCGAGCTCGACGCCGAGCTGCCGCAAGCGACCAAGCTCGCCATCGTCGTGCCCGAGGAGCTCTCGGGCCTCGACGGCGAACGGCCGGCACTTTCGCACGAGCTCCAGTGGCACGTCGTGCCGGGGCGCATGCCGGACGAAAAACTTGCGTCGTCGCGGGACGCGCGCGTGCTCGCGGTGCGCTATGCGCCGTCGTCGGAGCCCTCGATCCGCTACCTTCGCGCGGCCGTGGTTGCGCTCGCCGCACAAGGCGATGAATACGTGCTCGACGCGCAAGCGCAGCAAGCCGCGCTCGACGGCGCGACGCGCCAGCTCGTCTGGCTCGGTGCCGAGCTACCGCCGCCGATCCGTCGCTGGATCGAGGCCGGCGGCACCGCCATCGTCGATCACGGCGCACAGCGCGACGGCGCGCCGGTCTGGCGCGACGCCGACGGCAAGGTGCTCGCGCGCGCGCGGCCGCTCGGCCGCGGACGGCTCGTGTCGCTCGCGAACGCGCTCGCGCCCGAGACATTGCCTGCATTGCTGGAACCCGATTTTCCCCGGCATCTGCACGATCTGCTGCAAGGCGAGCCGCGTGCGCCGACGCGCGCGCCGGCACGTGCGATGCAGCCGGCGCATGCGAGCTCCGGCACGCCGGGGATCGTGAGGCCCTCCGCCGCGAAACCGCTCGATCCGTGGCTCGCTCTGCTGATCGCCGCGCTGGTTCTCGCCGAGCGCATGGTCGCGACGCGAAGCCGGGAGCCCGCATGACTCTCGACGCTCGCCTTCACGCGCTGGGCCGCGATGCGCGTCGCCGCCGCGCAGCGATCGCGCTGGCGCTCGGCGCGCCGATCGTGCTGGTCTCGATCGCGGCGGGATTCCGCCTCGCCGCGATGCCAGGCGCGCTCGTGGCCGCATTGGTGTCCATAGCGGCGCTGTCGTTCGCGGCTCGCCGCGCGATGCGCGTCGTCGACGACGCATGGATCGCCCGCCGCCTCGACGCGAGCGACCGCTCGCTCGAAGACAGCGCCGATTTGTTGTTCCGCGATGCCACCGACCTCTCGCCGCTGCAGCGGCTGCAGCGCGATCGCGTGCGCGAACGCCTCACGTCGCATGCCGCCGCCGACATCGCGCCGGCGTGGCCGTGGCGCGCCGTCGTGCTCGTCTGGACGGCAGGCGTGATTGCGACGGCGTTCGTCGCGCTCGTGTCACGCCCTTCGCTGCGCACGGCCGATGCTGTTTCGCCCGTATCGAAGACGGGGGCGCAGGCAACCCGGCTCGATCGCGTGCGCCTCGACATCGTCGCGCCCGCGTACACGCGCGCCGC
>Ga0182749_1000136_pt1 | contig 86675 bp, 63 predicted proteins | sample eDN3rd37CKraftMG_FD_128875 | JGI IMG/M metagenome (GOLD analysis project Ga0182749, IMG submission 128875) | Enriched Miracle-Growth compost microbial communities from Emeryville, California, USA - eDNA 3rd pass 37_C Kraft MG (version 2) (version 2) ...
AGCGGCCGCCGGTTCCTCAACGATCTCGTCGCGTTGTTCCTTCCGGAGTGAGCGCATGCTCGTGCCCGTGACGATCAGCTGTCCGTATTGCGGCGAAAGCGTCTTCACGCAGGTCGACACGTCCGCCGGCTCACAGCGGTATGTCGAGGATTGCGCAGTCTGCTGCCAGCCGATCGAAATCGCCGTCGAGGTCGGCGACGACGGCGAGCTCGTTTCCGTGCGCACCTCCACGGACAGCGACTGATGCGGTTTCGACCGGAGCTTGCCGCGCCCCGTGCGCGCTCCTAAACTTCGCGCGCCACAGGTGCCCTCGCTGCCGTCGGCGGCAGGGTGAAACGGGAAGCCGGTGCGGGATGTCGCGTCGCGATCGAAAGGCCGCGACTGCGGTGGCGGTCGATGGCGATCGCACGTCCCAATTCCGGCGCTGCCCCCGCAACGGTGAGCAGGCCAAGCCGGATCATTTGCGCCACTGCATGACGCGGGAAGGCGATCCGGCCGATGGGCACAGTCGTTTTCGCGATCTTCGATCGCGGAAACCGGGAGATCGGTCGGCGTGACCGCTCCGCTTAAGCCCCTCGTCTGCGAGCCCGGAGACCGGCCTGCGGCTTCGCCGGCGCATTCGCCGGCGCAATGGCTCCAGGCGCTGCGGCGGGCGGCGGGCGGGCACGAGGCCTGCCGCCTCGGCCATCCCTCTTCTCCTCGTCGCCTGGCTACGCGGGTGTGCGATCGAGGAGTCCGGTTCATGTTGCGTTCCCTTGTTTTTCCGCTTTTTGCAGCCGTCGTCGCGTCCGCCGCTGCGCGGGCCGACGAAGTGCAAGTCCAGCCGACTGTCCAGGTGACCGCGTCGCGCGTCGCCGAAACCGTCGACGACACGCTGGCGGACGTCAGCATCATCACGCGTGAGGACATCGACGCGAGCGGCGCTCGCGATGTCATCGATCTCTTGCGCCTGCAAGCCGGCGTCGATCTCTACCGCGCCGGCGGCCCGGGGCAGCAGACCTCGCTGTTCCTGCGCGGCACGAACACGAACCATGTGCTCGTCCTCATCGACGGCGTGCGCTCCGCGTCGGTCAACACCGGCGCGTTCGCATTCGAGCAGCTGCCGCTGGACACGGTCGAGCGCATCGAGATCGTGCGCGGTCCGCGCGCGAGCTACTGGGGCTCCGACGCGATCGGCGGCGTGATCCAGATCTTCACGCGCAAGCTCGACGCACCGCGCGTGGCGCTCGGCTACGGCAGCTATCGCGATGCCGAGGGCAGCGCCGGCATCGGCCACTGGAACGGCGCGAACGGCTACAGCGTCATCGTCGGCGCACGCCATGTCGGCGGGTTCTCGGCGACGAATCCCGACATCTGCAACGGACCGGATGATCCGTTCTGCAGCTTCGATCCGGACGACGACGGCTTCCGCAACAGGAACCTCGCCGCACGGGGCGCCTATGCGATCGGTAAGCAGGTGCTGTCCGCTTCGCTGTACCGGAGCCAGAGCGAAGTGGAGTTCGACCAGGGCAACTCGAACGTGATCGAGCAGAACGCCGCCGTCAGCCTCGAAGGCTCGCTCGCGGAGAACTGGAGCCATCGCCTTTCGATCGGCAACGCGCGCGAGGATCTCTCCACGCCGACCTTCTTCACGCGATACCGCACGCGCCGCGACAGCCTGCTCTGGCAGAACGAAGTCCGGCTCGGCGAGAGCCAGCGCCTGATCGCCGGCGTCGATCTCGTCCGCGAGCACGGCGAGACACGCGACACCTTCGCCGGCGCGGCGCTCTACGACGACAGCCGCGACAATCGCGCCCTGTTCGCCGGCTGGCAGGCCAGGTTCGGCGCGTTCGACAGCGAAATCTCGCTGCGGCACGACGACAACAGTGAATTCGGCGGCGCGACGACGGGTTCCGCCGCGCTCGGCTGGCGGCACGGCGACTTCGTGCGCGTTTATGCGAGCTACGGCCAGGGCTTCCGCAGCCCGACGCTGAACGAGCAATTCTCGCCAGGCTACGGCGGACAGTTCGCCGGCAACCCGGCGCTCGATCCCGAGCGCTCGCACAGCACGGAGCTCGGCATCGAATTCACGCCGAGCGCAGCGCAGCGACTCGGCGCGAATCTCTACTCCACGCGCGTGAGCGATCTGATCAGCTTCACCGGCGCGAATTTCCAGGCCGAGAACCTCGCGCGTGTGCGCATCGACGGCGCGGAGCTGACCTGGGACTTCGGCAGCGATGCGTGGCTGCTGCACGCCGCGTACACGTGGCAGGACGCGCGCGACGATGCCACCGACGCACCGCTCCTGCGCCGGCCGAGGAACAAGCTCACCGCCGTCGCCGAGCGCCGCTTCGGCGAGCGCCTGCGCGCCGGCGCGGAGCTCATCGCCGCCGATCCAGCCGACGACATCGGCGGCAGCGTGCTGCCGGGCTATGCGATCGTGAACCTCCGCGCGACGATCGAGCTCGGCGCCGACTGGAGCCTGACCGGCCGCGTCGAGAATCTGTTCGATCGCGAGTACACGCTGGTGCGCGGCTATGACACGCCGGGCCTGTCGGGCTTTCTCGAAATCGTCTGGCAGCCGGCGCGAGCGCACTAAAATCGTCGCATTGCGACGCGTTCCGGCCGACGCCTCGCACCGCTCGCGGCGAACCGCGCGGAAACCGCGGTTTGCCGCGACGGCGCCTCGTCTCCGGCCGGTATGAAAATCGCATGGCTGAGGCGGCAGCGTTCGTCGCGGCGGCTGTTCGCCACCGGGCGGACGTGCCAGAATGCCCCGGCGCAGTTGTCGTGCGTGCGCGGCGCATCGGGGGATGGGGAAAACGGAACGGAGCGCGCCGGGCAGCGCGCCGACACGGCTCGCAGGCAAGTCAGGGGAGGCCGGCGCAAGCGCCATGAGTCAGCGATCCGCAGCCGCGGGAGTTCGCAGCGGGGAAGAGGTCATGAAGTCGCTCAAGCAGCGGCCGGACCTGCCCGTCCGCGTGCGTTCGCTGCTGGAAGGCATGCTCCAGCGCGCGGCCGGGCATTTCGAGCACGCCATCGCGCGCACGCTGGACGAGCTCGAGCAGGAGCTGTTCAAGCTCGCCGAGCGCGCGCGCAGCAACGAACAGCAACACGCGCGCTTCGAGGCGCTGCGCGAGATCAAGCGCGGCCGCGCCGACATCGCGCCGCGGTTCCTCCTCCACGTCGAGTCCTCGCTTGCCTACATCAATCCTTCTGCGGGCAAGTCGCCGGAGGCGGCGCGCCGGCCCGCGCCCGGCGCGGAGCTCGAGCTGGTCGACGCGGAGGTACTCGAGGAAGACCTCGCACTGCAGGAAATCGTCAGCAAGTCCGAGATCCGGCACAGCCAGGCTCTCTACGCGCTGGCGCACCGCGTGGGCGTGCTGGCCGGCAGCCCGGTCTGGGAAACAGAGGTGCTGCCGCTCGGACCCGCACAGCTCGCGGCTGCATTGCGCCATGCGACGCAGTGCCTCGATCTCGGCGTCGAATACCGCGTACTCGCGTATCGGCTGTTCGATCGCGTGGCGATGCTGCCGATCGGGGAGTTCTACGACGCCATCAACCGCTATCTCGCCGGGCAGCGGATCCTGCCGCATCTGCAGTCGCCGGCGATGCGGACGCACGGTTCAGGCGCAGCCGCAAGTGCGGCGGCCGAAGTGGCGCCAGCGGCGGCAGAAGCGCCGGCGGACACGACGGCAGCAGCCTCCGCCGACGGCACGCATGAATCTTCGATCGAGCAGCGCGACACCGAGCTTTTCAGCACGCTGCGCATGCTGCTCTCCGGGCGGCGCCGCGCGCAGGGCACGAGCGTGCCGTACGTCGAGAACGGCTATCTCGCCAGCCGCGAAGATCTGCAATCGGTGCTCGGTGCGCTCCAGCACCGGCCCGATCTCGCGCAGGCGCGCGCCGGCAAGCCGCGCGATGCCGCGGCGCTGCGTCACGACCTGCTGATGCAGCTCCGGCAGATGAGCCCCCAAGGCCGGCCCGCCGTGCTGGCCGAGGAAGACGGGGACACCGTCGATCTGGTCGGCATGTTGTTCGACTTCATCGGCAAGAACGTGCGCGCCGAATCCAGCACGCAGTCGCTGCTTGGCCGGCTGCAGGTGCCGGTGCTGCGCGTCGCGCTCAGCGACAAGACGTTCTTCACCCAGCGCGAGCATCCGGCGCGCATGCTGCTCAACACGATCGCCGAGACCGGCGCGCGCTGGATGGACGACGACGATGCGGACCCGAGCCTCGCCGAGAAGATGCGCGTGGTCGTGGACAAGGTCAGCTCCGAGTTCGATGGCGACCTCGACCTGTTCCGCTCGCTGCTGTCCGACCTCGGCCAGCACATGCAGCTGCTGGCGCGGCGCGCCGAAGTCGCCGAGCGCCGGCACGTCGACGCCGCCAAGGGACGCGAGAAGCTCGATGTCGCGCGCGACACCGCGCGCGCCGCGATCGAGCGGCTGCTCAAGCGAGGCAATCCGTCGCCGCTGGTGAAGACGCTGCTCGAGCAGGCATGGACGGACGCGCTGGCGCTCACGATCCTGCGCCAGGGCGAGGATTCGAGCGCGTTCCACCGGCGCCTGGCCGTGGCCGACCAGCTGCTGCGGCGCGAGCCGAACGCGAACACGCCGGCCGACAAGATGCTGCGTCAGGAGCTCGATGTCGGCCTGTCGCAGGTCGGACTGCACGGGGACGACGTACGCGCCGTGCTCGGTCGCCTGTTCCCCGCTTCGAGCAAGGCTGCGAACGATCCCGCGAAACCGGGCGAGCCCGCCAAGGCAACCGGAGATGCGGCGGCGAACGACGATGATGAAAGCGCGACCGCGCTCGCGCTCAAGCTGAAATCGCGCGCGCGGCTCGGCGGCGAGCAGACCGAACCGGTGCGTGCGGTCGCCCGCGCGGCGCTGAGCCTGACGCCGGAGGAAACGCAGATCCTCGAGCGGCTGCGCACGCTGCCGTTCGGCACGTGGTTCGAGTTCACGACCAATCAGCAGGGCGCGACGGTGCGGCGCAAGCTCGCCTGGTTCTCGACACTCACCGGACGCTGCCTCTTCGTCAACCAGCGCGGCGCACGCACCGACGAGAAGACGCTGGAGCAGCTCGCGCGCGACATCGCGCGCAAGCAGGCGCGCATCTGGACGGACAGCTCCGAATCGCTGATCGACCGCGCCTGGAAGGCCATCATGAGCTCGCTGAAGCAGCTCACCGGCGGCGAAGCGCAGGCGCAGGGGGCGACAGCGTGAAAAGGCAGGGATTCGCGATTGGCGATTCGGGACTCGGACGACAGCGCCGCGCGCGCGTCCGGAAACGGTCGTCGTTGCGAATCCCCAATCCCCAATCCCGAATCCCGGATCGTCAGCCGTGATCGAACACCGCCGCTCTCCACGCAAGCCGCCGGGCGTGATCATCCAGGTCACGAATACGCTGACCGGCGAGGTAGTAGGCCGTCTCGGCAACATCTCGGCCGAAGGGATGATGCTGGTTGCGAACCGGCCGGTGGTGGATGACGCGCTCTACCAGTTCCAGTTCAACCTGCCCGACGAGCACGGGCGCCTGCACCCGATCGAAGTCGGCGTGCACGAGCAGTGGAGCGAAGAGGCGAGCGTGCCGGGCCAGCACTGGGTCGGGTTCCGCATCATCGACATGGCGCCGGCCGACGGGGTCGTGCTGCGCGACTGGCTGAGCGGGTCCGACCGGCTCGATTGATCTTGCCTCACTCCGGCGAGCGGAAGCGGAAGCCGGATTCCTCTATCGGAGCCGCAAACGGGCGTCGAGGCCGACGGGCGAAAACTTACGCGTTGGCGGGGCGGGGCTCGCACGCACGCAGGAACAGATCCACCGTCGCCTTCACGTGCTCGTCGATGTCTTCCGCGCTGATCGACTGCGCGCAGCCGCAGAGGAGCCGCGCGTGCAGCTCGCCCTTGAGCAGCGCAAAGAACTGCGAGGCGGCACGCGTGATGTTCGGAATCTCGAGCTTGCCCGCTTCGACTTCCTTCTTCAGGAACTGCTCGAAGCTTTGTCGCATGCGCTGCGGGCCGGCTTCCCAGAAGAGCTGGGCGAGCTTCGGCGACGTGTTGCCGCTGGAGGTCAGCAGGCGGTGCAGCGAAATCGCCTCGGGGCTCGTGATCAGGCCGAGGAAGGCGCGAGCGATCGCTTCGAGCTGACCGCGCACCGGGCCTGTCGTGTCGACGTCGAACAGCGTGTCCGGGACCTGATCCTCGCAGCGCGCGCGGATCGCGGCCACGAACAGCGTCTCCTTGTCAGTGAAATGACTGTACACCGTGAGTTTGGACACGCCAGCTTCGGCGGCGATCGCATCCATGCTCGTGCCTTCGAATCCGCAGAGCGGGAACAGGTGCTTGGCCGCAGCAAGAATCGCCGCGCGCTTCTCGAGATCCTTCGGGCGGCCCGGACCGCAGGGCTTGGCGACAGCTAAAGACATGGCTTCACGGGTAAAGCTGGACTCCGGGCTCGACTTTCAATACTATACCGTTCGGTATATGAATGTTGCGGTAGCGCCGCAAACCAGGGGCAAGGCAACTCTCAAAAGGATTGTAACGGTGCGCGCCGGTGCTGTCCCGCCGCTTCCGCGAAGGATTTCAGGGATCGATCGAAAAACTCGCGAAACCTTCGACCGCAGCCTTCAGATGGCGGTCCCGACCGTCGGTTCAAGTCTCTCCCCGCGCCGCCCGGGCCCTCCCTCCCCGCACTCGGGCGGCGTGGGCGAGAGCGTTTTTCTGTTCGGATCCTGCCGGCGGATCCGATCGCGTTCGGGTCGGACGTCGATGCGCACGGATCGCGCCCGCTGCCGCTGGCGCAGCGCTTGCTAGCGAGGAGCCCATGCAACCTTTGCCCTTGATGACGCATCCGACACCACACCTCGCGCATGGGCGCGGAGTTCGCGCATGAGCACCTGTGCACGCAAGGCCGGCGAAGCGGCATCGTCCCAGCCGGCGAGCACGGAACTGCGCCGCGCGCAGCGCGCGCACGCCGCATTGATCGACGCGCACGGGCGCGTCGGCGAATTTCGCGGCGCGCAGATGCGCTCGGCTGCGCGGCGGACGCTGTCCGCGCTGTCCGCGGACGACCGAACGCGGCTCGCCGACTGGCTGTCGCTGCTGCTCGCCGCGGACCGGCGCGCGACCGAAAGCGCGCTCGCGCTGATCGCGCGACTGGACATGGGGCTCGCCGCTCGCGTGCAGCGCAGGCTGCCCGAACGCGTCGAGGCGCTGGCGGCGGGCGATGGAGCGAGTAATGGCGAAGCCGCCTGAAAAACGCCGCGGCAGCGCGGTGACTTCCGGCACTTCGGCACACCGGGCTCGGCAGCGAATGTAGATTGCCGGTCGCCAGTCGAGTGCCTATGCTTTTGCCCCTTTTTGCTTGCGGGATTCCTCCATGCTGACCAACGTCGAGATCGCCAGGCAGAACATGATCGAGAACCAGGTGCGGCCCTGGGAAGTGCTCGATCCGCGCGTGCTCGACGTGCTCGCCGCCGTGCGCCGCGAGGATTTCGTGCCGGCGCGCTACCGCAATCTCGCGTTTGCGGACCTGGCCCTGCCGATCGGCCACGGCCAGACGATGATGAAACCGACGGTCGAAGGCCGCATGCTGCAGGCGCTCGGCTTGAACGGCGAGGAGCGCGTGCTCGAAATCGGCACCGGCACCGGCTTCGTCACAGCGTGCCTCGCACGGCTCGCGGGCAAGGTCGACAGCATCGAGCTGCACGCCGATCTCGCCGACGCCGCGCGCTCGCGCCTCGCCGCCGCGGGCGCCACCAACGTGCGCATCGAAGTCGCCGACGCGGTGCGCGGCTTCGACACGAAGGAGCGCTACGACGTCGTCGTCGTCACCGGCGCGGTATACGCGCTGCCGGAGCGCTTCCGTTCCTGGGTCGCGACCGGCGGACGCCTGTTCGCGATTGTCGGCGAATCGCCGGCGATGCAGGCGCTGCTCTTCACGCGCGCCGACGACGCGCACTGGCGCGAGGAAAGCCTGTTCGAGACCGATCTTCCGTACCTCACGCACGCCGAGCCGCCGCGCCGCTTCGCGCTGTGAGCGCCTCGCGCAAAACCTTCCGACTTTCGAGGATGACACGATGATGCGCACCCGCTGCCTTTCGCTGGCCCTGATGCTGGCCCTGGGCGTTCCCGCCGCGCACGCCGACGACCTGATGCAGATCTATCAGGAGGCCCGCGCCTCCGATCCGACGCTCGCCGGCGCCGAGGCGACCAAGCTAGCCACCGACGAGAACGTCGATCAGGCGCGCGCGCAGCTGCTGCCGCAGATCTCGGCGGCTCTCTCGTTCACGCGCACGCACGGCGGCGACAACGGCCAGACCTTCGTGACGGTCCCCGATCCGAACAACGCGAGCGGCTTCGTCGACGTGCCGGTCAACGGCACGACGACGACGATTTACTCTCGCTCGCTCGGTGCGACGCTGGACCAGAGCCTCGTCGACATCAGCCGCTGGACCGCGCTCAAGTCTTCCGAGTACAGCGCGCAGGCCGGCTCGGCCACGTACGACGCCGCGCAGCAACAGCTCATCGTCGACACCGCGCAGGCGTATTTCAACGTGCTCACGGCGCTCGACGCGCTGAAATTCGCCGATGCGAACGAAAAAGCGCTGAACCGTCAGCTCGAGCAGGCGCAGCAGCGGTTCGAGGTGGGCCTCGCCGCTATCACCGACGTCAACGACGCCAAGGCGCAGCACGACGCCGCGATCGCCAACGTGATCAGCGCGCAGAACGCGGTCGATCAGGCTCGCGAAGCCGTGCGCCAGCTCACCAACAAGGAACCGGGCGAGTTCAAGAAGCTGCGCGAGGACCTGCCGCTCGATCATCCCAACCCGGACGATCCGGAGGCGTGGGTCGCTCTTGCACTGAAGCAGAATCCGACGCTCGCCTCGGCGGCCTACCAGGTGGACGCGGCGAACGCGAACGTGAAGACCGCGCGCGCCGGCCATCTTCCCGTGCTGAGTGCGCAGGTCGGCTATTCGCGCGCGCCGCGCTGGGGCGACACGGATTTCAGCGGCGGCTCGTTCCACGATTCGAGCGACCCGAAGTGGGGCAGCTCGATCGGCCTCACGCTGACGGTGCCGATCTTCACCGGCGGCTTCACGCAGTCGCGCGTGCGCCAGGCGATCTACAACCGCGACTTCGCGCAGGACCAGTACGAATTCAACCGCCGCCAGATCGAGGCCGCGACGCGCAACAACTTCCGCTCGGTGATCGCCGGCGCGAGCGAAGTGGAAGCGACCAAGGCCGCGGTGGTTTCGGCGCAGAGCTCAGTGGAGGCGACGCAGGCGGGCTACGAAGTCGGCACGCGCACGATCGTGGACGTGCTGATCAGCCAGCAGACGCTGCTTCAGGCGCAGTCGAACTATTCGCAGGCGCGCCACGCCTTCGTCATCGACGGCCTTCTGCTGAAGCAGGCCGCCGGCGTCGTCGAAGTGAAGGACCTCGCGCTGATCAACGCTCTGCTCGAGTGAATCGCGGCCGGCTGCGGGATTTCAGGCGTCAGGCCCCGGGCTTGTGCCCTTTCGAATCGCGGACCTCCGATCCCGACGCCCGGCCCTCCAGCACTTTCTCGACGATCGCCATCGTCCTTTCGACGGCGCCGCGCTCGCGCTCCATCACACGCCGCGCGGCCTCGCCCATCGTGCGCCGCTCGATGTCTCGCGAGAGGAGCCGCACGACGGCGGGGCCGAGCGCGTCCGCATCGGGAATGCGCAGCACCGCACCGGCCTTGATCAGGTCCTCGGTGACCTCGGCGAAGTTGAACGTGTGCGGCCCGACGATGACCGGCCGCGCCAGCGCCGCGGGCTCGAGCAGATTATGCCCGCCGACCTCCACCAGGCTGCCGCCGACGAAGGCGACGTCGGCGGCGGCGTAGAAGCGCAGCAACTCGCCCATCGAATCGACGACGAAGCACTGCTTGCTGCGGTCGGCGTTGCCGTCCTCGCTGCGCGTCGCGGTGCGGAAGCCGAATGCCTTGCACGCCGTCGCGAGCGCCTTGAAGCGCTCCGGATGGCGCGGCGCGATCAGGAGCAGCGCGTCCGGAAAGCGGCGCAGCACTTCCGCGTGCGCCTTCAGCGCGACCATCTCCTCGCCTTCGTGCGTGCTCGCCGCGATCCACGCCGGCCGGTCCGCGCCCGCGGCGAAGCGGAACTCGCGGCCACGCTCGACCACGTCGGCCGGCACGCTCATGTCGAACTTGAGATTGCCGACGACGGCGAGCTTGTCGGTCGGCGCACCGAGCGCGTGCAGTCGCTCCCCGTCGGACGCCGACTGCGCGGCGATGAAGCTCGCGCAGCGGATCGCGCGCCGCGCGAGCGGCTGGATCGGCCAGTAGCCGCGCAGCGATTTCTCCGAAAGGCGCGCGTTGGCGATCACGATCGAGATGTCCCGGTCCGCACAGGTCATGAAGAGGTTCGGCCAGATTTCGGTCTCCATGATCACCGCGAGCCGCGGCCGCACGCGGTCGAGGAAACGCCGCACCGCTGTCGTGAGGTCGTACGGAAGATAGACGTGGAACACGCGGTCGCCGAAGAGCTGCAGCACGCGCGCCGATCCGGTCGGCGTCACCGTCGTGATCACGAATGGCGAATCGCCATAGCGGCGCATCAGGCCTTCGATCAGCGGCACCGCCGCGTTGACCTCGCCGAGCGATACGGCATGGATCCAGATGCTGTCGCGGATGCCGGGATCGTCGAAGAAGCCGAACCGCTCTCGCCAGCGCGCGAAGTAGCCGTGATACTTGATGCCGCGCGCGGCCAGGCGGTACAGCACCAGCGGCGTCAGCAGATAAAGAAGGACGGTGTAGAAAATGCGCTGGAACACGGCGGCCGTCGGCGCGGAGAGGCGGGCGAGTATAGCGAGCGGCGTCGTGCTCGCGCGGCGGCACGCTCGCAAGCGGCCCTCGCCGTCGCCTTACAATGTGCAGGGATGACGCACCGCGCGCCGCCGTTCCATGCTTCCCTCATCGCTCCGCGCCACTGGCCCGCGTGGCTCGGCCTCGCCGTCATCCGGCTGGTCGCGCGCGTGCCGTATCCGGTGCTGCTCCGCATCGGCCGGCTCATCGGCTGGCTCGCCGCCCGCCTCATCGGCAGGGAGCGCCGCGGCACCGCGGCGCGCAATCTTGAGCTCTGTTTTCCGCAACTCGACGCGGACGAACGCGCACGGCTGCTCGAGGCGAACCTGCGCGACAGCGGCGCGATGCTGATGGAGTTCGCGCTGGCCTGGATGGGATCGCCGCGCGCGATCGCCCGGATTCCGGTCACGCTCGAGGGCATGGAGCACCTCGAGGCCGCGCGCGCCGCGAAGCGCGGCGTGCTGCTGGTGGGTGCGCATTTTTCTCATCTGGAGCTCTGCGCGCGGCTCGTCTCGCAGCGCCTGCGCATCGCCGGTATGTACCGCGAGCACGAGGACGCCGCGTTCGAATGGGCCATCAAGCGCGCGCGGCTCGGCTACGCGAGCGCGATGTTCACCAAGGACGAGCTGCGCCAGACCGTGCGCTGGCTTAAGGCCGGCGGCACGATCTGGTACGCGCCGGATCAGGACATGCGCGGCAAGGACGTCGTGTTCGCGCCGTTCTTCGGCGTGCCGGCGGCGACGATCACGGCGACGCATCACCTCGCGCGCCTTTCCGGCGCGCTGGTGGTGCCGTTTTTCCACCGTCGCCTCGAAGGCGGCGGCTACGCGATCCGGCTCGAGCAGCCCCTGCCCGGCTTTCCGGGCGACGACGCGCTCGCCGATACGACCCGGGTCAATGCCTGCATCGAGCGCATGGTGCGCGAGGCGCCAACGCAGTACCTTTGGATGCACAAGCGGTTCAAGACGCGCCCGCCAGGGGAGGCGAGCGTGTACTGAATTCCGCACGGCGCCGCAGGTGGCAGCGTGCCGTGCCTGGGGAGGGAACGGAGCCGCCGGCCTGCGCCGGCGCCCCGCACGGGGAGGTTTCGATGGCATTCCTGATCGTCGTCGCGTGCGCGATCGCGGGGCTCATGGTCGGCGGCTCCGTCGGCAATGATTCGACCGCCGGGCTCGGATTCTTTGCAGGCATCGCGTTCGGCATCGTGTTCGCGCGACTGCGCACGCTTGCGCTGCGGATCGACGCGCTGCATCGCGAGATCGGCACGCGCGATTCGAAAATTGCAGCGCCTCGCGAAGCGAGCGCACCCGCCGAGCCCGCGCCGCCGCGAACGGACCAAGCCGGCACACCCGCGGCCGCGGCGCCGGCCGCTTCCGCGAGGACAACGCCGGGTGCCGGCGAGCGCCCGCCTCCGGTTCCGCCCATACCCGCGCCGATCATCGATTCCGCCGCGCGCAGAGCCGCGGCGGCGGCGACCTCCGGTGCAGCGACGCAGGCGTCCTCTGCGCCCCCTGCGCCGGCCGCTGCATCGACGACGTGGACCCCGCCCCCGCCCGGCCCGGTTGACCATGCGATCGCCGCGATCAAGCGCTGGTTTACGGAAGGCAACGTGCCGGTCAAGGTCGGCATGCTCGTGCTCATCGCCGGCGTCGCGGCGCTGCTCAAATACGCGTCCGACCAGGGCTGGCTGCAGCTTCCCATCGAGCTTCGCCTCGCCGCCGTCGCGATTGCCGCGATCGTCGGGCTTGCGTTCGGCTGGCGCGAGCGCACCCGCCGCCGCGCATTCGGCCTGTCGCTGCAAGGCGGCGCGATCGGCGTGCTGCTGATGACGGTGTTCGCCGCGTTCCGCCTCTATCACGTGCTGCCGGCTGGCGCTGCGTTCGCGCTGATGCTCGTGCTCGTCGCCGGTGCCGGCGTGCTGGCTGTATTGCAGGACGCGCTGGCGCTTGCCGTGCTTGGCACCATCGCGGGCTTCGCCGCGCCGATCCTGATTTCGACGGGCGGCGGAAGTCACGTGGTGCTGTTCTCGTACTACACGCTCCTCAATCTCGCGATCTTCGCGATCGCGTGGGCGAAGCCGTGGCGCGCGCTGAACCTGCTCGGCTTCGCGTTCACCTGGCTGATCGGAACCGCCTGGGGCGTGCTGCGCTACGAGCACGCGCTGTTCGCCAGCACCGAGCCGTTTCTCCTGATCTTCTTTGCGATCTATGTCGCGATACCGATTCTCTACGCGCGCAAGCGCGATCCGGTGCGGCGCGACGCGGTGGACGGCACGCTCGTGTTCGGCAATCCGCTGATCGCCTTCGCGCTGCAGGCGGGGCTGCTCGAAGGCGCGCGCATGCCGCTCGCGTATTCGGCTCTGGCACTCGCCGCCGTCTATGCCGTTCTCGCCTGGCTCCTGATCCGGCGCGAGCGCGTGCGTGTGCTCGGCGAATCATTTGCCGTGCTCGCGGCGGGCTTCGCGACACTCGCCGTGCCGCTCGCGCTCTCGGCACGCTCCACCGCCTGCACGTTCGCGCTCGAAGGGGCCGCGCTGGTCTGGCTGGGCTTGCGTCAGCAGAGGCGGTTGCCGCGCTGGAGCGGTCTGGCGCTGCAGGCGCTCGCCGCCTGTGCGTTCGTGGCCTCGACGGCGGGCGGCGCGAGCAGTGCCGACACAATCCCCATCGTCAACGGCGGCTGCATCAGCGCGCTACTGATCGCCGGCGCCGCGTTCGCGAGCGCCTGGCTGTACGCAAGCCGCGGCGCGAATACGCAGCTCACCATGCTGCTTTATCTCTGGGGTCTCGCCTGGTGGACCGGCGCCGGCTTGCGCGAGATCGATCGCTTCGTGCCGGCACCGTTCACGCCGCACGCCGTGCTCGCCTTCGCTGCGCTCACCGCGGGTTTCGCCGGTGGCGTCTGGCGTTGCACCCGCCGCACCGCTCTCGCGTGGACGGCTGCGGCCGCGCTCGCCGTCGGTGTCCTGCTGGCACTGCACTTCGGAGCCGAAGACGCCCGCCCGTTCGCAGGATGGGGGCTCGGCGCGTTCGCCGCGTACGCGCTGCTCGGTTTTCTGACGCTGCGCGAGCTTCGCGATGCGTCCGGCGGCGCGGCGCGCTTCGCGTACTTCGGCTGGCTGTGGACGTGGACGATCGCGGTCGCCGTTGCGCTGCGCCAGTATGCAGGCGATGCATCGCTTGCCGCCGGCTGGCGCGACGCGATGACGCTGCTGCCCCTGCTTCTCGCTTGGGGATGCACGCTGCTGCGGCCCGCATGGATCGCGCGGCCCCTCGCACAGCGATTCGAAGCGTGGCGCGCGCAGCTCGCCGCATGGCAGGCGCTGGTCGCGCTGTTCGTGTTCGCGGCCTTGCTGCTGCACGCGGGCGACACGGCGCCGCTGCCGTTCGTGCCGCTGCTGAATCCGGTCGAGCTCGCGCAGATCGCGATCCTGCTCTGTGCTGCACGCTGGCTCGCCCACGGCGGGACATCGGCCGACCTCGCCTCGCGCCGTGTGCCGCTGCTGGTCGCGGCCGCCTTCCTGTTCGTCACCGCTGCGACGCTGCGCGGCGTCCATCAGCTCGGCGGCGTGCCGTGGGACGACGGCATCGCCGCATCGATGCTCGCGCAGACTTCGCTGACCGTCGTGTGGAGCGTGCTCGGCGTCGTCGGCTGGGTCGCGGGATCGCGTCGCGGCAGCCGTCCGCTGTGGCTCGCCGGCGCTGTACTGATGGGTATCGTGCTCGCGAAGCTGGTACTGATCGACCGCACGCATCTCGGCAGCGTGTTCGGCATCGCATCGTTCATCGCCTACGGACTGCTCTGCACGCTGATCGGCTACTTCGCGCCGGCGCCGCCGCGCGCGCCGGCTGCGGCGCGCGAGCCAGCGGCGGAAGGAGAGCACGCGTGAAACGCGTCCTGGCTGTACTTCTGGGCGCAACGCCGCTTGCCATGATCGCGGCGACACCCGCGGATTACGCCTACGTGTTTCCGATCCGGACGCCGGCGACGGAGCCCGGCAGCAGCGCGTGGCGCGTCGAGCTCACGCCGGAGGTGTATCGCTGGGTGCAGGACTCGGGCCTGCGCGATATCGCGATCTTCAATGCCGATCAGCGCGCCGTGCCGTTCGCGCGCATCGTCCACGCGCCCGCTGCGACCGTGCGCGAACAGCGCGCGACGCTGCCGGTGCTGGAGCTGCCCGCGTCGGTCAAGTCCGCCCGAACGAGCGATCTTCGCCTCGTCATCGACCGCGACGCCGACGGGCGGCTGCGCCGCATCGACGCTGGCGAGCAGTTGCCATCCGCCACGACGACCCGCGACTGGCTGCTCGATGCGAGCCGTATCGAGCATGCGATCGACCGCGTGGTGCTGTCGTGGCGAGAGCCGGAAGCCGGCGTGGTCGCACGTTTCGCGATCGATGCGAGCGACGATCTGGAGCACTGGCGTCACGTCGGCGGCGGCACCGTGCTCGCGCTCGAGCAGCAGGGCGCGCGCCTGGAGCAGCGCGAGATCGCGGTCGGCGCGCGCGCGAATTATTTCCGGCTGCGCCGCCTGGACGATGGCGACGCCATCGCGGGGCTCGCCGTCGAGGCACGCTCGACGGAGCACGAATACTCCGCGCCGCGGCGCGAATGGATCGACGCAGGTATCGACGTGTCGGACGCAGGGCCGGCGCCGCCCGGCGTCACGCGCTTCGACTACTCGCTCCCGGCGGCGCTGCCGGTCGACACCGCGCGTATCGAGCTCGCAAACGACAACGCGCTGGCGCGCCTCACCGTCTTCGCCCGAAGCGCGGAAGCGGCGGCACCGTGGACGCGCATCGCCGATCTCACCGCGTTCCGCCTGCGCCAGGGCGACGAGACCCTGCGCAACGGCGATGTCGACGTGCGCGTCGCGCAGAGGCTGCGCGCGTTCCGCATCGAATCCGCAGCGCCGCTGGCCGAGGCGCCCCGGCTCTCGGTCGGCTACCGGCCGGAGAGCCTCGTCTTTCTCGCGGAAGGGAGCGGTCCCTACGTGCTGGCTGCCGGCAGCGCGACGGCGCGCCACGCGGACGATCCCATCGAGCCGGCGCTCGCGAGCCTGCGCGCAACCCTGGGCAAGGACTGGCAGCCGCCGCTGGCGACGCTCGCTGCCGCACGCGCGAGCGGCGGCGACACGGCACTGCGCGTGCCTCCGACACCCGTGCCGTGGCGACGCTGGCTGCTGTGGGCCATCCTCGCCGGCGGGGCAGCGCTCATCGTCGTGCTCGCGCTGAGCCTCCTTCGCGAGGCGAAACGACCGAAGTAGCGTGTCGGCGTCAGCGACGAGCGAAGCGGATCACGTACTGGACGCGTCTTCGCCTAGCGCGGCGCAGTAGTGGGCGAGCAGCCACCAGAACAAGAGCCCCCACCACGCCGAATAGAACGCGAAGTGGGTGTTCAGCGGGAAGCACATCGCGAGGAGCGCGAGTGCCGGCGCGCGGGCGCGCTCGCGCGCCGAGGCATCCGCGCGGCGCCAGGCCCGCAGTGCGAGCACGGCGCCGGCAATCCAGAACAAAAGACCGATGCCACCCGTTTCGCTCAGCACTTCGAGCACGATCTGGTGCGCGTGCGAGGCACCGGTGTCGCTGCTCGTGTCGACGAAGCGGTCGTCCGGCGCCGCGTAATCGGGATACGCGTAGCGGAAGCCGCGCACGCCGACGCCGCTCACCGGATGCGCGCGCCACATCATGGCTGCCGTCCGCCAGATGCTCAGGCGTCCGGCGGACGCGGCATCGATCGCGCTCTCGGTGCCCTCGAACAGGAGCAGCGTGCGCGCGACACGCGCGTCGAAGCCTTGCGAATCGCGCAGCGCGAGCGCTGCGACGCCGCCGATCAGCATCGCCGCAACCGCGATCGCGAGCAGGAACGCGCGCTTGCTGCGCGTTTCCTGCCAGGCTACGACGAGGCAGACGAGCGCGTACATGAGCCAGGCCGCGCGCGAACCGGCGAGCAGGATGGGAACGCCGAGAAACACGAAGGCAAAGGCGAGCCCGCGCCAGCCGAAGCGGTCGCGCGCGGTCAGCAGCACGAATGGCGACAGTACCGCGAGCACGGGGCCGAGCTTGAGGTTGCCGGCGCCGAAGATGCCCGACAGCCGCTCGGCTTCGGCGGCGCCGCCCAAGCTGTAGCCGGTCAGGATCTGCACGAACGCGTCGAGGATCCACAGCGAAACGACCATGGCAACCGCGGTCCACGCGGCGCTCCAGCGCTGCGCCTCCCGCATCGCCCACACCGCAAACAAAGCGAATGGCAGGAAGCGCAGCAGCGAGGCGATCGTCGACCAGGTCTTCGCCGGCGAGACCGCCGCCGCTCCGGACACGAGCGCGGGAATCCAGTAGCACGCAAAGAGCAGGGCGCCTAGCCGCATGGCGCCGTCGCGGCGCGGGTCGATGCGTCCGCGCGCGAGCAGCATGAGTGCCGTGACGGCGCCGATCGCGAGCGGCAGCTCCGACACGCGCCCGACCGGCAGCAGGACGATGACGGCCAGCACGACGACGAGCGGCCAGACGGAGCGCTGGGCCGCGGTGGCGGGCGCGGTCGGAACGGGGGTCGTCACGTGCGTTTCGAGCCAGGGTGCGGAGCCGGGATTCGCATTGTGCGTCACCACGGTGCTGGAGCGCTCACGAAGAGCTCACCCTGCCCGCTTTCGCAAACCCGGAGGCGGTTTCGCTGCGTTTGCGCCGCGTTGCGAAAGTTCCACGCGCGCCTTGCCGGTCATCGCGAAACCGGCGGCAGTCCGCACCTCGTGTTTTCAGGTTCGATCCCTGTTGCCAGCAACGTTTTCATACATCGCCAGCGTCGTGGCCTGCATGTCGCTGAGCCGGTAACGCTGGAGAGGCGGGATCGCCGGCGCGCGATGCAGGAGCTCGGCGGCGCGCTCGACGAGGCGCGCGCGGTCGCCGGGCGCGACGCGCCCTGCGGGATAGAGATCGGCCAGCAGCTCGCCGACGCCGCCATGATCGTAGCCGAGCACCGGCCGGCACAGCGCCAGCGCCTCGATGACGGTGCGGCCGAACGACTCCGGCTTGCTGGAAAGCTGCAGCACCAGCGCGGAGATCGCGTAGACGTCGCGCACGTCGTCGCGCGGCGCGCTGATCGCGAGACGGTGCGCGACGCCGCGATCCCTGGCCAGCTGCTCGAGCTCGGCGATGTAGCGTTCGCGCCCCGGCTGGTGCGCGCCGAGCAGCAGCAGGCCGACTTCGATGCCGCGCGCCTTGAGATCGGCGACGAGCTCGATGGCGTCGGCATGGCCCTTGAGGCGCGTGCCGCGGCCGGGCAGCGTCACGAGCGGCACGTCGACCAGCTGCGGGAATTCGGCGAAGAACCATTCGCGCCAGGAATCGCCGGGCTGGTAGCCGTAAGGAAACTCGTCGGTGTCCACACCGCGCGGTATCACGATGAGGCGCGTGGGATCGGTGCGCGGATAGTTGTGCAGCAGGTGATCGCGCACGGTGTTCGACACGCACACGACGCGCTCGCCGCGCGCCATGATCGAGCTGTACCACCCCGGTGTGTTCAGCCCGTGCGCGGTGGTGACGAAGTGCGGCCGCGGCGCAAATCCTCGCAGCGCGAGCCAGCCGAGCCAGGCCGGCACCCGCGAGCGTGCGTGGACGATGTCGGGGCGCTCGCGGCGGAACAGTGCGCGCAGCGCGCCGACCTGGCGCAGGGTGCCCAGTGACTTCCTGGCGATCGGCAGCTCGACGTGCTCGCTGCCTTCGGCGACGAGGCGCGCGACGAGCCGCCCGCCGCTCGACACGATGATGGAGCGGTGCCCGGCATCGACCAGCGCTCGGCCGATTTCGACGGCCGAGCGTTCGGCGCCCCCGGCGTCGAGCGTGGGGACGAGCTGGATGACGGTCAGGCTGCGCGCGGCCATTCAGGCAACGAGCACGTAATCGGCGCCGCAATACGGACATTTGGCGCGCCCGCCCTCGTCCTCGATCGGCAGGTACACCTTCGGGTGCGAGTTCCACAGCGACATGCCCGGCATCGGGCAGGACAGCGGCAGGTCGTCGCGCGTGACCTCGTAGCGGTTCTCGGCGTTGGCGGGAATCGTCTTCTCCGCCGCAGGGTTCTGGCGCGGCATGGCGGACTCCGGATAAAGGTCCGCAAGTTTACCAGCAGGAGCCGTGCCAACTTTCCGGAATGAGAGATGATTCACGCCGCGCCTGCCAACCGGTGCCCGCCGATGCCGTGACGCTTTGGGCCTAGAATTCCCGGACGCCCGCGAGGCGCAAACCAACCCGGGAGGGAACGGATGGACTTCAACAAGCTGGTCGCCCGAGCCAGGGCGATCCTGACCACACCCAAGACCGAATGGCCCGTGATCGCCGCGGAACCCGCGACAGTGGCCGATTTGTACAAGAACTACATCATCTGGCTGGCCGCGATTCCCGCGATCTGTCAGTTCATCAAGGGCAGCTTCATCGGCTATGGCGCGTTCGGCATTCACTACCGCACGCCCATCGGCGCCGGCATCACCGGCATGGTCGTCGGATATGCGCTTTCGCTGGCGCTGGTCTACGTCGTCGCGCTCATCGCCGATGCGCTGGCGCCGACGTTCGGCGGGCAGAAGAATCCCGTTCAGGCGCTGAAAGCCGTCGCCTATTCATGGACCGCAAGCTGGGTGGCCGGAGTCGGCGCGCTGATCCCCTGGCTCGGCTGGCTGATCGTGCTGGCGGCGCTGGTCTACGGCATCTATCTCCTCTATCTCGGCCTGCCCGTAACCATGAAGTCGCCGCCCGAGAAGGCCGGCGGCTACACGGCCGTGACGATCATCATCGCGGTCGTGCTGGCTTGGATCGTCGGCATCATCGTGGCGGGCATCGTCGGCGTCGGCACGCTGACGACGGGCACCGCCACCGGCCTTGGCGGCCTGGCCGGCGGCGAAGTCACCATCGACAAGGACTCGGCGCTCGGCAAGCTCGACGCATGGAGCAAGAAGATGGAAGCGGCCGGAAAGCAGCTCGACGCCGCGCAGAAATCAGGCAATGCCGAGGCGCAGGGTGAGGCGATCGGCAAGCTCGTCGGCGCCGCGCTCGGCGGCGGCGATCAGGTCGAGGCGCTCGCGCCCGAGCTGCTGAAGCCGTTCGTCCCGGAGATGCTTGCCGGCTTGAAGCGCACCGATTTCTCCGCCGAGCGCAACGGCGCGATGGGCGTGCAGGTGTCGGAGGCGCGCGCGACCTATTCCGACGGCGCGAACCGCTCGCTGCGCCTGGAAGTCACCGACACCGGCTCGGCCAAGGGCTTCCTGTCGCTCGCCGGGTGGGCCGCTGTGCAGAGCGAAAAGCAGACCAACGGCGGTTACGAGAAGACCTACAAGCAGGGCGGACGCCTCGTCCACGAGCAGTGGAACGAACGCAGAAAATACGGTGAATACGGCATCGTGCTCGGCGATCGCTTCGCGGTGAAGGTATCGGGCAACGCGGAGAGCATGGATCAGCTCAAGGCCGCCGCCGCGAGCATCAACCTTGCCGGGCTCGAAGCCCTGAAGAACGTCGGCGTCAAGAAGGGCTGACAGGCGCGCCGCCCGGCCGGGACGGCGCGCCTCGGTTTCATTGACGTTATCTGGCTTTCGGCTTCGCGCCGGCCGCGAAGGCCTTCGATTCGATGGCCTCGGTGACGATGTTGATCGCGACCTCGTCGGAGACCATCGGCATGTACTTGGTGATGCCGAATTCCGAGCGCTTGATCGTCGTCTTCGCCGTGAAGCCCGCGGCGGGTGCGTTGCGCATGGGATGCTGCCCGACCTTCGTCACAGTGACGTCGAGCGTGACCGGTCTGGTCACGCCGTGCAGGGTCAGATCGCCGGTCACGGTGAGCTGATCGGGCGTCGCGCCCTTCTCGACGCGCGTGCTCTTGAACGTCGCCGTCGGGAAGCGGGCGGCATCGAAGTAGTTCGGCCCTGCCAGCTCGGTGTCGAGCTTCTTGACGTTGCTGTTGACGCTGTCCATCGAGATCTTCGCGTCCACCGACGCCTTGGTCGGATCGTTCTCGTCGAACTCGAGCGTGCCTTCGATCTTGCCGAACTGGCCGGTCAGGCTGGAGTAGCCGTAGTGGTTCCACACGAACTGCACCTGCGTGTGATTGGGATCCAGCGTGTATGTGATGGCGAAAGCCGATGCGGGCAGAAGCAGCAGAACGGCAGCAAGCAGACAACGATGCAGCATCTCGAAAATCCTCTGTGGGTGGAGGAAGGAAGTTGGTCGGAAACGACGGCCGAAGACCGGGCGCGACACGCTGGACGATCCTACCCGACCGTCACGCCAGGCAGCGTTCCTGCCGCGGAACAGTGCGTTCCCGCCCCCGGGACGATCGCGGACTGCGAAGGCGTGCCGCAGTTCCGGACGCATGCAGCAAACATCGGGCTCTCGCGCTGCGAATTCAATCGGCCGCAGCGCGCAGCCTGCTAGGCTAGCGCCATGATGAACGTGGCGCCCACTTGCTGGGCCGTCAGCGATGGAGCGGCCGGCAACGCGCGTCAGGCCCGGGCGCTCGCCGACGCGCTCGGGCTCGCGACGCGGAATGTCGAGGTCCGGCTGCGCCAGCCGTGGGACGCGCTGGCTCCGCGCTTCGTGTCCGGCGCACACAATGCGATCCGCGATGCCGCCGGCCAGCCTCTCGCGCCGCCCTGGCCGGACATCGCGATCGGCTGCGGGCGGCGCGCCGCGCTCGTCACGCGTGCGCTGCGCGCGTGGAGCCGGGGACGCACGTTCACCGTGCAGATTCTCGATCCGCGCATCGACACGCATGCCTTCGACCTCGTCATCGCGCCGCAGCACGACGACGTCGAAGGCGACAACGTCATCCGCAGCATCGGCGCGCTGAATCCGGTCGATGCCGAGTGGCTCGCGGCCGGACGCGCCGCTTTCGCGAAGTTCGCCGGCCTGCACGCGCCGCGCACGGCCGTGCTGATCGGCGCGACCAACCGCGCGCAGCGGCTCGATACGGCGTACTTCGATGCGCTGCTCGAAAGACTGGGCGTCTGGCACGCGCTGGACGGCGGCAGCTATCTCGTCAGCCTGTCGCGTCGCACGCCGCGCGAGGTCGATGCGCGGCTGCGCCGCGCTTTCGCGGCGTATCCCGGCAGCTACTGGGCCGGCCCCGCCGATGGCGCGAACCCGTACGCGGGCCTGCTCGCCTGGGCCGACCGCATCGTCGTCACGCCCGACTCGGTCAACATGATCTCGGAGGCCTGCGCCACCGGAAAACCCGTCTACACGTTTGCGCCGAGACCCATCGCAGGCAAGCTCGCCGCGTTCCACGACGCGCTGCGCGCGAGCGGCCATCTTCGCGTCTTCGATGACGTCGAGCAGAAGCTGCAGCCACCGCCGCTCGCCGAAACGCGCGAGATCGCCGAACTCGTACGCGCGCGCTGGCAGGCGTTCGCGGGTTCGGCTGGTCAGACGATGTCCGCTGCTCGCGGCTGAGCCGATCGAGTCGCCGGAGCGGCGCGAGCGCGTCGACCGCCTGCGTCACAACCGTGGCCGGATCCGCAGCTCAGGCCGCGGATGCGGCCCGTCCTCCGCATCGTGCTCGAAAATCGCGTGACCCAGCCGCTCGCGCACGTCGGCATAGCGCCGGGCCAGCGCGAGCAGCTCGAGATACGCCGCGCGCGCGGCGCGCCGCTGCGCCACCGTGCGGAAACGGTAGCTCGGCGGATCGGCGTGCATCGCGAGAATGCCGGCCGGCGTCGACGCGGTCTCGCGCTCGGCGACGCGCATGCCTTCCAGGCTCTGTTCGATCAGGCGCAGCGCCACGCGATAGCGCACCCACCGATGGTTGCGCCAGCCGGTGACGGTATCGCGCGGCGGATCGCGGTGCGCGTAGTGCGCCAGCAGCACGCGCGCGGCTTCGCGGCCGCGTGCCGCGATGCGGCGGATCAGGTCCGGGTGCATGCGCAGATTGAGCCCGCCTTCGTCGGCGGTAAGCCTGACGTGCACGACGCGATCGCGAAAACCGGGGGCGCCGAGCTGCGTCGAGTCGCTCCAGTTCTGCATCGTGTCGACGATCGCGCGGAGAAAGCCGAACACGCTCGGCCGTCCGTTGCGCTCGATGTCGACGACTTTCGTCGCCGAGCCGCTGCCGTTGTGCGCCGGCATCCAGACGAAGTCCTCCGGATCGCGCGCGTCGGCGCGCACGAAGCGGTCGTCGGTGAGGTCGATGCCGAACGTCGGCCGGCTCGGCAGCGTCGCGTCGAAGAGATGGATCGGAAAATTGCTGCAGATGCCGCCGTCCGAGAACCAGACCTTCTCGCCGACGTGCAGCCACTCGCCAGGACGCTCGGGATCCGGGTCGTGACGCACGCGATACAACGGCACCGCCGAGAGCAGCAACGGAAACGCAAGGCTCATCCGCACCGGCACGATGATCGGCAGATCGGCCATTGCGCCGAGCCGGTATTTTCCGGCGAGCGGCCCATCGGCTGCCGGGCCGCCCGACGCGGCGACGAGATGATCGACGACTGCCGACGGAAACAGCGCCCGCCATTCGTCCGCGTCGAAGTGGAATTCATCGCTTTCCAGCGGAAAGCTGTACGGCCGTCCGTGACTCAGCGCTGTCGTCATGAGGCGCAGATCGATGCGGCGAAGGTGCGTCTCGCGCAAGGCGCGATCGGCCTTCGGGCCGGTCGCGCCGCCGCGCCAGAGATCGCCGAAGGTCAGCGGCACTTCGGCCGGACGATCGGCCAGCGCCTGCAGCGTCGCGTAGAGCCACGGCGTCAACGCATGGGCGCTGCCCATCCCGTTGCAGAGGCCGTAGCCGTTCGCCGGTATCCGTCGCGCGGCCACGAGCAGGATCCACGCCGCGAGCAGCAGCACGAACGCGACCGCGCCGAACAGCACGACGAGAGCGATCACCACGCCATCGGCGCCGCGCACGAGCGGCACCGCGACCGCGAGCGCGCACGACGCGAACGTGACGATCGCCGCGAACGGAAAGTTGGCGATCGCCGCGCCAAGCCAGCAAGCCGCGGCGCGCAGGCGATGGCGTGCGTCCGGCATCAGGCCCGCGGCGAAGAAATCGAACAGCGCGCGCGTCGACGGCTGCGGCTCGAACAGGCCGAACAGCCGCGTCGCGCCATGATCGTCGGCGGCCTCAGAGAGCAGCTCCGGCAGCCGTGCCAGCTTGTCGAAGCCGCCGGCGGCGCGTCCGTATTCCGCCGCCGCCGCAGCCGCCGCTGCAATCGCGCCGGCCGATGCGCCGCCGATGCTGCGCAGGCGGTAGTGCATCGCCAGAGTCGAGATCGCGGCGGGATAGACGATCCCGCTCGTGATGCCGCCCTTGAGGACGAGATCGCATTCGGAGGCGGTTTCGGCGCCGGCCGCTCCACGGGCCGGTTCGCGAGAGTCTTCCGTCATGACGCCTGCTCCTCTGCGTGTCGCACTGCGCGCCGCAACGGCGCGCTCGCCGGCGCAACGTCAAGGCGACGCTTCGCTGCATGCACGCCGTCGCGCGGCGGCGCTCACATTCAAGAACCGAGCAGGCCGAGTTTCCGTGCCACGGCGCGCACATTCGCCGTGGTCGCCTCGATCTCTGCGTCGCGCGGCGCGATGCGGGGCCGTCCATCCAGCGTGCAATCGATCGCGCGTTCGAGCAATGCCGAGTGCGCTTCGGCCAGCACGCGTGCGTCCTCGGGCGACAACGCGCCGCAGTGTTCGGCGGCGGCGATGAGCGCGGGCGTGCTGCCGTCGTCAAGCAGAGCCGGCTCGCGTGCGGCATGCTCGAGCACCATGCCCTGGAGCAGGAACTCGATATCGACGAGGCCGCCTTCGCCCTGCTTCAGGTCGAAGCGCTCCGCATCCGAGCGATCGCGCTCGGCACGCCACCGCTTGCGCATCGCCGTCACTTCCTCGCGCACTCGCGCACCGTCGCGCGAAGCGGAGAGGAGCGCCCTGCGCACGTCCGCGAAGCGTGCTCCGAGCGCCGCGTCGCCGGCCACCGCACGCGCGCGGACCAGCGCCTGCAGTTCCCAGGTCCAGGCACGCTCGCGCAGATAGGCCTCGTACGCATCGATGCCGAGGACGAGCAGGCCCTTGCCGCCGTCGGGACGCAGGCGCACGTCCACCTCGTAGAGCTTGCCCGCGCGTGTCTGCACGTCGAGCAGGTGCACGATGCGCTGAGCGAGCCGCGTGTACCAGCGCGCGCCGTCGATCGGCCGGGCGCCGTCGGATTCGTGCTGCGCCAGCGCGCCATCGTAGAGGAACACGAGATCGAGATCGGAACCGAAACCGAGCTCAAAGCCGCCGAAGCTGCCGTAGCCGATCACGGCGAACCCCGCTGTCTCGGCGGCACCTTCGCGCAGCCGCCCGTGTGCGGCGACGAGATCGCGCTCGGCGAGGCGCAGCACCGCGTTCAGCACGACTTCGGCGACGCCGGCGAGCGCGTGCGCCGCACCGGCGGCATCGATGCGCCGGCCGAGAAACGCAAGGCCGATGCGGAACAGCGCGGACTGGCGCACTTCCTGGATCAGCTCGATCTCGGCCTCCGGATCGGCGCCGTCAAGCGTGGCGAGCCTCCGCGCGAGCTCGGCCGCGACCGCGTCGCGGTCCGGCGGCGCGGTGTCGATGCGGTCGTCGAACAGGTCGTCGAGCAGCAGCGGATGCGCGATCACGCGCTCTGCAAGAAACGCGCTTGCGGAGAGCACTTCGCTGAGGCGCCGCAGCGCTGCCGGCTGCTCGTCGAGCAGGACGAGGTAGACCGAGCGGCGAGCGACCGTCTGCACGAGGCGCAGCATGCGCGCGAGGCAGCGCGAAGGCTGCGCGCTCGATGCCGCCGATGCGAACAGCAGAGGCAGCACACGATCGAGCCGCTCGCGCGAGCGAGCCGACATGTTGCGCAGCGCGCTCGAGGCGAGCAGCGACTCGATCTCGGCGGCCGCCTCGTCCGGCGGCGAGAATCCGGCCTCGGCGAGCGCCTCGCGATCGACGCCACCGCTCGCGATGCTGCGCCAGAGCGCGGTCCACGCCGATTCCTCGCGGCGCATCTCGGCGCGCGCGTCGTTCGCCATCAGCGCGGCAAATTCCTCGCTGACCGCGGCGCGGTGCACAGCAAGCTCCGCGGCGAGGGCGTCCCAGTCCGGCCAGCCCAGCGCGAGCGCGATGCGCTGGCGCACCAGCGCGTCGTCCGGAATTGCGTGCGTCTGCTGGTCGGCGAACATCTGCACACGGTTCTCCAGCCGGCGCAGGAACCGGTACGCCGCGCGCAGCTTGACCGCCCGGCTCGACGGAATGAAGCCGAGCTGCTCGCACGCTGCAAGCGCCGGCAGCAGGCCGCGCACACGCAGCGCCGGCTCGCGCCCGCCGCGGATCAGCTGCACGAGCTGCACGATGAACTCGATCTCGCGGATGCCACCCGGCCCGAGCTTGAGATCGTCGGCGAGGTCCTTGCGCGCGACCTCGGCGTCGATCAGCGCCTTCATCTCGCGCAGTCCGGCGAACGCGGAGTAGTCGAGATAGCGGCGGAACACGAACGGGCGCAGCGCGTCGAGGAGACGTGCGCCGGCATTGCGATCGCCGCCGACCGCACGCGCCTTGATCCACGCGTAACGCTCCCAGTCCCTGCCCTCGCGCTGGTAGTACTGCTCCATCGCCGCGAACGAAAGCGCCGTGCGGCCGGACTGGCCGAACGGACGCAGGCGCAGGTCCACGCGATACACGTAGCCGTCTGCGTCGCGCTCGGCGAGCAGCGCGACGAAAGCCTGGCCGATGCGCGCGTAATACGCCTCGGCATCGAGCGGCCGCGCGCCGTCGCTGATGCCGGGCTCGGCGAAGGCGAGCACGAGGTCGATATCGGACGAGAAATTGAGCTCTCCGCCGCCGAGCTTGCCGAGCCCGAACACGACCATGCGCTGCGCCGCACCGCTCGCGTCGCGGATCACGCCGTGGCGCGCCGCGACGCGGCGCTCGGCGCCGGACAGCGCGGCCTCGATGCAGGTCTCGGCGAGCACGGAGGCGCCGGCCAGCGTGGTCTCGACCGTGTCGAGATCGTTGAGGTCACGCCAGATGAGGCGCAGCGCCTCGCGCTGGCGGAAGCGGCGCAGCTCGGCCGCGAGCTCGGCCTCGGTCAGCGTGGTCGCGAACACGCCGGCACGGGCGTCGGCGTGGCGCGGGTCGCTCATCAGGCGCAGGAGGTCCGGCCCGAGCAGGGTCGGATCGCGCAGGAAGCTCTCGTAGGCGAAATCGCTCGCGAGCAGCACGCGCTGCAGGTGATCGTCCACCCCGGCGTCGTCGTAGAACGGCACGCTCGCGTCACGGCAGGCGGATTCGAGCCGCGACAGCCGCTCGTCGAGGAAGGCGGCGATGGAGCGCGGGAGGACGGCGTGCGGGGGAGCCTGCATGGGCTGCGCGATTGTAGACGAGCGCCGCAGGCCGGCGGCCGGCAGGCGACGTGAACGGATTTCGGTCGGCGGCACACCGCAGGCATCGTCGTTCGCGCGAAAGCCCGGCTCCGCCTCGAAACGACAGGCGCGTTCCGGACACGCAGGCTCGCGGCAGTGGCGTAAACTCCCGTCCGGGGGACCAGTCATGGCAGACGCTCCATCCGACGCCGTCACCACGGGCCAGCCGCAGACTGCCGACGAGCTGTTCGGCGCCGTCTACGAGCGACTGAAGGCGATGGCCGGCAGCCATCTCGCGCGCGACCGCGGGGGATCGACGCTGGATACTACGGCGCTGGTGCACGAGCTTTACCTGCGCGTCTCGACGCAGCGCGAGCTGATCTTCGGCAAGCCGGTGCAGTTCTTCGCCTATGCCGCGCGCGCGATGCGCCACCTCCTCGCCGACCGCGCCCGCGACCGCCTGCGCCTGCGTGCCGGCGGGGCGTGGATGCGCATCACGCTGACGGGCAGCGACGACCGCCTCGCGATCGACAGTGCGGAGCAGGCCCTCGCGCTCGACGAAGCACTGAAGAAGCTCGAAGCCGCCGACGAGCGTGCCGCGCGCGTCGTGGAGCTGCGCTATTTTGCGGGGCTGACGCCCGAGCAGATCGCTGAGGCGCTGGCCGTGACGCGCCGCACCGTCGACCGCGACTGGCGCTTCGCCCGGGCGTTCCTCAAGACCGAGATCGGCTGAGGCGCCGCGCCGATTCGCGCGGCGGTGTCGCAACTCGGCGCCGGACGGCGTTTCCTGCGATTGTCGCCTTCGCCAAGGGGAGCGCCATGACGACGAGCAGCACCGCACTTCGCGATCTCTTCGAGGAAGCGCTGGCGCTGGCGCCGGAGGCGCGCGGCGCATTCCTCGACGAGCACTGCCGGGACGCGGAGCTGCGCGCGCGCATCGAGCGCATGATCGCCGCCGATTCCGACGACGACGTCGTGCTCGAGCAGAGCGCCGACGCGGTCGCCCGCGTCATCGGCGAGACCGACGCCGTGCCCAGCCTCCCGCCCGGCACGCGCATCGGACCGTTCGAGCTGATCGAAATTCTCGGCGAAGGCGGCTCGTCGACGGTGTTCCGCGCGGCGCGCACAGTGGAAGGCGTGCGCCAGGTCGTCGCGCTGAAGCTGCTCCGGCGCAGCCTCTACTCGCGTGACGCGCAGCGTCAGTTCCGCCGCGAGCGGCTGGCACTGGCCCAGCTTCGCCATCCGGGCATCGCGCGGCTGATCGAGGGCGGCATCAGCGAATCGGGGCTCGCCTACATCGCCCTCGAGCTGGTCGAGGGCACGCCGATCACTGAGCACGCGCGCGCGCTGCGGCTCGACCTGCGCCAGCGCCTCAAGCTGTTCCTGCAGGTCTGCCGCGCGGTCGAGGCCGCGCACCGCGCGCTCATCGTGCACCGCGACCTCAAGCCTTCGAACGTGCTCGTGACCGCCGACGGCGACGTCAAACTGCTCGACTTCGGTATCGCCAAGCTGCTCGACGCCGACGACGAGACGCAGACGCGGCTGCCCGCGTTCACGCCGGCGTATGCGGCGCCCGAGCAACGCAGCGGCGCGCCGATCACCACGGCAACCGACGTTTACGCGCTCGGCGTGCTGCTCGGCGAGCTCGTCACGGGCCAGCGCCTCAACGACGGCTCGGGCCGGACGCCGTCGGGACAGATATCCCAGGACAGCGATCCCGGCGTGCTGCCGGCCGCGCCTGCCGTGACGCGGCGGCAGCTCCGCGGCGATCTCGACAATGTCGTGCTGAAGGCGATCGCGCCCGAGCCCGAGCGCCGCTACGTCTCGGCCGGCGCGCTTGCCGACGACATCGAGCGCCTGCTCGACCGCCGCCCGGTGTCGGCGCACCCGCCGTCGGCGTGGTACCGCGCGCGCAAGTTCGTCGCCCGCCACCAGGGCGGCGTTGCGATCACGGCGCTGTTCGCGCTCGGCATCTTCGCGGCGCTCGGCCTTGCGCTCTGGCAGGGCAACGTGGCGCGCCACGCCGCGCGCCGGGCCGACGCCATGCGCGATTTCATGATCTCGGCCTTTTCCGAAGCCGAGCCGAGCACGCCGCGCGCGGGACCGCCGAACATCGCCGAGGTCGTCGAGCAGGCGATCGTCAAGGCGCGCGGCGACGCGCAGATGAACCCCGGCGTGCGCGCCGAGCTCGTCTCGGAGCTGGGCGCCGTACTCGCCGCGCAGGGGCGCCTCGCGCCCGCGCGCGACGTGCTGCAATGGAACTACGACCGCGCTCGCGCCGACTTCGGCGACGGCGCGCACGAGACGCTCGCCGCCGGCCACCCGCTGGCCGGAACGATGATTTTGCAGGGCGACTACGCACCGGCACGCGCGCTGATCGACCGCCTGCTCGCGCACGCGCCTGCCGGCGATGCCAAGCTCGGCGCGGCGCTTCGTTTCGACTCCGCTCGTCTCGCGAGCAAGGAGCACGAGCTACGCCGCGCGAAAGCCGACGCGGACGAGGGACTGCGCCTCACGCGCCGGCTCGGCGACGACGACGCGCTGGCGCGCGCGCTCGCCGAGTACGGCAACGTCCAGCTTGCCGCGAACGACGTCGCCGGCGCGACCAAGGCCTGGGAGGAGCTGCTCGCGCTGCGCGAGCGGCGCTTCGGCCCGGCGCACGTCGATGTCGCCGAGGCGCACGCTGATCTTTCGCGAGCGTACCGGCGCGACGGCCGCCTCGACGAAGCCGAGCGCCACATCCGCGCCGCGCTCGCGATCGACGCCGCCGTGCTGCCGCCCGAGCACTGGCGCCGCTCGAATCATCTCAACGCGCTGATGATGGTCGAGCTGCAGCGGCGCGACTATCGCGCCGCGCTCGACACCGCGACCGAGGGCCTGCGCGTCGATCGCGCGATCTACGGCGACGGCGACCATCCCGAGATCGCGAACGACCTCAATTCGGTCGGCATGCTGCACGCGCTGCTCGAGGAGTGGCCGGCCGCCGTCGCGCCGCTGCGCGAATCGCTGGAGCGCACGGTGGCGAAGTTCGGCCCCGAGCATTTCGAAACCGCGGTGACGCGTTCGAACTACGGCGTCGTGCTCGCGCACGCGGGCAAGGCCGCCGAGGGCGAAGCCGAGATCGCCCACGCGATCGCTTCGCTGGAACATGCCGCCGAGCCGGATCTCGACGAGCAGGCCGCGACATGGGAGAAACTCGCGCGCATCCGGCTCGATCGCAGCGAAGCGGGCGGGGCGCTGTCGGCCATCGACCACATCGACGCGCTGCTTGCAAAAATCGGTACGCCCGGCGCGTACTGGGACGGCCGCGCCGCGATGCTGCGAGCGACCGCGCTGCTGCAGGAGGGCAAGGCCGGCGAAGCGCTCCGCCTTCTCGACGGCGCGAACGAGGCTCTCGAACGCTCACGCAATCCGGACACGCTGCTCCGCGTCGAAGTGCCGCTGCTCCGCGCTGACGCGGCGCGGACGGCCGGACGCGACGACGCCGATGCGCTGGCGCGCGAAGCCGCGAAGCGGCTCGCAGCGCTGCCGAATCCCCCACATCGCCTCGTCGCACTGGGAAGAACGCTCGCATCCGTGGGCACACCCTGACGACCGCGGCTCGGCCGGCCGAGTCGACGATCTTTACACGCCGTCATCACGCATTCGGGCGCCGGACGGCGTTCTGCGTTCAGGGAACAGGCGGCGGTTTCCCACCCACAAGGATGCGCCCGGCGCGGCGGCGGATCGGCCTCCACGATCCGCCGTCCGATCGCGCCCTTTTTTCGTCGCGGCGCGCCCCGCGTGAAATGTCCGACTCGGCCCCGATGCGGCGTTCTTCGCCAGCACCGCCGCGCCTCGAGAGGAGCCGCATCATGCCGAACACCGTCACGGCAACCCGTCTGCGCCGCCGGCCTCTCGCCGCGACGCTGGCCTTCGCGATCGCGTCGGCCGGCGGCTTCGGCATCGCGAGCGGCGCGCGCACCGCACCCGAGGCCCCGCGGCACCGCGAGCCCGTCGCCATCGAACGGTTTTTCCCGCCACATCGGCCGGAGGGCGGGCCGATCGTCACCGTCACCAACTGCAACGACAGCGGGCCCGGCTCGCTGCGCGAGGCGTACTTCAACGCCGTAGACGGCACGTTCATCGACCTTACCCAGCTCACGTGCAGCACGATTTCGCTGACGACGGGAGCCCTCACCGATTCGCCGTCCGCGGCGCGCGTCACTCTGCAAGGGCCGGGCAAGTACGCGCTGACGATCGAGGGCAATTACGCCGACCGCGTGCTGGTGCACAACGGCAGCGAGTTTCTGATCGCCAACTATCTCACGATCAAAGGCGGGAGTTATCACGGTCCGTACGGGGGCGGCTGCGTGTATTCCTCCGGCGACTTCGGGCTGCAGTACGGCATCATCACCGGGTGCTCGCTGACATCGAGCGGCACGGATCACGCCTACGGCGGCGCGGTCCACGCGAAGGCCAACGCGTTCCTCGTTGCATCGACCGTCTCCGACAGCAGCGCGCATGCGGTCGCCGCCAACAGCGCCGGCGGCGCCGTGTGGGGGTACAACGTGGGCGTCTACATCTGCACGGTTTCAGGCAGCACGGTGTCCGGCGACGGCAGCCACTACGCGCGGGGCGGCGGCGTGTTCGCGTTCGGCGACGCGGCCATCAAGTACTCCACGCTCTCCGGCAACGAAGCCGAGAGCGGTGGGGGGCTGTTCCTGTTCGGGGGCGCGACGAAGCCGATGCGCATCATCAACTCGACGATCTCCGGAAATCACGCGAGCGGAGCCGGCGGCGGCGTATTCGCCAAGTACCGCCCGCTCGAGATCTACAACAGCACGATCGCCATGAACACCGCCGAGTTCGATTTCGGCGCCGGCCTCTACGCATACACCGATGCCGACATCCAGAGCACGATCATCGCCGGCAACACGTCGCAGGACGGCCTGCAGGCGTCCGATCTCGGCGGCTCGTCGCAGGTCGACATCACCGGCGCGAACAATCTCATCGTGGCGTCGACGCTGCCGGTGCCGCCCGACACGATCAGCGCCGATCCGATGCTGGGACCGTTGCAGGACAACGGCGGCGCGACCATGACGCACGCGCTGCTGCCCGGCAGTCCCGCCGTCGATCACGGCAACAACGTCCACAACGGCCGCTACGAGCAGCGCCTGGTCGATCGCGATCTCGCGCCCTTCGGCTACGAGCGCGTGGTCGGCGCGAATGCCGACATCGGTGCCTTCGAGACCGGCGCGCCGGATCGCATCTTCATGGACACATTCGAGCGTTGACGGCGGCAGCGGAGGGCGGCGCGGCGCAGGTGCGCGCGACGGCACCAGAGACCCCGACTGCGCTAACTTATGCGTGCTCCGGAGATGCCGCGATGACCGATCCGACGCCGACGCTGCGCGAGCTGTTCGAAACCGCGCTCGCGCTAGCGCCGGCTCAGCGCGCCGAGTTCCTCGATGCGCGTTGCGCCGATCCCGCGCGGCGCGCGGCCGTCGAGCGGCTGCTCGCGGCCGATGCCGACGGCGGCGCGCGCCTCCTCGACGATTCCTTTGAACACCTGCTCGAGCGCGTCGGCGATCCCGAGCACGACACGGCTCCGCCGCCCGCCGGCACGAGCATCGGCCCGTTCACGCTGCACGAGAAACTCGGCGAAGGCGGCTCGTCGATCGTCTACCGCGCCGAGCGCGAGCAAGCCGGCGTGCGCCAGACCGTCGCGCTCAAGCTGCTCCGGCGCGGCCTCTATTCAGCCGACGAGCAGCGCCGTTTCCGCCGCGAGCGCCTTGCGCTTGCGCAGCTGCGGCATCCGGGCATCGCGCGGCTGATCGAGGGCGGCGTGACGGAGAGCGGCGTGCCGTACATCGCGCTCGAACTGATCGAAGGCGAGCCGATCACCGACTACGCGCGCGCGCGGCACCTCGACCTCCGCGCGCGGCTGAAGCTCTTCGTCGGCGTCTGCCGCGCGGTCGAAGCCGCGCACCGCGCGCTCATCGTGCACCGCGACCTGAAGCCCTCGAACGTGCTCGTCACGCGCGAGGGCGAAATCAAGCTGCTCGATTTCGGTATCGCCAAGCTGCTCGACGTCGACGGCGAGGACGGCACGCACACGCTGCACGCCGCGCTGACACCCGCCTATGCCGCGCCGGAGCAGTTCGGGTACGGTCCGATCACGACGGCGACCGACGTCTACGCGCTGGGCGTGCTGCTCGCCGAACTCGTCACCGGCCGACGCCGCGCGCATGGCGACACGCGCACGCCGTCGTCGAGCGTCCGCGACGACACCGATACCGCCACGCTGCCTGCGCCGCCGAGGAACACGCGCCGCCTGCTGCGCGGCGACATCGACAACATCGTCATCAAGGCGACCGAATCCGAGCCGGAACGCCGCTATGCCTCCGCGGGCGCGCTCGCCGACGACGTGCAGCGCCACCTCGACGGCCAGCCCGTGCTCGCGCATCCGCCCTCGCGCTGGTATCGCGCGCGCAAGTTCATCTCGCGCCATCGCGGCGGCGTCGCGACGACGGCAGCGTTCCTGCTCGCGATCTTCGCCGCGCTCACGCTGGCGCTGCGGCAGACGAACATCGCCCAGCGGCAGGCGCACTTGGCGCGCGAGCAGGCGGCACGAGCCGAAGCCGTGCGCGATCTCCTGGTCGGCATCTTCGACGCCGAGATTCCGACCGGCCCGCGCGGCGAAATGCCCGACACCGCCGAGCTGCTCGAGCGTGGCGCGGAGCGCGCGATGCACGACCTCGTTGCGACGCCTGCCGTCCAGAGCGATCTCCTCACCGCGCTCGGCCGCGTCTACGATCACCTCGCGCGGCCGGACAAGGGCGAGCCGCTGCTCGACGCGGCCGTCGCCGCGGCGAAACGCGTCACGCCGCGCGAGCCCGCCCTGCTTGGCGCCGCCATCAGCGAGCGCGGCGAGGTCGAGCTGGCGCGCAATCGCTTCGACGAGGCGATCGCGCGTTTTGACGAGGCTGCGGCGCTGCAGAGGGAAGCCGACCCGGCGGGACTCGCTCTCGCGGTGACGCTCGATCGGCGCGCGCTCGCCGAAAGCCAGACCGGCCGGCACGACGCGGCGATCGCCGATTACGAAGCCGCGCTTGCCATCCGCGAGAAACGCCTGCCGCCGGACGATCCCGAGATCCTCAACAGCTACGACGCGCTCGGCGCCGCGCATCTGCGCGCAGGCCATCCGGAGCGCGCCGCCGACCTGCTGCGCAAGGCGGTCGCCGGGGCGCAGGCGAAATTCGGCGAGCACCACGTCAAGACCGCGCACTACATGAAGAATCTCGCGATGCTGTACATGATGCAGCGCCGCTACGCCGAGTCCGCGGCACTGACCGAGCGCGCCGTGCGCATCGAGAGCGAGCTGTATCCGCCGGGCAGCCCCGACGTCGTGAACGGCCTCAACAATCTCGGCAGCCTGCAGCTGACGCTGGGGCGCCTCGCCGCGGCGCACGAGACGCTGACGAACGCGCGCGAGCGCAACCGCACCGCAGGGCTCGACGAGTCGCTCGGCCAGACTTTCGTGCTCGGCAATCTCGCACGTGTCGACGAGGCGCTCGGCGATCTCGCCGGCGCGGCCGCGCTGCTCGATGAGGCGAGACGCACCGCGGCCAAGGTCGTCGGCCTCGCGCACGCGCGCACGATCACGCTCGACCTGCAGGCGGCCCGCGTCGCCTTCCTGCGCCATCCGTCGCCGACGACGGCAGCGGCGCTCGAAAAGATCGCCGGGCCGATCGTCCAGCATCCGGAGAATCTCGCCCAGTTCCGCACGCGCAGCGAGCCCGAGGCGCGCTATGCGCTCGGCCTCGCGCAGGCGGCGCGCGGCGACGATGCCGCGGCCGGCGCTACCTGGCGTCAGGCCGTCGCCGCGCTGCCGGCCGAGCACGTCGATCCGCTGACGCTGCCGCTGATCGAGACGTATGCGCGTTTCGAGCTCGCGCACGGCGAGCGCGACGCCGCGATCTCGCTGCTGCGAAGTCGCATCGAGAGCGGCTCGCGCGAGCTGTCCGCCACGCATTACGGCATCGGCGCGTTGCACCTCGCACTGGCCGAAGCGATGGCCGGTGAGCGCACGGCGGACGCGAAAGCCGAGCTCGGCGCGGCCGAAGCCGCGTTCGGCGAGCTGCCGGCAGACCACCCGCTGCGCAGGCAGGCGGCACGCCTGCGCGAGCGGCTCCACTGAGAGGCCGGCGGCACGCGGCGTGCGCCGCCCCCTGTCTCACTTTTTCCCCGGACGGCGTTTTCTAGAGATAGCCGCATCCGCAGCCGCTCTGGGGAGAACCGCCATGTCCACGACAACGAATCGACGCGCCGCGCAACGCTGCCGCTGGCCGGTGTTGTGGAGCCTTTGCCTCGCCGGCGCTTTCGTCGCGGCCGAAGCCTCGGCTGCGATCACGGTCGGTCCCGATGCCGATCCCGCGTGCCAGTTCCACGACGTGACCTCGGCCGTGATCGCGGCCGACCAGTCGCCCGGCGTCGATCTCGTGCAGATTTCCGCCGGCACCTACACGGGCGTGTCGACGATCACCGTCGCGAGTGGTGACGATCTCATCGTCGAGGGCGGCTACGCCGACTGCAGCGCCGGCATCTCGACCGGCACGTCGACGCTGGATGCGGCCGGCGCGGTCATCCACGGCTCGCTGTTCCAGCACGCGGGCACGGGCCGGCTCGTGCTGCGCCACCTCGTGCTGCAGAACGGCGACGCGAGCGCCGGCGGCGGCGTCTACTCGGACGGCATCGGCGAGCTGGTGATTTCCGACGTGATGTTCTACTCGAACTACGCCGATTACGGCGGAGGGCTCTATGTCATCGGTGCGCCGAGCCCGCACAAGCAGGTCACGCTGATCGGTGCGAAGTTCAACAGCAACGTCGCGCGCGGCGACGGCGGCGGCCTGTATGCGATGTTCGCGGACATCACGATCGACAGCGCTCGCGAGAGTTATTTCCTCGGCAACCTCGCCAACGGCACGGTCGGCAACGGCGACGGCGGCGGCGCGTATCTGATGAACTCCAACCTGCACGCGCACACGCATGGCGTGCCAGGCTTTCCGTTCATCGGCTCGAATCTCGCGAACCGCTACGGCGGCGGCATCTATTTCGGCGCGAACGCGCAGCAGAACTACGAGCTCTACCTCGAGAACGACCGCGCCGACCAGCCGCTCGTCATCGGGGACAACGCCGCGCCGGCAGGCGGCGGCGTGTATCTCTACAATTTCTCCACGACTTCACAGATCTACACCTTCGTGCACTTCCGCAACACGATCTGGCGCGACAACACGGCGAACAGCGGCGCGGTCCTCTACGCCGACACCTTCGGCAGCAGTGCGTTCGCGGTCGGCACCATCGTGCACTTCGAGCAGACCCGCCCGGGCGATGCCACGCCGCCGTGCTCGCCGGGACTGCGCTGCAATGTCATCGAGGGCAACCTCGCCAACTCCGGCTACATCGTCAGTGCGTCGGCGGGTGGCAGCAGCGGATACACGATGATCGACTTCAACCGCGGCAGCATGCTCGGGAACGATACGGTTTCCGGAGGCGGCGGCCTGATCTTCGTCGGCAACGGCCCGCTCACCGTCACGAGCAGCCTGTTCGCGCAGAACTCGCTGTCGGGCGATCTGATGTCCGTCGTAGGCGGCAACCTGCGCTTCGCGAGCAGCACGGTGGCGCACAACATCTTCGGTGCCGATCAGCTGTTCACGGTGGCGCTGGTGCCCTCGACGCTTGAGATCCTGCACAGCCTGCTCGCGCAGCCGAACGATCCGGTCAACGGCTATGTCGTCGGCGCCGGCATTCCCGTGACGGTGCGCGACATCGGCACGGAAAACGTCACGATCTCCGGCACGAACGTGCAGAACCTCGCCGATCCGTTCGTCGACGCGGCGAACGGCGACTTCCACATCCGGCTGACGTCCTCGGCGGTCGATCGCTGGGGCGACAGCGGAGATCCTTCCGATCCGCCGCCGACCATCGACCTCGATGGCGCGACGCGGCCGTACGTATTCAACTCACCCGGCGAGCCGTACGATTTCGGCGCCTACGAAGCCGGCGCGGTCGTGGACGCGATCTTCATCAACGGTTTCGACTGATCTGCCCGATCCGGCGCCGCACCGATGCGGCGCCGGACCCCTTGTTCACGCCGATCCGTTCCTGCGCCGCGCGAGCCACGCGCCGATCGCGAGCAGCCCGGCGAGAACGCCGAGCGCAGGCAGTCCGGGACCGGGCACGGGCGCCGTTTCGGCCGGCGGCGGAATGACATCGTCGTCGTTGAAGATCGTGCCGATTGCCTCGGCGTCGCCGAGCGTTGCGTTGACAGGCGAGGAAAGGCGCACGAGGAACGTTTCGTCCGGTTCCGGCACGGTGTCGCCGATCACCGGCACCTGGAACACGAGCGAGGTCGCGCCGTTCGGGAACGTCAGCGTCGCCGTGGTCGGCGTGTAGTCCACGTTCGGCGTCGCGCTGCCGAGATCGGTCGCGACATCGACGCTGACGCTGCCGTCGGACGGCGCGCCGAGGCTCAGCGTGAAGCTCATCAGCGCAGTGCCGGCGTCGCCTTCGGCAAGGCTCGCGTCGGCGACGGACACGACCGGCAGGCCGCCTGCGCCGCTGCCGCCGAGAAGCCGCGCGACGAGGAACTGATCGTCGGCTCCGCGATCCGAACCCGCGATCACGATCGCACCATCCGCCTGCAGCGCGATCGCTTCGCCGAAAAGATCGTTCGGCGCATCGACGAGCCGCGCGCCGGCAGTGCCGAAGCCGGCATCGAGCGCGCCGTTCGGCGTGACTCGGAATGCGAGCAGCAGCGAGCCGTTGGTAAGGCTGATCGCGTTGCCCGCGACGACGATCGCGCCGTCGCTCTGGACCGCGAGCGCCCGGCCGAAGAGCTGCACGGCGCCCACGCTTGTCGCGCTCAACGTGGCCACGCCGCCCACACCGAAGCTCGCGTCGAGGCTGCCGTCGGCGAGCAGGCGCATCACGATCGCGTCCGACAGGCGGTGCCCGGCCGCGACGATGCGCCCGTCGGCCAGCACGCCGAGGTCCTCTATGCGCGTGTCGTCACCGAGCTCGGCGCGGCCGTCGCCGGCGAAGCTCGCATCCGGCGAGCCGTCGGCGCCGAATCGCATGATGATGCCGCCGCCGTTGTCGAGATGACCGCCGAGCAGCAGCTTGCCGTCCGGCTGCATGGCGGCAGCGTGCGCGGAGTTGCTGTCGGCACCCGCCGTGAAAAGGCCGTTATCGCCGAACAGCGGCGCGGGCATGCCGAGCGTGTCGAGCAGAAACCCTGCCGCGTCGATGCCGCCGCCGCCATCGGCGACGTAGCCGCCAAGGAAGATGCCCGACGGCGACGCGGCGAGCGCGATGCCGATGTCGTTGTCAGCGCGGCCGGTCGTCATCCAGCCGTCGCCGTGATTGCCGAAACTCGTGTCGATGCTGCCGTCGGCTTCGAGGCGCAACGCCGCGAAATCGTTCAAGGTCGGAATCGTGAAGCTCGTGCCGCCGACGACGATGCGGCCGTCGGCCTGCACGGCGACGCCGTAGGCCTCCTCGCCACTGCCCGCCACGTAGCCGTAGCTGACACGGCCGCCGTTGCCGAAGCTCGCGTCAGGCGAACCGTTGCTGTCGAGCCTGAGCACGCCGAAATTGCCGTCGATGACGTTCACGGACGTCGTGCCTGCAACGACGATGCGACCGCTCGCGTCGATGGCCACGCCTTTCGCCTGGGCACCGTTGTCCGGCATCGGATCGCGCACGAGGCCGCCGATGCCGAAGGCGGGATCGAGATCGCCGGGCGCGGCGGACGCCATCGGCGGCGGCGCGGCGAGCGCAATCAGCGTGATGAGCGGCAGTGCGCGCAGGTGCATGCGAGGTCTCCTGGTCGATTGCAGAAAATCCGTGGCGGCAACGCGCGCTCACGGTCCCGGGCAGGTCTGGGCGGCTGCACTGTCGAAGTCGTGCGCGAAGATCTGGTCGCAGGCGTAGGCGATGCAGGCCGAATACTCCGAGCTGTTGCCCGATGACGATGTCGCCGTGGCCGTGATGTACTGACCGTACAGCGACGCCGCGCTTTCGATCGGAATGTCGAAGGCGACGCTGCCGTTGCGCGGCGGTATCGAGGTGGCCCCGCTGATTTCGACGTCGCGATGGCCGAGATAGGTGCGCGCGCCGCCCTGGCCACCGGGGCCGCAGGCCGATCCCGAGAAAAGCTCGATGCGGTGCACGCCGTTCCAGCTCGACAGCACGCCGGTCACGCGCCCGGAGCGGCGGCCGCCGAATGCTGCTGAGAGCTCGGGGAAGTTCTGGTCGCAGTTCGCGTTGTCGCACGGGCCCGGCGGAAACGACGGGCCGTCGTAGTCGATGGGGTTCATGCCGGCGGGATCGCGCACGTCGACGTCGAAGGTCTGGTTCGCGTAGACGCGGTTCGCGCGCAGCTCGTTTCCGACCGTGCCGGCGAACAGGATCATGCCGCTGTAGGTGCCGTTCGCGATCTGGTTCTGCCAGATGCCGTTGCCGTTCGCGGTGCCGGCGACGAGGATGCCGTGCGTGTTCGGCAGCGCCGTGTCCGGCACGCACGGTGGCAGGCAGAACGCAAACGTCTTGACGCCTAACCGGTTCGACGCGATGAGATTCTCGTCGCCGCGCAGGTCGATTGCGGTCTCGTTGCCGGAGACGAGGTTCTGCAGCAGCACGCTGAGGTTCGCGTCCACGCGGATGCCGATGCGATGGCCATGCGCGGTGTTGCCGTCGGGGTACGTGCCGATCAGATTGTTGGCGACGACGTGGCCGGTGCCGCTGCCGCCGAGATAGATCCCGTAGCCGTTGCCGGCCGGCGGCGATTCGTGGCCCGAGATCGAGTTGCGCTCGGCAGGATCGAGCCCACCGATGTGGACCGCGCTCGCCGTGCCGCTCACATAGATGCCGTTGACGTTGTCGCTGCCGCCGAGGATCCCCGGCGAAAAGCTGCCGAAATGATTGCCGGCGATCACGTGGCCCGTGCCCGCCTGCAGCAGCACCGCATTGGTGAATCCGCCGAACATGAAGCCACGCAGCTCGAGCTTGACGTTCGGCCCGGCGCTGGTCGGCACGCGGAACGCATACGGCACCGTGCCGCCGCCGGCGATCGAGATGCGATAGGTCGCACTGTTGCTCCACGGATTCGCGTTCGGCTGCGCGCCGGGTTGCGTGAAGGCGTCGATGCGCATCGGCGACACGATGTCCGGATACGGCGTCGCCGGCAGCAGGAACGCACCGAAGTCGCCCGGAATCGCGAAGCGGATCGTGTTGAAGTCCGGCAGCGTGTTCGCGTCGAGAATCGCCTGGCGCAGCGACCCTGGTCCGCTGTCGCCCGAATGCGTGACGACCAGCTCGGTCACGTCGACCACGGCGGATTCGTACGCGCCACGATCGACCGCGCTGCCGACGAGGCGCGGCCCGCCGTCGATGTCGACCGCCGGCAGCCCGCCCGGCGGCGTGTTGAAACCGCTGTTGATCGCCGGTGACGACGGCTCGATCGGCCGGCCGCTCGCGTCGAGCTGCGGATCGACCCCGAGGTTGCCGGCGCTGTCATCGAGCGGCATCAACACGGTGCCCCAGATGTTGTGATACGCGCGGACGACCGGAACCGCGCTGGCGGCGCGCAGCGTGAAATCCTGACCAGCGCTGCCCCACAGGATGTTGTTGCTGACGTTGAAGACCGCCGTCTCGCTGTCCGGGGAGCGGAACAGCTCCAGACCATTGCCGTCGCTCGCGTCGATGAATGTGTTGTTGACGATGAAGGCGTCGGTGGCGAGCGCGATCGGCGACAGGCTCAGTATCGTGCCGTATCGCGCGCGCACGAGGTTGTTCTGGAATACGAGATCGCCGCAGCTGTTGCCGACGGCGAAATTGCCCGCTGTGGTGTCGACGATCGTGCGCCGCCAGGTCACCTCTTCGCCGTAGTCGAGGCAGGTCTGCGTGCCGAGCACGTCGAGGAATTCGGCCTGGTGAAAGCGCACGCCTTCGACGGTCATGCCGAGGCCGGCCTGGTAGAACAGCAGCTCGAGCACGCCGAGTCCGTCGATCACCGTGTTCGCCGGATCGACCGTGCGTGCCGTGCAGTTCCCGTTGTAGCCGCCGAGGATGTTGAGGCGGTTCGCCAGCACGATGGTCTCGCTGCCGTTCCAGGCGTAGGTCTGCGCGACGAGCCGCAGCGTCACCGTGCCGTCAGCCTGGAAGATCTGGGCCTGGTGCAAACCGTTGACGAGATCGGCCAACGTCTGCACGCAGATGTCGAGCGCGGCAGCGGGCCGCGGCCAGGCGAGGAAGGCGGCGAGCGCACAGCCGCACAGGCGGCGTGCCGCGCGGAAAAGGAACGAATCGCCCATGGCGCGTCTCCCCGAAGTCCGTTTGCGCACTCCCGAACCCGCCAGCGCGCCGAAACGAACGCGCCGGCGCAGCGCCCGAGCGCGTTCGTTCGCGCCCGCTTGCGGGTTCGGGGAGGCATGCCGAACGGAGCCACACCGTGACCACTGCGAGCCTCGCCCTCGCGCCGTGCTGGCCCGCGCCACGCCGGCTGCGTGCTATAAGTCCGTCGATGTCCGCGGCGGCCGACAGCACCGGCGAATTGCTGCGCCGGATCCGTGCCGGCGACCTCGACGCGCGCGAGCGGCTGCTCGCGCGGTATCTGCCGATGCTGCGGCGCTGGGCGCACGGCCGGCTGCCACGCCACGCGCGCGATCTCGCCGACACCGACGATCTCGTGCAGGTGACGCTGCTGCGCGCCGCGAATCATCTCGACCGCTTCGAATACGACGGCGCCGGCTGCTTTCTCGGCTATCTGCGCCAGGTGCTGCTGAACGCGCTGCGCAACGAGATCCGCCGCTCGGCGACGCACGCGGGCGTGCCGGCCGAGCCGGACAGCTTCGTCGACGAGGACGCGATGACGCCGCTCGAAGCCGCGGTCGGCCGCGAGCGCGTGCGGCACTACGAGGCGGCGCTGGCGACGCTGCCGCGCCGCAGCCAGGAGCTGCTCGTCATGCGTATCGAGTTCGGCCTCGATTACGAGGACATCGCCGACGAGACCGGCCAGAGCCGCGACGCCGTGCGCATGGCGATCAAGCGCGCCGTCGCGAGCCTCGCGCGGGCCATGGAGAACGGCGATGGGGCGCGCTGATCCTGCGGTCGAGAAACTGATCGAGCGCATCCTCGATGCCGAGCCGGCCGACGACGCGCTGCTCGATGCCGCGCGCGGCGTCGACGCGCGCCAGGTCGAGGCGCTGCGCACGCTGTCCGACATCGCGCGCGCGTTCCGCGGCTTCGACGCGCCGCCACGGACGCCGGTGCTGTTCACGTGGGGTCCGCTCGCGGTGCACGAGAAAGTCGCGAGCGGCGGCGCCAGCGATGTGTTCCGCGCCTTCGATCCCGGCCTCGGCCTTCCGGTCGCGCTGAAACTTTTGCGCCCGCGCGAGAGCGCGCCGCTCGCACGCACGTTTCTCGACGAAGCACGGCACCTCGCGAAAGTGCGCCATCGCAACGTCGTCAGCGTGTTCGGCGCCGCGGTGCACGACGGGCGGGCCGGCCTCTGGTGCGAATGGATCGAAGGCCGAAGCCTCGCCGCGCAGGTCGCGGACGAAGGCCCGCTCAGCGCCGAGGAAGCCGTCGTGGTCGGTCGCGCGCTGTGCCGCGCGCTCGGCGCCGTGCACGCGGCCGGGCTGCTGCACGGCGACGTGAAACCCGAGAATGTGCTGCGCGAGCGCGGCGGCCGCATCGTGCTCGCCGATCTCGGCGCCGGCGGCGAACCCCGGCAGGTCAACGCGCTGCTGCGTACCGCCGCGACCGCCGCATGGCTTGCGCCCGAAGTCCTGGACGGCGCGTTGCGCACGCCGCAACAGGATCTCTATGCGCTGGGCGGGTTGCTGCAGTTTCTGCTGGACGGCCGAACGCCCGATCCGGCGCGTCCCGGCGCGACCCTCGCGCGCACTGACATTCCCGAAGCGCTGCGTGCCGTGATCGCACGCGCGCGCGACGCCGATCCGGCGCGACGCTTCGGCGACGCCGCCGAGATGGAGCGTGCGCTGGCCGCCTCGGTGCACGCGCGCCAGGAAGCGCCCGCCGTGCCGCTTCCGCGACGCCGTGCGCTCGCCGTCGGCGCACTCGCGACCCTCCTCGCGAGTGCCGCCGCCGGCTTTTTCTGGCTGCGCGCGCCGCCCGCTCCGCCGCGTGCCGATGTCGAGCTCCTGCTGCAGCGTGACGCTTCGGTCTCGGCGATCGCCGACGGCACGCCGGTCGCGCTCGGCGACAGGCTGGCGTTCGCGATCACGAGCGCCGAGCCGCTCTGGCTCTACGCGTTCAACGCGGACGACGCCGGCTTGCTGACGCGGCTTTTTCCGCTGCAGGGACTCGAGGCGACGAATCCGCTGCCGGCCGGACGCACGGAGATTCCCGGGCGCGCGCAGGGACGGATCCTCCGCTTCGAAGTCTCGTCGAGCGCGGCGGCCGAGGAATTCCTGCTCGTCGCGGCGTTCGCCCCGCTTGCCAGCCTCGACGCGCTTGCGGCAGGTGACGAATTCACCGCGGCGGACATCCGCACACGCAGCGTCGGCCGTGCCGTGCCCGCCATGCCGGGCGCGACGAACACGCGCCTCGACGCGCTCGCGGCCGAGCTCGCCGGGGCGGAACGCGTGCGCGTCTGGCGCTATCGCCTGCCGCACCGCGACTGAGCCGCGACGCTTCGCTTCTTCCGACGACGTCACGCCGGCACGACGGCGCCGCGCGCTATGCTGGCGCGGCCTTGGGGAGAGGTCGGCGATGATCGGGACACGAGCGGCTCGTCAGCGGTGTCTGTTCGCGGCGGCGCTCGGCGCTGCGCTCGTCTTCGTCGGCGCGCGCGCGGATCCGGTCGAAACGGCGGATGACACCGCCGAGATTGCGGCGATCGAGCGGCTGCTCGCTGCGGGTCAAGACTCCGACGCACTGGCGCGCGCGCAGGTGCTGGCGCAGCCCGCGCGGCTCGCGACGCTTCCTGCGGAACGGGAAGCCGACATCCAGCTCGTGCTGGCGCGCGCGCTCGACCGGACCGAGGTGCAGCATGAAGGCGTGATCACCGCGACCACTCGCGTGCTCGCGCTGCTCGGGCCGGAACGTGCAGATTCGCCCGATGCCATATCGGCACGCCAGCTCCGCGGTGTCGCTAACGCACGGCTGCGCAACCCCGAGGACGCGCTGGCAGACTTGATGTTCGCCGTGCACGCGACGCGCGAGCGATACGGCGCCGACAGCATCGAGCACGCCGACGCGCTCTACGATCTCTCGCTCGCGCAACGCAGTGCGGCCGACTACGGCGGCGCCATCACCTCGCTGGAAACCGCGCTCGCGGTCCGCCGCAAGGAGACGCCGCGGAATCCCGTCGCGATCGCACGCGGGCTGATCCGGCTCGGCCAGACGCAGCGCATCAGTGGCGATCTCGAGCGCGCGGAGGCGAACTATCGCGAAGCGCTCGCGCTCGACGAAGCCGCGCCGGACCCGACCGGCCGCAACGGCGCCGTCGTGCTGTACGCGCTCGGCAATCTCTATCGCAACCGCAACGATCCCGATCGCGCGATCGCATATTACGAGCGCGCGGCGCCGGCGTTCGAGAAGGCCTACGGCGCCGACTCGCCCATGCTGAGCGTCGTGCTCAACAATTACGGAAATGCCGAGAGCCTGCGTCCCGGGCGCGGCGACGCGGCGATCGCACTGTTCCAGCGCGCGCTCGACATCGCCGAGCGGACGCACAGCCAGGACCCCGGCCATTACATGCCGATCGCGAACATCGCGATGGTACGCATCTGGCAGGGCCGCTACGTCGAAGCCGAAGCGGGATTCCGACGCGCGCTCGAGCGCTTCGGCAACGCGCCGGCCGGCGCCGAGACGACGCCGCTGTTCTCGCAGCACGGCCTCGCCGCGGCGCTGTGGGGCCAGGGCCGGCACGCCGAGGCGTTCGCCTCGGCAGCGGAGGCCGAAGCGACGCGGCAGGCAGCCGTGCGCGAAGTGGCGACCGGGCTTTCCGATCAGCAGGCGCTCGCGTTCCAGGAGCAGGATTACGCGACACTCGATCACGCGATCGCGATCGCGCTGGACAGCGGCGATGCGACGCTGATCGAGCGCGCGTGGTCGCTCGCGATCGGCGCGCGCGGACAAGTCACCGCGATCCAGGCGGCCCGCCTCATGCAGGCGCGCGCGAGCAAGGACGCGAAGCTGCGCGCGCTCTGGCAGGAATGGCTGGACGCAAGCTCGGCGCTGGAGCGAGCGCGCGTCGGTGCCGACGCCCCGGCGCGAGCGAATGCGCGCGCGCGCCTGGAGCGCGCCGAGCGGCGCCTCGCGATGGCGTTGCCGCAGGCACGCGAACTCTCGACGCGCGCGATCGGCCTCGACGAGCTGCGCCGTGCGCTGCCGCCGGATACGGCACTGATCTGGCTGCACGATCTCGAACATCAGAAGCCCGGCGATTTCGCCAACGCCGCCGTCGATCTCGAAGATCCGTCGACCTGGGCCTTCGTGCTGCCGCCCGGCGGCGGGCGCGTGGTGGCAATCGAGCTCGGGCCCGCGTCGGTCGTCGCCGGCGAGCTCACGCAGTGGCTCGCCGCGATGGCAAACCCTGCGAGCGGCACCGATCTCGTGCGCCTGCGCGGCGCGGCGCTCGCGGCACGCGTGTGGGCGCCGATCGCGAAGGCGACGACGGCACATCGCATCTTCGTCGTCGCCGAAGGACCGCTGCTGCGCCTGCCATGGCCCGCGCTGCCGGAGGGCGAAGGTTATCTCGTCGAAAGCGATCGCGTGTTCCACGTGCTGAACGACGAGCGCGAGCTGCTCGCTCCGCCCGCACGGCCGCGCGCGCGACATGCCTTGCTGGCCGTCGCCGATCCCAACGGCGATGCGCTCGGTGCGGCCGCCGCCGGAAATCGCGAGTGCGCCGATGCGCGCACGCTGCCGGCGCTGCCCGGCGCGCGCCGCGAAGTCGCGCGCTTACAGACGCTGCTGCGCGACAGCGATGCCGCGGCGTCCGTGCTCGCCTTGCTCGGCGAGGCCGCCAGCGAAGCGCGCTTCCGCCGAGAGGCGCCGGAGGCGAGCCTAGTCCATCTCGCCACGCACGGCATTGCGGCGGACACCGGATGCACCGGCGCCGGCACCCGAGGCCTGAGCCTCAGCGCCGAGCCCGCAGCGAAGCCCGCCGCGCCGACTGCGCTGGTGCTCGCAACTCCCCGCGACGGTGCACTCGGCAGCGCCGACGACGGCCTGCTCGGCGAGCTCGAGATCGCCGCGCTCGATCTGTCGGCCGTGCAGTGGGCCGTGCTCGCCGCGTGCTCGACTGCCGCGGGCGCGACGCATCCGTACGAAGGCCTGTACGGGCTCGCGCGCGCGTTCCGCCTCGGCGGCGTGCGTACGGTTCTGCTCAGCCGCTGGCCCGTTGACGATGAAGCGACCGCGGAGTGGAGCGAAGCGCTCTACCTCGCGCGCCTGCGCGACCGCGCCGACACGCCCACCGCCATGCAGCGCGCACAACGCGCCGTGCTCGCCGCGCGCCGCGCGCAGGGGCGCGGCGATCATCCGTGGTACTGGGCGGGCTTTTTTGCGCTGGGGGATTGGCGGTAGGGCCGGGATTGGGGATTCGGGATTCGGGATTGGAAAAGATTGGGCACGCTACGGTGCGGTGTTCCAGGCGTCCCTTCGCTTCAGCCCTCACGCCGCGCGGTCGGCAACACCGAGTATCTCCGCTGCGGCCCACTCGCCGGTCTCGACGCCGCCTTCCATGAAACCCTGGTTGTCGAACGCGCAGTGTTCGCCGGCGAAGTAGAGGTTGCCGACGCGCTCGCCGATCGCGCCGCGGATCGTCGTCCACTGGCCGGGCGTGAAGCAGGCGTAGCTGCCGAGCGTCCACGGATGGCTCGGCCAGTGGAAGCGCGCTTCGCGGGCACCCGTACGCGCAGCGGAAATGTCGGGAAAGAGCGCTTCGAGCTGGCGCGTCGCGGCGTCGGCCTGCATCTTCGGCGTGCCCTCGCCGATCTCGATGCCGTGCCGGCCGCCGACGAAGTTGGTGAGAATGCCTGCCGCGCCGGGCTGCATGCGGCTCGTTTCCCAGGTGGTCTGCAGCGGTAGATCGGTGTACGTGCTGCCCCCGCTGCGATGGCGTGTCCACCAGATGCGTTCGTCGAAGCCGATCATCAGTTTCGCGTTCGTGCCGTAGCCGAGCTCGGCGATCGCGCGGCGCTTCGCGGCTGGAAGGTCGGCATCGATGCGCACGCGGCGCAGCGTCGTGAACGGGACCGCCAGCACGACGCGCCGTGCGCGCGTCTCGAACGCGCCGGCGCCGCGCTTGAAGCTCAGCGTGTACGCGCCGGACGCGTCCTGCTTCACCGCTTCGAGGATGCAGCCGGTCTCGATCGATGCGCCGAGCGCGGCGCCGAGCCGATGCGGCACCTGGTCGTTGCCGCCGCGCACATGGAAGCGCTCGTCGCTCTCGCCGAAGATCCTGAACACCTCGGTGCCGGGATCGATGAAGGTGAGGAAATTGAGCGCGGACTGCTCTTCGCACTCGAGCCCCATCTCGGTCGTGTACGCGACTTCGATCAGCTTGCGCAACCATCCCGACGCGCCGTTCCGGTCCAGCCACGCGCTCATCGATTCGCGGTCGAGCGCTTCGACGCCGCCCGGCGTCGCGTAAGTGATTTCTTCGTCCGGAAGCGTTTCGGCATCGCGTGCGATCGCGGCTGCGAGCGGCGCGAACTCGCGGACGATCTCGTCCTCGCCGTAGCGGCGGCCGTCGCAGAACCAGATGTCGCCGGCGGATGCGGTCGGATCGGCCGAGAGATCATCGAGCACGAGACCGAGCTCGCCGGCGAGCGTGCGGATGCGTGTGTGACCGGTGTCGATCAGCTCTCCGCCGAGCTCGCAGACCTGGCCGTCGCCGAAGTGGCCGGTCAGGCTGAACATGCGGCCGCCGATGCGCCCCTGCGCTTCGAAAACGCGAACGGCAACGCCCGCCTGGCGCAAGCGATAGGCGCAGGCAAGTCCGGCGATGCCGGCGCCGACGATGACGACTTCCTCGCGAGAGCGCTCGCGCGGCATCGGCATGCACGCCGGCAGCGCAAGAGCGGCCGATGCCGCGAGCGATTCGCGCAGAAAGCGCCGTCGCGCGCGGTCGAAGCGCAGCTCGCGCTCGCGCGCGATCGCCTCGTCCAGCGGTTCGCCAGTGGCGCGCGCATGGCGCGCGATCGCAGCGGCGCGACGCAACAGGTCGACCAGCGGTGTACGAGCCATGCGTCTCCCCTCGCCCCGGCATCCCCGGCGGGAAGCGTACCGCGGGAGCGGCCCCGGCGTCAGTCGAACGGCGTGGCGCCTTCGGCGAGCAGGCGCTCGAAGCGCGGATCGCCGCGGAGCGCGTCGAAATCGGGATCGAGGCGGAACCGCTCGGAGGTCATGTCGCTCGGATCCTTCAGGAGGCGCTCGACGGCGGCGATGGCGCCGTCGCGGTCGTCGAGGCGCGCGAGCGTGCGCGCCAGCGCTTGCTGTCCAATGACACCGTTCATCGCGTCGTTCGCGAGCGGCCCTTCGCTGAGCCGGTGCGCGTACTCGAGCGCGCGCTCGCGATCGCCGAGACCGGCGTGCGCTGTCGCGAACAGCATCAGCGCTTCGGGTTGTGGATGCGGCGCCGCTGCCGCCTCGCGCAACAGGTCCGCTGCGGCCTGATAGCTCACGCGCGCGCCGGCCGCATCGCCGCTCCAGCGGCGGAAGTCGCCGATCGAGAGCTCGAGCTGCGCGCGCTGGAGCCGATCCCACTCCTCGAGCGGCGACGAAGCGCGCAGCGCCTCGAACCAGGCAAGCCCTTCGGCGAACCGGCGCCGGTACGCGTATTGCGCGCGACGCTGCAGCAGCGTGCCGCCGGCGGCGTCGACGGATGCCGGCACGAGGCGCAGCTCCGCATCGGCGCGATCGAGCTCGCCGAGCGCCTGCAGCTTGTCGGCTTCGCAGAGGACCAGCACCGGATCGTTGCCCCAGATCTCGCGCATCGCACCCACGACGTGCGCCGCTTCGGCGGGACGGTGCGCGTAGAGGAGCGTTTCGGCGATGACGGCGACGTTCCCGCGCGACAGCGGATCGAGCGCCTGCGCCTGCCTGAAATACCCGAGCGCTTCCTGCCAGCGGCCGAGCCGGCGCGCGACGAACCCGAGCGCTTGCAGCACTTCGATGTTGTTCGGCCAGCGCGCGTGCAGCGACTTGAGCTCGCGCTCGGCGCCCGCGTAGTCGCGCTCGACGTAGTGCGTGTAGTCGGCGTGCGCGAGCTGCACTTCGGCCAGCTCGGGCGCGAGCGCCATCGCCGCGTCCAGCCCCTGGCGTGTGCGTTCGAGCTGCGCCGGATCGCTGTCGCCGAAACTCATGTTGGCATCGATCCGCACGCGCAGCGCCCATGCGAGCGCGAACTTCGGATCGAGCGCGATGGCCCGGTCGAGCGCCGCACGCGCCTCCACAAATCCGGCCTCATCGAAATCGTGGTAGGCGACCAGCGCGTGCAGATAGAGATCGTAGGCCTTGCCGTTCGCGGTCGGCTTCGCGGCGAGCGCGCGGCTCTCGCCCGGCGTGATCTTCGCGGCGAGCACCGTCGCGATCGAGCCGGCGATGTCATTCTCGACCGACAGCACGTCGTCGAGCGGCCGGTCGTACGCCTCGGCCCAGAGGTGATCGTCAGTCGCGGCGCGGATCAGCTGCACGTTGACGCGCACCTTGTCGCCGGCGCGCTGCACGGTGCCTTCGAGGATGTTCGCGACGCCGAGCCGCTGCGCGATCTCGGCGAGCGTTCCCGGCTGCTTCGCGGCCTCGACGGCGGAGGTGCGCGAGATCACCTTCAGCGAGCCGATCTTGGCCAGGCGCGTGAGGATCTCGTCCTGGATCGCATCGGCGAAATAGGCGGCGTCCGCTTCGGCGCTGAGATCCTTGAACGGCAGCACGGCGATCGACGGCACCGCCGCGACGGGCGCGCGATCCTTCGACGTGCGCGCGATGCCGAGGCCGATGGCGGCGATGGCGACGACCACTACGATCGCAACGATCGCGAGGCCGGCGCGAGCGAATGGCACGCGACGGAGCAGCGCGGCAGGCACCGCACCGGGCTCGCCGCCGGCCGCGGCCGCGCCGTCGGCACGCAGCCGATAGCCGACGCGCGCGATCGTCTCGACGTGGAACGAACGTGTGCCGTCGCCGCGGTCGGCCAGCGCGCGCAGCCGCGACATGCAGCGGTTGATCGCGGCTTCGCCGACGACGCGGCCATCCCAGCAGCGTCGGATCAGCTCGTCGCGCGACACGACCGCGCCGCGTGCGCCGGCGAGCACGACGAGCACCTGCATGACGCGCGGCTCGACGTGACTATTCCGTCCGCCGCGGACCACCTCGCTGGTCGACGGACGGATCTCGAGATCGCTGAGCGTGAAGTCGCGCTCCGCCGACAGCCGGACCGACTCGGGCCTCGCGAGCGGCGGCAGGTCGCGCGTCATCAGCGATCCATCCGGAAATCATCGGCGAATCGCACGCGTTCCGGTGTTTCGGGGCGCGCGCAGATCGTGCCCAATGGCCGATGCGACCGGTGATATCGCCGCGCCGAACGCACGGACGCAGGAAGCGCCGTAGTCATGGCTGAATCCCGTCCTCCCCACGGGACCATTCTAGCGGCGAGCGCGCCGGCAGGCGAAGTCAAAGGAGGAAAATTCATGCGCCATGCCATTCATGGAATCGGAATCGCGATCCTGGCCCTCGCGGCAGTCCGTGCCGAGGCCGCGGATCACCGCGTGAGCGTCGGCGGGGCCAGTGTCCGGTTCGACCCGCCGGACATCACGATCAACGTCGGCGACACGGTGACCTGGGTCAGCCAGAGCCCGCAATCGCACAACGTCCACGCGAACGACGATTCGTTCCGCTGCGCGGCCGGCTGCGACGGTCAGGGCGGCAGCGGCGGCCCCCGGCCAGGCCCCTGGACGGCCACCGTCGCGTTCACCCGCACGGGCGTCTACGGTTACCGCTGCGATCCGCACGCGGATTACGGCATGCGCGGTGTCGTGCGCGTCGTCGAGGGTGGCGGGGGCGGCGGGGACGGCGACACGACGCACGTGCCGATCACCTCCGGCTTCACCGGCGCCTGGTACGACCCCGAGCAGAGCGGCCACGGCATCTTGATCGAGGTCCTGCCCGGCAACCAGCTGCTGGCATGGTGGTTCACCTTCAATCCCGAAGGCACGCAGCAGGCGTGGTTCGGCAACGTCGGCTCGATCGACGACGACACCGCGACCGTACCGGCGCTGCAGACGGAGGGCGGGCGCTGGATCCCGAACTTCGATCCCGCCAACGTCACGCAGCCCGCGTGGGGCACGCTCACGTTCCAGTTCACCGACTGCAACCACGGCGAAGTGACGTTCGATTCGGCGATGCCCGGCTACGGTTCCGGCCACATGAACCTCGTCCGGTTGACGCAACCCGCAGGCGTGACGTGCCCGTGATCGGCGCAGCCGGGCGGCGGCATCGGTCGCCCGGCTGTTGTCGGTCGCCGAGTCCAGAGCGTGCGTGATGGCGCGCCCGACGCGTGTTGCGATGCGCGGGCGAAACCCTCTTGAAAGCCCGAAGCGTCATTCCTAGATGTCGCTCGCCGGCGCCCTGCGCCGGCGTCGAGGGGCGTCGCCCCACGGGACGCCTCTTCGTACCCATGTTGCTTTCACGAGGATATGGCTATGAGGACGACACTCGACTTTTCCCCACTGTTTCGCTACGGCATCGGCTTCGACAGGGTCTTCGACCTGCTCGACAGCGCAAGCCGCATCACGGCCATCGACAACTGGCCGCCTTACGACATCGTCAAGACCGGCGATGACACGTACCGCATCACGATGGCGGTCGCGGGCTTCGGACGCGACGAGCTGACCGTGACGCACCAGCCCAACCTGCTCGTCGTGTCGGGCGAGAAGTCCGGCCAGGACGAAGGCACCTACCTGCATCGCGGCATCGCCGGCCGCGCGTTCGAGCGCCGCTTCGAGCTCGCCGACCACGTCGAGGTGAGCGGCGCCAGCATGGACAACGGCCTGCTCCGCATCGAGCTCAAGCGCGAGCTGCCCGAAGGCATGAAGCCGCGCCGCATCGCGATCGAGGCGGGCGACGAGCGGTCGCGCGCCGCCTCCGCGGACGCGCCGCGCCAGCTCGAAAAGCAAGCCGCCTGAACCTGCCCGGCAAGGCCGCGGCGCGGGGACGCTCCCCTCGCCGCGGACCTGCGCTTCGCGCGCACGTCCGCGTGCGGCGTGCGCGCGCATTTTTCCCGAGGATCGCTGATGAAGATCGCCCAGATCGCTCCCCTGATCGAGCGTTGCCCGCCGCGGCTCTACGGCGGCACCGAACGCATCGTTTCCTATCTCACCGAAGAGCTCGTGCGTATGGGGCATGACGTCACGCTGTTCGCCAGCGGCGACTCGCTGACCAGCGCCGAGCTCGTGCCGTGCTCTCGCGTCGCGCTCCGCCTCGACGAATCCGTGCGCGATCCGCTGCCGTACCACGTTGCGATGATGGAGGAAGTCCGCCGCCGCGCCGACGACTTCGACGTGCTGCATTTCCACATCGACCTGCTGCATTTCCCGCTCGTGCAGCCGTTCGTGCGCCGCACGCTGACGACGCTGCACGGCCGGCTCGACCTGCCGGACCTCACGCCGTTCTACGCCGCGTTCCCATCGACACCGGTGGTGTCGATTTCCGAAGATCAGCGCCGGCCGCTGCCGCACGCGCACTGGGTGGCGACCGTGCTGCACGGCCTGCCGCGCGACCTCCTGCCCTACCGGCCGCGATCGGATGGCTATCTCGCATTTCTCGGCCGCATCTCGCCCGAGAAGCGCCCCGATCTCGCGATCGAAATCGCGACACGCGCCGACCGGCGCCTGCGCATCGCGGCCAAGGTCGACACGGTCGACCGCGCCTACTGGAACGAGGTCATCGCCCCGATGGTCGACGCGAATCCGAACGTCGAATTCATCGGCGAGATCGACGAAACCCGCAAGGCGGAATTCCTCGGCGGCGCCGATGCGCTGCTGTTCCCGATCGACTGGCCGGAGCCGTTCGGCCTCGTCATGATCGAGGCGATGGCGTGCGGCACGCCGGTGATTGCGTTCCGGCGCGGCTCGGTGCCCGAGGTGATCGAGAACGGGCTGACCGGGCTCATAGTCGACTCCACGGACGAAGCGGTCGAAGCGGTGCGAAGACTCGCGACGCTCGACCGCGCGAAAGTGCGGCGGCGCTTCGAGGCACGCTTCACCGCCGAGCGCATGGCGCAGGATTACCTCGAGGTCTACCGGTCCCTGGCCGACGACCTCGGCACCACGCCGCGCCCCACCGACCGCACGCGCCTGCACGCCGTCGCCGTAGCATGACGCGATGACCGACGCGCGGCCGAACACACAGGCACCACCCGCAGGGAGCTCCGCGCCGCTCGCGGAGTTCTTCATTCCGGCAGCATCGTCGCTGCAGGAACGGCGCGCGCGCACGCTCAAGCACGCCGACACGTTCGCGGTGTTCGATCCGAACGGCGACGCGCTTTCGGGCGCCGGCAGCGCCGACGGCATCTACCACCGCGACACGCGCTACCTCTCGCATCTGCAGCTCGCGATCGACGGCGCGCGGCCGATCCTGCTGAGCTCGACGCTGCGTGACGACAACGCGACGTTGACTTGCGACCTCACCAATCCCGATCTCGCCGGCGCCGACGGGCAGATCGTCATGACGCACGATCTCGTCCATCTGCGCCGCTCGCGATTCCTCTGGAACGCGACCTGCTTCGAGCGCCTGGCCGTGCGCAACTTCGACGTGCACGTGCGCGAGGTGCGCATCGAAATCGCGTTCGCCGCCGATTTCGCCGACCTGTTCGAGGTGCGCGGCGCCGAGCGCCGGCGGCGCGGCGAGCGGCACGCGCCGGAAGTCCGGCACGATCACGTCGTGCTCGCATACACGGGCCTCGACGGCGCGCGCCGCGAAACCGTGCTGAGGTTCGATCCCGCGCCGTCTCTGCTGACGGCGGAGCGCGCGGTGTTCCACATCGAGCTGGCGCCGCAATCGGCGCGGCAGATCTTCTGCGAGATCCGCTGCGGCGCCGTGCCGGGTCCACTGCCGCGGCCGGGCCGCGCATTCTTTACCGCGTTGCGCGACGCGCGGCGCGCGCTGCGGCTCTCGTCCGGCCGCGCGGCATCGATCGCGACCTCGAACGACATCTTCAACGAAGGCATCCGGCGCAACGTGTCCGATCTCTACATGCTGATCACGGACACGCCGGAAGGTCCGTTTCCGTACGCCGGCATTCCGTGGTTCAGTACCGCGTTCGGACGCGACGCGCTGATCACGGCCTTGCAGATGCTCTGGCTCGATCCCGCCGTCGCGCGCGGCGTGCTGCGCCATCTCGCGCGGCGCCAGGCCACGCGGCACGACGCGGCCGCCGACGCCGAGCCCGGCAAGATCCTGCACGAGGTGCGGCACGGCGAAATGGCCGAGCTCGGCGAAGTGCCGTTCCGGCGCTACTACGGCAGCGCCGACGCGACGCCGCTGTTCGTGCTGCTCGCCGGCGCCTATCTCGAACGCACGGGCGATCTCGACACGGCGCGCGCGCTCTGGCCGAACGTCGAGGCGGCGCTGACGTGGATCGAGCGCGACGGCGACCGCGACGGCGACGGCTTCGTCGAATACGGGCGCCGCTCCGCGGACGGGCTCGCCAACCAGGGCTGGAAGGACAGCAGCGACTCGGTGTTCCACGCCGACGGCTCGCTCGCGCCGGGACCGATCGCGATCGTCGAAGTGCAGGCGTACGTCTACGGCGCGTGGCGTGCCGCGGCGACGATCGCGCGCGAGCTCGGGCGCGCGGGGCGCGCGGACGAGCTGGATGCGAAGGCCGAGGCGCTGCGCCGGCGCTTCGACGAGTGCTTCTTCGATGCCGATCTCGGCACGTACGTGCTCGCGCTCGACGGCGACAAGAAGCCCTGCCGCGTGCGCACGTCGAACGCGGGGCACGCCCTGTTCACCGGCATCGCATATCCCGAGCGCGCGCGCACCGTCGCGGACACGCTGATGTCCACCGCGTCATTCTCCGGATGGGGCGTTCGCACACTCGCCGCCGGCGAGTCGCGCTACAACCCGATGAGCTACCACAACGGCTCGATCTGGCCGCACGACAACGCGCTGATCGCCGCCGGGCTGGCGCGCTACGGTTTCCGCGCTGAGGTCGCGCGGATCTTCCTCGGGCTCTTCGCGGCGTCCACCTACATCGACCTGCGGCGACTGCCGGAGCTTTTCTGCGGCTTTTCGCGGCAGCGCAGCCGCGGGCCGACGTTCTATCCGGTCGCCTGCTGGCCCCAGGCGTGGGCCGCGGCCGCGCCGACCTCGCTGATGCAGTCCTGCCTCGGCATCGGCTTCGATCCGAAGCGCTCGGAGATCGCGTTCGACCGCCCGTTTCTGCCGGCGTTTCTCGACGAAGTCGTGCTGCGCCGGCTCGAGGTGGGCGCGGGCACGGTCGATGTCGTGCTGCGGCGCGCCGGCGGCGAAGTCGTTGTGCACGTGCTGTCGCGCACCGGCGACGTGCGCGTCGTCACGCGCGCGTGAAGATGCGACCCATGGCGTCCCGGAACCCGTTTTCCACGACGCGCGCGCCGCGGAACCTCGCGCAGGCGCTCGCGGTCTGTCTCTTCGCTGCGGTCAGGCTGAACGTACAGGTGTCCGTATGAGCATGTCCTTTCATCCCCGCAATGCTGAGTGGCGTCACATGGCGACGATCGAGATCGATGCGAACGCGCCGAATCTCGCCGGCATCCTCGCCGACCTGCGCTACGACTTCCGTCTCGATCCGGCGGACTCGTCGCCGCCGGGACGGCAGCGCTTCGATATCCACGTCGATGCGCGCGGCGGCGAGCGACGCGCGGCCATCACCGCGCACCGACTTTTGCACGCGCTCGCACGCATCGCCGAAACGGGCGAGCTCGGCGATTTCCGGATCATCCACGGCGAGCGCTGGCTCGAAGAACCCGCCGGGACATTCGGCGCGCAGGCGAAGCCCATGTCCGCCGGATCGGCCAGAGAATCCCGCGAAGGCGTGAGCCTGCGGCACTGAGTCGCGTCGCTCCGCGCCGGAAGCGCGGCACCGACCGCACTGCAGCGCCCGGCAACGCGGAAGCCGATCGTCGACGAAAAAAAAAGCCCCGCGATGACGCGGGGCTTTTGATTTGGAAGTCGGACCGGCTGGCCCTCGCCTCCCCTCTCCCGGCAAGCAGGAGAGGGGAACGCGGAGCGTTCGGTCGGGATTCCGTCGCCTTCGCGATCAGAAATCCATCCCGCCGCCCATGCCGCCCATGCCGCCGCCGTGGTTGTGCGGCTCTTCTTTCTTCGGCGCTTCGGCGACCATCGCCTCGGTCGTGATCATGAGCCCGGCGATCGAGGCCGCGTTCTGCAGCGCGGTGCGCGTGACCTTGGTCGGATCCAGGATGCCGAACTCGATCATGTCGCCGTACTCGCCCGTCGCGGCGTTGTAGCCGAAGTTGCCCTTGCCGTCGGCGACCTTGGCGAGGATCACGCTCGGCTCCTCGCCGGCGTTCGAGACGATCTCGCGCAGCGGCGCTTCCATCGCGCGGCGCGCGATCGAGATGCCGTGGTTCTGGTCCTCGTTGTCGCCCTTGAGCTTGGCGATGCCGGCGAGCGCACGGATCAGCGCGACGCCGCCGCCCGGCACGACGCCTTCCTCGACGGCCGCGCGCGTCGCGTGCAGCGCGTCCTCGACGCGGGCCTTCTTCTCCTTCATCTCCACTTCGGTCGCGGCGCCGACCTTGATGACGGCAACGCCGCCGGCGAGCTTCGCGACGCGCTCCTGCAGCTTCTCGCGGTCGTAGTCCGAGGTCGTCTCCTCGATCTGCGCCTTGATCTGCTTGATGCGCGACTGGATGTTGGCCGCCTCGCCCGCGCCGTCGATCAGCGTCGTGTTCTCCTTCGAGATGACGACCTTCTTCGCGCGGCCGAGATCCTTCAGCGTCGCTTTCTCGAGCTGCAGGCCGACTTCCTCCGAAATGACCTGGCCGCCGGTCAGGATGGCCATGTCCTCGAGCATCGCCTTGCGGCGATCGCCGAAGCCCGGCGCCTTGACGGCCGCCACCTTGACGATGCCGCGGATCGTGTTGACGACGAGCGTCGCGAGCGCCTCGCCCTCGACTTCCTCGGCGACGATGAGGAGCGGCTTGCCGGCCTTGGCGACGCCTTCGAGCACCGGCAGCAGCTCACGCACGTTCGAGATCTTCTTGTCGTGCAGGAGGATGTACGGATCCTCGAGCTCGACCTGCTGGCTCTGCTGGTTGTTGATGAAGTACGGCGAGAGATAGCCGCGGTCGAACTGCATGCCCTCGACGACGTCGAGCTGGTTCTCGAGGCCCGAGCCTTCCTCGACGGTGATGACGCCTTCCTTGCCGACCTTGTCCATCGCCTCGGCGATCAGCTTGCCGATCGCCTCGTCGCCGTTCGCCGACACCGTGCCGACCTGCGCGATCGACTTCGAGTCGGACGACGGCTTGGAGAGCTTCTTGAGCTCCTCGACGGCGCCCGACACGGCCTTGTCGATGCCGCGCTTCAGGTCCATCGGATTCATGCCGGCCGCGACCGCCTTGAGGCCCTCGCGGATCAGCGCCTGCGCGAGCACCGTCGCGGTCGTCGTGCCGTCACCGGCGACGTCCGACGTCTTCGACGCGACTTCCTTGACCATCTGCGCGCCCATGTTCTCGAACTTGTCGGCGAGCTCGATCTCCTTGGCGACGGAGACGCCGTCCTTGGTGATCGTCGGCGCGCCGAACGACTTCTCGAGCACGACGTTGCGGCCCTTGGGGCCCAGCGTCGCCTTCACGGCGTTGGCGAGCGTGTTGACGCCGCGCAGCATGCGCGTCCGGGCGTCTTCGGAGAAACGGAGTTCTTTGGCAGCCATTGTTGACCTCGGAGATTCGGTATGGGGATTGGGGATTCGGCAAAGCGCGTTGGATTCGGAGTGGGGTTCGGATTCGGAGCGGTGCGCTGCTCTGACGAATCCCGAATCCCGAATCACGAATCCCGGCGCTTCACTCAATCACCGCCAGGATGTCTTCCTCGCGCATGACCAGGAGCTCCTGGCCGTCGACCTTCACTTCGGTGCCGCTGTACTTGCCGAACAGCACCTTGTCGCCTTTCTTCACGGCAATCGGACGGACCTTGCCGTCCTCGAGGATCTTGCCGTTGCCGGCGGCAATGACCTCGCCACGAATCGGCTTCTCGGCCGCGGTGTCCGGAATCACGATGCCGCCGGCGGAGACTTTCTCTTCCTCCAGGCGCTTGATGATCACGCGATCGTGCAGGGGGCGGAGTGCCATGGTGGTCCTCTATATGTTGATTGGGAAGTTGTTGAAAATACGAGAATTTTCCTGAGTTGCTAGCACTCAGGATCGGTGAGTGCCAATTCTAGCGGCACACGTTGGCCCAGGGAAGCCTTTCGATGCAGCCCCGGAGCCGCGGGCCGGCTAGCTAGGGGCGCCGCAAGCACTTTCAAGAGGACCATATCCGCCCGGGCCGGCACCTTGGCCCGATGGCGCCTGGCCGCACTCGGCACGGCCTCGGAACGAGTGTCCAATCTATACGTTTATACCCCGCGGCCGACGATCGTTCGCGCTGCGCCGGACAACGGCTCGGGCGGCCCCGATATCCGGCCCGCGCTAGACTTTCGCCTTTCGGAGCTTCCGATGGATGCGCTGATCGCGTTCTGCACCTGCCCCGACGCCGCCGTCGCCGATCGCATCGCGCGCACGCTGGTCGAGGAGCGGCTCGCCGCCTGCGTCAACCGGCTGCCCGGCGTCGAATCGACCTACCGCTGGAACGGTGAGGTGTCGGTCGACGAGGAGGTGCTGCTCGTGATCAAGACGAGCCGGTCGCGCTATGCCTCGCTCGAGGCGCGCATCGTCGCGCTGCATCCGTACGAGGTGCCGGAAGTGGTCGCGATTCCGATCGGCGAAGGCCATGCGGCCTATCTCGCCTGGATCGCGCGGGAAACCCGGGTCGAATGAACCGCCTGCGAGCCGTGCGGTCTAGGGACGGTCTTGGGGATGGCGTGCCGGCACGGGCGCCGCGTGCCCTTTTTCTGGAGTAGTCGATGACGCGTCGGTTTCTGCCCTGTCTGTTCGCCCTCGTCGTGCTCGCCGGCCTCGCGCCAGCGGCGCACGCGCAGTCCGAGGACGATCTCCTGCCCGTCGAGCAGGCGTTCAAGCTGACCGCGAAGATCGTCGAGCCCGGCACGATCGCGCTGCACTGGGATATCGCGCCGGATTATTACCTCTATCGATCGCGCATCAAGGCGAAGACCTCGCAGGCCGGCGCCGTCCTCGGCGATCTCGCGCTGCCGGACGGCACGAAGAAGCACGACGAGTTTCTCGGCGACGTCGAGGTGTATCACGCGGCGATCGACGCGACGCTGCCGTACACGCTTGCGGACGCGGCCACATCACTGGCGGTGACGATCACCGTGCAGGGCTGTCATGAGGTCGATCCGAAGATCTGCTATCCGCCGCACGCGACGCCGGTGACGCTGGCGTTGCCGGAGACGCCTGCGCCGGAAGCATCGGCCGACGCCGCGCGCAGCCTGTCAGCGCCCCTCTCGCTCGCGGAGAAGCTCGGCACCCGCGCCGCGAGCGAGCCGCTGCCGCCCGACGAGGCGTTCGTGTTCGAAGCGATCGCCGCGAGCCCGACCTCCATCCTCGCGCGCTGGACGATGCCGAAGGGCTACTACCTCTATCGCGACAAAAGCTCGGTCACGCTCGGCAAAGGCGACGGCGTCAGGCTCGGCGCACCGGCGTGGCCGCATGGCATCGATCACACCGACGAGCATTTCGGCACGGTCGTCGTCTATTTCGATCAGGTCGAGCTGCCGATTCCGCTCGCGCGCGAGAACGGCGCGGCGCAGACGGTCGAGCTTTCCGCCGAATATCAGGGCTGCCAGGAGAACGGCATCTGCTATCCGGTCATGACGAAGACCGTCAGCGTCGAGATGCCGGCGGCCACCGCCGACGAGCTGGCGGCCGCGAAGTCGGCGTTCGTGCCGGCGTCGGCGACAAGCCGAGACCAGGCCTCGCCCGCGGACGGGACCAGCGGCGGCGGCACGACAACGGGTTCCGGCGCAGACGGCGGGCAATCCGAGGAACAGGCGCTCGCGGCGGATCTTTCGAGCAATCGCCTGCTCGCGCTGCTCAGCTTCTTCGGCTTCGGCCTGCTGCTCGCGTTCACGCCGTGCGTGTTCCCGATGATTCCGATCCTGTCCGGGATCATCGCCGGCTCCGGAGAGAACATCTCGACGCGGCGCGCGTTCGTGCTGTCCATCGTCTATGTGCTCGCGACCTGTGTCGTGTTCACGATCGCGGGTGTCGTCGCGGGGCTCGCCGGAGCGAACCTGCAGGCGGCTTTCCAGAAGCCGTGGATCCTCTGGGCCTTCGCGATCGTGTTCGTCCTGCTCGCGCTCAGCATGTTCGGCTTCTATGAATTGCAGCTGCCGAGCGCGTGGCAGACGAAGATCGCCGACATCAGCAACAAGCAGAAGGGCGGCTCGCTAATCGGCGTCGCGATCATGGGACTGCTGTCCGCGCTGATCGTGGGGCCCTGCGTCGCCCCGCCGCTCGCGGCGGCCGTGCTCTACATCAGCCAGACCCGGGATCCCGTATTCGGAGGGCTCGCGCTGTTCGTGCTCTCGCTCGGCATGGGCGCGCCGCTGGTCGTGTTCGGCACGGCCGCCGGCAGGTTCCTGCCGCGCGCGGGCGCGTGGATGGATGCCGTCAAGGCCGTGTTCGGCGTGCTCTTTCTCGGGCTTGCGATCTGGATGCTGGCGCGCATCCTCGACGCGTTCTGGATCATGCTGATGACGGGCGCGCTCCTCGTCGCTTCGGCGGTCTATCTCGGCGCGCTGGAGCGGCTGCCCGAAGGCGCGTCCGGATGGCGGCGCCTGTGGAAGGCGCTCGGCGTCGTGCTTCTCGTCGGTGGCGCCGCCGAGATCGTCGGTGCGGCGGCCGGCGGCCGCGACGTCACGCAGCCGCTCGCCGGCGTCGGCGGCGGCAACGCCCGCAGTGATGCGGCGCTCGCGTTCCGCACGATCAAGTCGGTCGATGATCTCGACGGCGAGATCGCCGCCGCGGCCGCCGTCGGGAAGCCCGCAATGCTCGACTTCTACGCGGACTGGTGCGTGAGCTGCAAGGAAATGGAGAAATTCACCTTCTCGCGCGCCGACGTGCAGCAGGCGCTTTCCGGCTTCGTCCTGCTCAAGGCCGACGTCACCGCAAATGACGAGGTCGACCAGGCGCTCCTGAAGCGCTTCGGCCTGTTCGGCCCGCCCGCGACGATCTTCTTCGCAGACGGCGCCGAGCGGCGCGCGCTGCGCCTGATCGGTTTCGAGAAAGGCGAGGACTTCATCGCGCGCGCACGCAAGGCCGCCGACTGACATGAGCCGTACGAATGCGCTGATCCTGATCGTCGCGATCCTCGGCGCCGTCGGCGGCTTTCTCGCCGGTGGCTGGCTGCGTCCGGCGCCGCATCGCGCCGATACGCCATCGCTCGAGATCGGCGATGCCGCGCCCACATTCCAGCGGCCCGATATCGACGGCAAGCCGCGCTCGCTCGACGAATGGCGCGGCAAGCTGCTGCTCATCAACTTCTGGGCGAGCTGGTGCGCGCCGTGCCGCGAGGAGATGCCGCTGCTCGACCGGACGCAGCAGCGGCTCGCCGGCAAGGGCTTGCAGATCGTCGGCGTCGCATCCGACAGCGTCGAGGCGACGCGCGAATTCCTCGAGCGCGTCCCGGTCCGCTATCCGATCCTCATCGACGATCCCGAAACGGGTGAGGACCTGGCGGCCGCATTCGGCGATAACCGCAATGTGCTGCCCTACACCGTGCTGGTCGGCCGCGACGGACGCGTCCTCGCGCGCCGCATCGGCAACTTCTCGGAAAGCTCGCTCGACGCTTGGCTATCCTCGCATTTATAGGCCAACCTCCGGGAATTAGGGTCAAACGTCGTCGAACTGGACAGATCACGCCGCCTCGGCGAGACTAGCGGCCCTTTTGACCGGGATGGCGCCTTGGCCAAGCTCCTCGTCCTCCACGGCCCCAATCTGAACCTGCTCGGCCAGCGCGAGCCGGCCTTGTACGGCCACGCGACATTGGCCGAGATCGACACCGATCTTGCAGCGATTGCGCGGTCATCTGGGCATGAGCTTGCCTCGTTCCAGTCGAATGCCGAAGGCGCGCTGATCGACCGCGTGCACGCGGCCGTCAAGGACGGCACTGCGTTCATCCTGATCAATCCGGGCGCGCTGACGCACACCAGCATCGCGTTGCGCGATGCGCTGGCTGCGGTCGCGATCCCGTTCATCGAGGTCCACCTCTCGAACGTCCACGCGCGCGAGCCGTTTCGCCGCCGCTCGTTCCTCGCCGATCTCGCTGTCGGCACGATCGCGGGCTTCGGCGCGGACAGCTACCGCCTCGGCCTCATGGCTGCCATCAATCGCCTGGCCGGCTGAATCCCTTTCACCTTCACCGAACTTTGGAAGGAGTCCTCATGGACCTCCGCAAGATCAAGAAATTGATCGACTTGCTCGAGGAATCGAATCTCGCCGAGCTCGAAATCAAGGAAGGCGAGGAAACCGTGCGCCTGTCGCGCATCCCGAAAGGCATGTCGGCGGGATCGGTGCCGGCCGCGCCGGTTCACCAGGTGCACGTCCCGCCGCCGGCCGCAGCTCCGGCTTCGGCACCCGCGGTGCCGGGCGCGCCGGCCGCCGGCGACAAGTCGATCCCCGAGGGCCACGTGGTGACCGCGCCGATGGTCGGTACCTTCTACGCGTCACCGAACCCCGAGGCGCCGCCGTTCGTGAAAGTCGGCCAGAAGGTCAAGGTAGGCGACACGCTCGGCATCATCGAAGCGATGAAGATGTTCAACCAGATCGAAGCCGACGTGGCCGGCACCGTGCTCGCGGTGCTCGTCAGCAACGGGCAGCCGGTGGAGTTCGACGAGCCGTTGTTCGTGATCGGGTGAAGAGCCGGGATTGGGGATTCGTGATTCGGGATTCGCAAAAGCGGCCGCATGAGCATCTCGACGTCTGGCAAGACGCCATGCTGCTCGTCGAAAGCATCTACCGCCTCACGGCTCTCCTCCCCGACAGCGAGCCCAGATGCGCCGCGCCGCTGTCAGCGTCCCCTCGAACATCGCCGAAGGCGCGGCCCGCCTATCCACCGCCGGGTACCTGCGCTTCCTTTCGATCGCAAGAGGTTCGCTCTCGGAGCTGGACACGCACATCGCCATCGTCCGGCAGCTCGGATTGTCCGATCCATCCCCGGATATCGACGAAGTCATGCATAGAACGTTCGCCCGATTGAATGCACTGATCCACGCCCTGGAAAAGCGCGCCGTGGACTCGGGCCTGTACGAATCTCCCATCACGAATCCCGAATCCCGGCCTCCCTATGCTTGACAAAGTCGTCATCGCCAACCGCGGCGAAATCGCTCTCAGGGTCCTGCGCGCCTGCCACGCGCTCGGCATCCGCACCGTCGCCGTTCACTCGACGGTGGATCGCAATCTCAAGCACGTCGGCATGGCGGACGAGTCGATCTGCATCGGTCCCGCGCCGGCGGCGGAAAGCTATCTCAACGTGCCGGCGATCATCGCAGCGGCCGAAGTCACTGACGCGCAGGCGATCCATCCAGGCTACGGGTTCCTGTCCGAAAACGCCGACTTCGCCGAGCGCGTGGAGAAGTCGGGCTTCATCTTCATCGGGCCGACGCCGGAAGTGATCCGCCTCATGGGCGACAAGGTGGAGGCGATCAAGGCGATGCGGTCCGCCGGCGTGCCCTGTGTGCCGGGCTCGGGCGGGCCGCTCGGCGACGACGCGGTGACGAACGGCAAGATCGCGCGCGACATCGGCTACCCGGTCATCATCAAGGCCGCGGGCGGCGGCGGCGGGCGCGGCATGCGCGTCGTGCACACCGAAGCGCACCTGCACAACGCCATCTCGATGACGAAGAGCGAGGCGAAAGCGGCATTCGGCAACGATCAGGTGTACATGGAGAAGTTCCTGGAGAACCCGCGGCACATCGAGATCCAGGTGCTCGCCGACGGCCAGGGCAACGCGGTCCACCTCGGCGAGCGCGACTGCTCGATGCAGCGCCGCCACCAGAAGGTCGTCGAGGAAGCGCCGGCACCGGGCATCACCGAAGAACAGCGCGCGGAGATCGGCAAGGTCTGCGTCGAGGCGTGCCTGCGCATCGGCTATCGCGGCGCCGGCACCTTCGAGTTCCTTTACGAGAACGGTCGCTTCTACTTCATCGAGATGAACACGCGCATCCAGGTCGAGCACCCGGTCACCGAGCTCGTCACCGGCACCGATCTCGTGCGCGAGCAGCTGCTGATCGCGGCCGGCGAGAAGCTGTCGCTGCGCCAGGAGGACATCAGGATCGTCGGCCACGCGATCGAGTGCCGCATCAACGCCGAGGATCCGGACACGTTCATGCCGAGCCCCGGCACCGTGAAGCGGTTCGAGTGCCCGGGCGGGCCCGGCGTGCGCGTCGACACGCACCTCTACGACGGCTACCGCATTCCGCCGAACTACGATTCGATGATCGGCAAGCTGATCGTGCACGGGCGCGACCGCGCGACGGCGATCGCGCGCGCGCGCATCGCGCTTTCGGAGATGGTCGTCGAAGGCATCAAGACCAACGTGCCGCTGCAGCAGCGCATCCTGGCCGATGCCGGCTTCCAGGCAGGCGGGCAGAACATCCATTATCTCGAACGCCGCATTGCCGAGGCGAAAGAGAAATCGATCGGGCTGACCGGCGCATGACGCGCGAAAACTTCGTCATCGTGCCCGGAACGTGCCGCGCGTGCCTGCGCCTGCTGCCGGCGGTGCTCTCGCTTCTGCTCGCAGCGTGCGTCGGCACGCCGACGACGCACGATTCCGGCCTTCGCATCGGTGTCCGGCCGCACAAGATGTATCGGATCGAAGGAAGGACGATTCCGTTCACCGAGGTCGAAACCATGCTGACCTACTCGCCGCCGTCGCGCATCGTCGTCGAATGGTCGCGTCAGCGCGAAGGCACGGCCTGCCTGTTCCTGATCGGCACGAAGCTCGGCATTCCGGTTTGGACGCGCTCGCTGAACGGCGGAATGCACCGCGTCCGCTTCGATCTCGATTCGCCGGACGTGATCAAGATCGACGACTGCCGCTGACGCAGGCACGAATCCCTCCGATGCACTGGCTCGAGCTCTCCCTGATCATCACCGCCGGGCAGGATGCGGAAGTCGAGGCGGCGCTGGAGGAACTCGGTGCGCTGGCGGTCACGCTGCTGGACGCCGAGGACCATCCCATCTTCGAGCCCGCGCCCGGTGAAACGCCGTTGTGGCCGCAAATCGCGATGACCGCCTTGTTCGACGCGGCGAGCGACCGCGCCGGCCTCGTCCATGCGCTGACCGAGCTGGTGCCCGATCTCGCGCCGGAACGCATCGGCTTTCGCATCGTCGAGGATCAGGACTGGACGCGCGCATGGATGGACCAGTTCCATCCGATGCGCTTCGGCCGGCGCCTGTGGATCTACCCGTGGAACATCGAGCCGCCATCAGGCGACGGCGACGCGGTGATCGTGCGGCTCGATCCCGGCCTTGCGTTCGGCACCGGCACGCATCCGACGACCGCGCTCTGCCTCGAATGGCTCGACGCGCAGGCGCTTGCCGGCAGGACGGTGATCGATTACGGCTGCGGCTCGGGCGTGCTCGCGATCGCGGCGCTGAAGCTGGGCGCAGCGCGCGTCGTCGGCGTCGACAACGATCCGCAAGCGCTTGCGGCAAGCCGCGACAACGCCGAGCGCAATGGCGTCGCGGCCGCTCTGGAACTCTGCGCACCCGATGACTTCGCCGCCGAGCCCGCCGACGTTCTCGTCGCGAACATACTCGCGGGCCCGTTGGACGAGCTCGCTCCGCGCTTCGCCGGCTGCGTCCGGGCAGGCGGCGCGATCGCACTTTCGGGCATCCTGCGTGGTCAGGAAACAGCGCTGGTCGCGCGCTACGGCTCCGCGTTCGAAGCGCTCGAGATCGCGGAGCGCGACGGCTGGATGCGGATCAGCGGCCGCCGCCGCCGCGCATGACGCGCCGCCGCGCAGCCCGAAATTCCTTGACGACACGCCGGACGACACGGCCGGCCGACGATTCGACGGAGGACAACCGTGCACCCGCTGCGCTGGATCGGCCGCAAGCTTGCGCGCTATCTCTCGGAACCGCGTGACGGCGCGCACGTCACGACGAGCCGGCCCGACCTGCTCGCGTCGACGCTGCGCAAGGGCGACGTGCTGCTGGTCGAAGGCACCAGCCGTTTCGCCAGCGCGATCCGCTATATCACGCAGTCGACCTGGTCGCACGCGGCGCTCTACGTCGGCGACGCGCTCGGCGCCTCGATTGACGGCGAGACGATGCTGTTCATCGAAGCGGACATCAATGAAGGTGTCCGTGCGATGCCGCTCAGCTACTACGTGCACTGGCACACGCGCATCTGCCGTCCCGTCGGCCTCACCGAAACCGAGATCGACGCCCTGATCCGCTACGCCGCGGATCGCATCGGCAATCAGTACGACGTGCGCAACGTCATCGACCTCGCGCGCTACCTGATCCGCACGCCGCCGGTGCCCGAGCGCTACAAGCGCAGGCTGCTCGCGCTCGGCAGCGGCGATCCGACCCGCGCGATCTGCTCCTCGCTGATCGCCGCCGCGTTCGCCTCGGTGCGCTATCCCGTCCTGCCTGACGTCGAGATCGCGCGCTCGAAAGGCGAGGCCGGCAAGGATCAGGTGCGCGAGATCCTGCACATCCGCGATTCGACGCTGTACGCGCCGCGCGATTTCGACGTGTCGCCGTATTTCCGCATCGTGAAGCCCTCGCTGCAGCAGGGCTTCGACCCGCACACCCTCACCTGGGCCTCCGCCGTCGATCCCGGCTGAAGACGCCGCCGCGATCGGTGGGCGACGTTCGCGCTCGCGCGGACACTGCGAGCGCCATCATCGAACAGGCGGCCCGTACCTCACTAGAATGAGCCGGGTCCAGGCTGCCCTCGGCTTCGATGTATACGCAGTGTCCCGAGTGTCTGACGATCTTCAAGCTCTCCGGCGCCGAGCTTGCCGCGACGCTCGGCAGCGTGCGCTGCGGTCATTGCAGCGCCGTGTTCGATGCGCTGCGCACCTTGACCGATCAGCTGCCGCCGGAGCCGATCGGCACGCTGGAGGCTCATCCCACGCAAGTCGCGCCGCCCCAGCTCGGCCTGCCGGTGTTCCGGCCGAATCCCGGCCAGGGCACGCTGCTGTTCGATCCGGACGATCGCCCGCGCGCGGCGGAACGCCCGTCCACGCCGGCGTTCACGCGCCGGCGCCGCGTGCGTCCGCAGCGCAACGGCGCGTGGATCGCGGGCAGCGCATTGCTGCTGCTGACGCTCGGCGCACAGATCGCATGGGCCGAGCGCGCGCTGTGGCTCGACGACGCGCGCGTGCGCGCCTGGCTCGACCCGGCCTGCGCGAAGCTCGGCTGCGCGCTGCCGCCGCGGCACGACGCCGGCGCGCTCGAGCTGCTTTCGCGCGATATCCGCCCGCATCCGTCGGTGCCGGGCGCGCTGATCATCTCGGCGACGGTACGCAATGACGCCGATTTTGTGCAGGCGTTTCCGGTCGTCGAGATCACGCTTTCGGATCTCGACGAGACGCGCATCGCGATGCGGCGGTTCCGTCCGCGCGACTACGTCAGCGATCCGCGCGCGATCGCCGCAGGGCTCGCGCCCGGCGCGACGGCCGCGCTCGTGTTCGAAGTCGCCGATCCTGGCAGGAACGCCGTCGCGTTCGAGTTCAAGTTCACCGAGTGACGCGCGCCGCGCGAACCGCCGTTGCTCGTTTAGCGAACACGACATGAGGCCATTGCTGCATCGTCGCGTGAGGAAATGCACGCAAGTGCCGGCACGCGCTGGAATACGCAACACGCAATCGTTGCTCTCCGGAAAATTCGCAATCACGGGACTTATCAAGTCGCCGCAGCGGCGCTAATATCCTCTCCCCGTGCGCATTCCGATGTGCGCACTGGCCGCTCAAGGAAGTCCGATCATCCAACGGGGGCCATCCGCTCGTGAATGCCGTCAGTATCCTGCGCGCCGAAGCCGCGCACGAACCCGCTCTGCAACCCGCGCTGCGCGAGTGCGTCTCGCGGGCGGTGCGCCGCTATCTCGCCGACGTCGAATCGCAGCCGCGCGAAGGCCTGCACGCGCTGGTGCTGCATGAAGTCGAATCGCCGCTGCTCGGTGAAGTCATGGCATGGTACGGCGGCAACCAGAGCAAGGCCGCAGCGGCGCTCGGCATCAATCGTGCGACGCTGCGCAAGAAGCTGCATCAGTACGGACTGGCCGATTGACGCGCATTCCGTCTCGCGCGAGGCGGCATTCTTCGATCGCCCGTGATCGGCGCGTGATCCGGTGTTCGTCCGAGCACGGCGTCCGCAGGCCCGTGCGACCGGTATAATCCGCGCCTTTCCGTCCCGATACGCGTCATGTTCGATGCGACCCTGGTGCCCGTACGGCGGGCGCTGCTCAGCGTTTCCGACAAGACCGGCCTCGTCGATCTGGCGCAGGGGTTGGACGCGCTCGGCGTCGCGCTGGTGTCCACCGGCGGCACCGCCGCGGCATTGCGCCAGGCCGGCGTGCCCGTCACCGACGTCTCGGCACTGACCGGCTTTCCCGAAATCATGGACGGGCGGGTCAAGACGCTGCACCCGAAGGTGCACGGCGGCCTGCTCGGACGGCGCGGCACCGACGATGCGGTGATGGCCGAGCACGAGATCCAGCCGATCGATCTCCTGATCGTGAACCTCTACCCGTTCGAGGCGACCACCGCGCGCCCGGACTGCACGCTCGCCGACGCAATCGAGAACATCGACATCGGCGGGCCGGCCATGGTGCGCGCGGCGGCGAAAAACCACGAGCACGTCGCCGTGGTCGTCGACCCGGCCGACTACGCCGAGCTGCTCGAGGCGCTGGCGCACGGCGGCACGACGCTGGCCCTGCGCCGCCGGCTCGCCGCGAAAGCCTACGCGCACACGGCGCGTTACGACGGCGCGATCGCGAACTGGCTCGGCGCGCGGCCGGACGGCGAGCGCATCGAGCCGTTCGCGCCGACGCTGCACCTCGCGTTCGAGCTCAAGCAGACGCTGCGCTACGGCGAGAATCCGCACCAGGGCGGCGCGCTCTACGTCGAGCGGCAGGTCCCCGCGGGTTGCGTCGCGGCGGCGCGCGTGCTCGCCGGCAAGGAGCTCTCGTTCAACAACATCGCCGATGCCGATGCGGCGCTCGAATGCGTCAAGGCGTTCCGCAAGACGCCGGCCTGCGTCATCGTCAAGCACTCCAACCCGTGCGGCGTCGCGCTCGGCGCGGACCTTGGCGAGGCCTACGACCGCGCCTACGCCTGCGATCCCGTGTCCGCGTTCGGCGGCATCATCGCCTTCAATCACACGCTGGACGGTGCGACCGCGCAGGCGATCATCAAGCGCCAGTTCGTCGAGGTCGTCATCGCGCCCGACGTCGAGCCGGCCGCGCTGGCCGCGCTTTCGGCCAAGCCCAACGTGCGCGTGCTCGCCGCCGGCGCCTGGGACGAGAACCCGGCGCCGTCACTCGACTACAAACGCATCGCGGGCGGCCTGCTCGTACAGGACACCGACCGCGACACGCTGCTGCTTTCCGATCTCAAGGTCGTGTCCAAGCGCGTGCCCGACGCCGCGGAGCTGCGCGATCTTCTCTTCGCGTGGCACGTCGCGATGTTCGTCAAATCGAACGCGATCGTCTACGCGCGCGACAGCCGCACGATCGGCATCGGCGCCGGCCAGATGAGCCGCGTCGTCAGCGCGAAGATCGCCGCGATGAAAGCCGCCGAGGCCGGGCTCGAAGTCCAGGGCTGCGGCATGGCGTCGGACGCGTTCTTCCCGTTCCGGGACGGCATCGACGCCGCCGCCGAGGCCGGTATCCGTGCCGTGATCCAGCCCGGCGGCTCGATGCGCGACGACGAGGTGATCGCAGCCGCAGACGAGCACGGCATGGCGATGGTGTTCACTGGCGTTCGCCATTTCCGGCATTGAAGAGCCGGGATTCGGGATTGGAGATTTCGGATGCTTGCGCCCAGCGTGAATGCAATGCGCCCGACTTGTAGCCGTGTTCTGAAGTTTCGAATCGCGAATCCCCAATCCCCAATCCCGGCTCTCCCATGAAAGTCCTCGTCATCGGCTCCGGCGGTCGCGAGCATGCGCTCGCATGGAAGCTCGGGCAGTCACCGCGTGTTGACGAAGTCGTCGTCGCGCCCGGCAACGCGGGCACGGCGCGCGAGCCGGGACTGCGCAACGCAAACGTCGCCGCGACCGACATCGACGGACTGATCGCGCTCGCAAGGCAGGAGAACGTCGCATTCACCGTCGTCGGGCCGGAAGCGCCGCTCGTCGCCGGCATCGTCGATCGTTTCCGCGCCACCGGCCTCAGGTGTTTCGGGCCGACTCGGATCGCGGCCCAGCTCGAAGGCTCGAAGGCGTTCACCAAGGATTTCCTGCGCCGCCACAACATCCCGACCGCAGCCTACGAAGTGTTCACCGATCTCGATGCCGCTCTCGCCTATGTGCGGCACAAGGGCGCGCCGATCGTCATCAAGGCCGACGGCCTTGCCGCCGGGAAGGGCGTCATCGTCGCGCTGACGCTCGCCGATGCCGAGCAGGCGCTGCGCGACATGCTCGGCGCCCACGCCTTCGGCGATGCCTCGGCACGCGTCGTCGTCGAGGAATTCCTCGACGGCGAGGAAGCAAGCTACATCGTCGTAAGCGACGGACGCGATTTCGTGCCGATGGCGACGAGCCAGGACCACAAGCGCCGCGACGAAGGCGATCTCGGCCCGAACACCGGCGGCATGGGCGCGTACTCGCCGGCACCGGTGGTGACGCCTGGGGTCGATCGACGCATCCTCGACGAGATCATTCGCCCGACGCTGGCCGGCATGGCCGCCGAAGGCGCGCCGTTCACGGGCTTTCTCTATGCCGGCCTGATGATCGGGCGCGACGGGGCGCCAAAGGTCATCGAGTTCAACGTGCGCTTCGGCGATCCGGAGACGCAGCCGATCATGCTGCGCCTCGAATCCGATCTCGCCGAGCTCGTGCTCGCGGCGCTCGACGGCGATCTTGCGAGGCAGAGCGTTCGCTGGGACCCGCGCCCCGCAATCGGCGTCGTCATCGCCGCGCACGGATATCCCGCCAAGGTGCGCACCGGCGACCCGATCGCCGGCCTCGACGCCGACTTCGGCACCGGCGTCAAGGTCTTTCACGCAGGCACGCGCGACGATGGGGGCGCAATCGTCAGCGCCGGCGGCCGCGTGCTGACCGTCTGCGCACTCGGCGATGATCTCGCTCGCGCACGCGACCGCGCCTATGCCGCCGCGCGCAGCATCCGCATCGACGGCGCGTTCTATCGGCGCGACATCGGACACCGCGCGCTGCGCGCGCGAAGCTGAAACGTCGCGGGAAAGGAAACGGCCTTCCGTGACCCCGCCCTCTCCCGGAAGCTGAGAGGGTGGAGTACGCGCAGCTTTGCCCTTGAAAGGCCGCTACTTCGCCGGGGTCTTCGACGCAGGTGCGACCGGCTTCGGATCCGGCGCCGGACGCTGCGGCCGCAGCAGCTCGCTGGATGCGGGCCACGGGCGGCTCGGCAGCTTGTGCGCCTGGAACTGCTGCAGGAAATCGCGGAAGCCCGGCAGCTCGTTGCGGCGTCCGTTGCGTACCAGCACGAACATCGCGGCCTGCTGCGTCTTCACCGCATCGTCCCACTTGCCGTTCGCTGCGAGCGCGAGCGCGTAGGCCTCGGCGATCGGCGCCGCGTCGCTCTGCTGGTAGATCTTGCCGCCGTAGTCGAGCGCCATGCGCTTCTCCTCGACGGAGCTCGAGGGGCACGTGCTGGTGAGCCGCACGAAGAGTTGCATCAGGATGCCGTTGCGCGGGTCCTTGGCGAGCGCGCCGTTGAGGTCGCGGATTGCCGCCGCGCATTTACCGGCCGCGGCCTGGGCCGCCATCAGCCGCGACCACGCCTCGCCATGGGCCGGATCGATCTGCGTCACGGCGCGGTAGCGCGCAGCCGCATCGTCGTAACGGCCCATGCGCATCAGCAGATTGCCGAGCGAAAGCGGCGCTTCGACGGATTTCGGATCGAGCTGAGCAGCCTTCTCGTAGGCGCGCTCGGCGCCGCGATCGTCGTTCGACATCTCGAGCACGATGCCGAGAACGAGCTGCGCCATCGCGACGTTCGGATTCGCGGCCACCGCCGCTTCCGCGCGCGATTTCGCGTCGGTGAGGCGGCCGTCGGCCGCATCGACCCGTGCGTAGATCGCGAGCAGCTCGGGATCATTCGGGCGCGAGCGCAGGCCGCTTTCGAGTTTCTGGCGCGCGAGGTCGTATTGCCGCGTCGCGAGCAGGAACGCCGCTTCGCGGTCCGGCGTCAGCGAACGCAGCGCAGCGGACGACGGGCCGCTCGGCTGCGACGTCTGCGCGCCGGCCGTTTGCGCGCCGGCGGACGCCGGCTTGTCCGTCGCTGGAGCGGGGATTTCCTGCAGGAGTCCGAGGCCGATCGGATCGCCGAGCGCGGGCACGCCGTCGCCAATCTTCGCGCGCGCGTCGGCCGCGGCCTTGGCGTTGCCGGCGCCGGCATAGGCATCGGCGAGCTGCTGGTACAGTTTGGTCGCCTTCGGATCGAGCTCGAGCGCCCGCTTCGTCGCGTCGATCGCCTCGGCATAGCGCTTCTGGCGCAGCGCGATCTCGCCTAGCAGCGCGTACGGCACCGGCTCCTTCGTGTTCGCTGCCGTGAACTCGGTGAGCAGCCTGTGCGCGGTTTCGAGATCGCCCTGCTCGATGCGCGCGTTGACGACCGCGATGCGGATCGGCAGATATTCCTTGTTGAGCTCGAGCGCACGCTCGAAATGACGCAGCGCGTCGGCGTTGCGCTTCTGCAGGCGCGCGACGATGCCCTGCGCGTAGGCCCAGCGCCCGTCGTTCGGCGCAAGCGCGACGGCATCCTCGAGCGCGACGGCCGCGGCATCGTAGAAGCCGGCCCGCGCGTAATCCGCTCCCAGCAGCGCGTGCGCCTGCGCCAGCGCATCGCCGACCAGGGTCGGCTTCAGCTTGTCGAACTCGGCGCGCGTCTGCTTCAGCTGCTCGGCCTTCTCCGGCGGAAGCTTCGAGAGATCGGGCACCGGCACCGGCTTGACCAGCGCCTCGACGGCGAATGCGAGCGTGGGCGCAAGGGCGAAGGCGAGGGCCGCGGCGAGAGCGGCCGCCGGCCCTGGGAATCGGGATCTGGACATCGAGGACATCGTGGCGGGTGCGAAAAGGACGCGCAGTTTACCTGCTCGGGGCGACCACCGTCGGACCGCGGCCCGCGGCTGCGAGTTCAGGCGGACCGGCCGCGTGCATCCGAGACGATCGGGCCATCCGATCGCGAAGCCTCGCTCAGCGCGCCGCCCGCCGCAAATCCGGCTTCCGCCTCTGGTAGATTCCGCCGGTCCCGCAGGGGGAGGCCATGCCGGAACAGCATAATCAGTTCGAGCTGCTGCGCCTCAGGCGCTTCGCGCCGTTCTTCGCCACGCAGGCGCTCGGAGCCTTCAACGACAACGCGTTCCGCAACGCGATGATCGTGCTGGTCGGCTTCCATATGGGGCTCGACGACAGCGCGGTCGGGTTCTACTCGAATATCGCGCCGGCGCTGTTCATCCTGCCGTTTTTTCTTTTTTCCGCGACCGCCGGCCAGCTCGCCGAGAAATTCGAGAAGACGCGCATCATCCGCTTCGTCAAATTGTTCGAGATCGCCGCGATGGCGCTCGCCGCGATCGCGTTCCACCGGCACAGCCTGTGGCTGATGCTGAGCGTCCTGTTCCTGATGGGCCTGCACTCGACGCTGTTCGGCCCGATCAAGTACGCGATCCTGCCGCAGGCGCTCAAGCCCGAGGAGCTGGTCGGCGGCAACGCGCTGGTCGAGACCGGCACCTCGCTCGCCATCCTCATCGGCATGATCGCCGGCGGCTCGGCGATGGCGGGCGCGGGCCCCGCCGCAGCGTCGGTGCTCGTGCTTTCGATCGCGTTGCTCGGTTATCTCGCCTGCCGCGCGATTCCGCCGGCGCCGCCGACGGCACCGGAGCTCAGATTCAACTGGAACCCGTTCACCGAGACGGTGCGCGTGCTCGGCTTCGTCACCCGGAGCCGCACGGTGTTCAACTCCGTGCTCGGCATCTCGTGGTTCTGGTTCTTCGGCGGCGTGTTCACGATGCAGCTGCCGAACTACACGAAGATCTTCCTGGGCGGCACGGAGTCGGTGTCGATCCTCGTGCTCGCGCTGTTCTCGATCGGCGTCGGCGCGGGCTCGCTGCTGTGCGAGAAGCTGTCGGGACGGCGCGTCGAGATCGGGCTCGTGCCGTTCGGCTCGATCGGGCTCACGCTGTTCGGGCTCGACCTCTATTTCGCGCGGCCGGAAGCCGCGACGCTGCATGATCTCCCGGCGCTCGCCTTCCTTGCCGCGCCCGGCAGCTGGCGCATCGTGCTCGACTTCATCCTGGTCGGCGTGTTCGCCGGCTTCTACATCGTGCCGCTGTTCGCGCTGGTGCAGAGCCGCGCGCCTAAGAGCGAGCTGTCGCGCGTCATCGCCGGCAACAACATCCTCAACGCGGTCTTCATCGTTGCCGCCGCCGTGTTCGGCATCGGACTGGCCGCCGCCGGCCTCTCGATTCCGCAGATATTCCTCGCCGCCGCGCTGCTCAATGCGGCCGTCGCGATCTACATCTACACGCTGGTGCCCGAGTTCCTGATGCGGTTCCTGTCGTGGATCCTGGTCAGCCTGCTCTACCGCGTCGAGGTCGACGGCGCCGAGCACGTGCCGGACGACGGGCCGGCACTGCTGGTTGCCAACCACGTGAGCTACATGGACGCGCTGATCCTCGGCGCCGCCGTGCGCAGGCCGCCGCGCTTCGTCATGTACTACCGGATCTTCCGGATCCCGGTGCTGCGCTTCATCTTCCGCACCGCGAAGGCGATCCCGATTGCGGGGCGCAAGGAGGATCCCGCGTTGCTCGAGCGTGCCTTCGACGAGGTCGACCGCGCGCTCGCCGGCGGCGAGATCGTCTGCATCTTTCCCGAAGGCGGCCTCACGCGCGATGGCGAGATCGCGCCGTTCCGGCCCGGCGTCGAGCAGATTCTCGCGCGCCGCCCGGTGCCGGTGATTCCGGTCGCGCTGCGCGGCCTCTGGGGCTCGGTGTTCAGCCGCCGCGATTCCGCGCTCGGCCGCGCGCGCCTGCCGCGGCGCTTCCGCGCCCGCATCGGTGTCGCCATCGGACCGGCCGTACCACCGACACAAGCCACGGCCGCTGCGCTCGAGCAGCGCGTGCGCGAGTTGCGCGGCGATGTGGCCTGAGCGCGGCGGATCCCGGGACGTGGCGCGCGCACTGCGACACCGCAGCGGCGCTCATCGCGCCTCGCGCTGGCTCATCGCGACACTACCGAGGATCACGGCGCAGGCAATCGCCATGGTCGGCGTCAGCGGCTCGCCGAGAAGGAGCCATGCCCAGCCGACACCGAACAGTGGGATCAGATAGGTGACTGTCGAAGCGCGGCTCGCGCCGATGCGCGCGATGAGGCGGTAGTACATGACGAAGGCGAGGCCCGTGCAGAGGACGCCGAGCATGACGGCGGAAAACCACGATGCCGGCGGGATGGCGTGCTGCGGCCACTCGGCGAGCGCAAACGGCAGCGTCAGCAGCGTCGAGGTGCTGAGCGTGGCCGACGCGACGGCGGCGGGCGGCAGCCCGCCGAGATGCCGGCGCACGAGCTGGATGCCGACGCCGTAGAGAAACGACGCGATCGCGCCGGCGACCACCGCCGCTCCGATGCTGGCGCCCGCCGTCCTGCCGCTCGCGAGCACGACGACGCCGCCGAGACCCGCCAGCAACGCAACAGCGCGTCGCGGCCCGATCTTCTCGCTGAAAAACAGGAAGCCCACCAGCGCGGTGAATGGCACAGTCATCGCGTTCGTGATCGCGCTGATGCCGGCCGGCGCACGCTCCGCGGCCCAGGCAAACAGCACGAACGGCACCGCGCCGTTGATCGCGCCGATCAGCGCAAGCTTCGGCCACAGCGTCAGCGGGAACTGCGAGCGCGCACGCCACAGGAACGGCAGCAGCACGAGCGCGCCGAGCGCGAGGCGCAGCTCGACCAGCATGAACGGACCGAAATCCCGTGCGGCGACGCGCGTGAACAGGAACGACGCACCCCAGATGGCGCCGAGCGCGAGAAGCTCGACCGCGACGAGGCCGGCGTTGGCAGGCGTGGCCGCGACCGGCATCGTCGCGGCGCGCACATCGGAAATGCGTTCGGAGGTCATGGCTCGGGAGCACCTGCCGCCTCGGGTTCTTCGCTTGCAGCATAACGGCTAAACCGCGTGCGAAATGAGCCAGTCCGATCAAAGGTGGCCGGTCCAGTCGGCTCGTTCGGCGCTGGCGCAGTTCACTTCGCTTTCAGCCATGCTTCGGCGAAACGCGCGTGCATCGACACGATTTCGCGTCGATAATCGGCCAACGTTGAGTCCTTGGGGAGGGCCTCGATGGATACCGATGTCCTGATCGTCGGTGCGGGTCCCACGGGGCTCATGCTCGCCAACCAGCTCGCGCGGCGCGGCGTGCGCCATGTCCTCATCGACCGCCACGAGGGCCCTGCGCGCGAGACGCGCGCGCTCGGCGTGCAGGCACGCACGCTCGAGATCTACGAGAAGCTCGGCATCGTTCATCACGCGCTCGAGCTCGGCAAGCGCAGCACCGGCGCGAATCTCTGGGCCGACGGCAAGCGCAAGGGTCGCGTGCCGCTCGGCGACGCGGGACGCTCGATCACGCCGTTTCCGTTCATCCTGATCCTCGGCCAGGACGACAACGAGCGCATCATGGGCGACAGGCTGCGCGAGCTCGGGGGCAGCGTGCTCTGGAACACCGAGCTCACCGCGCTCGAGCAGCGTGAGGACCGCGTCGTCGCGACACTGAAGGATCCCGGCGGCGCCACGCGCACGCTCGAAGCCGCGTGGGTCGCCGGCTGCGACGGCGCACACAGCGTGGTGCGTGAGCTCAACGGCATCGCGTTCCCCGGGGCGCCGTACGAGCATGTGTTCTTCGTCGCCGACGTCGTGATGACCGGCACGATGGTGCCCGACGAAGTGAACGTCTATCTCTGGAAGTCGGGCTTCCACCTTTTCTTTCCGATGCGCGGCGACGACCACTGGCGCATCGTCGGCATCTTGCCGCCGGAGCTGCGCGACAGGGACGGGCTCGGCTTCGAGGCCGTGGTTCCCTCGCTGCACGGCGAAGCAGGATCGGACCTGTCGTTCCGGTCATGCTCGTGGTTTTCGACCTACCGCATCCATCATCGCGCAGCGGCACGGTTTCGCGCCGGGCGCTGCTTCGTGCTCGGCGACGCGGCACACATCCACAGCCCGGTCGGCGCGCAGGGCATGAACACGGGCCTGCAGGACGCATACAATCTCGCCTGGAAGCTCGCTCTCGTCACCGAAGGCAGGGCCGACGCGGCGCTGCTCGAATCCTACGAAGCCGAGCGCCAGCCGGTCGCGCAGTGGCTGCTCGACAGGACCGACCGCGGCTTCAAGCTGATCGTGTCGGACAGCCTGTTCGCGGGGCTTCTGCGCACGGAGGTGCTGGCGCGCGCCGCTGCGTTCGCGATGAGCCTCAAGCGTGTGCAGCGGGCTGCCTTCCGCGTCGTGTCGCAGACCGGCATCCAGTACCGCGACAGCGCGCTCTCATCCTCGACCGGTGTGCTGCCATCAGGTGCGCCGCAAGCGGGCGACCGCTTCCCCTGGCTCAAGCTCAAGCGGCGCATCGAAGGCCCGATCGAAGATCTGTTCCAGGTATTCGACGACACGCATTTCCACCTGCTCGCGTTCGGCCATGACGCGCCTGCCGAAGGCGTGCCGGATTTCGGCGGGCTCGTGCAGGTTCACGCGATTCCGCGGCATGCGGCCAACGACGCCGAGCTCGCGCGCGTCGGCATTCCGCAGCCATCGTTCTACCTGCTGCGGCCCGACGGTTATATCGGGCTCGGCGGGACCCGGCTCGAGGGCGCGGATGTGCGGCGTTATTTCGCGGAGCGGCTGCGCCTTCGCTGAAGCGCGCAGCCGTCCACCAACGCTGCGACGCGGCGTCGCCAACTCGGCTCACGATGCCCGCTGGAACTCCATGATCCAGTTCGTCTCCCAGGTCTTGCCGCCGTCCGGCGAGAACGCCTGCTCCCAGCGCGCGGAATCCGGCGTCTCGTGCGTCCAGATGTAGCGCACGCGGATCGGCTTGCCGTTCAAGGTGTCGTCGCTATAGAACGTGCCGACTCCGTTCTGAAAGCGCCCCTTGACCGGCGGGTCGAGCGGGTTATGCGGCATGCGGCTGTCGAGCCACCAGATCGCCCATTCGCCCGTCTTTGCGTCGTAGGCACGCAGGCTGACGCCGTGGTACGTGCCCTCGGGCAGGTGGATGACGTTGTCGTCGACATTGGCGTAGCCGTCCATCAGCTGGCGCATGCTGCTGGTGCCGTCGAGTTCGATCCACTCGTGGCTGCCGGCCAGCCGCTCCTTGAGGCGGCGGTGATGCACGCGCCACGAGCCGACGAGGAAGTCGAAATCGTGCAGGCCCGAGAGATCCTGCCCGATTTGACCCGCTTTCGGCGGATCCTGCGCGGCAGGAGCGTGTGTGGCGGCCATCATCAGCGTGGCGAGCGCACCGGAAGCGAATGCGGAACGGAAACGTGTCATGGCGCAGGCCCTCTCTGGTCGAAGTTGCCGCGCGCATGATGCGAGGCTATATATGCCAGCCGATGTCATGTATTTGCGGATGATGTCGGATCGTGCTCGCGAGCCGCCTCCTTTCGATCTTGATGCTGCTGCAGGCGCGCGGCCGCGTGAGCGCACGCGAGCTCGCCGATGAGTTCGAGGTCAGCGTCCGCACGATCCATCGCGACATCGACGCGCTCAGCGCGGCGGGCGTGCCCGTCTACGCCGAGCGCGGCCGCAACGGCGGCTTCCGCCTCCAGGACGGCTATCGCACGCGACTCACCGGGCTCAGCCCGTCCGAAGCGGAGACGCTGTTTCTTGCCGGGCTGCCCGGCCCGGCCGCGCAGCTCGGTTTCGCCGATGCGCTCACCACCGCGCGGCTGAAGCTTCTCGCCGCTCTGCCCCCGAATCTTCAGCCCGAGGCCGAGCGCATCGCCGCACGCTTCCATCTCGATCCCGGCGCGTGGTTCCACGACGTCGATCGGCTGCCTTCGCTGCCGGTCATCGCGCGCGCCGTGTTCCGCGAGCGCGTGCTGAAGCTCCGCTATCGCCGCGCCGGCGAAGTCGAGGCGCGTCCGCGCCGGCTCGGCCCGCTCGGCCTCGTGCTCAAGGCCGGCATCTGGTACCTCGTCGCGCAAAGCGGAAAAAGCGTACGCACCTATCGCGCCGCGAACATCCACGACGCGGAAGTCACCGACGAGGTGTTCACTCGGCCGCGGCATTTCGATCTCGCCGCCTACTGGCAGCAGACCGTACGCGAGTACGAGGCCGGCGTCTACCGCGAACACGCCGAGGTCGAACTGTCTCCGAGAGGTGTCTACCTGCTCGAGATGCTTGGCCCCTACGTGATGAAGGCCGCCGCCGAAACCGCTAGCAAGCCGGACCGGAGAGGCTGGATCCGCTGCACGCTCCCGCTCGAGTCCATCGAGCATGGTGCCGGCGAGCTTATGCGCCTCGGCGACGAGGTGCGTGTGCTCGGCCCGCCGGAGCTGCGCGAGCGGATTGCCGAAGTCGCGTCGCGAATGGCGAGACGGCATGCTTTGCGGCACAGCCGACGGCGGAACGGGCGCAAGTAAGCGAGCTCCTCCTCGGCCGCGAATTCGTTTGCCGCCGCGCCGGTCAGCGGATGCTCGCCATCAACTTCGCGGGCTCGTAAGCCGCGCCGCCCTTGATCACTCGGCTCGCGTGGCTGAGATTCGCGACGTCGACGAGCGGGTCGGCGTCGAGCAGCACGAGATCGGCGAGCTTGCCGGAGGCGATGGCGCCGAGATCGTCGCGGCCCATCGCCTTCGCGCCGTTCGTCGTCGCGCTGCGCAGCACTTCGAGCGGAGTGAGGCCGGCTTCCTGCATCAGCGCCATCTCGCGGAACACGGCGGGGCCGTGCAGCGTGCCGATGTTGCCGGCGTCGGTGCCCATCACGATCGGGACGCCCGCGTCCCACAACGCCTTCAGATTTTTCATCGGCACGGCGGGCGGCACGATCGGAGCGTTCGCGGCGGTGGCTTTCCTGATGCGCTCGGGAATCTCGTCCTTCGCCATGCGGTCGAGATCGTGCACGAGCGATGCGACGATCGCGGGATCGCCGAGCCGCTCGTCATCCGCCGTCGGTCGCCAGCGGTGCGAAAGCGCGAGACGATATCCGTTGAGGACGAACAGCGTCGGGCAGAGCAGCGCGTGGTTCTTCTGCATGAGCGCGATGAACTCGTCGTCGACCGGCCGATCCTCGACGGAATGCACGAGGTAGTCGGCGCCGGCGCGCAGCGCGGCTTTTGCGACGTCGAGCTCCGTTGCGTGCACCGCAAGCCGCACGTGGCCCGCGTGCGCGGCGTCTGCGGTCGCTTTGACGATTGCTTCCTGAGCGGCGAGATCCTCGCCTTTCTGGTGCAGGAACCATACCTTGATGAAATCGGGTTTTTTCTCCAGCTCGCGCGCGACGAGCGCGCGCGCGGCGTCGGCCGATTCGATTCGGATGATCGGCGGATCGCCGAGATCGAGCTGCGGCCGCGCCGCCGTCGAGATCAGCGGGCCGGTCGCCTGGACGCGCGGCGCGGCGTCCGACCGGCGCGCCGCATCACGCACTTCGAAATTCCAGAACGGCCCGCCCACGTCGATGACGCCGGTGATGCCGCTCGCCAACCAGACCTTGAACGTCATCGGCAGATGCGCCTTGTTGCGCTCGACTTCGTTCGCATACGGCACCGTCGCGTTGAAATCCGCAATGTCGGGTCGCGTGTACAGGTTTCCGGACTGGAAGAAATGCACATGCCCGTCGATCATTCCGGGAATCAGCCACTTGCCCTTGCCGTCGATCACCTCGGCGCCGGCCGGCAGCCGCGTCGAGGCGCGTGGTCCCACCGCGACGATGCGCTCGCCTTCGATGAGGACGGTCGCGTCGGGCAGCGTCGGATCGCTGTCGCGCTCGGGATGCACGACCGTCGCGCCGACGATCGCGAGCGGTTTCGCGTGTTCGCGTGCGGGTGCGGTCGATGCGCCGACGCCGAGCGCGCTGGCGAAAAAAACAAGGCAGAGCCTGCGCCGATCCATTTTCGAAACCATCATGGCGATCTCCAGGTGCGCGAATCTCGCGAGCATAGCGCGGGCGGAGACGGTGCCGGGGGACGCGCCGGCGATCCGCGGCCTATGGCGGGTGGCTCGGCTCTAGGCCCTCACCCTGCCCTCTCCCGCAAGGGAGAGGGGAATGCATCGAGTCCTTGCGCTTGGCGTTTCCCTCCGCCGCTTGTGGGGAGGCCACTCCCCAGATGTGTGGGGAGCAGGACGAAGCCTTCCCTGTTCATGGACTGTCTCGATCCTGCCTCGTCCGGCGTATTTCGTACGGACACTCTGCTATACAGCGCGAACCCGCGCGGCATTCCGTGAGCCAGGGAGGAACGCCATGTCAGCTCGCCGCCACATGCTCCTCGCACCGCTGCTGGGCTTTGCGCTCGCCGTGTCCGCGCAGGACGAGCACGCGCGCTCTCGTTCGCATCCGCCGCCGGAGAAACTCGGCAAGGTCACGTTCCCGACCACCTGCGCGCGCGCTGTGCAGCCGCGTTTCGAGCGCGCGGTGGCGCTGCTGCACTCGTTCGCTTACACCGCGGCCGGGCAGGCGTTCCGCGACGTCGCCGCGGCCGATCCGGAATGCGCGATCGCGCATTGGGGCACGGCGATGGCGTATTTCCACCAGCTCTGGGAGCCGCCCGGCCCTGACGAGGTCCGCGCGGCTTCGGACGAACTCGCGCGGGCGCGCGAGCCCGCCGCGCGATCCGCGCGCGAGCGGGACTTCATCGGAGCCATCGCGGTCTATTACCGCGACGCCGATCGCGTGGCGCCAGCGCAACGCGCGCAGAGCTACGAAACCGCGATGGCAGACGTCGCCCGGCGATACCCGGACGATGCCGAAGCTCAGATCTTCTACGCACTGGCGTTGCTCGGTGCGGCACCGCTCACCGACCGCACGCACGCGAAGCAGAAGCGCGCCGCCGAAATCCTGGAACCGCTTTACCGCACATATCCGCAGCACCCGGGGCTCGCGCACTATCTGATTCACGCCTACGACAGCGCCGAGCTTGCGCCGCGCGGCCTCGCCGCCGCGCGCGCGTACTCGAAGATCGCACCGTCAGCGCCGCATGCGCTGCACATGCCTTCGCACATCTTCACGCGGCTCGGCTACTGGGACGATTCGATCGCGTCGAACCTCGACGCTCGCGCCGCCGCGCATGCCGAAGGCGACATCGGTGAAGAGCTGCACGCGATGGACTACCTCACGTACGCGTATCTCCAGCGCGGGCGCGATGTCGATGCGGCGCGACTCGTCGATGAGCTTCACGCGATACTGCAGGTACTTTCCGCCGGGAATTTCAAGATCGGCTACGCGGCAAACGCGATGCCCGTGCGCCTCGCCATCGAGCGCCAGCGCTGGGACACCGCAGCCGCGCTCGAGCCGCTGCCAGGCTCCGAGCCGCATGTCGCAGCCATCGTCTACTGGGCCCGCGCCATCGGCCGCTCGCACAGCGGCGAAGCCGACGCCGCTGACGCCGACATCGCCAGCATCGACGCCTGTCTCGCCAAGCTCAGAGCCGCCGGCAACGACTACTGGGCGACGCAGACCGACGTGCTGGCCGATTCCGCGCGCGCATGGCAGCTCGACGCGAAAGGCCAGAGCGAGGCCGCCATCGAGCGGCTGCGCATCGCGGCGGACAAGGAAGATGCGATCGAGAAGCGGCCGGTCACGCCGGGTCCCGTCGTGCCCGCCCGCGAGCAGCTGGCCGATCTGCTGATGCAGCGGGATCGCGCGCAGGAGGCGCTGCGCGAATATCAGGCGGCCTTGACGCTGGCGCCCGGACGGCGCGGAGCTCTCCGCGGCGGCGCAGACGCCGCCGAACGCGTCGGGGATATGCAGACGGCCCGGTTGCTGCGCGCGGGACTCGAAGGCGAACCGCCGGAGGCGAAGCTCTGATCGTGCCTGTCGGCGACGAAGTGTCTGTCCGCCGTCGCGCGCCGTAAATCGTGAGCCGGTTTTCGCCCGTTTGACGCCTTCCGTCATGAGCCCGCCTTGCGGGCACATGGGGAACCGAACAGGGGGCGATCATGAAACTCGATGCAAGCATGCGGCGCAATACGCGCGACTTCGGCATGTGTCAGGCCTGCGGCAATATGCGAGCGGCGGACCGGACGTGTGCTGCGCCGGATCGGGCACGGAGGCGCTACGAACGGGGTGCCGAATCACTGAAAGTCGCGATCCTGGCGTTCGGCGTCGCCGCGGCAGCGGCTCATGGCAGCGCAGTCATGGCGGCGGACGGAGTGCTGGACGGCTCCGATTGGAGCCCGCTGGGCAGCGGCATCGCCGCCAGTGCTCCCAACAGCGTTCAGGCCGTCATGCCCTACGGTGACGCCCTGATCGTGGCAGGCACGTTTCAAAATGCCGGCGGCGGCGCCGCCATCAACATCGCGGCGTGGGACGGCATTGGCTGGTCTTCCCTCGGCGAGGGCGTGATCGGCGGCGGCGCCGTTGCGCTGGGCGTGTATGACGGCGAGCTTTATGTCGGCGGCCTTTTCCACACCGCAGGCGGGGCGCCGGCCAGCCGCATTGCGAAATGGAACGGGACAGAGTGGTCCGCGCTCGGCGACGGCGCGGATGCGGCCGTGCGCGCCATGATCGTCTACGAGGGCGAGTTGATCGTCGGCGGCGAGTTCTCGACCATCGGCGGCGTCGCAGCCCAGCGCATCGCGAAATGGAACGGCGTGGCCTGGTCCCCGCTCGGCGGCGGCGTCACGGACGCTGTCTACGCCGGCACTGTCGAATCGCTCGCCGTCTACCAGAACGAGCTCATCGTGGGCGGCCTCTTCGATCATGCGGGAGGTGTGCCCGCGAACAGCGTGGCGAGATGGAACGGATCGGGCTGGACGGCGCTCGGTGCCGGTGTCAATGGCGAGACGTTCAACCGTCACGTCTACGCGCTCAGCGTCCATCAGGACGCGCTGTATGCCGGCGGAAGTTTCATTGTGGCAGGCGGCGCGCCGGCGAACCGCATCGCACGGTGGGACGGGATGGCGTGGTCCTCCTTGGGCGATGGCCTCGATGGCGCGGTCCGTTCGATTGCGACATACGGCGGACAGCTTGCGGCGGGCGGCGTATTCCACAACGCCGGCGGCGAACCCGCAGGGCGAATCGCGCGCTGGGACGGCAACGGCTGGTCGACGTTCGGCACGGGCATGGATGACACGGTCAGCAGCCTCGCGCTGTTCCAGGGCCAGCTGATCGCCGGAGGCCTGTTCACGTAGGCCGGCGGCGCCGAGGCAAACTACGTTGCGGCCTGGGGCGAGGTGCGCCCCGATCCCGTGTTCAGCAGCGGCTTCGACCCGCTGCCATGACATGGCCGGTAACGGCGGAGCATGAGCTCACGGCTCGAAATCGCCGCGGAAAATGCCGTCCCGCACGAGGCGCGTGAGCGAATGGTCCGAATCCGGCACCGGAAAGATGTAGTCCCAGAGGCGGAAACCGGCGACGAGCACGCGATCGCGGTCGTCGACGAGCAGCGAGGTCGGCCTGCCCCCCGGCGTGACATTCGAGGGATAGTCGATCGAGACCGTCGCTGTCGGGCCGTTGCCGGTGGCATCGAACTGCACGATCGACTGCAGCATCTCCGGCGTGTACGGGTTCGGCAGGAGGCCGCTCGATGCCATCGAGACAACGAGATCGCCGTTCGGCCGGATCGCGAGATCGAGCGTTTCCGTGTTGAGGCCGACGTTGACCTTGACGACGCCGCCGTTGCCGAAATCCGCTGTGGGCGTTCCGTCGGGCTCGAGCGACGCGAGCAGCACGTCAGTGAGCGTATTGAAGAACTCGTCGTCGTGATTGGCATCGCCGGCGAGCACGATCCGGCCGTCGCCGAGCACCTGGATGGCGCGCACTGAGACCTGATCGAAGTGCACGCCTTCCGCGAAGGAAAAGTAGCGGAATCCGTCGGTGCCGAAGCCGGTGTCCAGCGCGCCGGTGGCGGGATCGAACGCGAGCACGAAGCCGTCGCTGCCCTGGATCTCGTTGTTCTGCGCGGCGCCGCCGACGAGCACGTTGCCGTCGCTCGCGAAGGCCGCCGAGTAGGCGAAATCGTTGCCGTCGGGAACGAGGTCGGGATTGAAGATGACCGAGCCCGGCAGCGGACCGCTGCCGTCGCCGAACGTCGCATCCAGCTCGCCGGTGGCAGCGTCGAGCTTTGCGACCGCGATCGCGCTCGAATGTCCGTTGACGCCGCCGGGGTCGGTGTTGCCGATCGTGTAGAGCCGGCCGTCGCGATGGAGAATGCGCAGCGCCTCGCTGGTGAAGCCGGGCTCGTTCAGCGCGATCGTCGCCGTGCCTTGCGCGTCGCCGAAGCCGGCGCAGTAGCCGCCGTCGATCTCGATGCAGGCGACGGCGACGACGCCGGGTCCCGACGACGTGAGCAAGTGCATGCCGGCGACATAGAAGCGGTCGTCCACGACGATCGCGTCGCGCACGAAGCTGACGCCGGTGTCGACGAGCCGCTTGCCCGCGACGCCGTACGATGCGTCCAGCCTGCCGTCGGCATCGAGCTTGGAGATCGCGACCTGGTCGGCGCTGGCGTCGGTGCGATGGAAGCCGACCAACCAGAAGCCGCCGCCGTCGGCAGGGAGCACGCGCACCGCTTCATCCCAGAGACCGGCGTCGTCGTTGTAGTTGACGACGGTATAGCCCTGCTCGCCGAAGTTCGGGTCGACGACGAGGTCGCTGCCGATCGAGATGCCGACGACGCCCTCGGTGGCTGCCGGCTCGGCGGACAGCGTGGCGGCATGAAAAATGGCGGTGAGAAACGATCCTGCGGCGAGTGCGAGATGGCGCATCACTAAACCTCATGAGGCGCGAGCATCGCGCCAGCCGACGAGAGCCAGGCGAAATCGCTGGCCGGTCTTCGATTTTCGATAGCGCAAAAGTCAGCGTCAACCCGTGGCGCCGTGATTCGCGAGTGAGCGAGAGAGCACAGCACCGGCGCGCCATTGCTCGCGCGCGCGCTCTGGCAAACGCGCGAGAAGGCATCGCCGCCGTCCGCTTCGATGAAACCATGTACTCTCGGGACGAC